>Ga0210407_10003434_pt1 | contig 12849 bp, 11 predicted proteins | sample IncBWC27MmetaG_FD_150860 | JGI IMG/M metagenome (GOLD analysis project Ga0210407, IMG submission 150860) | Forest soil microbial communities from Barre Woods Harvard Forest LTER site, Petersham, Massachusetts, United States - Inc-BW-C-27-M | ecosystem: Environmental > Terrestrial > Soil >... | reverse complement strand
GCTTCGCCTCGCCCACATCCCCACAGGAGAACAGAACCAGAAGAAGCGGACATATGATGTGCTACCAAAACCGGACAACTTCATTCGCTATCGACAGCCTCCGCCCTTGCCACAAGCGGCGCGATCATGGGGGTCGGCGCTCGGTGTTCTTCTTGGTCTCGAAAATATTCTGGATGATCGCATCGCCGATCAACCTCTTGTTGTTCGCCGCGCTCATTGGCGTCTTGCTCTGCTTTGGCCGGCGCGCGCGCTTCGGGCGTGGACTGGCGCTGGCCGCGATCCTCGTTTTGGTCGCGGCGGCGACGTTGCCGGTGGGCAAGCTTCTGATCGCCCCGTTGGAGGACCGCTTTCCTCTACCGTCGCCGGATCTGCCTCCCCCGGAGGGTATCATCGTGCTCGGCGGGGCCATCGACGATGGGGTGAGCAAAGCCCGCCGGCAGACTGTGTTCGATGAGGGCGGCGAACGGCTGACAGAGGCCGTGGTTTTAGCCAAGCTCTATCCGGAGGCGCGGGTCGTCTATACCAGCGGCAGTTCGTCGTTTGTCGGCGCGACATCCACAGAAGCGCTGCAGGCCCGAACACTCATGTCGCAAATGGGGATCGCGCCAGAACGGGTGACGCTCGAGGACAAATCACGCAACACTGATGAGAATGCCCGCTTCACTACGGCGATCGTCCATCCGCAACCTTCCCAGCGCTGGATCATCGTCACCTCCGCCTTTCATATGCCGCGCTCGATGGGCATCTTCGAGAAAGCCGGATTTCATCCGATCGCCTATCCCGTGGCCTTTCGCACGCGCGGTCGTTGGTCCGATGATCTGAGGCTGACGTTCGAACCGGTTCGAAACCTGCGGATCTTCGAGATCGCCGTGCATGAGTGGATCGGGCTTGCGGCCTATTGGGTGAGCGGCCGCAGCAACTATCTCTTTCCCGGGCCCGGCGACAGCGCGTGATCGCTGATTGTTTTGCAGCGCACACCACTTGCCTTCGCAGTGCAACTGACTAGAGTGTAGGCAGGATGCGTAACGCCCAAAATTTAGGCGTCTCCCCGACGATCACGATTGGACCGATCCGGCTCGAGGGGCGGGCGCTGCTTGCCCCTATGTCGGGTATCAGCGACCTGGCGATGCGGCGGATCGCGCGCCGCTTCGGGGCTGCGCTTGTCTTTTCCGAGATGGTCGCGGCCGAGACCTTTCTCCGCGGCGAAACGGAAGCCTCCGTGCGCGCCGAGGGCGAGGGGCTGGCTCCTCACGCGGTTCAGATCGTTGGCTGCGAAGCAGGGGCTTTGGCGGAAACGGCCCGCAGGGTGGTCGACGCGGGCGCCGTTCTAGTTGACATCAACATGGGTTGCCCGTCGCGGCGGGTGTCGGGCGCACTGGCCGGCGCGGCCCTGATGCGCGATCTCGATAACGCCGAACGCCTGATCGCAACGGTGGTCAAGGCGGTCTCGGTCCCCGTGACCGTCAAGATGCGCTTAGGCTGGGACGAAACCTCGTTGAACGCGCCGGAACTCGCGCGGCGGGCCGAACGGGCAGGGGCGCAGATGGCGACCGTTCACGGGCGCACCCGCTCCCAATTCTATGACGGTCGCGCCGATTGGGCTGCCGTTCGAGCGGTCGTCAGTACGGTCGCGATCCCAGTCGTCGTCAACGGCGATTGCGCGACGGCGGAAGACGCGCGGACCATGCTCGCCCTCTCCGGCGCGGCGGGCGTGATGATCGGGCGCGCGGCTGTCGGCGCGCCCTGGCTGGTCGGCGCCCTTTCGCGCGCGCTCGACGACGGCGGCCCGGTGCGGGAGCCTTCCGGAGAGGAGCGCCGCCAGGCCGCGCTCGAACATCTTGATTGGCTGGTTGGCAAGCTCGGGCCGCGCGCCGGACTTCGCCATGCACGAAAGCATCTCGCGGCCTATGCCCATCAGGCCGGAACTGACGAGACACTTCGGCGTGAGCTGGTGACCAGCGAGAACGTGCTTCAGGCCCGTTGCTTGCTCGCCGACGCCTTCGATCGCGATGGGGCGAGGCAGGCGGCATGACCGCGCACCCAGCTCAACGGCGTCCGGACGCCGCGAAGGTGTTGAACGCGCTCGCACAGCCGCTGATCACGGTCGACGTGCAGGGCATGGTGATCGACGTCAACGCAGCGGCTGAGACCTTCTTCGACATGGGGCGCGGAACGCTGCTGCGCTCACGCCTCACAGACCTTTTTCCGTCCGACTCCCCCATTTTGGCTCTCGTCGCCGACGCGCTGAGCAATCGCGCGACCGTCAATGGTTATAAAATCGACGTTTCCACACCTCGAATTGGCAATCGCGATGTCGATGTTTTCGTTGCGCCCTTGTCGCAAACGGACGATTCCGTCGCGATTATGCTGCAAGAACGGGCGATTGCCGAAAAAATAGACAGACAATTGACGCACCGCAGCGCAGCGCGCTCAATCAGCGCGCTTGGGCTTATGCTCGCGCATGAGATCAAAAACCCCCTTTCCGGCATTCGCGGCGCCGCCCAATTGCTGGAGGCGGGTGCAAGCGACGAGGATCGGGCGCTAACGCGGCTGATCTGCGACGAAACCGATCGGATCGTAAAGCTCGTCGACCGGATGCAATCCTTCTCCGTCTCCACGCCGTCGCAATGGGAAAACCTCAATATTCACGCCGTCTTGGACCACGTAAAGCGTTTGGCTCAGGCCGGGTTTGCGCGTCATATCCGTTTTGTCGAGGCCTACGACCCCTCGCTCCCGGATGTGCTTGGATCTCGCGATCAGCTCATCCAAGTGTTTCTCAATCTGGTGAAGAACGCAGCTGAAGCGATTGGAAAAGATAGCATCGAGGGCGAGATAACGCTCACAACGGCGTATCGCCCAGGCGTGCGCCTGCGCACGACGCCGAACGCCGAATCGGTCGGGCTACCGCTTGAAATCTGCGTTCGCGACAACGGTCCAGGCATTGCCCCTGAGATCCTTGGCAATTTGTTCGATCCCTTCGTTACGACGAAAGCTCAGGGCTCTGGTCTGGGTCTTGCACTGGTGGCCAAGCTGATTGGCGACCACGGAGGCATCATTGAGTGCGAATCGCATCCGCGCAGGACAATGTTTCGCGTGCTGATGCCGTTGCGCTCGCCGCGTGCGGCGACGAGATGATCGACCGAGCGTGGGGGCGAAGGAGCTAATGGGGATGCCGTCAGGGCATATTCTTGTTGCCGACGACGACGCCGGGATTCGCACCGTTCTCAATCAGGCGCTGACCCGCGCCGGCTACGAGGTGCGCGCCACCGGAACGGTTGCGGGGCTCTGGCGCTGGGTGGCGGCGGGCGAGGGCGATCTCGTCATAACCGATGTCGTCATGCCCGACGACAATGCTTTTGACCTCTTGCCGCGCATCAAGCGGATGCGGCCTGATCTGCCGATCATCGTCATGAGCGCGCAGAATACCTTCATCACGGCGATCAAAGCCTCCGAGCGCGGCGCTTACGAATACTTGCCGAAGCCCTTCGATCTGCGCGAACTGGTGGCGATCGTCGGTCGCGCGCTAGCCGAACCCAAGCGGCGGCGCGAGGAGCCCGAGGCGCCGGCCGAGGTGATGCCGATCGTCGGCCGTTCGCCGGCGATGCAGGACATTTTTCGAATTCTCGCCCGGCTGATGCAGACCGATCTTACGGTGATGATTTCCGGTGAATCCGGGACAGGCAAGGAACTTGTCGCGAAAGCGCTGCACGACTACGGCAAGCGCAAGAGCGGCCCATTCGTCGCCATCAACATGGCCGCCATTCCACGCGATCTTATCGAAAGCGAACTGTTCGGCCACGAGAAGGGCGCCTTCACCGGAGCCGCCGCCCGCTCCGTCGGCCGGTTTGAACAGGCGGAAGGAGGAACCCTGTTTCTCGATGAAATCGGCGACATGCCGATGGAGGCCCAAACCCGCCTTCTTCGCGTGCTGCAGCAAGGCGAATATACGACCGTGGGCGGCCGCACTCCGATTAAAACGAACGTGCGGATCGTTGCCGCGACAAACAAGGACCTTCGCTTCGCGATCCAGCAGGGGACGTTTCGGGAGGATTTATTTTTCCGCCTCAACGTCGTGCCGATCCGCCTTCCGCCTTTACGCGAGCGCCCGGAGGATATTCCCGATCTCGTGCGCGCTTTCTTCCAGCGCAATTCGTCGGAAGGGCTTCCGGTCAAAACATTCGAGCCCGCGGCCATGGAGCGGCTCCGTCGCTATCCTTGGCCCGGAAACGTGCGCGAACTCGAAAATCTGACCCGTCGTCTGGCCGCGCTCTATCCCCAGGAGGTGATTGGGGAGGCCTTGATCGAAACCGAGCTCAGCGCCGGAGCGTCGCCCATGTTTCCGCCGCCGGCGGCGGGAGACGATGGCCGCAAGCGCGTCGGGCCGACGGCTGCCCAGATCTCTGGAGATGGGTTTGACGCCTCAATGGAGCGCGCGGTTGCCGATCTCTTTCACTCGTTTGGCGGCGCGAGCCCTCAGGTCGGCCTTTATCACCGGGTGCTGCACGACCTCGAGGCGCCCCTGATCGCCGCCACGCTGACCTGGACGCGCGGCAACCAGATCAAGGCGGCTGAGATCCTCGGGCTGAACCGAAACACTTTGCGCAAGAAGATCCGCGACCTCAACCTTCGCGGAGTTGCGAGCTTTCGTTAAGCGGGGGCTTGAGTGGACTCTCCGCTCGCAGCCGCCACGGCCCGATTGGAGTCGGCGCGGCGGCGCTCGAGCCATAGTTACATTGTAATTGAGTGATTTTTGCGAGGCCTGCTATGGCGCCGGTCCGACCACTCGGTTTGGATTGTCTTGGCCCGTCGTTGTTTCGCTGCGAAATCACCCGTAATGAGGGTTAGAAAAGCTTGGATTTCCTTGGATTCTCTCGTCCGAATCGAGCCTTTTCAATGGCTTACGAGGGAATTTCTGCGGAATTATTTTCGTCGTCGTCTGCCGCCGGGGCGGCCGGGTCAAGGGGCTGGAGATTGTCGACGAGGCGGTTGACCTTGTCGAGCAGACGCTGCCGCTCCTCCGGCCCATAGGAATATTTCGCCTCGACCGTGTTCTGGTGCTTGTCGAGCCGATCGATCACCTTGATCAGCGGGGCGACGGCCTTGAGCTCCCCGCGCCCGATCGCCTCGCCGACGATACGCAAGGCGGGCATCAGGCGTTCGAGCTGCAGGTGAGCGTGGTCGACGCCGCGGTCGATCACCCGCTTGCCGAGAACTTCCGCGACGATCTGGCGAACCCGCTCCGCGCTGACGCGCTCCTCGCCGGCGATCTCGTCATACGCCCAGCCTTCGCGCAGCCGCGCGAAAATCCGCTTCCTCCGCGCGGCCTTGCCCAGAACGTTGAGCCGCCGCCCGGGTGTTGATGTCTGTTCCACGCTGTGCCTCGCTTCTCTGGAAAAGCGGAATAATAGCACAATGTTCGGAAAATAGGAATATTTGCCTTGTAAAAGTTTCGAGACCAATCCCCAAGCAGACAAATAGGGCGTCGTCGCGGAGGTCGGCTTCGCGCAAATAGCGGCCATTCCTATGCTGGCTGGCAATGGCTCAACTCGACCCAAAGCACGCGTTCCCGGGGGACGCTGTTGGGTCGAAGTGCACCAGAAAGCTGCCGTACCCGCTTAGGGTAGGCTACGACCAGTACCAACAGCGAGGCAGGGAAATTCGCCGTAAAATCCTACACGGGACCTATGGCGCGAGCTGGTCCGAGGCCGGCGCGCCCGCCAAGCCTCACAATAGCCTCACGACGACCGCTTACGCTCCCAGACGTCCAAGCCTCGAAATAGGGCGTAAGCGGGCTCCTGGCCTAGGACTGGCGCGCCCTTCGGGCGGTTTCGCTGTCAACCTGACTCGGGTACCCCGGACGGGCTTCACGGAACCTCGCGATAAATAAAGCCCGATACGTCGCAACCGCAAGTTGTTGGCAACAAGCGCGTTGTGTGACGACGATCACAGACAAACTTGGTCGTTTATGTTAGCCGCCGCAACTGTACGCGGTGCCCCCGCAACGCGGGTTCGATTAAAATTGTCGCGGCGTTCTGTGAAACGGGAGGGCGACTTCCAAGGAGACAATTCCATGCCCTCATTTCTGCATCTAAGCGGCTTTGCAGCCGCAGCACTCGGCCTTGTTGCTCTCGCGCCGAACTCAGTCGCCCAAGAGGCGTCCTCAGTGTGGACTTGTCAGGACATTGGCGCCCCCCAACCGGAACCGGTTGGCGACCGCGAAGGCCATTCAATCTTTGTTGGATTTTTTAGCTGCCGCATCGCCGGAGGCCCGTTGGACGGCGCCGTCGCGACGGGCACGGACATCTGGGAGGGTGACGGACCGAAATCTAACCGTCTCTCCTCCCAAGGCGTGATCCGCAAGCCTGGGGCGGTCGCCGCGTGGAGCGGCGGAACGGGAACCAATGTCTTCAACATCACAGACGGTAAAGTAACCGGGTGGGCGGCTTCGGGAACAGGAAAGAACGTGCTGGCGACTGGCGTCTGGGCGCCGTTGTCGGGGAAGACGGATACCTGGACAGCGAAGCCCACCGGTCCGGGCCAATTCACAGTTGAGCAGAAGTTCGACTAGGTCGTTTAGGGTGTTGATAGCGCCTGGCCTGGTCATCAACATCCTCCCTGTTTAGATAAGTCGCCGAAGGGCCGCAGATCGTTTTCGCCTGCACGCCCTCAAAGAAGATGTGAATGAATATTGGCGTCTCGACGCTGCATTCGCCGGAATCGCCGTCGCCAGGCGCCGGAGATTGCCCACTCTAGCTTGGCCGCGCGCGTCAAACAAGAGAAGGAGGAGGAAATAGGCCGAAACTGAATATGCAATGGTCAGATTTTCTAGTTGTTTGTTGTTGAGTGAAACAGAAACACGGAGACAACCGATGAAAATTCTACTTGCGACCGTAGCGTTAGGCATCCTGCCGATCGCGGCCAGCGCTCAAGACATGCCGAAATTCATGAAGGACGCCGTGCCTGAGGCGAGCGCCGCGCCTGCTTGGCAGGAATACATGGCGGTGATGAATCCGAATGGCGCCTTGGACGACAAGACGAAACAACTCATCGCGCTCGGCGTCGCGGCGCAAATCCCCTGCCAGTATTGCATCTATGCGCACACGCTCGCCGCCAAGCACGCGGGCGCCACGGACGCGCAAATCAAAGAGGCCATCGCCTCGGCGGCATTGGTGCGCGAATGGAGCACGATGCTGAACGGCAACCAGTCTGACTTCGCCGACTTCAAAAAACAGGTCAATGCGGCTTACGGCGTGTCGCAATAACGGGGAGGCCCGCCACCGATGCTCGATGGCGGGCTTTTTTAAGCGTTGAGCGTTGACCTTGTTTACCCAAGTCGTGGGGAGGGACAGTTGGTCAACAAGACGAAGTCAATCAAGCAGGTGAGGGCCATTCGCTGCTCGCAACGGAACGACGGCTGTCGCGCGGCCTTACGCCCTCCGATCCCCAATCGCCGGCGCTCCGCTCTCGGCGGCGCCGAGAAATTTCTGCTCCCACCACGTGAACAGGATGTCGCGCAGCGCAGCGCCGTCGTCGGCTCCGTAGACGGGCGAAGACCGTCGAGCATCGCCGCCTCCTCGTCGGAGAGCTCGACCGCGACATCTTCGAGCCGGATCGGCGTATTGACGAACTCGGCGACGTAGGAGGAATCGCGGCTCAGCCTGCGGTTCGTTTTGATCGTCGGGTTACGAAAATCTTTGGGTGTTCGCTGGCTTTTCAGGACCGGCGTCTTCGGCGCAGCCGCCAGATCAGCGTCCGTCGCCTCGAACACGACGCGACCCGGAAAGCCGTGCTGGCGGCGATCGACGACATGAAGGCCGACAAGCCGATCTTCGCCGGCGGCGTCAAGGACAACAAGGGCAACGTGATTTCCGCCAAGACCCTCGATTTGTATGACGGTAGCCTCCGGGCCGGCAACTATCTGATCGAAGGCGTCATCGAGTCGATCACCTGAGAATTTGTGGGTAGCCTTTCCCGAGCGGAGCGGATCGTAGCGCTGGCGTTCGCCGGACCAATTTTTGGCGTCGCAGTTGAGCAACATCGTTGCCAGTTTGTCACGGAGGCGCTAAAGGTGCTCGCCGTTGCGCGAAGTGCTTCGCGGCCCTCGGTTCGCTGATTTGACTGGAACGACGAGTATCACTGCGCGCGGGTCGCCGCTGCTGGATGACAGCCCGCCAACCGGCCGCTTTGGAATTGTCGTCGTCGGTGCGGCTTTCGTCCTCGCTCTGGCGACGTTCCTGGTTTTTGCCGGCTTCACGCCGATCATTCCAACGGCGACCGTCGTCCTGACCTTGATGGTCGGCGACGGTCTCGTCGTTGTCATTCTCATTGTCCTCATCTCGATCGAGCTGGCGCGTTTAAGGGCAGCGCGCCGTGCGGCGCGGGCGGGGGCCCGGCTGCACAGTCGGTTCGTGGCTCTGTTTTCGCTGGTCGCCGCCATTCCGGCCATCATCACCGCGATTGTCGCTACGGTTTCAGTCGAGTGGGCGATCAACCCGCGGTTCATGAGCGACGTCGCAGCCTTCATCAACGAAGCCAATCAGGCTACCCAGCTATATCGTGAATCCCAGTGCCGCGCGCTGTTGCGCGACGTCGAACTCACGGCCGGCGATATCGGCCGCAGCGCGCTCTTGCTCCAATCGGATCCCACTCAGCTCAACGAATACTTCAGCTCCCGCTCCAAGACGTTAGGCTTTACCGCCGCGGCGCTCATGAAGAATGACGGAACTCCGATCGTTGTCGCCCAAGGGTCGGACGAGAAGCTGATCGCCAGACCTGAGCCGTCTGACTTTCAGGATGCCGTCAATGGCGAAGCGCTCTGCGGCTTCCTCGGGGTCGGCAACATCTTCGTTGGCATTCGGCCGATTCCCGGAGCCGAAGGGCAATTCCTCTACGCTGCGCGAGGGATCGACCCGTTAGCGGCCAAGGTCGCGGAAGACGCGGCGCTGGTCTCCAACATCTGGGGACGTTTCGAAGCGCATCGGCACAGCCTTGAGCTGGGCTTCGCCACCGTTTTCGTACTCCTGGCGCTCACGATGCTGTTTTCAGCCATCTGGCTCGGCCTCGCCTTCGCCAATCGTCTGGTCAGACCGATCCGCGGCCTGATCCGCGCCGCCGACGAGGTCGCCTCCGGCAATCTTCATGTTCAAGTGCCGACGCGACGATCTGACGGAGACCTCGGCCACCTCGGGGAAACATTCAACAAGATGACCTCTGAGCTCCTGCGTCAACAGACCGGGCTGATCGACGCGAACGCGCTCAACGATGAGCGGCGCGCGTTCATTGAGGCGGTGCTGTCAGGCGTGCCTGCGGGCGTTCTCGGCGTCGACAATGATGGGATCATCACGATTTCGAACGCTGCCGCCGATCGGCTGCTGGGCGGCGAACGCGGCCTGATCGGAAGGCCCCTCAATGCCGTCCAGCCGAGCATTCGATCCATTTGGGAACAGGCTCGATCGCTCAGGCTCAGGCTTCATCAAGGGCAGGCGACCGTCCTGCGGGACGGTCGCGAGCGCGTTCTCAACGTTCGGGTCACCGGAAATCCTGGACGCGACGGTCGCGCCAGCGTCATCACACTCGACGACATCAGCGATCTCGTGACCGCTCAACGCACCGCCGCGTGGGCCGACGTAGCCCGCCGCATCGCGCATGAGATCAGAAATCCGTTGACGCCGATTCAACTTTCGGCCGAGCGGCTGAAACGACGTTACGGGCGACACATCGTCGAGGGTAGGGAAATATTCGACCAATGCACGGACACGATTATCCGGCAGGTGGACGACATCAAACGCATGGTGGACGAATTCTCGTCCTTTGCCCGAATGCCGAAGGCGCGCTCGGCGCGAGACGACCTCACCGATTGCGTTCGTCAAGCGATCTTCCTGATGCGGGTCGGCCGCGCGGACATCACTTTTGAGGAGCAATTGCCGGAGGAACCGATTTTCGCCGATTTCGACCGTCGGCTGGTGTCGCAAGCGCTTACCAATGTCTTGAAGAATGCGACTGAAGGCATTGATGCCTTGAACGCAGAGCATGGCAAAGGCGTCGTCACAACGACCGTGTCCGTGGACGATGCAGGTTTTGCGGAGATCGCTGTCAGCGACAACGGCAAAGGGTTTCCGAGCGAAGATCGGCACCGTCTGATCGAGCCCTATGTCACCACGCGGGCCGAGGGAACGGGGCTCGGCTTGCCGATTGTCGTCAAGATATTTGAGGACCATGGCGGCGGCGTTGAGCTTCTCGACGGAGCCCCGCGTCTCGATGGCGGGCGCGGCGCCAAAATCTTGATGAGACTGCCGTTGCAGCGCCCCGAACAGAACGCAACGCCGGCGGAGAATGAGAGGATCGGTTCGCACTAATGGCTGCTGACATTCTTATTGTTGACGATGAGGACGACATCCGCGGGCTTGTCGCCGGCATCTTGGAGGACGAGGGATACGGGGCGCGTCTGGCGCGCGATTCGGACGAGGCTATCGCGGCGGTCGAAGCGCGCCGTCCGCAACTGATCCTCCTCGACATATGGCTGCAGGGCTCGAAGCTTGACGGGCTGCAACTGCTCGAAGCGATCAAGCGCCAGCATCCGAATGTGCCCGTGGTGATGATTTCGGGACACGGCAATATCGAGACCGCAGTGAGAGCGATCAAGCTCGGCGCCTACGATTTCATCGAGAAGCCATTCAAAGCCGACCGTTTGATTCTTATCACGGAGCGGGCACTGGAGACTTCGCGCCTCAAGCGGGAGGTCAACGATCTGCGCGCTCGCGGCGGCTCCGCCGACCGGATGGTCGGTTCTTCGTCAGCGATCTCGAACCTTAAGCGGATCATCGAAAAGCTCGGACCGGCCAACTCGCGGGTTCTGATATCGGGCGCCGCCGGATCAGGTAAGGAACTGGCCGCTCGGTTGATTCACGAAAATTCGACGCGCGCCAACGGTCCCTTCGTCGTTATCAACGCGCCGACAATGTCGCCCGAGAAAATGGAGGCGGAACTGTTTGGAGTTGAATCCGGCGTTGAAGGACAGGCGAGGGTCGGCGCGCTTGAAGAGGCGCATGGCGGTACGCTCTACCTCGACGAAATTGCCGACATGCCGCGCGAGACGCAGGCTAAGATCCTCCGTGTTCTGGTCGATCAGAACTTCCTGCGGGTCGGCGGCGGCTCGCGTGTTTCCGTCGACGTGCGCATCATTTCGTCGACGAGCCGCGATTTGGCGGAGGCGATCACCGAGGGACGTTTTCGTGAAGACCTCTTCCATCGGCTCTCGGTGGTGCCTGTTCGCGTTCCGTCGCTCGCTGAGCGGCGGGAGGACATTCCTGAACTCGTTCAATACTTTTTGAAGAGCGCTGCAGCCAGTATGGGAGTTCCGCCTCGCCGGGTCGGGTCGGACGCCATGGCCGTGCTTGAATCGCATGACTGGCCAGGAAACATTCGCCAGCTCCGAAACAACGTCGAACGGTTGATGATCCTCGCGCTCGGCGATCCGAATGCCGAAATCTCGGCCTCGATGCTTCCGGCGGAGGTTGGCGCGCTCGTGCCGGCGGTGCCAAGCGGCATAGGCGGCGAGAAATTGCTGAGCCTTCCCCTTCGCGAGGCGCGGGAAGCCTTCGAGCGCGACTATCTCGTAGCTCAGATCAGCCGCTTTGGCGGCAACATATCCCGAACCGCGGAATTCATTGGCATGGAGCGGTCCGCGCTGCATCGAAAGCTGAAGTCTCTCGGGGTCGAATAGTAGGGACGCGCGGCTCAATCGTTCTTGGCTCGCGTCTTTGTGACATGTCGCTCCCATCAGAAGCCTTGAAAGCGTCTTTAACGTTGTATTTCGGTCTATGAGTTCGCCCGCCTTATTTTCTATGATATGGAGTTTAAGAACTGCGCATCGTCGGAGGCGCGGGGTGACGACGAACAATGCAGGCCGAAAAGGCCCAACGAACGGAAACACGAATGGCAACCGAGAAGGCGCAAAACCTCCAGGATACGTTCCTAAATCACGTGCGAAAGTCCAAGACGTCCGTCACGATCTTTCTCGTTAACGGGGTGAAATTGCAGGGTTTCGTGACTTGGTTCGACAATTTCTGTGTGCTGCTCCGGCGCGACGGACACTCGCAGCTGGTCTATAAGCACGCAATCTCCACGATCATGCCGGCAAGCCCAATCACCATGTTCGAGGCGGTCGACGAAGAGCCCCGGTGACACGGCTCGGGCTCGCGAAGCGACATTCGAACGGGAGCGAACGGGTTTGAGCACGCGCGCTCTGGTCATCTGCCCGAGCCTCACGCGAGAGTCGAATGAGGCGTTGCGCAGTCCCGAGGCGCGGCGCGAAGAAGCGGTCGGCTTGGCGCGCGCCATTGATCTCGCGGTGGTGGGAGCCGAAAGCGTTGCGCTCAGCGCGATCCGGCCGGCGACCTTTATCGGCAAGGGTAAGGTCGAAACGATCGCCGCCCAGGTAAAGGCCGAGGAGATCGATCTTGTAGTCATGGACTGCGCTTTATCCCCGGCGCAGCAGCGCAACCTCGAGAAGGCCTTTGGCTGCAAGGTCATCGACCGCACCGGGCTGATCCTGGAGATTTTCGGCCAAAGGGCCCGCACCGCCGAGGGCGCGCTGCAAGTGGAGCTTGCGCACCTTAAATATCAGCGCTCTCGCTTGGTTCGCTCATGGACCCACCTTGAGCGGCAGCGCGGCGGCTTCGGATTTCTCGGTGGCCCGGGCGAAACTCAAATCGAGACCGATCGGCGTCTGATCGGCGAGCGCATCGTCCGCATCGAGCGGGAGCTCGAGGCTGTCAAGCGCAGGCGCGCCCTGCAACGGGCGAGCCGCAGCGATGTGCCCTATCCGATTGTTGCGCTGGTCGGCTACAC
>Ga0210407_10003433_pt1 | contig 12849 bp, 10 predicted proteins | sample IncBWC27MmetaG_FD_150860 | JGI IMG/M metagenome (GOLD analysis project Ga0210407, IMG submission 150860) | Forest soil microbial communities from Barre Woods Harvard Forest LTER site, Petersham, Massachusetts, United States - Inc-BW-C-27-M | ecosystem: Environmental > Terrestrial > Soil >... | reverse complement strand
CATGCTCAAGGAAATTTATGAGCAGCCGCGCGCCGTCCGGGATACAACCCTGGGCCGTGTGGGGCAGGAATCCGGCCGCATCTTTCTCGACGAGATGGACATCTCGCCCAAGCAGTTCCGCGAGTTTCGGCAGGTCCGCATCGTGGCTTGCGGAACCAGTTGGCATTCGGCGCTCGCCGGAAAATTCATGATCGAGAAGCTGGCGCGCGTTCCGGTGGAGGTCGATTACGGCAGCGAATTTCGTTACCGCGACCCGATCCTGGGAAGCGACACGCTGACGATCGTGATTTCGCAATCCGGCGAGACGGCGGACACCCTGGCCGCCCAGCGTGAAGCTAAGCAGAAGGGTTCCAAGACGCTGGCGATCTGCAACGTGGTGGGCTCAATGATCACGCGGGAAGCCAACGGCACAGTGTACACGCACGCCGGCCCGGAAATCGGCGTGGCTTCCACGAAAGCCTTCACGTGCCAGCTTACCGCGCTCTTCATCTTCGCGATGTACCTTGGGCAGACGCGTGGCGTGCTGGATGAAGCCACCTCGCGATGTCTGGTGCAGGAGCTGCTTCGCGTTCCGGCGAAGCTCGAGACCGTGCTGTCGCACGATCCGGTCTACGAAGAGCTGGGCCGCAAGCTGTTCCGCGCGAAGGAGTTTCTGTTTCTGGGCCGCGGCGTGCATTTCCCAATGGCTCTCGAAGGCGCGCTCAAGCTGAAAGAGATTTCCTACATTCACGCTGAAGGGTACCCGGCGGGCGAGATGAAGCACGGTCCCAACGCGCTGATCGACGAAGAGCTGCCCGTTGTCGTACTGGCTACGCACGATCCTTCACAGCCCGAGAGCCGCGTGCTCTACGAAAAGACACTGTCCAACATTCAGGAAGTGAAGGCGCGCGAAGGCATCGTCGTCGCCCTGGTTACCGAAGGTGACCATGAGGCCAGCAAACTCGCGGACCACGCCATTTTTGTTCCCGCATCTACGGAACTCTTGTTTCCGATTCTCGAAATCGTGCCCTTGCAGCTGCTGGCCTACCACATCGCCGTGCGCCGCGGCTGCGATGTGGATCAGCCCCGCAATCTCGCCAAGAGCGTCACCGTGGAGTGAAGCAAGCCGTGGCCAGCGAGTCATATGTGGGGCGGGCGCCCTCGCCCGCGCACAACCCGGGGACCTCCCCACCAAACGGCTGTCGTGAAGTGGGACTCCATTGAAGCAATTCACGCACCGCATCCAAGTTGCCACGCGGGGCAAAGGTTTGTATCCCATCACCGGAGAGATCGAAAAGTGGGCGCACGGCCAAAGCGTCCGCACGGGGCTGTTGACGGTGTTTATTCAGCACACCTCGGCTTCGCTGGTCATCCAGGAAAACGCCGACCCAGACGTGGTACATGATCTCGATGAGTTCTTTTCGCGCATCGTTCCCGAAGACGCACCCTGGTACCGCCACACCGCCGAGGGTCCCGATGACATGCCGGCGCATATCCGCGCCGCGCTTACGCAAACGCAATTGACCGTCCCGATCATCGATTCCAGGCTCGCACTGGGCACCTGGCAAGGAATTTACGTGTTCGAACACCGCTCGAGATCGCACCGCCGCAGCATCGTGTTGCATCTGGCAGGTGAGTAATCTGCGGTAAGCTCGGTAAATCATGGCCAACAACCGCATTGTTCACTTCGAGATTCCTGCCAATCAGCCGGAGGCGCTTACCAAGTTCTATAGCGGCCTGTTCGGTTGGAAGTTTCAGAAGGCTGCGCTGCCCGGGCCAGAATACTGGCTATGCGACACGGGCTCGGACGGGCCGGGCATCAATGGAGCCGTGATGCAGCGGCAGCACGCGCAACAGCCGTGGATGAATTACGTCGACGTTCCAAATATCGACGCGGCGATCGAAAAGGCAGCGAAGCTCGGCGCAACGGTGGCGTTGCCGAAGATGCCTGTGCCGGGCGTGGGTGCGGTCGCGGCCATCGTGGATCCGCAGGGAAACATCTGCGGGCTGTGGGAGCAGATGGCGAAGTAGGCATTATCGCGGCTCCCAATCGAGCGCGTAGATCTCCTGGACGCTGATATCGCGTGTGGCCAGCAGCGAATCCTCAGCCCCCAAACCCGTCCACCCGCCCCACCGCCCACCGGCCAATTGTCCAAATTCGCTGAGGTCGGCGACGCGCTCAAGCTTGCGATCGCTGACACGCACGCGGTAGAACGGCAGGTTTCGTTCAAACGGATTGTTGAAGTAGACGTACTTGCCGTCATGCGACCAGTCCGGATAACCCGACGGCATCCTGATGAGGTCCTCCCATCGCTTGCTTGTCCGGTCATAGATGGTCAGCTTCTGATAATCCGCGGTCATTGCCAGTATGTAGCGCCCATCTGGCGACCAGCGCGGCGAAAACAGGCCCGCGGAGTCCGGCAGATCCTGTGCTTGACGCGTCTTCAAGTCGAGCAGATGGATCGCGTTGTTCTTGGACGCACGGACGGATTCTGCGGCCTCGCCGAAAACCAGCGAGTTGCCATCGGCCGACCAGTTGGGGTCCAGCTCGTTGGTATCGCCGCCAGTCAGTTCCTCAGGACTCCCGCCTTGTGGCGCGATGACATATATTTTCCAGGGCTTGCCCGGCGTGCGCGCGCTAAAAGCGATTCGTTGCCCATCCGGCGACCAGCGCGGCGGACCGCAGACCATCGGCGAAAAGGTCAGTTGGCGCCGGTCGCTGCCGTCAGCCTTCGACTGCCACAGGATCCCAGCCGGATAGGAAATGTAAGCCATGAATCGGCCATCCCGCGAGTAACTCAGACCCTCCCCCGACAGACCGGGAAGAAACGGAACAAAGTGGCCTCTCCCGGTATCAAACCGAAGCACCTCACCTCTGGGCAGAACGCCGACAAAAAATATCCGTTTACCGTCTCTGCTCGGCATGGGCGCATAAGCGTTCATTGCTCCCTCTGTTAGCCGGACCGGCGCGCCGGAAACTCTCTCCCAAAAAACTGCTTTCTCGCGAATCGCCCATACGCTCGCCACACCGTTGCGCGTCGATTGGTAAACGAAATACTTGCCGTCGGCGGTCCAGCTGCCGCAACAGTCATTAAGCCGGCCATCGCTCCACAAAGGGTGTAGATGATTTCCATCCGCGCCGATCTGCCAAAGCCGTCCGGTTCGCGACTTGGGATCGAGTACGGTAAACCGGATCAGCGCGCCATCGGGCGACCAGCGGGGCCTGGCCACAATGCCGTTCAAGGTTGCCAGTTTTCGCGGCTCGGTTCCGTCAGCCTTGACTCGGTAGAGGTCGAAATCACGGCTGTAAACAATCTCCTCCGCGTTTGGCGACCAGGCGGCATCTGAGACCTGAAGGCCGCCTAACGGTCGCGCTTGGCCCCCAGGGACCGGGAGCAGCCACAATGCAGCCAAAACATCGGAGAAGGGAGGTCCCTCTACAAGCAATTCAGGATGTTTGGACGAGAGATCCGCCAGCCCGGCAAATCGGAACGGGACCGGAACGGGAATCACTTCGCCGCCGTCGACAGAGACTTGTGTCAGGTGGAATTCCTGAGCATCGGCAACATCCTGATGGGCCGGTCGAAAAGATCCTTCCGCGAAATAGAGCCTCGTTCCGTCCGTCAGCAGCGGCTCGGGAACTTCTGCCGTGCCGGCGGCCTTGGTCTTTCCATCGTTGGTTAGTTGCACCGTCCCAGCCACCCTGGGAGGCGGTATCGTTGGCCTCAAGACGAACGCGAGTGCCGCTACAACAATCGTCGCGGACGTTCCAAGCAAGACGCGTTTGCCCAAGCGAGTGCGCGAGGGTAGCGCGGTCGGGGAAGCTGCAGGGAGCTGGGTGGTAAACTCCATCGTTGTTGTGCCCGGCATGCCGGAGCGCCCAAATTGCTCACGCCGCAGCCGCTTCAGGTCAGCCCGTATCTCGGTGGCGCCCTGATAGCGCACTTCCCGGTCTTTCTCCAGCGCCTTGCTAATGATGCGCGCCATTTCCGCGGGCAACTCGGGATTCAGTTGCATCGGCGAAACCGGGATTTTGTTCAGAAGGCCATCGAAAATCGCCGCGGGAGTGCTACCAGGGAAAGCCACGAATCCCGTAGCCATCTCATAAAGGACCGCGCCGAAGCTGAACAAATCGCTGCGCTGGTCAATCTCCTCGCCAAGCGCCTGCTCCGGCGACATGTACGCCGCCGTTCCGATAGCCGAATTGGGGCTGGTGAGAGAATCTCCCCGCGCACCCGTTAGCAAAGCCGTCGGGGCTTGCGTGAACGTGGGCGGTTCGATCAACTTCGCCAGGCCGAAGTCCAGAATGATAGGCCGGCCCTGAGCCGTCAGAAAAATGTTCCCCGGCTTGATGTCCCGGTGGATCACTCCGCTCGCGTGAGCCGCAGCCAGACCGTCCGCGATCTGAATCGCCATGTCCAGCAGCTCATCGGTCCTGAACAGTCTTCCTCTGAGCCGCTGGAACAGCGTCTGGCCTTCCAGAAACTCCATGGCGATGTAGGGCCGGCTCTGATGTTCCCCAATTTCGTAGATTGTGCAGATATTCGGATGGCTAAGCGCCGCCGCCGCACGCGCCTCCCGTTCGAAGCGCTCCAATGCCTCGGGGTTCCTGGCCCATTCTTCCGGCAGAAACTTTAAGGCAACGCGGCGGTTAAGTTTGGTGTCCTCCGCCGCGTAGACCACACCCATACCCCCGCTGCCAAGTTTGTCGAGGATGCGATAGTGCGAGACGGTAGTGCCCGTCATTTATGGCTTAGCTGTGTCCTCTCGGGAACTCTCAGATTAGCGCAGAAAATATTGCGATGCGCACAATTCCGCTCTCCGGACTGTCACAAAACCGGCCTCAACCCGGTCTTGACTCATGACATGCCACGGATGTACCAGACTAAACACATAGGAACCATCCACCGATGACGCCGGATGAAACGAACGTGCGGCCGCGAGAAACCTCGACGCGTCCCGGCAGGTCTCTACAGAAGCCTTCGATCAGCATCGAAGTCTCCTGCTGTCGATCGCCTATCGCATGCCGAAGACATGGTTCAGGAAACCTTTATCCGCTGGCAATAGGCGTCTGCCGGCGTCGCCATCCACTCGCCCAGGGCGTTCCTGGTGACCATCATCAGCCGCCCGTTGCATCAACCATTTGCAATCCGCGCGAGTGCGCCGCGTCCGATCCACCCGGTGGGCCGGCCTGCTCCTGGTCTTGTCGTATTTTGGCGGCGCAATAGCAGCCCATCTGGCGAATCGCGCGTTCATCGCCGGCGGTCCGTTCCTTGCGTTCAATGCCAGCAGCAGTTAACCAAAGATAACTAACCCCACCCAACTATTTGGAATCTAGCCGGTTCCCCCCCTCTTTGCTAGAACGTTAGTACCGCTCCCTCTGGTCGCGGCTCAGCAAAACTGGTTCGATCCTGAGAAGCGGTACCGCTAGAATCGCATGAACTCTAATCTGGATGAGCCAGCCACGGGCCAGCGAGCCATGACATGAATGTCAGGCTGATCCCCAGCCTGGAAAAGGACCCGATTCTGCTAGCGCACTGTAAGCGGGCGGCCGGGCAATGGGCGCTGCTGGCAGTATTCTCACTTCTGTTGATCGTGTTTGGCCGCGAGTGGCTGGCAGTCGCCGCATTTCTGGCCTTGACCACGGCCTTCCCCAGCCACCGGCGCCGGGTGATTAGCGCTTTCAGCATCCTGGTCGCCCTCGCGTTGCCGAACTGGCTCGATCTGCCGTTCCTTGATCACGTGGCCGCCCAGGAAGGGCTGGCCAATGTGCCGGGATTCGTCATTCGTCTGGTCGTGGCGGCCGTCTTTGTTCTATTGGCCGGACTTGCGGCATTGGCGTTTCGCTTCCCCCGGCAGCTGGTCACGCGCCGGCCCGTGCTCGCTACCATTTTGTGCTTCTGCGCGCTTGTCGCCGCGGTATCGCTGGCCCCGCTCACTGGCTGGAGCCGCGTGGCCGCTTGGATCGCCGTATTAGCAATTGCTCGCATGTTCTGGTTCTTTTGCTACACGCTCACCGATCGCGGTTCCGGCAATCATCGTGACTCCGTGCCTCTGCAGGCAGGGCTCTGGCGGCCGGCCTGGATGGCGAACACGGCCTCCGGCACCCCCTTCGCCAAAGGCGCTGCCTACCTTCGCAAAATCGAGGCGCAAAACCCCGACGAGCTCGCCGTCACCCAACTTAAAGGCCTAAAACTGCTTGTCTGGGCACTGATTCTGCAGATGGCCCTGATCTGTTATCACCTCGTCATCTATCGAAAGCTGGGCATTCCGGAGTTTGAATCCGCTTTCGGCCGCAGCTGCGCGGGCCATCCTTTCCCGTGGTATTGGAATTGTCTGAGCCTGGTCGCGGTGTTCTTCTCGAACCTGCTGCAGGCGAGCATCTGGGGACATCAGATCGTCGCCTGCTTACGCATGGCCGGATTCCGCGCTCTGCGCAACACCTACCGGCCACTCGAGTCCCGCTCCCTGGCCGAGTTCTGGAATCGCTTCTATTTCTACTTTAAGGAACTATTAGTAGACATGTTTTTCTATCCCACCTATCTCCGGTATTTCAAGAAACACCCACGGCTGCGCATGGCCGCTGCTACCATGATGGCCGCCTGCGTAGGCAACGCCATCTTTCATTTTCTCCGCGACATTTCTGTGGTAGGTGAGTTAGGCTGGTGGCGCGCGATAGCCAGCTTCCAGACCTATCTCTTCTATACTTTTGTGCTCGGCGTCAGCATTTCCATCTCACAGTTGCGCGCCCAGCGGAAGGACGACCGGTCACATTCCTGGTTGCGCCGCCGCCTCGTCCCCATTCTCTGTGTGTCGGCGTTCTATTGCGTTATGCGCATTTTCGACGACAGCAACAGGACATATGGCCTGCGCGAGCACTTTATCTTCGTTGGGCGATTATTCGGGCTTTGAGAAACGTTGGGTACTGGGGGGAAATCCTACGGCAGTCTACCGCACACCCGCCGGCCGCTCCAGTACTTCGATCAGCGCGGCACGATCGACTTTGCCGTTCGTCGTAAGTGGCATCGTTGGGAGCCGGAGCACTTGAGTCGGAACGGCATAGCGTGGCACCCGTTGTAGCATAGCGTCGCGGATTTCTTGCGTCGAACGCGTTTCGGTGCAGTGAAACGCTACGATGCCCCTGGCTGAACCGTGATCCACGGGCCAAGCGACCGCAGCCACCGAATCCGAGTCACAGATCTGGCTTAGGTGTGCCTCAATCTCGCCGAGCTCTACGCGGTGACCCAGAATCTTGATCTGGCGGTCAATGCGTCCGAGATGGTGATAGATACCCGACTCGTCCTGACAGACGAGGTCTCCAGTTCGGTACCACGTCTTACCGTTGATGACGGGAAAGCGTGCCGCCGTGCGTTCCGGATCCTGAAAGTAGCCTTTCGCCACCTGTGGTCCGGATAGCGCCAGCTCGCCTTCCTGGCCCGGCGGCAAACATCTGCAGGCTTCGTCAAAAACGGCTGCTTCGAATCCCGGCAGGGGTTTGCCGATGGCTACTAGACCGCGGTTAGGCGTGATATTCGGAGGGTCTGACAAGCGCTCCAGCGTGCTGAACACGCAGCATTCGGTGTGGCCGCAAATGTTGTCCACCTCGCTATTGGGCGCTGCCCGCCGCCAGGCCAAAGCCGAGCGGAGGGGCAGGGGCTCACCCGAGAAAATAGAATAACGGAGCGAAGGAAATGCCCGGGGTTGGAGCATTTTCAACTGCTCCATAAAAACGGCAGTCGACGGCACCGAGGCCCAGACGGTGAGCTGCTGTTGCTGGATAAACTTCATCGGGGCCATCAACTGACTCGCGGGCACAGGGTGCACCGACGCGCCGGCGTTCCACGGCGTGAACATATCGTGTACGGAACCGTCAAAGCTCAGGTTGTAAGCCTTGGAAAACCGGTCCTCCGGCCGGAAACCGTACAGTTCCTGCAACATTTTCACCAGATGGCAGACGGCGCGGGCGGGAACGAGAACTCCCTTCGGCATACCGGTGCTTCCGGAGGTAAAGATCATGTAGGCTGTCTGTTCGGCTTCCACCGCACACGGGCGGTCTTGCGGATCGTACGATGGCAACTCATGAAAGCTGTTCAAGATTCGAGGGGGAGAGGCTTGCCGAGCGGATCCGGTGAGGGCTTTTCGTCCGGCTTCATCCACCACCAGGGCAACCGGCTGGATGATCCGCAACAGCTGCGCGAGGCGTTGTTCCGGAAGTTGGGGATTGAGTGGTACGTACGCGTCACCGGCCCAGCATGCGCCCAGCACCCCCGCATACGCCTCCGCGCTGCGAGAGGCCAGGACTCCCACAAACCCGGGCGAGCGCGAAGGTCCCGCGGTCAGCCACCGCGCCGTTCTTTGCGCCAGAGCGGCCAGTTCGGCATAAGATAGATCGTTGCCGCCAAGAGATACAGCCAGCCTCGCTCCTTGGTTCCGGCTGTGCTCATAAACCGGCTGTGCGAGATTGAAATTCATACGCGTAACTGGCTTGCTCCGAAGAGGGCGACGATGGAATCCACGGAATCCAATTCGTCCGTGTCGAATCCGCGTTCTGCGAAATCTACTCCATACTGCTGCTCGATGAATACCAGCAGGGCTATCGTGTCAACAGAGTCCAACCGCCCGCTGGCGATCAGTGAGTCGCTATCCGCAAAGACGTTTTCATCGCCTTTCCGGCGGAGTAGGCTTTGTACAAGTTCTCGTACGGCCACTTTTTCGTTCATAATTTGTTGCCATCAGACAACCGCTTCCTTTGGTCGCGGCTCACTTTCGGAAGGCTTTACTGAGCCGCGACCGAAGGAAGCGGTTGCGTCGCTAAGCCGGATTATCCACCAGTTACTCCCGCAAGTCACGTTGTCCGAAGTTAGTAGTTTGATTAGTTCCTTTGGCACTACGATATTGGTCGATGTGGAGTTTAAGATCAGGGTGTGGCCTCCCGGACTGGATAGGCCCGAGGAGTATCAATGCTAGAGCTAGTGGCGTTTGTGGCAGGCGCGTCGATCATGGCAATCGAGATTGTGGCGTCTCGTATCCTCGCCCCCGTTCTCGGAAATTCGATTGTTGTGTGGAGTAGCCTGATCGGCGTGATTCTTGCCGCGTTGAGCTATGGTTACTTGAAAGGCGGCGTGCTGGCGGATAGGAATGCTTCGGCGTCCCAACTCTCCTTGATCATCGTCTCGGCTGCGCTGCTGACCGCATTGGTTGCTGCCGGCAAGAATATCTGCCTTACGCGGATTAGCCGCATCCCGGATATTCGTGGCGCAGCCATCATTGCAGAACTGGTCCTGTTTGCGCCGGTATCGTTTGTTCTGGCGATGGTTTCGCCCTATGTGGTGCGACTGAAACTGAAGGAGGTCGGCACCACCGGAGCCACCGTGGGCAGGCTCTATGCGATTTCGACCATCGGCAGCATTGTGGGCACGTTTAGCGCCGGCTTCTATCTTCTGGCGATGATTGGCAGCACGGCTATTTTGTTTTGCATCTCCGGCTTGCTCCTGGTCTGTTCTATCCTGCTATCAGCGAATCGATTTCTTAAACTGAAAATTGCCGCGGCCGGAATGGTTGCCCTGTGTCTCTACGTAGCACCCAGCACGGCGACTCCGTTTATTTCGGGTACACATGTTTTTGAAAGCGATACCCATTACAACCACTGTCTGGTCTATGAAGGGGCGGACTACCAAACCGGTAGACCCAGCCGGGCTCTCCTTACCGATCGTTTCGCACGGCAGTCTGCGATCTTTACGGACAGGAACGACGACTTAGTGCTGGAATATTTGAAATACTTTCGATTCGGACCTCACTTTGTTCCAGATGCAAATCGGGCACTGCTTCTGGGCGGCGGTGGGTTTACTTACGTTGGGGATTTTTTTCGTAGAAATCCAACCAAACGCCTGGACGTCGTGGAGTTAGACCCGGACTTAGTGAAAATAGCGGATCGGTACTTCGGGTTGACGTCGGATGACCCCCGGCTTAGGGTCTTCACCCAGGACGCACGCGTATATTTGAATCTTACCCAGGCCCAATACGATATTATTTACTTAGATACGTTCGGGTCCGCTGCGATCGTTCCCCATTACCTGACAACGCGGGAGACCGCGCGCCTGGTATATCGCTCCTTGTCCGACAATGGCGTCGCGCTATTGAACGTGATGTCGGCGGTCTACGGGCCGAAGGGGCGTTTCTTGCGCGCCGAGTTAGCCACTTATCGATCTGTCTTTCCGCGGGTTGAGATCTTCAAGCTCAACGACGACCCGGAATCGCTGGGTAATGTAATCATGGTGGCTTTCAAGAACCCAGCGGAGCCCCAATGGACGAGCGATGACCCGGCAATCGCGACGCGCCTCTCTCGTCGCTGGACACGCCCCATCCCCATGGATGTTCCAATCCTTACGGACGATTACGCCCCCGTCGAAGTCTACATGATGAGATGGTTCTTTTGATGCCCCTCAGTTTTTTCGAGAAGCGAATACTGTGAACAGGTTGGTCCCTTTGAGCATCGGATCCTGTTCCGTGACGACATTCAGACCGTGCTTCGCTAAGAGGGCTTGAACATGATCCAGACCGCCCGCCTGATCGTGGACCTCGATGACGGCTTGCCGAATGAGATCCCAATGATCGTTTCGAATTCCGGCGAGAACCTCTGTCTCGCTCTTCTCGACATCTACTTTCAATAGATCAATCCGCGCTACACGCTCCTGATCCACTACTTCCGAGAGCGTCCGAAGGCGGCATGGAAACGTCACTTGTCGAAATTTGAAACCGAGAAGCCGTTCGGCGTCTTGCGGCGCGACGCCGCTGTTGACCATAAACGTCCTGGTGGCGCCGCGATCCGTTTCGAGGTCAGCGTGAAATCCTGACATGACGGAGTTTGCGGGATAGAATGTGAATTCCGCCGTGCCAGGCGCGCTCGACAGTCCGCATTCAAAGACGCGGGCGTCAGCTCCGTGGAGTTCGATGTTAGCCTTCAGACACTCACAGGCCACCGGACTGGGTTCGAAGGCAAAGATCCGAACGCCGTGGCGTTCGCGATGAAAGAAAACCGTGGCCAGCCCAATATTGGCGCCCACGTCGAATACGCAGTCCCCGTCGTGAAGCTCGATGCCGTGTTGCAGGTAACAGCGCGCTTCGAACACTTCGCGGTGGACGAACCGCGTTTCATCGGCATTCAGGGAGAACACCTCCAGCCCATCTGGGAGACTGAGTCGTCGCATCATAGGTTGTTGGGTTACCTCCTGGACAATCGGGCGCGCAAACCCCGAGCTGCTTCATTGTTGATGTTATCTCGAAACATATATCACCGAGCGATGATCAACTAGGTCTTGAGAAACTCCGTCCTTAGGGAAGCCGATAGGCCGGCCGAATTCCCCCTTTGATTTGCGATCGAGCAGGCTTTGCGATAGTCTGAGCCTCTAGGAGCGGCATATGCGGATATCGCGACGAAGATTTCTGGGAACCACGGCGTTCGGCAGCCTGGCGGCGAACGCGGCTATGGGTGCGGAGGTGGGCAAGAACGGCGCACTTCCCACGCGCCCTCTGGGACGCACGGGTGCACATGTCTCGATTCTTGCCATGGGCGGCGGCAGCCGGTTCCTCATGTACAAGGAAGAAGACAAGGCTCTCGAAGCTTTGAACCGCGCCTTCGACCTGGGCATCACGTACATGGACACGGCCTTCGGCTATGGCAACGGCCTGAGCGAAACGCGCGTGGGCAAAGTAATGGCTGTGCGGCGGAAGAAGGACGGCATCTTCCTGGCGACCAAGATCGAAGCGCGCAAGGGGGACGAAGCAGCGCGGATCATCGAAGGCAGCCTCAAGCGTTTGCAGACTGATCAGATCGATCTCATTCACATTCACTCGCTCGAGGACGAAGCCGACCTGGCCCAGATCGAAGCGCCGGACGGCATTCTGAACCGCTTGCGCAAGCTTCGTGATGAAAAAGTGACGCGATTCATCGGCATCACATGCCACAACGATCCGACGGTTCTGGCCAAAGCTCTCGATCGCCACGACTTCGACTGCACGCAGATGGCGCTCAACGCCGCTCTCGCGGGCATGAAAGGCGGCCATAACGGCATGGAGATCAACGAAGCCATGAAAACCAGCTTCGAGACCGTAGCGCTTCCTGTCGCCGTACGCAAAAAGATGGGCATCATCGCCATGAAAATTCATGCGCAGGAAGGACTGACGGGGGAGGCGCCGCCCGAGAAGTTGCTGTACTATTCGCTGTCGCTGCCGGTATCGCTGGCCGTTGTTGGAATGCCAACGCTCGATTTCATCGAACAAAACGTCCAGTTGACGAAGGCATTCAAGCCGCTCCCCAAATCCGAAATGCAGGAGTTGTCCGGGCGGTTAGCTCCCAAGCACAAGATGGCGCTCGACCGGCGATTTGCCAGCCATCGCGACGTGTAGGTCCGGATTCATTGAACGAACCCAATCGACCGTACAAGTGGCTGGCGAAGTATTACGACCAGCTCTTCACTTTCCATTTGCCTCGTTTTAAAGCGGCTCGCCAACGGGTGCTCGCCGATATCCTGCCGCGTGTGGAATCAGCGTGTGACCTGGCGTGCGGCACGGGTACCACCGCACTTCTCCTCGCTGGCCAGGGCATCAAAATGTTTGGTGTCGATCTCTCCCCGGTGATGTGCCGGCTCGCCCGCCAGAAGGCTCATCGTGCGCGCCTGCCGCTGAGCATTTTGCGCGCCGACATGCGAGATTTCAGGCTCCCTGAGCAGGTCGGCCTTGTGTTGTGTGAATTCGATGCACTGAACCATGTTCCGCGTAAAACGGACTTGAGACGCGTGGCGCATGCTGTGTCCCGTGCCTTGCGGCCCGGCGGATACTTCTTTTTCGACGTCAATAATCGGCGAGCCTTTG
>Ga0210407_10003431_pt1 | contig 12850 bp, 12 predicted proteins | sample IncBWC27MmetaG_FD_150860 | JGI IMG/M metagenome (GOLD analysis project Ga0210407, IMG submission 150860) | Forest soil microbial communities from Barre Woods Harvard Forest LTER site, Petersham, Massachusetts, United States - Inc-BW-C-27-M | ecosystem: Environmental > Terrestrial > Soil >... | reverse complement strand
GCCGGGGTATCAGAGTGTGTTGTCGATGGTGACGGCGGCGGTGGCGGGGAAAGGGATTTTCTACGATGTGACGATGTTCTCGGTTTTGCTGGTGCTGTGTTTGTCGGCGAATACGTCGTTTGCGGATTTTCCACGGCTGTGTCGGATGATCGCTCGGGATGATTATCTTCCGCATTCGCTGGCGACGCGGGGAAGGCGGCTGGTGTTCTCACAGGGGATCTGGGCGCTGGCGATTCTGGCGGGGCTGTTGCTGATTTTGTTTCGAGGAGTGACGGACCGGTTGATTCCTTTGTTTGCGGTGGGGGCGTTTATGGCATTCACTTTATCGCATGCATGGATGTTCGGGCATTGGCGGAGGACAGCGTCGGGATTCGAGGCGGCCCACGGGATGGTGATCAACGGCATCGGTGCTCTGGCCACGGGGATCACTGTGATGGTGATTGTGGTGGCGAAGTTTGCCGAGGGGGCGTGGGTGGTCGTGGTGCTTCTGTTGCCGGCAATGTTGGTGTTCATGGGGAAGGTGCGGCGTCATTATGAACATGTGGGGAAAGAGGTGGCGCTGACGAGTGCGATGGTTCTGAATACGCGAAACCTGAAGCCACCAATTGTGATTGTTCCGGTGGACCAATGGAATGCGGCAACGGAGAAGGCGCTGCAGTTTGCGATGACGCTATCTCCGGATGTGGAGGCGTTGCATGTGATGTGCGACGCCGACGAAGATAGGCCGACATGGAAATGGGAGGGAGTTCCGCCGGCGGTGACGCCGGGTCCGAAACTGGTGACATTACCTTCGCCGTTTCGGCTGGTGGTGCATCCGATCGTGGATTATGTGTTGAAGGTGGAGAAGGAGAATGCGGATCGGACGGTCGCGGTGGTGATTGCGACGATGGTGGAGCAGCACTGGTATCACTATTTTCTGCACAATCAGCGCGGACAGATGTTGACGGCGCTGCTGTTGCTGGGTGGGAACGAACGGATCAATATTGTTAATGTGCCTTGGTATTTGAAGGCGTAGAACAGTGGTCGGCGGCCGGTCGACGGCGGATGGTACTTTAGCTTTGAGCGAACTCTTGACCGAATTTTTTAACCGAGCGTTCACATTGCGGGAATCGCCCGATTGACAAGGGAAATGGGCTTACACCATACTTTCCGCTTTGAAAGACTGGCGGGGTAATGCGTCAGCTTTCCATATCGATAAGGAGGTTCCCCCATGACGAGATCTCGCTCATTTCGAGTGCTCGTTTTCGTGGCGATGGTTGCTTTCTTCGCCTGTAGTCAACTTGCGGTTGCCCAGGAAAAACCCCACTTTCAGATCAAGGTCGTGCCGAAGGTGAATTCCGACGTCCCCCAAGTCAACCCGGCGCCACCCGCCAACCTGTATGGGCTCGGACAGCAGTTTACTGCTACCCCTTACCCGGCCCCGGCGAACTCCGACGGGACCGAGCTGTGGCCGTGTTTCGGCAACACATCCACCCCCAACACCGATTGCCCCACGATAGGTAATCCATCGGTTACGTTCCCCACTGGCGGGGTCGCGGATGGTATTCCGCAATACGTCTGGTCGTTTGCCAACTGTGACGCGGATACCAACGGGACCAGCAACACCAAATACATACCTTGCGGACAAACCGAAACATGGTACGAAGACGACAGCGGCACAGGCAACACTTTTGACCTCACTTACCTCCTCACAGCCACACAGGTTCAGAGCGGGGTCGTGAAATACCTGGTAGATTCGGGTACGGTCGATTTCGGCCCCAATCCGTTCGGGGGCGCGACTCCGCCGGCTGATGTGATCGTTTTCGGTGACCAGAACCTAGGTGACTGGCCCGGGGCCACGAGCGGCAAGAACAACGCCAACTGCACCGCCGACTTCAACTACCCGACAGCGGCAGATCCAGCAGGGGTGCTATTCATTATCCAAGCCAACAAGACTTGTGTTGCACCACTGCCCGGCTTGGTTACATTCACCGCGGTGACCACAGTTGCCCAACCCATATATACAATGCACACGACCGCGGCAGCTTGTGGCGCCACCACACCCCCTTGCTGGACAGTAACGTACTCCGCAACGGGGAAGAAGTCGGTATCGCAAAAGTGGACCGTTTGGCTCCAGTAAACAGCTGAAGCGGGGCGGCTCAGAGAGAACCGCTTCTGTAAGGAACTGTTTCAATCAACATCCCAGGCTCAGGTCGCTACTTGAGTCTGGGATGTTTTTTGTGAGCTTGATTTGTCCCTGGTCCGAAGAATTCAGGGATGAAGCACGTAGTTCGAAGCAACGTCACGAAACGCGGCCAAATGTTTCGCCTGGGTGACCTCGTCCCAACCCAGTTCTGAAGCCATCAAGTCTGCGACGGCGGGCGCCATTGCGAGGGCTGCGCGCGCATTCAGGAAGAGGGCGCGCGTGCGCCTTGCGAGAGTGTCTTCCACGGTTCGGGCCATTTCGTGGCGCGCCGCCCAGATCACCTCCGCCTTCACGTAAGGCAGAGCCGCATGCAGCGGTTCGCTGAGCCGAGCATCAGTCTCGATGAGCTCGCGAATCCTGTAGGCATCCGAACCGTAGACAGCTAGCGAACCGAACTGTTTCGCCGTATCTTCTTTCGCTGCGTCTTTTTCCCGTACTTCGTGGAAGCCGTGGATGTGCAGGTGGTGCGTCACGCATGGCTTTTCCGGCAGTTGGGCGAGCGTTGCCGCCTGATCGACGCAATCCTCGGCCATATGCCGGTACGTCGTCCATTTTCCACCGGCGATGGTCACCAGGCCGGAGCGATCGATGTGGATGACGTGATCGCGCGACAGCGCCGCAGTGTTAGTCACGTTCGTAGCGCGCACCAGTGGCCGGATGCCGGCGAATACGCTCAACACATCGTCGCGCGTCGGCGCTTTCGTCAGATATTGCCCGGCGGTCGCGAGGATGAATTCGATTTCCTGCTCCATCGCGACTGGCTCGAGTGTTGCGGCCGCAATAGGCGTATCGGTCGTTCCCACCAGGGTGTGACCGTGCCATGGAATCGCGAATAATACGCGGCCATCGCTGGTGTGCGGAACCATGATCGCGCTTTCACCCTGCAGAAAGCTCGAATCGAAGACGAGATGAATGCCCTGGCTGGGGACGATCATTGACTCAGCGTCGGGCTCGGCCTTGAGCCGAAGCAGATCGGTGAAAGCGCCGGTCGCGTTGATTACAACTTTTGCGGTGGCGCGAAATTCGTTGCCGGTTTCGACGTCGCGCGCGCTGACGCCGTCCACAAATCCTTGCGCGTCTTTTGTCAGCCCCGTGACTTCGACATAGTTCAGCAACGTGGCGCCCTGCTCGAAAGCGGTGGCGACCATGTGGATGAGCAGCCGGGCGTCGTCGAATTGTCCATCGTAGTAGACCGCGCCGCCGCGCAGGCCTTCCGTCTTCAGTGTTGGCAGATGTTCGAGCGTCTCTTCTTTTGAGAGGATTCGCGATACACCGAATCCGTATTTACCGGCCAGCAACTGATAGAGCTTTAACCCGAGACCGTAGAATGGAGCTTCCCACCAGTCGTAGTTCGGCACGACGAAGGCGAGGTCGTGCACCAGGTGAGGCGCGTTTTGCAGAAGCAGTCCGCGCTCCTTGAGAGCTTCCATGACCAAGCCGATATTTCCCTGCTCCAGATAACGGACACCACCGTGTGCCAGTTTGGTGCTGCGGCTGGAGGTGCCTTTGCCGAAGTCGCTCTGCTCGAGCAACAACAAATCGTAGCCGCGCGCCGCCGCATCGATCGCGACTCCTACGCCGGTTGCGCCGCCGCCCACGACAATCATGTCCCAGGCCTTGGGATGTGCCTCGATGCTGCGCCACATGTTGATGCGATTCATGGCATCCTCGCTTGGCGGATTCTCTTGCGGATGAATGAGTCAGAGTCTTCACCACAGGGGGCACAGGGGAACACAGGGGAACACAGAGTCTTTACTGCAAAGATCGCGATCACCGGATACCCACCTGCTTGATAATGGCAGCGGCGATGCCGCCGGCGATCAACGGGCCGATGATCGGTACGAGCGCGTACCCCCAATCTGAACTCCCTTTTTCACTGATCGGCAGGATAGCGTGAGCCACGCGCGGGCCAAAGTCACGGGCGGGGTTGATCGCGTATCCGGTCGGTCCGCCGAGACCCAGGCCGATGGCCCACACCAGGACTCCCCACAACCACGGGGCCAAACCAATCGGAAGGCCGGTGGTTGAAACGGCCGGGCTCCCGAAACTGAAGCCAACCACGATCAGGCATGTGGTCGCGATAATTTCGGTGAGCAGGTTTGCGGGAAGGTTGCGGATGGCCGGTGTGTTACAAAAAACCGCCAGTTTCGCCTCCTTATCGGGCGTCACTTTCCAATGAGGCAGGAAGGCCAGCCAGACCAGACTGGCGCCGGCGAATCCTCCCAGGATTTGCGCAGCCCAGAAGGGGCCGACGTTCGACCAGTCTCCCGATAGAAGAGCCACCGTCAATGTGATCGCCGGATTAATGTGGGCTCCGGGGCTGCCGAACGCGATGGCCGTGAAGATGCCTGCCACCACCGCCATTCCCCATGCTGTTGTGATGACGATCCATCCGGAGTTTTCACCTTTCGATTTCTTCAGGAGAACATTGGCGACGGCGCCATCGCCCAGCAAGATCAATACCAGCGTGCCCATGAATTCGCCAAAAAATGGTCCGTACATCGTGTGTGGACCTCCTTGTCTGTTTAAAGATTCATCGTCGTTTTCTCAGAGTACCAGTCGCAAGAAATACGCAAGTATGCGACGCGCAGCCCCTAAAGGGGCGTCCGGTCCTGCAAACTTGCGGTATCGCTAAAGCGATACCCTGATACGAAACCCCCAATTTGAAACACCTGATACGAAGCAAGTGGCACGAAACACGTGATACGAAACGCCTGATACGAAGCTGATCGACGGGAGACGCGGCTCGCCGCGTCTCTACGGGGATCCATTAGGTCGATTCCACCCAGTCGAAGGAGCGCGTCACCGCCTTCTTCCAAAAATGATAAAGCCGCTTGCGAGATTCTTCGTCCATCTTTGGCTCCCACTGTTGATCGACTGCCCAGTTGGCGACGAGTTCGTCGGTATCATGGAAGAAGCCGACTGCCAGTCCGGCGGCATAGGCAGCGCCGAGAGCAGTCGTCTCCTTTACCATCGGACGAACTACTGGCTTCGCCAGAATGTCGGCCTGGAATTGCATCAACAGATCGTTCACCACCATTCCACCGTCAGCGCGCAGCACGTCGAGCGTAATGCCCGAGTCCTTGGCCATGGCATCGACCACCTCGCGGACCTGGAACGCGGTGGCCTCCAGCACAGCGCGGGCGATGTGGCCTTTATTCACGAAGCGGGTCAAGCCGGCAATCACTCCGCGCGCGTCGCCCATCCAATATGGCGCGTACAAGCCCGAGAAGGCGGGAACGAAGTAAACGCCGCCATTGTCACTTACGGTTCGGGCGAGCGCCTCAATGTCTGAACTCTTTTCAATGAGTCCGAGATTGTCGCGGAGCCATTGCACCAAGGCACCGGTAATTGCGATGCTCCCTTCCAGCGCATAGCATGCTGGCTTCGGGCCAAACTTATACGCCAGCGTGGTTAGCAGACCGAAGTTCGAGAGCACTGCCTTTTCCCCGGTGTTCATCAGCATGAAGCAACCAGTGCCGTAGGTATTCTTCGCTTCTCCTGGCTTGAAACAGGCCTGGCCAACCAGAGCGGCCTGCTGATCGCCGAGATCGCCGGCGATCGCAACTCCCTCGATGGCCGCCAGGTGAGCGGTGCCGTAGACTTCGCTGCTCGAAACAATCTTTGGCAGCATCTGGATCGGAATGCCGAAATCTTTCAATATGTCCCGATCCCACTGGAGCGTGTTGAGGTTCATCAGTTGGGTGCGGCTGGCATTGGTCACGTCGGTCACATGGACGCCGCCCTGCGGACCACCGGTGAGATGCCAGATCAGAAAAGTATCGATATTGCCAAACAAAAGATCGCCGGCTTCAGCTTGTGCGCGCGCGTCCGCAATTTCTTCGAGAATCCAGCGAATCTTGAGGCCACTGAAATAGGTAGCGAGCGGAAGGCCAGTCTTGGCGCGATAGCGGTCTTGACCGCCAAGGGCAGCGAACTCGGCTACCGCGGGAGCAACACGCGTGTCCTGCCAGACGATCGCGTTGTAAACGGGCTTTCCACTCTTCTTGTGCCAGACCACAGTGGTTTCGCGCTGGTTGGTAATTCCGATCGCAGCCAGATCTTCCGTCCGCAGCCTGTGAGCTTCCACTGCTTCCTGGATGACGCCTTCCGTGCGGCGCCAAATTTCTTCTGGATCGTGCTCAACCCAGCCCGGCTTGGGATAAATCTGCTCGTGCTCTCTTTGAGCTGTGCTCACGATGCGTCCGGAACGATCGAACACGATAAAACGCGAGCTGGTCGTTCCCTGATCGATAGCGCCAATGTAGCTTGCCATCTTGCGTTTCCTCCTTCGTTTGCGGGCGCGCCGAGGGCGGTTCTCATCTTAAGCGAACTCTAGCGAACTCTGGACATTAGCGCCTGGGCCCCTGCCCGAAAGCATTGAACCGGGCGGAACTTGGCTAGCCGAACCCTGAGCGAGCCCCAGGCCGGCTGGGTTCCGAGGGATCGTTTGGCGCCGAGAAATCGGGTGTGGCACCGTCGCCACAGACGGCAAGTTAACGGGATTACAGGAGTTAGTCACTCTGAATAGGTACTGAAACTCCAGTAACATCGGGCGAATTCTCCGGTAACCCGCTACATAGCACAATGGTGCTGTAGCCGAAAAGGGGGTTCGTAGCATCTTATATATGTAGATAGATGGTTTGCGACGGCGGCGAACCAGGAGTGCGGGCCCCGTGAAGCGTCTGGCCAATGTTATCCGGTCTGTGCAAGCCTTCGGACGCGAACTGTCCCGCACATCGAGTGCGTCACCCGAAGCCAAGCGCGTGCCCGCGATTGGTCTCGCCCTGGGCGGTGGCTTTGCCCGCGGCATCGCGCATGTTGGGGTTCTCAAGGTCCTCGAAGAAGAGGGCATTCCGGTTCGCATGATTGCGGGTACCAGTGTAGGCGCGCTGATCGGCGCCGCGTATTGCAGCGGAGTCACGATCGCGGAACTGGAAGAAGTCGCCTATAAAGTTCGCTTCACTACCTTCGCACGCTGGACGCTCTCGCGCTACGGCTTCGCCTCGAACGACCGCATGGTCTCGTTTCTGACACGAACTTTGAAGGTGCAGACATTTGAACAGTTGCGCATCCCTCTCGGGGTGACGGCCACTGACTTCAACACCGGGGAAGGAATGGTCTTCACATCCGGTTCGATCATCGACCCGGTGCGAGCAAGTTGCGCTTATCCGGGGATGTTTTTGCCGGTAGAAATTCGTGGGCGCTGGCTGGTGGATGGCATGCTCTCAAATCCTGTGCCGACGCGTCCTCTGCGGGCCATGGGCGCGGAGCGCGTACTGGCCGTGCAGTTGAAAGGGCAGTGGTCGAAGTCGACCGCGCCACGGCATCTCTTCGACGTGATTGGACAGTCGTTCGCCATTGCGCAGGACATGATGAGTACGGTATGGAGGAGCGCGGCCGACGTCGTGATCGAGCCCGATGTCGCGGGTTTTGACTATGACGACTTCAAACGCGCCGGCGAGTTGATCCGCGTAGGCGAAACGGCGATGCGCCGCGCGCTGCCGCAAGTACGGAAATGGCTGGAGGCTCCTGCGGAAGCTGCCGCCCCTCTGAAAACGCCCGCGCTGGTCGCGAGTCCGGCTCCCCTGCAAGCGGACTGAAACCGCGAGAGCAGCACATCCCTACACATGCCGGTTAATCCCGGCACTCTTTGGATTGCCGACCTGGATTGCCGACAATCCGTCCAGTACATCACCGCGAGATCGAAGAAGCCAACGCTCCCTGAAGACTCGCCAATCCCTCGAGAAAATATACGAACCATGTCGATCTTGCGATCCTTCGCTCGACGAGTAAGTAGAGGCAAGAAAGACGCCTTTAAGAGGAGGGCATGGCAATGCAGCAGACATTCTTCGGACGTGCTAAATCACTCGCAGGAGCCGCCCTCGTCGGGCTCGGGATTTTCATTTTCCATGGCAACCTTGATCGGGCCGCGACCCAGTGGAGACACCTCCTCGGCACTACACATGGGGAGGCGCTAGGAGTGTTGCCCACGGTCATTCTGGCAGCCCCTCGCATTTTGCAGGCCTATGGCACCGATCACCAATGGTTTGTGCGGGGTTTCCTTCGAGAGATATTCGTGTCATGCTGGCCGCTGCTGCTCGTCATGGTCGGAACGGTATTGTCGCGGGATATCCTCATTGGCGATGTCAACGCGCTTCCCAAAAAAGACTGTGGTCTTATCGATCTGACGGCCGGCCCGGAAGAAAGGGTTATTGCCAGAGCGCACTGAGACGAGCAGTATGATGATCAAGGTTGGTTTGGAGGGATTCTTCTACGTTTGTGGTGGGACTTCATGTCTATCGTAAAACTTAAGATCGACATCTCCGGCAGTGTCGGCGATGAAGTGTGGCGTAACCTCCGGCAGTTCGACCAGATTGAACGTGCGTCTATCTGCCGAGGCCTGGGAAGTGGGAGTACTTGCAACCATCCGGCTAATGCACCGCATTCGAAGGGGGAATGGATCAGCGCCGAGATTCAAGTCAAGACGCCGCTCCTGGCACAGTATGCTGTGTCGCATTACCTCGAGCAGGAACGCGTACTGGATGCAGATGTAGTGGACTGAGCCGCGTACCTTGATTTGAGGTCTCTTGCGACCTCAAGAGGCGACCGCGTACGAGCCCGCCTCACTCCAAGGCTGCTATCTTGCGCATCGGTATCCAGCTGAGTATGAATAGTTTAACGCGCTGGATGAGAATGTCTTCTATCCTGCATCTTTCTTACCTCCTCGCCCGTATATCCGGGTAGCATGAACGCCATAGCTTATTGCTTCGTGAATGCGATGGAATCCGAGCCCACCGCAATTGCTCGCGGTCTTCGCCGGCGCGATCCGGACTTGCTGGACCGTCTCATCGAGCAGTATCAGCATCGGCTTCTTCGTTATTTGGTCTACTTGGCAGGAAATCGTGAACTGGCGGAGGACCTCTTCCAGGAAACCTGGATTCGCGTGCTGGAACGTGGCCATCAGTACGACGGCAAGCACGAATTCAGCACGTGGCTTTACGCGGTGGCGAGAAATCTGACGATTGATTATTTGCGGAAGAAAAGTCCGCTCAGCCTGGATGGGCTGATGGAGGATGAAGAGCACGCGCCGCTCGAACCGGCCGATACCCGGCCCATGGCGTGGGAAGTTGTGCAGCAGCACGAGCAAGCCGAGCGCATCAATACGGCCCTGGTAAGCATCCCGGCGGAGTATCGCGAGACCATGGTGCTGCGCTTCCAGGAGGGATTGGCTTTGGAGGAGATTGCAACGATAACTGGAGCGAAGCTGGGCACGGTGAAGTCGCGGCTGTATCGCGGACTGAACATGCTGATGTCGCGGCTGGAGGGGGCGCGGGCATGACGCGGGACACACATGACGAAGCGCGGGAGATGATTACGCTGGGTGAAAGTCTCTCGGATGCGCAGCAGGCCTGGCTGCGGGCCCACCTCGATGGATGCGAAGCATGCCGTCATTATGCGGAAGCAGCAAACGGGGTAGTTCGTGCTTTACGTTCGCTGCCGCTCGCCGCCGATTCCCGCCTGGTGCGAGCCACGCAGATGCGAGTGCGCTTCCACGCCAGCAGGCTTTGGGAGACGCGGGAACGCTTGTGGCTGGTAGGGATGGCTTGTCTGGGTGTGGGCCTTTCTGCGACGCTGACCGCCCCCCTCTTGTGGCGACTCTTTGCATGGATGGGCGAATGGGCCGGAGTTTCGACGGTGGTTTGGCAATCGGGCTTCATGTTTTTCTTTATCGCGCCGGCGCTGGTGGTGAGCGTGTTGTTGCTGGCCCGAGGCACCCACATGACGAACAACGGATAAACGATCGCGGCAATGGCGGCTGAGAAAGCTGACAAATTTATGCAGGTAAAAGAAGAAACTCAAACTGGACTAACTGCGGAATTCAAGATTGTTCCCACTTGGGCACGAGCCTTGGCGGGGATTGTGTTCGTCGGCACGCAGTTTGTCTTTAATGTCGTCCTTGGTCGACTCCACGATGCTCCACCCGCATGGTTCTTGGCGGTTCTGGCGCTTGTGCTCGGCTTGGTACTGGGTTGCGCGGTGTTACTCATCGGCTATATCAACCGCGACGCGAAACGCCGCGGCATGAGCCCGGTCCTTTGGACGATTGTGGCCATTATTATTCCCAATGCTCTGGGCATTATTCTTTACTTCATCCTGCGGCAACCGTTGTGCAAGGCTTGCCCGCAGTGTGGGAACGCCGTCGAGGCCGGATTCAACTTCTGCCCTCGATGTAACTACAAACTGAGCCCGAGTTGTCCGCAGTGCCAGCGCCTGGTTGGCGTAAATGATGTCTATTGTCCGTACTGCGGAACTTCGCTGCGCAATCAGGCGGCGGCCCCGGGCCTCTAGGGCTCCCAACGAAGCTTCCACGATGTGCGTCGGGCCAGCCACTCCGGTTCACTACTTTTTTAGTTTCGCAGCTTGTTCGAGTTGTTTCACGGCTGCCATGGTTCGTGCGGTGGAGTCTGCGCGCTTTGCCGACTTCGGGCGTCGGTGGCGCTTGGTGACAGAATGTTGGTTTGACATAGGCTCTTCCTTGCTCCTCTGAAAGCCCACTCTAGTCTCCGCGCCGCTCCGAGGAATGGTCAATTTTGCACAGGTTGCTTTATGAAATTACTTTCCGATGCAGAAAGTGCTGAAGATCAAGTTGAGGATGTCATCGGTGGTAGTTGCGCCGGTGATTTCGTCGAGGGGCCGCAAGGCTCCGTAGAGGTCGAGCAGGAGCATCTCGTGGGGGACTCGGGCGGCTACGGCGTTGGTCGCGGCATCGAGCGACGTGAGCGCGTCGTTGACTAGTTTTTGATGGCGAACGCTGGTTAAGAAGCCGGATTCTTGCTGCACGGCGGAGTCTCCGGCGACGTGGTGGAGGATGGCGGCGCGCAGGGCGGGGATGCCTTCGCCGGTCAGGGCGGAGGTGGGGATGAGCTGCGGAGAATGGGGCTCTGCATGAGAAACGTTGCCGGGCTCTGCCCGGCGGGTCAGCCGAGGGCGGTTGTCCCTACGTGTGCTTGGCAAGTCGGATTTGTTTTCTACTACTATCGCTGGGCGGTCTTCCACCTGGGTGAGTAACTCGCGATCTTCTTCGGAGAGGGGCTGGGTTTTGTCGATTACTACGAGGACTAAGTCGGCGTCGGCCAGGGCCTCCATCGACTTTTTGATGCCGATGCTTTCGGCTTCGTCGAGGGCGCGGCGGATGCCGGCCGTGTCCACCAGTTCCACAGGAATTCCACCGATGGCTACGGTTTCGCTGACCAGGTCGCGAGTCGTACCGGGCTGGGCGGTGACGATGGCGCGCTCGCGTTCGACCAGGCGATTAAAGAGGCTCGACTTGCCTACGTTCGGACGACCTACGATGGCTAGTGTCAGGCCCTGGTGAACGATCTTGCCGTAAGTAAAGGTGGCGGCTAGTTGCGTAAGCGGAGTTTTGACTTGCGCTATGCGGTCGAGGATGGTGGCATCGGGGGCGATGGAGATGTCGTCTTCGGCGAAGTCGATGCCGGCCTCGAGCAGGGCGATCAGATCGACTAACTTCTGCTTGATGGGCTTGAGGCGCTTGGACAGCGCGCCTTCGAGTTGCTGGGCGGCGACCTTGGCTTGAAACAGGGTTTGCGAGTCGATCAGGTCGCGAACGGCTTCGGCCTGGGTCAGGTCAAGGCGTCCGTTGAGAAAGGCACGCATGGTGAATTCTCCGGGCTCGGCGAGACGGGCGCCGCGGGCGAGGGAAAGTTCGACGATGTGGCGCAGGACTACGGGCGATCCGTGGGCGGAGATTTCTACGATGTCGTCGGTGGTATAAGAGTGGGGCTTGGCGAAGTAGGTGACTACGACTTCGTCGATGCGGGCAGGAGTTTTGGTGGTGTCGGCAGCTGCGGAGCTTCGCTCCGCTGGACGGCCGAGGGCGGCCGTCTCCACGTGAGTTGAGGGGGTGTCTATTAGATCGCAGCGGATGACTCGGTTGGGTTCTAATTCGCGACTTAAGCTGAGCATGGGCTGAGCAATTGTTCGCGCTTCGGGGCCGGCGAGGCGGACGACGCCTATGCCGCCGCGTCCGGGCGGGGTGGCGATGGCTACGATGGTGTCATCGAGATTCATGACTGGCAGTGGATAGTTGTTAGTGGGCGTGGGTCTGTGCCATTGTAGCGAGTACTCGTGTTTGCCGGGGAGAGTCAGGGTCATTTATACTTACAGTTTGCCTCAAGCCATCTGATTCGATCAGGAGCAGGGATTTTCGATGCCGAAACGTACATTTCAACCCAATAAGCGCAAGCGCTCGAAGAAGCACGGGTTCCGGACTCGCATGAAGACCAAGAGCGGGGCCGCAGTGCTGTCGCGCCGCCGGGCCAAAGGGCGCAAGCGGGTTTCAGTGGCGCCGGGTTTCCGCGATTAGTTCCCCACAACGGAAAGCAAGGACCGTCGTTATTACTACTTATTGTGCAGGATTGTGAACTGGTGAGCACCGACGCTCCCGACCGGAGTGTAGAGCAGTCCGCAGCGAAGGCGGGCAGAGGCTTCCCGCGCGGCTTGTCACATTTGGGGCGGCTGCTGAAACATTCTGACTTCGAGCGTGTTTACAAGCAAGGGCGGCGGCATTTTTCCTCGCACATGACGGTGTTTTATCTGCGGCAGGCGGAGGGCGATTCGTCGCTGGGCGCTGTACCGGAG
>Ga0210407_10003430_pt1 | contig 12853 bp, 13 predicted proteins | sample IncBWC27MmetaG_FD_150860 | JGI IMG/M metagenome (GOLD analysis project Ga0210407, IMG submission 150860) | Forest soil microbial communities from Barre Woods Harvard Forest LTER site, Petersham, Massachusetts, United States - Inc-BW-C-27-M | ecosystem: Environmental > Terrestrial > Soil >... | reverse complement strand
GGCCTCGTCCGTCCTGCTGCTGGCCGCGATCGGACTTGCGATCACCTTCGGCGTCATGGGCGTCATCAACATGGCGCATGGCGAGATGGTGATGCTCGGCGCCTATTCGACCTATGTCGTCCAGACGCTTCTGCCGCCTTCGTTGCAGAATTGGTCGCTCGCTTTCGCCATTCCTCTCGCGTTTGTCGTTGCCGGCGCCGTCGGCATCGCGATCGAGCGCCTGGTGATCCGCTTTCTCTACACCCGGCCGCTTGAGACGCTGCTCGCCACCTGGGGCGTATCGCTCATCTTGCAACAGCTGGTCCGCAGCCTGTTCGGCGCCGCCAACCGTCAGGTCAGCAACCCGCCGTTCATGTCGGGCGCGTTCGAGCTCGGCGGTCTGTCGATCACCACCAACCGGCTCTGGATCATCGTCCTATCGGCTGTCGTGTTCATCGGGTTGCAGCTTGTTTTGCGCGCGACGCCTTTCGGTCTGCAGATGCGCGCCGTGACGCAGAACCGGCGCATGGCGGCGTCGATGGGCATCTCGACCGCGCGGGTGGACATGCTGGCCTTCGGGCTGGGATCGGGGGTGGCGGGGATCGCCGGCGTCGCGCTGTCGCAGATTGACAACGTTTCACCGAACCTTGGCCAGGGCTACATCATCGATAGCTTCATGGTGGTCGTGTTCGGCGGCGTCGGAAACTTATGGGGTACCGCCTTCGGCGCCCTCCTGATCGGACTCGCCAACAAGCTGCTGGAGCCGCTGATCGGCGCCGTCCAGGGCCAGATCGTGCTGCTGGTCTTCATCATCCTCTTCATTCAGAGACGGCCGCGAGGGCTCTTTGCTCTCCGCGGGCGCGCGGTGGAAGCATGAGCGCCCGGCTCGACCAGCTTGGCTTGGCTTTCATCGCGATCCTTGTTGCAGCCGCCATCGCCGTCCCGTTGCTGTCGCTCGCGATCTCGCCCAATTCACCCTTCTACCTACCCCCCTATTTGGTGCAGCTGCTCGGCAAATATCTTTGCTACGCGATTCTCGCCGTCGCACTCGATCTGGTCTGGGGCTATTGCGGCATTCTGTCGCTCGGCCATGGCGCGTTCTTTGCGCTGGGCGGTTATGCGATGGGCATGTATCTGATGCGGCAGATCGGGGCGCGCGGCGTCTACGCCAATCCGATCCTTCCGGACTTCATGGTGTTTTTGAATTGGAAGGAGCTGCCGGTCGCGTGGTGGGGATTCAACTGGTTTCCTTACGCGATGGCGATGGTGGTGCTGGTCCCCGGCCTCTTGGCGCTCGCCTTCGGCTGGTTCGCGTTCCGCTCGCGCGTGACCGGCGTCTATCTCTCGATCATCACTCAGGCGATGACTTTTGCTTTGTTCAAGGAGTTCTTCCGCAACGATTTCGGCTTCGGTGGCAACAACGGCCTGACCGACTTCAAGGACCTGCTCGGCTTTTCCCTTCAATCCGCCCCGACCAAGGCCGCGCTATTCTCGGCGAGCGCCGTCGTACTGATCCTTGCCTACGTGGCCTCGCGCGCGATCATCGGTTCGAAGTATGGCAAGGCGCTGGTCGCCGTGCGCGACGCGGAGAGCCGTATGCGCTTCCTCGGCTATCGGGTCGCGAACTATAAGCTGTTCGTCTTCGTCGTTTCCGCTGTCATCGCCGGAATCGCTGGCGCGCTCTATGTGCCACAGGTCGGCATTATCAATCCGAGCGAATTTGCGCCCGGAAACTCGATCGAAGCGGCGATCTGGGTTGCGGTGGGCGGCCGCGGAACGCTAATCGGCGCGGCGATCGGCGCGATCGCCGTCAACTTCGCCAAGACCTTTTTCACCGGCGCCTTCCCCGAATATTGGCTTTACGGGCTCGGCCTTCTGTTCGTCCTCACGACCTTGTTCCTGCCCAAGGGCCTGCTCGGATTGGCGCTCAAGAGCCGCGAACGGCAACCGCGCCAAGTCGTGCCAGCCGAGGTCATCGAGGAAGGCGTCGAACCGTGAACGAAGCCGTCAATCCAACCCTCACCCAGTCGCTCCTTTATCTCGACGGAGTCAGCGTCTCGTTCGACGGCTATAAGGCGCTGCGCAGTCTGTCGCTGATGCTGCAGCCGGGCGAGATGCGAGCGATCATCGGCCCCAACGGGGCCGGCAAGACGACGATGATGGACGTCATCACCGGCAAGACCCGCCCCGACGAAGGCGAGGTGATGTTCGACGGGCGCCATGATCTGACCAAGCTCGACGAAGCCGAGATTGCGACACTTGGAGTGGGGCGAAAATTTCAGAAGCCGACCGTGTTCGAGAACCACACGGTCGAGGACAATCTCCTGCTCGCGACCAAGGCGCCGCGGAGCGTGCGCGCGACCCTGTTCGGACGCGAAGACCCGAAAACGCTTGAAACGATCGACGTAATCCTCGCCACCACCCGGCTTGCCGATCACCGGGCGCGCATCGCCGGATCGCTATCCCACGGGCAGAAGCAATGGCTCGAGATCGGCATGCTGCTGGCGCAGGACCCGAAGCTCCTGCTCGTCGACGAACCGGTCGCAGGTATGACCGACGCCGAGACCGCGGCGACCGCTGATCTCCTGCGCGAAATCGCGCGCGATCATTCGGTGATCGTGGTCGAGCACGACATGCATTTCGTGCGCGAGCTCGGCGTGAAGGTGACGTGCCTCCACGAAGGGTCCGTGCTGGCCGAGGGCTCGCTCGACCAGGTGAGCGCCGACCCGCGCGTCGTCGAAGTCTATCTGGGGCGATGAACGCATGCTGACCGTCGACAGAATCGATCTTTTCTACGGCGCAGCGCAGGCGCTGCGGTCCGTGTCGGTCAAGGCTCAGACGGGACGTATTCTGACCGTTCTCGGCCGCAACGGCGTCGGCAAGTCGTCGCTGTTGCGCGCCATTGTCGGACAGCACATGCCGGCGTCCGGCTCGATCCGCTGGAACGACCAGGACATGACGAAGATGACGCCGTACCTGCGGGCCAAGGCAGGCTTTGGCTATGTCCCGCAGGGGCGCGAGATTTTCCCGCTTCTGACCGTCCGCGAGAACCTCTTGACCGGCTACGCGACCCGGCCGCGCAACGAGCGGGCGATCGACGACGAGATCTTTTCGCTGTTTCCCGTGTTGAACGACATGCTGGGCCGCCGGGGCGGCGACCTTTCGGGCGGCCAGCAGCAGCAGCTCGCCATCGCGCGTGCGCTGGTGACGAAACCCAAACTCCTTGTCCTTGATGAGCCGACCGAGGGCATCCAACCGTCGATCATCAAGGACATCGGGTGTGCGCTTGTGCATCTACGCCGCAAGGGCGAGATGGCGATCCTCGTCGTCGAACAATATTTCGAATGGGCCCGCGACATTTGCGACGACTACGCGGTGATGGATCGGGGCGTCGTCGTGCTTGCCGGCACGCGCGAGCAGATGGACGAGACTGCGGTGCGCGCGCGAATGACGGTTTGAGTCTGAAGGCCGCGCCGTCGGTGGAACGGCGCGGATGCCTTCAATGCGCGGCCTGCGCCGGGACCTTCGCGGGGCCGACGTTGCGCAGGAAAGGTACCAGCATCGTCGCAAAGATGAAGCAGACCATGATGGCGAGAAAGGCGTCGGCGTAAGCGAGCGTCGACGCCTCGCGGTACGCGAGCGCCCAGAGCTGCTTCAACGCCGCCCGGTACCCGGCTTGCTGGCTCCCTGGGATCGCCGCGTAGCGCCCAGCGACCTCGCTCACGAGCCTTGCCATCGCGCTGTTGGCCGGCGTCAGGTTCGACGCGATCGCATGAAAGTGGAAATTGGTGCGGTTGTTGAGGACCGCGCCGCAGACCGCGATGCCGACCGCGCCACCGAGATTGCGCATCATGTTGAACAAGCCGCTCGCATATTTGAGCCGTTCCGGCGGCAAGCTGCCAAGGCCGAGATTGACGCTCGGGGCGACCGCAAACACCTGGGGAAGGCCACGCAAGACTTGTGGCAGGAAGAGCTCCGCCGCGCCCCAGTCATGGGTGATGAAGCTGAAGCTCCACATCGATAGACCGAAAGACGCGAGGCCGATCATCATGAGCCAGCGCGTGTCGAATCTTTTCGCGAGCATGACGTAGACTGGCACGCCTACGAGAGAGGCCATCCCAGTCGAGAAAACGGCCATGCCGGTCTGCCAGGCGCTGAATCCGCGCACATAACCGAGAAACAATGGCGTGAGGTAGATGGTCGAGAAGATGCCGATGCCCGTAATGAAAGAGAGGATGCAGCCAAGGGTGAAGTTTCGGTTTCCGAGCGCCCGCAGGTCGACGACCGGCCGCGGAAAGGTAAGGCTGCGGAAGACGAACAGGGACCCCGCGACGACGGCGATCATCGCGCAATCCCTGATGGTCGCGTCGTCGAACCAATTCCAGCGCGACCCTTCCTCGAGCACGTATTCCAACGTCCCAAGCGTCATCGCCAAGAGGATGATGCCAGGATAGTCGGCGCCCTTGAGCAGCGAGAGATCGGGCTCATCGATCTTCACCAGAATTGGGACCAGGATCGATATGGCGATGCCAGGGGCAACGTTGGCATAGAAAAGCCAGCGCCAGTCGAGCGTGTCGGTGATGTAGCCGCCAATCACCGGCCCGAGCGTCGGCGCGACCGACGCGATGGCGCCGACCACGGCCGCGGAATAGACGCGTCGCGGACCCTGGAAATAATGGAAGGTCGATGTGAAGACGATCGGAATCATCGACGCGCCCAGCATTCCCTGAAGCGCACGGAAGACGATCATGCTTTCGATGTTCCAGGCGAGCCCGCACAGCATGCTCGCGATGGTGAAGCCAACAGAAGACGCGGTGAACAGCCAGCGGGTCGAGAAGACGCGCGTCAGCCACCCCGACAGCGGGATCATGATGATCTCGGCGATGAGATATGCGGTCTGCACCCAGCTGATCTGGTCCTGCGCCGCGGACAGGCCGCCCCCGATGTCCTGGAGCGACGAGGCGACGATCTGGATGTCGAGGAGCGCGATGAACATGCCGACGCACATCACCACGAACGGCCCGAGACTCCACACCCAGCTCGCGTCAGAGGGCTTCGCGGCCGCAGAGGGGATGGCCGCAGCGGTCATTGTGGGTCCCCTGAAGACGATCGCGTGTCGACGCCGACATTTGCCGAGAGGCCAGGTCTGAGACCACGCAGCATCGGGTCGTCGTCGAGCTTGATCCGGACGGGAACGCGCTGAACGATCTTGGTGAAGTTGCCGGTGGCGTTCTCGGGCGGGATCACGCTGAAGACGGCACCGGTCGCGGGGGCCACGGTGAGCACGTGGCCGCGAAAGACGTGGTTCGGCAAAACGTCGGCGACGATTGTCGCCGCTTGTCCGGGAATCATATGCTCGAGCTGGCTTTCCTTGAAGTTGGCGTCCACCCAAAGGTCATGCGACGGGATGATTGTGACGAGATAGGCGCCGCCAGCGACATAGGCGCCGACTTGGGCGGCGCGATTGCCGACATAGCCGTCGATCGGCGAGCGAATATCGGTGTAGCCGAGATTCAGCTCGGCTGTATGCTGATCGGCCTCGGCCTGGGTGACGCCGGCCTTGGCGACGGCGATCTCCGCGTCCAGAATTGTCAGCTGTTGCTTCGCGGCGTCGAGCCCGGCCTCGGACGAAATCACGCTGGCTTCAGCCGCCAGGTTGAGCGACGACGCCCGTTCCGAGTTTTGCCGTGATCCGGCCGCGGTCTGCGCAAGGTCGCGGTACCTTTGGTCGTCTTGCTTGGCGAACGCCGCCTGCGCATTCTTCGCGTCGAGATCCGCCTTTGCTTGGCGGATCGTTGTTTGTTGCATCGTTTGTTTGCGCTCGAGACTGTCGAGGGTGGCCTTACGCGCCTCGACAATCGCGGCCGCGCGGTCGGCGGCGGCGCGAAAGTCGCGGTCGTCGAGACGGATCAGCGGTTGTCCTGCGCGCACATATTCGTTGTCGCCAACGAGGATCTGCGCAACAAAACCGGCCACGTGCGGGGATATCGGGGTGACATTGCCCCCGGCATAGGCGTCGTCGGTGCTCTCGATGAAGCGCCCCACGCTCCAATATTCATACCCGTACCGCGCCCCGACGAACGCGATGACGCCTGCAAGCGTCGCGTAGACCAGCCACTTGAGCCGCGCTCTTGTCAGGAGGCCCGTCGGGGCTGCCTGGGTATGTCCGCCCGCGATGGCGCTCATCACGATCTCCTGTGTTCGTATCGTTTTGCCGCAGGGCCACGAAGAGCGTATATACGCCTATATGGTCCGACTCATTGAAGCTGAGCGGGATCCGCCCGGTCCTTGCAGATTATATTGTTTAGCCGGCCGCAGCGGCTTCCGTAGGAAGGTCGGTCGCCGCAACCTCGTGCAGCAAGGCGCGCAAACCAATTGTTCGCTCATTGCCGAAGGCGATCGCAAACTCTCGTTGCGCATCCTTCCAGCCCTGGAACCCGGCCCGCAGCCGTTTGAGGCCAGCGTCCGTCAATCGCAGCTCCTTGCTGCGACGATCCGTGCGGCCCGGCTTGATGCTGATCAGTCCGTCGCGTTCGAGAGGCAGGATGTTTCGGCCGAGCGTCGTTCGGTCCATCACCATTTCATCGGCCAACGCATTGATCGTCATCGCCCCGTGCCGCCTCAGCCGGGCGAGGATGGAGAACTGGGTCGTGCGCAGGCCCACCGGGGCCAGATGTCGATCATAAAACTGCGTGACATGACGCGCCGCCTGGCGGACGGCGAGACACGTGCACTCCTCAAGCGGCGGCAGGGTGTCGATCGGCATTTCGAGCTCTCGTCCTTGACAATAGGGGCAGGTACGCCTAGTTATGCGCATATACGCACAATGTCAAGGCCAGATCAGGAGTTCCTCGGATGACCCATTCCCTCGGCGCGGCCCTTGTCACCGGCGCCTCGTTCGGCATCGGCGCCATTTACGCCGATCGGCTCGCAAAGCGAGGCTACGACCTCATTCTCGTGGCGCGGAACGGCGAGAAGCTGAAATCCCTAGCCGAGCGACTGACGTCCGAGACCGGCCGGTCTGTCAGACCGCTCATTGCCGACCTCGGCGACAAGGCGGCGCTGGCGAAGGTTGAGGCGGTGCTTCGCGACGATCCGAGCATCACGCTACTCGTCAACAATGCAGGGACCGCTTCTCTCGCGCCGCTCCTGAACTCCGACGTCGAGCAGATGGAGGCGATGATCACGCTGAACGTCACCGCGCTCACGCGCCTGACCTACGCCGCCGCTCCCGCCTTCGTCGCGCGTGGCGCGGGCACGATCATCAACATCGGATCTGTGGTCGCGATCGCGCCCGAGCGGCTCAATGGCGTGTACGGCGCGAGCAAAGCCTATGTCCTTGCACTCACTCAGTCGCTCAACCACGAGCTCGCCGATAAAGGCGTGCGCGTCCAGGCGGTGTTGCCCTCGTCGACGGCTACGGATCTCTGGGAAAAAACCGGCCTTCATTATTCGAAACTGCCTGCCGGAACCGTGATGTCGACTGAGGACATGGTCGACGCGGCTTTGGTGGGCCTTGACCAGGGCGAAGTGGTGACGATCCCGCCGCTTCAGGATGGGGACGACTGGGCCCGCTTTGACGCAGCGCGGGTCGCGCTCGCGCCGAAGTTCATGAATTCCGCTCCGGCGCCGAGATACCGAACCGCCACGCCGGTTCGGCAGATCGCATAAGCGGCGACTTCTCACCAAACTCGAGGATCGAGCCATGACGTCACGTTCTGTGGTGATTGCGGAACCCGTCCGCACGGCGATCGGCGCCTTTGGCGGGACCTTGAAAGACGTGCCGGCGCCGGACCTTGGCGCCGTCGCGATTCGCGCCGCGGTTGAACGGGCCGGTCTCAAGCCCGATGAGATCGAGACCGCGGCGATGGGCAACGTCATTCAGGCTGGGACCAAGATGAATCCCGCCCGTCAGGCGGCGGTTCAGGCCGGCCTGCCGGTGACGGTTCCCGCCATGACGGTGAACCGGGTCTGCGGCTCAGGAGCGCAGGCGATTGTGTCCGCAGCGCAGGAGATCCTCTTGGGCAACGCCAATGCCGCCGTCGCCGGCGGCATGGAGAGCATGGATCAGGCGCCTTATCTCGTTCAGCGCGGTCGGTGGGGTTATCGGCTCGGAGACGGACAGCTCTACGACAGCGTGCTTCGCGACGGGCTCAACGACGCCTTCTCAGGTGAACACTCAGGCTGGCACACCGAGGACCTGGTCGAGAAATATCAGGTGACGCGCGAAGCCCAGGACCAATGGGCTCTGCGCTCGCAGCAACGCTTTGCGCGCGCGCAAAGCGCGGGACATTTCAAGTCGCAGATCGCGGCGGTCCAAGTTCCTGGCAAGAAGGGGCCGACGCCATTCGAACAGGACGAAGCCAATCGTCCCGACACCACGATCGAGGCGCTGGCGCGCCTGAAGCCGGCGTTTCGCCCGGACGGCGCGATCACCGCCGGCAATGCGCCGGGCCTGAACGACGCGGCGGCCGCCATGGTGCTCGCGGATGAGGCGTGGGCCGAGAAGCGGGCGCTTCAGCCGGCCGCGCGGCTCGTCGCCTACGGGATTGCGGCGGTCGAGCCCGGCATGTTCGGACTGGGGCCGGTTCCGACCGTCAGGCAAGCGTTGCAGCGCGCCGGATGGGAGATCGGCTCCATCGAGCGGGCGGAGATCAATGAGGCCTTCGCGGCGATCGCGATTGTCGTCGCGCGCGAGCTCGGATTGTCCGACGAGATCGTCAATGTCGACGGCGGCGCTGTTGCGCACGGCCACCCGATCGGCGCGACCGGCGCGGTGCTGACCACCAAGCTCATCCACTCGATGCGCCGGGATGGTCTCAAGCGCGGCCTAGTCACTTTGTGCATCGGCGGCGGCCAGGGCATCGCGCTCGCAATTGAAACGCTGCACTGAGCGGCAAGGAAGTGGAGAGCGAGGTTTGCCGGTTGCACGCCGCAATGTCCTGAAAGCGGGCGCCGCCTTTGTCTCAACACTGATCGGCCCGCTCACCCTCGCTCAGTCGGCAGAAGGCGAGAGCGTCGGCGCGCCTCAAAGCGCGGAGAAAACAATGACAATGGCGGAGACACCGGTCGGCGTGACTAGCAAAGTCACCGTCGAACGCCGCGGCCAGATTGTTCTGATCGGGATCAATCGCCCCTCTATCCACAACCGGGTCGATCCGGAAACGTACCTCGGCCTGGCGAAGGCGTATTTCCACTACGAGCACGACGCGTCGTTACGTGTAGCAGTGCTCTTCGGACACGGCGACAATTTCTCCCGAGGCATCGACGTCGACGCCTTTCAGGCGCTGGCGGCGTCGGGGCGACCCTTCCTCTCCGACCCGGAAATCATTGATCCTTTGCCAAAGACAAAGGGCCTGTCGAAGCCGCTCATCGTGGTCGTCCACGGCGACACTTGGAATATGGGGCACGAGCTTCACCTCGTCGGCGACATACGAATTGCCGCCGCCGACACGCGATTCGGTCAGGACGAGAACACGCATGGCCGTTTCCCGGGCGGCGGGTCGACCGTCCGTTTCGTCCGCGAAGCCGGATGGGCGAATGCGATGCGCTACATGCTGACCGGCGACCATTGGAGCGCGGAAGAAGCGTTGCGCATGGGCGTGGTGCAGACGATCGCCCCGACGGCCGACGCGGCTCTCGAGGCTGGCATTGAAATGGCGACGAAAATAGCCGCATGCGGGCCGCTCGGAATCAAAGCCACTCTGGCTTCCGCGCATCTCGCGATCGATGCGTCGGAGACTGAAGCCCTTTCGAAACTGGAAGCGCAATACCGCGCGCTTTACGGTAGCGAGGATTTCAAGGAAGGCCGCAAGGCGGAGGCCGAAGGTCGGCCCCCGGTTTATCAGGGACGATGATCGACGCGGGCCCTCCGGCTCAGCGTCTCCGCCTCGCCAAACGACGGGAGTTGATGACGATGATCGAGCGCCACCTTGAGGAAATTGCGACCGGGGAGAAGCTGTCGCGTCGATCGCTGGTTGCGGGCGCGACGTTCTTCGGCGCGGCGATGGCGGCGATTGGGGATGTCGCCAAGGCTCAAGACGCCGGCGCCGGGAGCTACAGCAACGCCGCGATCGCTTTGCCCGACAGCAGCGTCGCTGCGAAAACCCGCGAGGAGCAAATCCGCGCCGTCAGGATCGCACGCGCCATGCGCGCGGGGCCGTCCGTGATTACAGAACACGCGACGGTCGCAGAGATGGATAAGCAGGGCCGCATGACCGAGGTCTTGCGAAAAGGCACGAACGAGTGGGTCTGCATGCCCGGCAACGAAGATGTCGTCGGCGACCCACCCATGTGTGTCGACGCCTTGGGCATGCAGTGGTTCAAGGATTTGCTTGAAGGAAAGCCACAGCCGACCAACACGGCGCCGGGGCTTTGCTACATGCTATGCGGCGCAACGCAGCACAGCAACACGAACGCGCACGACAAAACGAGCCCCGCCATACCGATTGGCCCGCACTGGATGATCCTCTGGCCCTTCGACGCCGAGCATTGCGGACTGCCGACGACAGTCCGGGACGCCGGCGCCTGGATCATGTTTGCCGGAACGCCCTACGCTTATCTGCACGTTTGCGGGACGCCTTGGGCGGGCAACGAATATACGCCTGGCGACGAAGCGATCTGGACAATGCGCTACCAGAAGCGACCCGCCGGTTGACGCGGGATCCTGGTCGCCGACCTGATCGCGGCCGGAGCGCATCGCTAGTCTCCTCCGGCGCGCTCGAACACCTCAGCTCGCGCTTCGACGATGTCCTCGATCATCCCATCGGCGGCGAAGGGCGCGAGGGCTTCGCGCATGGCGCTTTTCATGGCGGGGACTTCGTCGCCGAGCCGGTCCGACGAAGAGGTCGACATCGACAGCACGCGTTCGACCAGACGCTCGACCGGAACAGTGTGGGTCCCCTCGACCCGGATGGTTCCGGTTCGGGCGAATAGGCCATCGGCGAAGAACGTATGATGGTCGCGCGACGGCCGATCGCCCTTCCAGCGATCGCGCACCGCGTTAAAGGCCTCGAGCCACGGGTTGCGCCCGTCTTTGGCGCTTGTAGCGCCGCAGACCAAAACTCTTCCACGAGGGGCGAGGGCGCGGTCGAGCGCCGCCCGGGCAGGCTCGGGGTCGAGCCAGTGAATCGCGCGGCCGATACTGATAATGTCGAATGCGACGAGCTTTCCGGCAACGTCCTCGAACCGGCCCTCGATGAACCTCACCGCGACGCGGGCGCGCTCGGCCGCCGCGCGCGCGGCCTCGACCATGCCCGGCTCGGGATCGACGCCGACGACCTCCCGGCAGTAGGGCGCAAAGCCAATCGCCAGAATGCCAGGCCCGGCGCCGACATCGAGCAAGCGCTGGGTGCGATCGAAGCCCAGCTGTTGCGCGACGGCGGAAAAGAACGCCGCGCCATACGGCGGCCGGGCGCTCTCGTAATAGGCGACGGTGGAGGCGAAGCGTCCCATGGCGGTCCTTGCGGCGTCGAACGTCCGCTCAACAAGCCACCGGACCGCGGCCTGAAAATGGCGGCCGCGCGCCCGTCGGCAGGCAGGAATTCTCCCGCTCCAGGGCGCTCGTTCAACTCCTCGCGATTGATGGAACCGATTCGCGGCTTGGCGATTGGTTGCTCAGGGCTGAAAACTTTTAGGAGCGCGTGATGTCACGCTTAGCACTTCTCTCGACCGCGGTTTCGTTGACTCTCGTTGCCACCCCGGTCCTTGCCCAGACCTTCAACGGCTATGACAACAAGGACGCGGCGGTCACTCAGGGCTATGCGCCGTTCGAGCGCCCCGGCTCTAACTCCAACGGCTGGAACAATGGATCGGTGTTTGGGTCGATCACGGCGCCTTTCGCGGCGGCGACCGGCCAACCGGCCCCTGGGTGCCACCTCAACCGAGACTTCAACGGCCGATACACGGCCGTGTGCGGATAGCAAGATCGGTCCCGAGAGGGCCTAAGAATATACGCGCCGCCCCCGCTTTCGCAGGGGCGGTTCTCACTTGGCGGTCTATCACTGTCCGCCCGAGGCTGAAATGCGTTCGCCGGTCAGCCACGACGACTGGTCCGAGGCGAGGAACAGCGCCACGCGCGCGATGTCGTCCGGCTGACCGAGCCGCCCCAGAGGAATGGGCCGTCCGATGGCCTTCGCGGTCTCGATCGTGATGCCCAACGGCTTCAGTCCCTCGGTTTCGGTCATGCCCGGAGCGATGGCGTTAACCCGGATTTTGCGGTCGCCTAGCTCTTTCGCCAAGGCCTTGGTGATCGAGTCGATCGCGCTCTTCGAGGCTGAATAGACGAGCGAATTCGGCACCGGGTTGACGCTCGAAATCGTGCTGAGGTTGATCACGCTGCCGCCGTGGCCGTCAAACGCGGTGACTGCCTCGCGCGTGGCCAGGATCGTCCCCAGCACATTGGTGTCGAACTGGCGATGGAAGTCTTCTTCGGTCACCGCTTCGAGCGGCCCGAAAGTGAACACGCCGGCGTTGTTGACCAGGATGCTGGGCGCGCCGAGCTTCGCCTTGGTCTCGGCGAACAGGCGCTTGACGTCGGCGCTCTTTGAGACATTGGCCTGGATCGCGACCGCCTTGCCGCCGCCGCGCTTGATCTCCTCGACCAGCCGGTCGGCCCCGGCCTTGTCCGACGCATAGTTGACGGCCACCGCCGCCCCCGCCTCGGCGAAACGCCGGGCGATCGCCGCGCCAATGCCCTTCGACGCTCCTGTCACGATCGCCACTTTCCCGCTGAGTTCGCCCATTGCCGTACTCCTTATCCCTTCGCCGGCGCTCCAGAATTGGCATCGGCGGCCTTTGAGGACCACGAGGTAAGCGATGCGGTTAGCGATAGGTATTGCGCTAAAAGAGGATATGATATATTCGCTACTGGTAT
>Ga0210407_10003429_pt1 | contig 12853 bp, 9 predicted proteins | sample IncBWC27MmetaG_FD_150860 | JGI IMG/M metagenome (GOLD analysis project Ga0210407, IMG submission 150860) | Forest soil microbial communities from Barre Woods Harvard Forest LTER site, Petersham, Massachusetts, United States - Inc-BW-C-27-M | ecosystem: Environmental > Terrestrial > Soil >... | reverse complement strand
CCGAACAAGTGGTAAACCACATCGACGAGCGCGAGCTGGCCGATGTGATTTACGAATTCGGTGAGGAAAGGAGGTCGCGGAGAATCGCCAGAGCCATTGTCCGGTCGCGGCCGATACGCACGACGAAGCAACTTGTCGAGGTTGTATCAGCCGCGGCCCGGTCAATGAAACACGAGCGGATTCATCCGGCGACCCGAACCTTTCAGGCTCTCCGAATATTCGTAAACCGTGAATTGGACGATCTGAAAGCATTGCTGGGGGCGGCGCCCCGGGTGCTGAAGCCGGGCGGAAGGTTGGTGGTAATCAGCTTTCATTCGCTGGAAGACAGGATCGTCAAGGATGCAATGCGTGAGGGCGCGAAGGACAAGCACTTTCGTGTGCTCACGAAAAAGCCGGTGATGGCATCAGAAGACGAGATTGATCGCAATCCGCGGTCGCGCAGCGCCAAGATGCGCGCCGCCGAAAAAGTTTGAGTTGGTACAAGTTCAGTTTGTGCAAGTTTAGTTTGCCCCGGAGAAACTGCCGGGCTCCCGGTGCGGTGATGGTAAGGCGTGCCGGGTAAAGATTTTGAAAGAAACTCTGTGGTGGAGTTTTCCCGGAGCGGCCAAGAAAAACAGAACAAGGCCGGGTCCGGGAAGAAAAATGGGACAGTTGAAATGACATTTACCGGCAGCCTTATTGAAAGTTTGATGGCAACCGTCGAACGCGCTGAACGGAGGGCATCCTCGGATGAACCGATGTTCGCCGAGGGCTTCGCAGAGAACTTCGCACATAACATCGACGCTCAGCCATGGGTCGTCTCGATGGAACAGAACGCAGATTACGATTCTAAGTTTCTTGGAGTGGCATAAATCATGAGCGCCTTGGCCATGCAAAACGCAGCTCTTCTTAGCCGCCGCAAGTCCTGCTGGCTGGGGACACCGGAAATTTATTTCCGCAAGACCATCGATAACTCGCGCCTGGTGAAGCTCGAAGACCCGCGCCGCGCGCGCGAGATGAAACAGTTCTCGTTTGCGCTGTGCTGCCTGTTTCTGCTGGTCATGGGATACGCGCTGCAGCATTTCCGCGCGATTGAATACGGGTACAAGATCGAAACGCTGCGGTCGCAGCGCGACGGTCTGACGGAAATGAACCGGGCCCTGCGCCTGGAGGAGGCGTCACTGCGCGATCCGGAGCGAATTGACGTGATGGCGCGCAAGTTGGGTATGCAATCGCCGCAGCCTGGGCAGGTAGTTCGCATGGACGCTGACGCCGATGGCGCCGCTCCGGTGATGGCCAGCGTGACTCCGGTCGCGGTGGTGTCAGCGCGATAAAACAGTTCTCAGTTCCCAGTTCTCGGTTCTCAGTGAAAGGCTCCCATAGCGCAACTGAGAACTGAGAACTGAGAACTGGGAACTGATATGGCGGCGAGCACCTCTTCGAACGGCGCAAGATTCAGGCTCTACGCCTTGTCTGGTGCGCTTTGCCTCTGGCTGCTGATCATCTGTCTGCGGCTGGTCTATCTCCAAATTTTCTGCTACGGCGATTTCGAACGCCGCGCGCAGCACCAGCAGCAGCGTAGTTTCGATCTCTCCGCGAAACGTGGAGTCATCTACGATCGCGCGGGGCGTGAGTTGGCGATGTCCATTCAGGTGGACTCGGCCTTCGTAGTGCCCTCGGAGGCTCCCGATCTTCCCAATACCATTAGCCTGATTACTCGCATTACTAAAGACGATCCCCGCGTCGTGCTTGCCGATTGCCGCGCCCACAAGACCTTCTGCTGGGTGGCGCGGAAGGCCGACGCCGAAGTGATCGAGCGGATTCGGGCGCTGAATCTGCAAGGCATCCACTACCAGAAAGAACCGAAGCGCTTTTATCCCAAACGTGAACTGGCGGCGCAAATTCTGGGGTACGTTGGCACCGACGATCAGGGCCTGAGCGGTCTGGAGAGGCAATTCAACCAGCAACTTCAGGGCAAGCCCGGCAAGCTGATGATTTCCGTCGACGCGCGCAAGCGCTGGTTTGCCAGTGTTGAAAAGGAGCCGGAGTCCGGCAATAGCGTCGTACTTACCGTCGATCAGAACATCCAGTACATCGCTGAGCGGGAACTTGAGCGCGGGATGGAAGAGACGCACGCCATCGCGGGCACGGTGATCGTGGAAAATCCCCATACCGGTGAGATTCTGGCTCTCACCAACCGGCCCACGTTCAATCCTAATATCCGGAAGGAGATTCGCAACGAGGCGCTGAAAGACCGCGCGGTCAGCGACGTGTACGAGCCCGGGTCGACTTTCAAGATGGTGACCATTTCTGCCGGGCTGGAAGAGAAAATCACGCGGCCCGACGAAATGTTTGATTGCCAGATGGGGTCGATCGTCATCAATGGCATGCGCATCCGCGACAGTAAGCCGCATGGCGTGCTCTCGGTGGCTGACATTCTGGCGGAGTCGAGCGATGTGGGCGCCATCAAAGTTGCGCTGCGGTTGGGCGACGAGCGATTTTACAAGTACATTCGGGCTTTCGGATTCGGCGAGCAAACCGGGATCGAACTTCCCGGCGAAACGCGCGGCTTGACGAAGCCGGTGGAACGCTGGTCGAAAGTTTCCATTGGCGCGATCTCCATGGGCCAGGAGATCGGGATTTCGCCGCTGCAGCTCATTTCGCTGATCTCAACGATAGCCAACGATGGGGTGCACGTCCCGCCGCGTATCGTAGCCGGCACAATTACGCCGCAGAATACTCCACAAACCATCGCCTTCCAGCCCGCCGAGGGTACGCGCGTGATTTCATCTCTTACTGCGGCCGAGATGCGGCAGATGTTGCAGGGAGTGGTGCTCCACGGTACCGGACGCCGAGCTATTCTCGAGGGCTATAGTTCGGCGGGCAAAACCGGGACGGCTCAGAAGGTAGACCCCGCTACCGGCCTTTACTCGAAGACGAAGTACGTCGCGTCCTTTGCCGGATTTGCTCCCATCAACGATCCGCAAATTGCGGTGGTGGTGATCCTTGATTCGGCCGTCGGCCTGCACCAGGGAGGCCAGGTTTCGGCGCCTGTCTTTCAACGGATCATGCAGCAGGTGCTCGAGTACATGCACGTCCCGCACGACGTGCAGCTACCGCCCAACCGGCAGGTTTTGCTGGCTCGCCGCGATGTTCCGGACGCAAGTCTGGAAGAAAGCTCACCCGATCACCTGGGCGCTAGCCTGGATATCGCCGACGCCGGTGAGACGCCCGCCGTGTCGGCAGCGGTCAAGCCGAGCCCAATTGGTGCCCAGGTTGTTCCTGCGGCGCTTATCGCAAGAGATGGAAGAGAGCTGGATCACCCGGCGGCGGCCGCCCCGACGATTCTGGGAGGGACTTTGCCGGCTGCGAGTTTAGCGGCTTTGCAGTCCGAGAATTCGTCCCCACAGAAATTGCCGGCGAGCGGCACGGTGGTTCTTGATGTAGAAGAGGGAGGGATCGAAGTGCCGTCGTTCCTTGGCAAGAATTTACGCGTCGCCATTGAGGCGGCGCAGGAAGCCGGGCTCGACCTCGACGCTGTCGGCAGCGGGGTCGCCCGCGAACAATCGCCCCAGCCGGGTGCGCGTGTCGCGGCGGGATCGCGGATTACCGTGCGCTTTGGTAGATAGGGCTCCGGCTGTGTTCTCTGTGGTTGAGAGCAAAAGCCTGAACCACAGGGGACACAGAGGCACACAGGGGTTCACAGGGAAAGCCATCGAACGGCTGAAATCCGGGCTGTTTATAATCACTCCAATGACGTTCCAACAGCTCCTGCAGGGTGCCGAGGTCCTCTCCCAGAGCGGAAACCCGGCGGTTGGTGGGGTGGAATACGATTCTCGGCGGGTGCATCCTGGAACTGTGTTCGTTGCCATGATGGGTGAGACGAGCGATGGCAATCGGTTCATTGATCAAGCCATTGCTGCGGGAGCGGTCGCTATCGTGACCGATTCCGCGGCTGAGGCACCGCGTCCCGCGGTTGCCTGGGCGCACGTTGTCCATGGACGCCGCGCGCTTGCCCGGGTGAGCGCGAATTTCTACAAACGTCCTGGTGAGCGAATTGCAAATACTGGAATTACGGGCACCAATGGAAAAAGTACAACCGCCTTCCTGATTGAATCCATATTCAAAGCGGCCGGACGCAAGACCGCGCTGGTCGGAACCATTGAATATCATGTTGCGGGGAAGGTTCTCCCGGCTCCGCACACCACGCCGGAATCGCTGGAGTTGAATCGGCTTTTGTCGCAGGGTCTTGGCCTCGGAGTCACCGAAGCGGTGATGGAAGTGTCGTCGCACGCGCTCGAGCAACAGCGTGTTTTCGGAATTCCGTTTGATGTGGCGGTATTCACAAATCTCACTCGCGACCATCTTGATTATCACGGAACGATGGAAACGTACTTCCGCGCCAAGCAGATACTGTTCGACGGCTGCGGGACGGAACCGCCGCGCGCCGCCGTTCTTAATATTGACGATGAATACGGTCGCCAGCTATGGAAACTTTGCAAAAAGAAGAGCGCTCTGGTGCTTTCCTATGGTCAGACATCCGGCGACTTTCATGCAGAGTCCGTCGAAATCACTCCGCGGGGAACCCGTTTTCAAATGGTGACGCCCTGGGGAAAGATCGCTATGTGGTCTCCGTTGATCGGCAATGTGAACGTTTACAACGTGCTCGCAGCTTGTGCCGCCGGGTATGCTCGCAATTGTTCCGCTGAGGCGATCGCAAAAGGGATCTTCGATCTCACGAGCGTTCCCGGGCGCTTCGAGCGCGTGGATTGCGGCCAGCCCTTCACGGTGGTCGTGGATTATGCGCACTCGGACGACGCGCTCCGCAACCTCACGGCCCTGGCTCGCGATTTTGTGGCTCGCGCCGGGCTCAAAGGCAAAGTCATCACGCTTTTCGGGTGCGGTGGCGATCGCGATCGGGCCAAGCGTCCGCTGATGGGCGAGGCTGCGGGCAAGGGCAGCGACTTAGTCGTTCTTACTTCCGACAATCCGCGCTCTGAAGATCCGCTGGCCATCATGAACGATGCAGTGGTCGGCCTCCAGAAGTCGGGCGCGAAATATGCCATGGAGCCTGACCGCCGAAAGGCGATCATTTTCGCTCTCCAACATGCAACCCCCGGCGACATCGTGCTGCTCGCGGGCAAGGGGCACGAAAAGGTGCAGATCACAAAAGACGGAACAATTCCATTCGATGACGTGGATGTGGCGCGCGAGAACCTGACGGTGCTGGGCTACGACTGCAAAGGCGCCGCAAAGGCGGGCACCGCGGGGAAGACGGCATGAAACTCCTACTCTCCCGCATCGCCGAATTTATTGCTCCGGGAGACGCTCCAGCGGGCGGGGCTCCGACCGGCCAAGCTGCGACCGGCCAGTACGACAGTCATGCGATGGCTCAGGGATATTCCATCGACTCGCGCACGGTGCAACCCGGAGAACTCTTCTTTGCTGTCAAAGGCGAACGCCTCGACGGTCACGACTTTGTTGATCAGGCATTAAGCCGAGGCGCGATTGCCGCGGTGGTCCGGAAAGATCAGTTGGCGCGCTACTCCAATCGGGCCGGCCTGCTTGCTGTTGACGACACTCTGGTTGCGCTCCAGACGCTGGCGACGGCGGTCCGAAAGATGTGGGGTAAGACGGCCATCGGCATCACCGGCTCGATGGGCAAGACCACGACCAAAGAAGCGATGGCGCACCTGCTCGCCATCAAGTACCGCGTGCATCGCACCAAGGGGAATTTCAATAATCATTTTGGTCTGCCGCTCGGGCTGCTGACTCTGGAGCCGGAATACGATCTCGCTGTCGTCGAAATGGGGATGTCGCACACGGGCGAAATCTCCGCCCTGGCTCGTATTGCGCTGCCGAACCAGGCCGCGATCACCAATGTGGCCCCCGTGCATCTGGAGAGTTTCGACTCGATCGCTGGGATCGCGCGCGCAAAATATGAACTGATCGAAGCTCTGCCGCACGGTGGCACAGCGGTATTGAATGCGGATGACGAATATGTGCGCCAGTTTGGCCGCGACTTCAAAGGTAAGGTCGTGACGTTTGGATTGAAGCCGATGGCATGTGTTTCAGCAGATGTGCGGGCGGAAAACATCGAGGTTCTTGGGCTGGAAGGCACGCGTTTCGATCTCGTTAGCCGGGAAGTGCGCCAGCCAGTGCAGAGTCCGTTGCTCGGCACGCACAACGTATACAACGTGCTGGCCGCGGCCGCGATTGCACTTGAGCATGGGATTACCCCGTCAGAAATCGCCGGAGCACTGCCTTCCCTGCAACCCGGTGACAAGCGCGGACAAGTCGTCCAACTGGGTAACATCACGGTGCTGTACGATTGCTACAATTCAAGTCCGAAGGCGCTAATGGCTGCGGTGGATACTCTTTGTGCCATGCCCGCGCGACGCCGGATTGTTGTCGCCGGCGAGATGCTGGAACTCGGCGCCACTGGCGAGCAACTGCATCGCGAGTGTGGCCTATACATTGCAGAGAGGAAGCTTGCCTTCCTGCTTGGTGTGCGGGGCCTAGCAAAGCCGATGGTGGAAGCGGCTCGCGAAGCTGGCATGAAAGCGGAATTCGTCGCGACGCCGGAAGAAGCCGGCGAGTGGCTCTCACGCGAGAGTCGCGAAGGCGATGTCGTATTGTTGAAAGCGTCGCGCGGCGTGAAGCTGGAAAAAGCTTTGGAGACGTGGCGGCAAAAAATGGGCACTCCCAGCGCCCCAGGTGCTGGGAACTAATAACTGAGAGCTGACAGCTGGTGTCGGAGGCGGATTGCTTGAGGGTTACCCTGTGTTCCTCTGTGTTCTCTGTGGTAGAGAACTAAAGCCTGAACCACAGGGAACACAGAGGTGCACAGGGGTACACAGAGGTAAAAAGGGGAACGCTATTGCACTCCTCGCGTTGAGAACCGAGAACTGAGAACCGAGAACTGGTGTCGGAGGCGGATTGCTCTACTGGCTGCTCTACCTGAAGCTGTTCCATTATTTTCCGCCCTTCCGTATTTTCCGCTACCTGACGTTCCGCACAGCCTTTGCCAGCCTCACCGCTCTTTTCACCGGCCTGATCGTTGGGCCGATCGTAATTCGGCGCCTGCGCGATTTCCAGATCGGGCAGTACATCCGCGAAGAGGGGCCGCAGGCTCATCAGAAAAAGGCTGGTACGCCGACCATGGGCGGTTTGCTGATCGCCATCGCCATCCTGGTACCGACGTTGCTCTGGGCGGACCTGAGCAATCCGTTTGTCTGGATTGCCGTGTTTTCCACGGTGGCGTTCGGCGCAATCGGTTTTACCGATGACTACCTTAAGGTCGTCCATCACCGCAATCTCGGACTTACGGCGCGCGCCAAGCTCGGCTATCAGGCCGCAGCCAGCATCCTGATTGCGATCGCACTCATCGCATTGCAGCACCGCGGAGAGTACTCCACCAGGCTGCTGGTGCCATTCTTCAAGCAGTTCCACCCGGACCTGGTAATCGAGAGATTGACGGCTTATCCCCACGTCTGGCCGCTGGCTTTCCTGCCGTTCGTCGGTTTTGTTGTGTTTGTGATTGTCGCATCGAGCAACGCCGTCAATCTCACCGACGGCCTCGACGGGCTCGCCATCGGCTGTACGGTGATCGCGGCCGGAGCGCTTGCAGTTCTCACCTATCTCAGCGGGCACGCCACTTTTGCAACCTACCTCGAATTGCAGCGCATGCCGCAGATCGGTGAGCTCACTATCTTCTGCGGAGCCATGGTCGGTTCCGCCATCGGATTTCTCTGGTACAACGCGCATCCGGCAGAAGTGTTCATGGGCGACGTCGGCTCGCTGGCGCTGGGCGGCGCGATAGGCACGGTAGCGGTCATGATCAAACAGGAACTGTTGTTGCCGTTCATCGGAGGTATCTTCGTCATCGAGGCGGTCTCGGTGATCCTGCAGGTTGGTTCCTACAAGCTGCGCAGGAAACGGATCTTTAAGATGGCACCAATCCACCATCACTTCGAGCTGCTGGGCTGGTCGGAGTCGAAGGTGATCGTGCGCTTCTGGATAGCGTCGCTGGTATTTGCGTTGTTTGCGCTGACGACGCTGAAATTGAGATAGAAAAAGATTTTGTAATTTTGTAATCGGGTAATTTGGTAATTTTAAAACCGGGATCAAAGGGCATGCGCGGTTTCAAATTACAAAATTACCCGATTACCAATTGAACTTGATGGATCTCAACCACAAACGCGTGCTGGTCGTCGGTCTCGGCAAATCCGGCGTGGCCTCCGCGCTTTTTCTGAAGTCGCGCGGAGCTCGCGTTACGGTGTCGGATTCCAAGCCCGAAGCCGAGCTTCGGGACGAAATCCTGCTCCTGCTGGAGCATGGAATCACGGTCGAAACCGGTGGCCACGGCGACCGCACTTTTCGCGGACAAGACCTGATCGTGGTGAGTCCGGGGGTGCCGGTCGATGCGCCGCAACTGGTGCAGGCGCGCAACCTGGGAGAGAAGGTTATCGGCGAAATCGAACTCGCTGCGCAATTTCTGTCCGGTCCGATCGTCGCCATTACCGGAGCCAACGGTAAGACCACCACTACCTCATTGGCCGGCGAAATTATTGCCGCGGGAAAGTTCTCCACCTTGGTTGGCGGTAATATCGGCACACCTGCCATCGGTTTGGTGGACCAAGCGGGGCCCGTGACCTGGACGGTGCTTGAAGTATCGAGCTTTCAGCTGGAAACGATCGTTGAATTTCGTCCTCGAATCGCGGTGATTCTGAACATCACGCCCGACCATCTCGATCGCCACAAGACGTTTGTCAATTACGTCAACGCCAAAGCGCGCGTCTTTGAAAACCAAGGTAAGGATGACTTCACCGTCCTCAACGCCGATGACGCCACGACCGCTGGATTGTCGGGTCGTACGCGCGCGCAGTTGTTCTGGTTCAGCCGAAAGAAAGAGATTGAAAAAGGAGCCTTTGCCCGCGGCACGCATATCTATTTCCGGGACGGCCAGAGCGAACACGAGATCATGCCGCTTGCGGAAGTGCCGCTGAAAGGCGCGCACAATTTGGAAAATGTGCTGGCTGGAGTTTCTATCGGCATGCTCGTTGGCTGCCGGCCCGAACAGATTCGCGCGGCCGTCCGGAATTTCAAAGCTGTCGAGCACCGGCTGGAGTTCGTGGCCACGTTCGCCGGCGTGGATTACTACAACGACTCCAAGGCCACGAACGTGGACGCTACTATCAAGGCGCTGGAAGCGTTCCCGGCGGACGATTCTCCGCACCTGCACCTGATTCTCGGCGGCAAGGATAAGGGAAGCGACTACACCTTACTCAATGAGCTGTTGCGGCAGAGGGTGAAGCGCGTGTATACCATCGGGGCCGCGGCCGCCAAGATCGAAACGCAGATTCAGGGTGCTGCTGAAATCGACCATGCGGAAACTCTGGAAAACGCTGTTAGACGCGCCAGTGAATCCGCGGTCGCGGGCGACGTTATTCTTCTGGCTCCGGCCTGCGCCAGTTTTGATCAGTTCGAGAGCTACGAACATCGCGGGAGAGTGTTCAAAGAGACGGTGCATTCGTTGGCGATGTCTCGATCCAGGTAGCATGATGTTGGGATGGGCGTCTCGCCCGTCGGGGCACCGGGGTGGCCGGGCGGGGACGCCCGGCGCTCCACCAGCAAAGCCTGCTTGGAACCAACTCAGTAATCCCCCTGCGCAAAATCTACGGCCTAAACTCCTCATCTCTCGGTGTCTTCGTGATGAAATGGATTCTCTATGGCTAAGCGGGTCAGCGTCGATCGCTGGATGTTTACGGTGACCACGATCCTCGTTTTTGTTGGGTTGGTCATGATCTTCAGCGCCTCGGCTGTGATGGCGAAGGAGCGTTATGGGTCGGCTTACGAATTCCTGCTGAAGCAACTGCTTTGGGCGGTTGCGGGACTTGCCGTGATGGTCGTGGCCACGAGGGTGGACTACAAGCGCCTGCAAAATCCGGCGCTGGTTTTTTTGCTTCTCGGATTTACGACGCTTCTGCTCATCTCCGTTTTTTTTCTTGATCGCGCCCACGGCACGCATCGCTGGTTTCATGTAGGTCCGATTTCGTTGCAGCCTTCGGAACTGGCTAAGCCCGCGCTCATCCTGTTTCTCGCATGGTTTCTTGAAAACAAGACTAAAGCCATGGACGACTGGCGCAACACGCTGATTCCGGCCATCGTGCCCACCGTAGTTTTTCTCGGGTTGATCGTCTTTCAACCAGATCTCGGCACCGCCATCGCCTGCGCGGGTATTGCGGCTTGTGTCCTGTTCGTCGCGGGCGTTCGTCTGCGCTACTTCGGATACGCTTTCGCGGCCTCGCTGCTGCCGCTTTACTTTTTGATCTTTCACGTGTCTTACCGGAAAGACCGCATTCTGGCGTTTCTGAATCCTTACGCTGACCCGAAGGGGTTTGGCTTCCATATTATTCAGTCGCTGATTGCCGTTTCGACCGGCGGCGTTACCGGACTGGGCCTGATGGAAGGCAAGCAGAAATTGTTTTATCTTCCCGAACCGCATACGGATTTTATCTTTGCCGTCACCGCCGAAGAGTTGGGGCTGGTGGGGGCGATTACTGTCATCATCCTTTTTGCGATTTTTCTCTGGCGCGGGACGCGGGCGGCGCTGCGCACTCAGGATAACTTTGGCCGCTTCCTGGCGGTCGGAATCACCAGCATGATCGTGCTCCAGGCGTTCATCAACATCAGCGTCGTGCTGGGGCTGATGCCTACGAAAGGCATTCCGCTGCCGTTTGTTTCCTACGGAGGATCGTCGCTGTTTGTGACCCTGATGTGCGTCGGCGTGCTGCTGAATATTACTAAGCAGGCGGAGTAGGCGGCGCTTGGGTGAAGTCCCAAAAAAATCTTAACCACAGGGGGCACAGAGGACCACAGAGACAAACCCACAGGGGGAGGGCGGAGAACTGAGTCCCATCGCGCTACACCCATGCAGGGAATCACGCTGCGGAGCCGTCTTTCGACTTCGCTCAGGCTGCCACTATACTGGTTTTTGCCGAGCCACCGCTCAACGGAGAGGGCATGTCGAGTCTGAAGGAATACCAATGCGAGATTTGCGGGATTGTCAGTGAGAATCCGATCCATTGGTTTGTCATCGAGTGCGGAGATCAGAAGCTCGCAGTCATCAAATGGGATTTGACTGCCGCTGGCAGCCCCACCGCCCGGCATTTCTGTGGCGAGGCCCACGCCCAGGTGTATATCAGCCGCTGGTTTGAATCCTTGTGCTCGCCGCGCAAACCAGCATTCAAAATTTCCTAGACCGTTTCGACTTCGCTTCCGATATTTGTGCAGGGTCGTCGACAGAATCGATTACCATGCGAGGATGCGCTGTGTATGTGGTTACATGTGGCGGGCAGCCCTGGTGCTGTGCGCTTCTGGTCTATTCGGCGCCACCGCGCCGGTCTCGATTGCCGACCGTTCCACCGGCATCGGGGTCACGTTCGAAGCAGATGGCCAGTACGCCATATCGACTGGCATTGCCGGTTGGAAATTCAGCGGAAGCCTGGGCCATCCGCCTACAGCAATTGTCGTTCGAGAAGGAAGCGATAGCGTAGCCGCGTACCATGAAATCGTGGTCGATTACACGCAAGAGGGATCGAAACAGGGCAGCATTCGCGTCTACTCCGGGAAGCCGGTTGTGCTCTTTAACGTTAAGTACCTGCAAGCGGCAGGCAACACTGCAGCTTTCCCAAGGCTAGCCTCTTATCCCGAGACCGCATATCACGTCAGCTATCGCGGCGAGTTTGGTAAGTACAGCTTTGGCGAACTCGGGGTTGATAGCCCGTGGGTATTCTTCGATGGCGCCCGTAACACCTTCATCCTCTCGCCGGCTTCCGATTTCCTGATTTCCGCGACTACTCGATCCTCATCGCGAGAAATAGCCAGCGGAATCGATTCCAGAATCGCAACCCTGCCTGAAGGATTTGAGCACAGCACGATCCTGGTAGTGGAACAAGGAATCAATCGGGCCTTCGAGACCTGGGGAAGCGCGTTGGCTAGATTGCAAGGCAAGGCGCTGGCCGCCAATGACGCCGATCCGATTCTTGCCAAGGTTGGCTATTGGACAGATAACGGCGCTACCTACTACTACAAATATGAACCCTCCCTAGGGTATGAGAAAACACTGCTAGCCGTTCGCGACGAGTTTCTCGAAAAGGGTGTGCCGCTGGGCTACATGCAGCTCGACAGCTGGTTCTACCCGAAAGGTAAGCACGCAGATTGGAAGAAATTTGACGGAATCTATGAATACGTCGCCGACAAGAACCTCTTCCCGGATGGCCTGAAGGCCTTCCAGCAGCAGTTAGGCGTTCCGCTGGTCACGCATTCCCGGTGGGTTGATCCGGAGAGTCCGTATCGCAGCCGTTATCGGATGTCCGGAAACGTGGTCGTGGATCCCGTGTACTGGGGGACTGTGGCGAGCTACCTCCATGACGCGGATGTCCTCACTTACGAGCAGGACTGGATTAATGAGCGCGCACGGACGGCGTTCAACCTGTACGATCCGGCCGCGTTCATGGATGAAATGGCGCAGGCCCTCAAGGAACAGAAGCTCACCATTCAGTACTGCATGCCCTTGCCGCGCCATTACCTGCAAAGCACCAAGTACGATAATGTGACTACGATTCGCACAAGTGGCGACCGCTTTGGACGCGACAAATGGGATGAGTTCCTCTACGACTCGCGGTTGGCAGGCTCTCTCGGGGTTGCGCCATGGTCCGACGTTTTCATGAGCGATGAGTTGGATAATTTGTTGCTCTCGACGCTCTCCGCTGGTCCGGTCGGCGTGGGTGATCGGATCGGCTCGGTCAATCGCGAAAACCTGTTGCGTGCTGTCCGTGCCGACGGAGTGATCGTTAAGCCCGATGTGCCG
>Ga0210407_10003428_pt1 | contig 12854 bp, 8 predicted proteins | sample IncBWC27MmetaG_FD_150860 | JGI IMG/M metagenome (GOLD analysis project Ga0210407, IMG submission 150860) | Forest soil microbial communities from Barre Woods Harvard Forest LTER site, Petersham, Massachusetts, United States - Inc-BW-C-27-M | ecosystem: Environmental > Terrestrial > Soil >... | reverse complement strand
GCAAGGCTATACCATCGGCCTCTACGATGAACTGGAAAAGATATCGGGACAGTCCTGTGGGTTGCATCGCTCGGGCGGGCTGCTCCTCGCGGATACTAAGGAACGCATGGAGTGGCTTAAAATGGCCCATGCACGTGCGCGCTATCTCGGCCTCGAAACCGAACTGTTAACCGCCAAGGAGGCCAGAGACCTCCTGCCGTTGATCGAAGACCGGTTCTTTGTCGGTGCCATGCTCGATGCTGCGGACGGCAATCTCGATCCCTACGGGACGACTCACGCCTATGCCAAGTCGGCGCGCCTGGGCGGTGCGGAGATCTATTTGCAGACCAAAGTGACGTCCGTTCAGCGACGCAGCGACCGCAGCTGGAACCTCATCACGGACAAGGGCACTGTCATCGCAGAACACGTCGTGAACGCGGGCGGCCTGTGGGCGCGCGAGATCGGCCGCATGGTCGGCATCGAACTGCCGGTGCTGGCCATGGAGCATATGTATCTCGTCACGGACGACATGCCCGAGGTGATGGCGTACAACAAAGCGCGCGGCCGCGAACTGCCGCATGCCATCGACTTCAAGGCGGAGACCTATATGCGCCAGGAGCGCAACGGCCTCGTGCTCGGCACGTATGAACGTGCCTGCGTCCCATGGCAGCCGCGCGAGACGCCATGGGATTTCGGCACCGAACTATTACCGCCCGACCTCGATCGGATCATGCCCTCGCTGGAAGTCGCCTATAGGCACGTTCCGGCTCTGGAGAAGGCAGGTGTCCGGCGCATCATCAACGGACCCTTCACGTTTTCACCCGACGGCAATCCGCTGGTTGGCCCGGTTCAAGGCCTGCCCGGATTCTGGTGTGCCTGTGCGGTCATGGCGGGCTTCAGCCAGGGCGGCGGCGTCGGCCTCGCGCTCTCGCAGTGGATCGTGAACGGCGATCCGGGTTTCGATGTATGGGCGATGGATATCGCGCGCTTCGGCGAGTGGGCCACCCGCAGCTACACCAATGCCAAGGTACGGGAGAATTATTCGCGTCGCTTTTCGATTCGCTTCCCGAACGAAGAGTTGCCCGCGGCGCGCCCGCATCTAACCACGCCGATCTACGATCTCATGTTGGCGCAGGGCGCGGTGATGGGCGATAGCTGGGGCCTGGAGACTCCGCTCTGGTTCGCAGCGCCCGGTGAAGAGCCCCGCGATGTGGTCTCCTTCCACCGCTCGAATGATTTCGCCCGCGTGAAGGCCGAATGCCTCGCCGTGCGCAACGGCGTCGGCGTCACCGAAATTGCCAATTTTGCGAAGTACGAGATCGAGGGACCCGGAGCGGAGGCCTTCCTGTCGCTGCTGATGACGAACCGGATGCCGCGTGAAGGCAGGCTCATTCTGACGCCGATGCTCAATCACAATGGCAAGCTGATCGGTGATTTCACGATCGCGAAAGCGGCACCGGAGCGCTATCTGGTGTGGGGCTCATCGCAAGCGCAAATCCATCACATGCGATGGTTTGAAGCGCATCTGCCGGCCGACGGCTCGGTGCGCATCAGACGCTTCGATATGACCCTGGTGGGGCTGTCGATCGCGGGACCCCGTTCGCGCGAGGTTCTACAACGGCTGACGGATGAAGATGTGTCCGGTGCAGCCCTACGATTCATGGATCATCGCGCTTTGGACATCGCGAACGTCCCAGCGCTGGTAAACCGGCTGACGTACACCGGGGATCTGGGCTATGAAATCTGGGTGGCACCCGAATATCAGCGGCGTCTATACACTGAGATCATGGCCGCCGGCCTAACCCAAGGCATCGCCAACTTTGGCATGCGCGCGCTACTGTCGTTGCGTCTCGAGAAGAACTTCCCGACTTGGTATCGCGAATTGCGCCCGATCTATGGTCCATTTGAAGCGGGACTCGACCGCTTTATTGACCTTGACAAGGGCGCGTTCATCGGCGCTGAAGCCGCGCGGCGTGAGAAAGAGTCCGGCGGCGAGTGGCGGCGCGTCAGCATGGTGATCGATGCCGCCGATGCCGACGTGCTCGGCGATGAACCGATCTGGCATCAGGGTCGGGTGATCGGTTGGGTTACCTCGGGCGGCTTCGGTCATTTCGTCGAGCTGTCGCTCGCGCAAGGTTATATTCCGTCGGCGCTTGCGCATGAAGCGGGAACCGGCGGGTTTGAGGTCGAAATACTGGGCGAGCGCCGGCAGGCCCGAATCATCGCGAAGCCGCCGTTCGATCCCGAAGGGACGCGAATGCGCCTATAGGAGCACGCAACCAGCGCCGCCCCGCGCACCCTCGCTAGCCGTTGGGGCTCAAGATTCGTTGCCAGACTTTCTTTTGAACGGCCGCTACTCCAGCCACTTCTCGCCGTGTTGTGAAGACCAGGCGTCCGCCGTCCAGGGTGACCGTCTGGGAGTAACTGACGCCGGTCTCGCCGGGAATGAGCGAGGACTTGACGTGATGGGTGACGGTCGAAGTAGCCTCATCATAATCCCATGTACCGAAGTAGGCGTAATACGTATCGAGTACTGCGGCCTTTAGCTGCGCGTCGCCGGCCGTATCATGCGTCGGCCGCGATGCCGCGGCTTCCATGGCCGGCCGGTGCTGCCCGACGATTTGAACGCTCATCCATCCGGAAGGATCGTAGACGAGCATGCCTGTCGAATCTGCGTTGTAGAAAGGATCGATCATGGGACCTTTGGGTCCCACAATTTGGATGCTTAAGAGTCGCCAGGCACCGATCAGTTCTTGTCGGGTCGCATGCGCTGTGCCAATGCGTTCCGGAACAGCGGAATAGCAAAGGGCCGCGTTCAGCAAAATGCACAATAAAAATGGCCATTTGGCTGCAGCGGAAATCCGCATCAATGTGGTGTTCATTTTAGCGCCTGTGCGGCTGCCAACCCCTCGCGGGCGAGGCGCCGATTTGGGTAGACGGCGAGGGTCTTTTCGAATGCGGTTGCCGCTTCTTCACGTCGTCCATCCGCGAGCAGCAGCTCGCCGAGCAATTCATCGAGTGGTTTGGCCGACCAGGGTGGACCGTACTCAAAAGGCACGCGATCGACCGCCAGAATGGCCGCGCGAACCTGCGTGATGCCGCCCGTCCTATCGCCTTCGTAATAGCGGATCGTTCCTTCGAGGGCGGTTGCCATGGCGGCGGCCTGTTCGAGCTCTTCGGCCTTCACATTGTCTTTCCAGTCGGCCCTCACTCCCCTTGGCAGCTTTCGTGCCGCTTCGGTGCGCGCCCGCAGCTGCGCCAGCGCCAGTCGTGCTTCCGCAGGGTGGGCGGCGGCAGTGACCCCACGCGCGAAGTCTTGCGCCGCGAAATAGCCAATCGATGCGATACCACTGCTGTCGACAGGGGATCGGGCATTTGGACCCTCGGCGCCTCGTGTCTCCACCAGCCAGATGGCGCGGGCGTCGGCGAGCCTGATGCGGTTTTCCTTGCTGGGCTTCGCGTCGACATCGTGCGCAACCGCGCGTACCAGCTCCTCAGCTTCCTGACGCCTATCCTCCTGCAAATAGGCGTAGGCCAGCCACAGCAGCGCGTGGTAACCGCCGTCGCCTTCCGCCCGGGATATCTTCAGCGAGGCGACATTCGCTGCGATCGCCTCGTCCCACATCCCTAAGGCGAAGAAGATGTGCGACGGCATGTGCTGCGCGTGCGCGGCTGCCGGCGCGACTTTGCCATACCGGCGCGCGGCGCGAAGTCCGAGCGGCGCATGAATGGGATCGTCGTAAGCGTGGATGAGGTAGTGCAAGGCGCCCGGATGGAGCTTGTCGACCTCATAAATCGCTTCGGCTTCGGCCGCCGCCCGCATGTAGTTGGCCACATTGCGTTTGCCGCCAGTCAACCCGAGTATGGACAGCGCATACAGCGCCCGCGCATCGAGGTCATCCGGATAGCTTTGCGCCAGCGCGCCAAGCGCCGCGCTGTAGTTCTCGTCTCTCTGAGTCTTGTCGCCGTCGCCATAGAGCTGCTCCACCGCTGCCAAGTAAGCGCGCTCGCGCGCCGTCCCTGCCTTGGCCGCCCGCAGCTCCGGTGTCGCTGCCAGCTTGGCGAGCGCGGCGCGTGCAGCATCGAGATCCTGCTCTCCCCAGAGCGTCTGATTGTAGGAAAGGGCCTCGCCCCAATACGCCATTGCGAAGCTCGGGTCGATGCCCTCGGCGGACTTAAAGGCGCGGCGCGCTCCAGCGTACTCAAAGCTATGCAGCAGTAGCAATCCGCGCATGAAGTCCCGCTGCGCGCGCGGCGCTCCCGAATTCGCAAAATGGGTGGTGCCGAGGCCGGCGCTGACCGAGCCCGTGCTTGGGCTGTGCTCGTGAGCAGTGGCGGGGGCGGATGCGGCCGAGCAGGCGAGAATGGCCATCAACGCAAAAGTTGCCGTCATGAAGCGATTCCCAGTTTTTCATCGGCCGCCGAATTCGAGACCGGCCTGGAAAGGTCAACTGCAAACCAGGCAGCCGCGGCCAGCAACGCCATGATGAAGCCGATGATGAACGCGGCATTCCAGGAGTGATGGCCGGATAGGTACGCCACAATTGGGACGCCAATGATACCGCCGAGATTGCCGCCGGTGTTCATGACGCCGGTCGCGGCCATTGTGTCCGCTTGCGCGACGTACGTGGTTCCACCCCAATACGACCCCTCGGTTACCTCGATCGCCATAAAACTCAAGGTGAGCGCTGCGACTGCTACGTATGGATTGCTGCTATACACCGCGAATAACAGCAGCATTCCGGCGACGGGCAGCGCAATCAGCGGGGCGAGCCTGTATCCCCAGCGGATGCCGAAACGCGTACACAGTGCGTCGGTGAGACCGCCGCCGAAACCTGCGCCCAGCGCGGCGCCGAGCGGCGGCAGGCTGGCAAGCACGCCGCCTTCGAGAGCCGCGAAATGCCGCTCCTGAATCAAGTAAAGAAATGACCAGTTCGCGACCAAATAATACGCATAGTTCATGCAAACGTATGACAGTGTCAGCAAAGCAATATCGCGATTGAGGAGAATTCGCAGGGCGCGTCGCACACTGATGCTGGAGTCAGCCGGCGGAATGTGGATCGCATCGAGTTCGCCGAGTTCGATGGCCGACACGGACGGATGTTCGCGCGGCGTGTTGCGGCCGTACCAGACCCAGATCGCGACTAACGCCAGCGGCGGAAGCGCCCACCAGAAAAGTGCTCTCTGCCAGCCCAACGCGTGCATGAAGATGACGAGAAGAGGCGGCGCCAATGCCGCACCCACTTGCGCCGCCATGACATTCAAGCCGTTGGCAAAGGCCCAGCGATTAGCCGGCAGCCAAGATTCAATGACTCCGGCAATGACCGGAAAAAAAGGCGCGTGTGCAGCTCCAAGTATGAACTGCGAGGACACCAGAACCGCAAATAGCGCCGTCCCCGATAAGAGGTTTGGGGCGAGCGGTACGATTACCGTTGCCGCGACCGCGATCAGCGACAACATAGTCAGCGCACGCCGCGCCCCGACGCGTTGTCCAAACACGCCACCGGGAAACTGCATCATGGCGTAACTCACCACAAACGCCCACTGCAGCCAGCCGATCTGCATCTGGCTCAGGGAGAGCTCGGGCATGATCCGCTCGGCAGCGACGGTCAGGCTGCGCTGCTGGAAGTAGATGACCGCGGCAAAAGCATTTAAAAGCCAGAACACTCGCCAACGAATGCGCGGCCGACGGAGCGGAGGACGTTCGGAGATCATCTTGCCCGCGGCGGCCTGGGGGATCAGGTGGCGCACGGCCCGCCTTGGAATTGCATTATGGGTCCGATCCCAACCGCGCGGGAAATCCTGGCGCGCGCAGTGCGGTTCCGACCGCATCTTCCAGCAACTTCACGATCATCGACGACCAGGCGCCGCCGCCGTACTTGGCCCGCCCCTCGATGAAGATCTGCTCCATGACGCCGGCAAGCCGCAGCGGCACGTCGAACCGGCGTCCGTATTCAAGGGCGAACCCGGCGTCTTTACAGGCGAGATCCATGGTAAAGCCAATATCATAGCTGCCGTTGAGAATCACCTGGCTCTCGGTTTCGTGGACGAAACTGTTGCCGGAGCTAGCGGCTATTGCGTCGAACGCCGCGCGCAGATCGACCCCGGCTTTGGCGCACAGCATGAGTGCCTCGCCGGCCGCGATCAAGTGAATGAATGCCAGCATGTTGGTCGCCACCTTGGTGACCGCCGCTTGTTCGATTCCACCCAGATAGATGATGCGCCCGCCCATGGCCTTCAGCGCCGGCTCGTGCTTGGAAAATACCTCCCGCGCGCCGCCGACCAAAACCGTGATGTCGCCCGCTTCAGCCCGGTGCACGCCGCCGGTGACGGGGCAGGCGAGGGTGGAGATGCCCCGTTCCCGCGCCTTGGCCGCCAGCGCCTCGATCTCGGCGAAGTCGTTGGTGCTCATTTCAATCCAGGTGCAGCCGGACCGCAGGGCAGGCAACGCCTGCGCTAAAACCGACGCCGTGGCCGCCGGCGAGGGCAGGCAGGTGATCAAGCCGTCACTGGCCTTGGCCAACTCGGGTATCGAATCCACCCAGTGCGCACCGGCGGTCAGCGCCTGGTGGGCAGCGCTTCGCTGCAAGTCGTAGACCCCGACCTGAAAGCCGCCATGGGCCAAGTTCACGGCAAGGTGCCCGCCAAGCGACCCGAGTCCGATGAAGCCGTACTGCAAGTTGGATTCCTTTATCCCAGCGGCCGATCGATCATCTCCAAATGCAACGGACTGTCCTCGACATAGGCATGGGCGCGCGCCACCGCTTCGTCGAGCTCGACGCCAAGACCCGGCGCCGTGGGCGGAATGACATAGCCTTGCTCCCAGCGAATCGGAGTCTTCAGCAGCCGGGCGTGAATCCCGCCCCACTGCTGGATGCTTTCCAGGATCAGGAAGTTGGGCGAGCAGGTGGCGATCTGGATATTCGCCGCACCCACCACGGGCCCGCAATAAAGATGCGGCGCAATTTGCGCATAGTGCACTTCGGCCAAAGCGGCTACTTTCTTTGCCTCGAGCAAGCCGCCCACCCGCCCGAGGTTCATTTGGATGATGTTCGCAGCGCCGCTCGCCAGTACCCGCGCGAACTCGTACTTGGTGGTCAAGCGTTCGCCGGTGGCGATGGGAATGCAGGTGCCGCGCGCCACGATCGCCATCTGTTCCGGCATTTCGGGCGGCACCGGCTCTTCGAACCACAAAGGATCATAGCGCTCGAGCTGCTTCGCCAGGCGAATGGCGCCCGAGGTCGTGAACTGACCGTGCGTCCCGACCAGCAGGTCGGCGCGCCGTCCCACTGCTTCACGCACCAAACGCACCAGACGAACCGTGCGCTCGAGTGCTTCCTGGGTGGGCTGCCGCGGGTCGTACGCGGAATAGCCTCCGGTGGGATCGAATTTGAGTCCGGTAAACCCTTGCGCCACGTATTCGGCGGCACGCTGCGCCGAGCGATCCGCATCGTGGTAGAACTCCTCGCCTTCGTTGGCGGCAGGATACAAGTACGTGTAGCTGCGCAAGCGTTCGTGAACCTTGCCGCCCAGGAGATTGTAGACCGGCTGCTCGACAGCCTTGCCGATGATGTCCCAGCACGCCATTTCCAGTCCGCTGATGACGCTCATCAGCGAGAGGTCCGGCCGCAGGGTGAATCCTGAGCCATAGCTTTCACGCCACAGCGACTCGATCTTGAATGGATCGCGCCCGATGAAGCGCCGGGCAAACAAATCTTCGATCATCGCCGCCACTACCTTCGGACCGAAAGTGGCGGCGTACACCTCACCGACTCCTTCGATGCCGCAGGCGGTCTTCAATTTCAAAAACACGAAGTAGCGGCCGCCGAAGCTCGGCGGCGGGTTGCTCACGAGAAACACCTGGACACTGTCGAGCTTCATGTACGTCCCTTCCTTATTTTTATCGTCCCTGCATAATTAGATCCGCGGCTTTTTGCGCCACCATGATGGTCGGCGCATTGGTATTTGCGGAAGTGACCGTCGGAAACACCGACGCGTCCACCACGCGCAAGCGGTCCACGCCATGCACTTTCAAAGCTGCGTCAACGACGGATTCGCCGGCGGCGCTGCCCATTCGGCAAGTACCGACCGGATGGTACACGGTGGTCCCGCGCGCGCGGAAATCGGCAACCAGGTCCTTGGGTTCCATCGCATCAAGATCGGGCGCCAGGGGCGCGCGTATCAAAGACTTGATCGCGCGGGTGCGGGCGAGCGCCTGCAATAAGCGTCCGCCGTGCACCACATCCGCGACGTCTTTTTCGGTGGATAAGTAGTTGGGTGCAATGTTGGGCGGCTGGCGAAAGTCCGCACTGGCGATATCGACCCGGCCAACGCTGGTCGGCCGCGTCGGCTGGAAACACAAATAAAACCCGGGAAAGGCATCCACCTCGATCCGAGTGCGGGTTGAATCGCCTGCGCCATAAGTCACCGGATTGCAGTACAGCTGCACATCGGGGCGCGTACCTTGCGGGTCGGCGCGCACGAATCCGCCAAATTGATTCACGCTCAAGGCCAAGGGTCCGCGCCGCGCAATGATGTAGCGCAGGCCGGCGCGCAACTTGGCGATGGTCGAATGCAGTTCATTGTTCAGGGTGGGTTGCGTGGCTTGGTAGGAATACACGACCGCTAAGTGGTCCTGAAGATGCCCGCCGACAGCGGGGTTGTCGAACAGCGGTGCAATGCCCGTCGCAGCCAACATCCGCGCAGGTCCAATCCCCGACAGCTGCAATAACTGCGGAGAATTGACCGCGCCTCCGCAGACAATCACTTCGCGGTTGGCCGCGGCGAACTGCTGGCTGCTGCCGCGCAGGTATTCCACACCCACGGCGCGCCGCTGATCGAAGCGAATCTTGCTTACCCAAGCGTGTGTCACGAGGCGCATGTTGCCGCGCCGCAGGGCCGGCCGCAAAAAGGCATCGGCGGCCGAGCGCCGCATGCCATTGCGAATCGTCACTTGATAGCAGCCCAAGCCTTCCGGATGCGGGCCGTTGAAATCATCGGTTTGCGGCAGACCCAATTCCGCCGCCGCGTCCAGCCAGTTCTGCCGGATTGGATGCAGAAACGGCGTCACATCCTTGACGTCCAGAGGTCCGAAGCTGCTGGCGTGGCCCGCCGCATCGACATGGCGCTCCGATTTCTCGAAGTACGGACGGACGTCGTCCCAACCCCAACCGACATTGCCCATTTGTCGCCAATCATCGAAGTCCGCGGGCATCCCACGGCAATACACCAGTGCGTTGATGGAACCCGAGCCGCCGACCACGCGGCCGCGCGGCCAATAGATGCTGCGCCCATTGAGCCCCGGATTTGGACGGGTCTGGTACTTCCAATTGACCGCCGGGTCCGCAAAGGTTCGTCCGTAACCGATCGGCGTCTTGATCCAAAATCGCCTATCGGAGCCGCCGGCTTCGAGAACCAATACCCGGTCGCGCCCACTCGCCGACAGGCGCTCGGCGAGCACGCAGCCCGCGGAGCCGGCGCCGATGATTATGTATTCGAAGTTCTCCACCCAGCTAAAGCTTAATCTTTCGTTCCCGGAGCGCTATGCCATTTCGCGATTTGCCCATGTCATTTTTCGCAGCCTTTTGCCGCCGTCGCGTAACGGCCGGGAACCCTGTATGTTGCTAAACTAAGGCAGACTCAAGGACACAATGAGCAGCACCGTACTCGATCTACCCCGGTCCCAGGCACCCTCGTCAATCGAGCGCTGGTACGTTCTCATCCTGACGTGTTTGATATACGCGATCAATATCGCAGACCGCTATGTCGTGTCCACGGTGCTCGAGCCGATCCGCCTCGAATTGAAATTGAACGACGCCGGCGTGGCATTTCTCACCGGAGCTCCGCTGGCAGCATTTTATGTTTCCTTCGGCATTCTCATCTCCTGGTATGCCGATCGATCCAATCGCCGCAATATCCTCGCGGCCTCTCTCATCATTTGGTCGGGATTCACCGCCCTGTGCGGGCTGTCGCGAAATTATCTGGAGTTTCTGCTGGGACGCATCGGCGTCGGCGTCGGGGAAGCCGGAGGTACGCCCCCGTCCACGGCAATTGTTTCGGATTGCTTCCCGGCGGAGCGGCGGCCGATGGCGATGACGGTGCTGGCGCTGGGTGCGCCGATTGGCGCGTGGTTGGGCGCCAATATGGCGGGCGCCGTTGCGCAAGCCTATACCTGGCGCGCGGCGTTCATCGCACTTGGGGTGCCCGGTCTCGTCGTCGGCATCATCGTGTATCTGACGGTGCGCGAACCGCCGCGCGGGCGCCTGGACGCCATCGTCGATGAGATCAAACCCTCGCTAATGGAATCGCTGCGATTTTTATGGCGGCAAAAGGCGGCGTTTCACGTGACCATGGGCGGTGGGCTGTGCGCGCTGTGGGGATGGGGTCTCATATACTGGACTCCCACGTTCCTGCAGCGGACCTACGGTCTTGACGTCGGCCAGGCCGGTGCCGTTACGGGCAATATTCATCTTGTCGGCGGGTCGCTGGCCACCGTCGCTACCGCATGGCTGCTCTCGCGTCCCTTCATGGCCGACCCGCGCCGGGTCGTTTGGTTGCTCGCCGCTGGAATCGGTCTGGCAACCATCCCGTCGATGATCGCTTATTGGACCCACTCTTTGTGGGTGTGCAAGTTCATGTTCTGGATGTTCATCCCCGCCATCTACTTTTATATCGGCCCCTGCTTCGGATTGCTGAACAATCTTTCTCCTTGCCGTATGCGCAATATGCTCATCGCGGTGAGCCTGCTCGTTGCGAATATCTTCAATCTCATCGTCGCGCCCTGGGTCGTAGGGGTCTTGAGCGATTGGTTTGCCGGTGCTCACGCCACGGACGCGGCATCGCTGCGATTCGCATTGCTGGTTCTTGCGCCCACCGGATTTTGGGCGGCCTGGCATTTATTTCTGGCGTCCAAGACCATCATAGCGGATCAAAAACGCGCCATCGGCTACACCAAAAGCGGGGCTCTTTGACATATGGGCAAGACCTCCATCGATCGCCGATGGCTGCCGTTGAACGCGCTGCGCGCCTTCGAGGGCGTCGCCAAGCACTCGAGCTTCACCGCAGCGGCCAATGCGCTGTTGATTTCGCAGAGCGCCTTGTCGCGCCATGTGATCGCGCTCGAGAAATTGATCGGCACGCAGCTGTTCGAGCGTAAACCGCATGCGCTGGTGCTGACCAAGGCGGGGCAGCATCTCTTGCCGGCGGTCATGAAGTCCTTCGACCGGTTGGAATATGCCCTCGATGATATTCGCAACGAAGGGTCCACCACTTTGCGCACCCTGCGTGTGCAGATGCCGCCGAGTTTCGCGGTACATCTCGCGGTACCGATATTGCGCGACTTCCGTCGCGCCGCCGCCGAAGTGGAGATCGATTTGGTGAGCGCTTACGGGGCGGGTCCGCCGCCGAGCGATGTCGATGTGGCGGTCGTGTATTCGAAGCCCACGGTCACCGACTTGGTGACGGACTTGCTCTGGCCGGTCCGCTTGAGCTTGCTGTGTCACCCGAATGTTGCCGCACGGGATGCGGGCAAGAGTTTGGTCGAATTCATCGAAGCCAATGAATTGGTGCACGTGCGTCTTTCGGACCAGCCGCGGCACCATCTTTGGACGCAATTCGCGCGCCAGTGGAACTTGAGTGCCTTGAATGTCGAGCGCGGGCTGGTGTTCGACAGCGCAGTTCTCGCCGTGCAATATGCCTTGAGCGGCGAGGGCGTCGTGCTGGTCGATAATTATCTGTTCGGCGATTACATCCGCACCGGCCAGCTGATCAAGCCCTTCGATAACAGCCTCGACGACGGCTATGGCTATTATTTGATCACACACCCGGAAGCCTTGAGCGATACCGCCGTCGCGCTGTTCCGCTCGTGGCTGATCGAGCGCTTTGGCACCGGCACGGGCGCCACGCAGTCCAATCTGCACCTGGCGGTTTCCAATGAGTAAGCCCGGTTGCGGCGCAGTCAGGCGCACTCGATGACGACATCTAAGCAAAAGACCGCAGCGCGGGCCGCACCCGGTTTGTTGAAACGCCTCGCCAAAGGCCCGGTCATTTGTGCCGAAGGCTATGTGTTCGAACTTGAGCGGCGCGGCTACTTGCAGGCAGGCGCGTTTGTACCGGTGGTGCTGGCCGAACATCCCGAAGTAGTCGAGGAACTGCATTTGGATTTCGTGCGCGCCGGATCGGATGTCACGCAGGCCCTCACTTACTACGTGCATCGCGAGAAGCTTCGCGTCATCGGCCGGGAGAAGGATCTTTTGTCGATGAACCGGACGGCGCTGCGCATTGCGAAGAAAGTGGCGCGCCGCACCGGGACGCTGTTCGCCGGCGATATTTGCAACACCAATATCTACGATCCGGCGGACCCGAAGGCGCTGAAGGAAGTCGAGCGGATTTTCGCCGAACAAGTGGGCTGGGCCGCCGACGCCGGTGTGGATTACATCGTCGCGGAAACTCTTTCCTGGGTGGGGGAAGCCTTGATGGCGCTCGCAGCAATCAAGAAATATTCCAAGGTGCCGGCGGTGGTGACATTTGCAATCCATCGCGAGGAAAACGTACGCGAAGGCTTGAGTCCGGCGGAGGCTTGCCAACGCCTCGAAGCGGCGGGCGCCGACGTGGTGGGAATTAATTGTCATCGCGGCCCAAAAACCATGATGCCGCTGCTGGAGCAGATTCGCAAAACCGTAAAATGCACAGTCGCCGCGCTGCCGGTGCCGTATCGAACCACGCCCGATCAGCCATCATTCATGTCGCTGACCGATCCCTGCTGCGGCAATGCGCGGGCCTTTCCCACGGGGCTCGATCCCTTCATGTGTACGCGTGCCGAGATCGCCCAGTTTGGCCGCGAAGCCTATGCGCTGGGTATCAATTATCTGGTCGTG
>Ga0210407_10003427_pt1 | contig 12858 bp, 15 predicted proteins | sample IncBWC27MmetaG_FD_150860 | JGI IMG/M metagenome (GOLD analysis project Ga0210407, IMG submission 150860) | Forest soil microbial communities from Barre Woods Harvard Forest LTER site, Petersham, Massachusetts, United States - Inc-BW-C-27-M | ecosystem: Environmental > Terrestrial > Soil >... | reverse complement strand
GGCGTGCCATATGCCGAGGGGGTTGGCGCGGTCGGGAAAGATTGCAGCTTTGCGCGAGTCGGCCCGCTTTCTGAACCTTGTGGGCTTCCGGGAGCTTCCATGGTGGCGATGTTCGTCGCTTCCTTGGACGAGGAAATGCTGGCGACCGATCCAGCGGCTACAAAACCGGCCGCTCCTCAGGTGCTTCCGAGGCCCGCTTCCAAAGGGTCGAATCACCACACTGCTTGCAATAGCGGACGATGCCCTCGTTGATGATCAGGACGTCTGATTCGACGTCGCTATGCTCGATGGTAGCGCGTTCTTTGCATTTGCCGCACTCCAGCAGCACGCTGCGGGCTTCCTTATCCTTTTCGGAAACGCGGGCAAAATCGATGCCCCAAAAGTCGATGGTGCCGGGGTCCACGAAGGCCACGCCGTAGGTGTAGATCTCGCCTTCGGAACCGATGCGGCCGACAACGCGGACCACGGCTTCTTGGTTGGTATCGAGGTAGCGAACGATAATTTCTTGCTCGGCGGAGAGCTTATAGGCGGAAATGATGCCGGCACCGTAGCGGCTCAGAAGGACCGTCTTCGTCATTTCGGAGAAGCCTTTGCCATCCAGGTCGCTTCCGGTCAGAAGGATAGCGATCTCTTTCGGGATGCGACTGCTGCGGCGCAGGTGTTCGAAGGACATGCCATGCACTCATTGAGGGAAGCGCTGCTTAAGGCAGGTTAACCGGAACAGTGCCGGACACACGCAGAAAGTGGAGGAATAGTTCCCCTGGTGCAACGGGGAAGGGTGCCGGGTGGCGTGGTGGATGACGCCGCGAGGTGAGGTCGAGAAGTATGTTTCGAGAGCCTCGTTGCCCGGAATCGATCCGAAGCATGTGCAGATCAGCGTGCAAGCGGAATATGCTGACCATCGCCGGCGAGCGCAGAGCGGAACTCAGGACGAAGCGCGGTATTTCCACGAGGAGTTCAGTTACGGGGAGTTCGAGCGGACACCGGAGCTGCCCGAGGGCGTGAACACCGAGGAATCAACGCCGAATTCGTGAACGGCGTGCTCCAGATCACCGCGACGGGGGCCGCGGTGGCCCTGCCGAAGAAAATCGAAATCAAGGCGAATGTGCCGCTGACAAGGCAAACGGCGGCATAGGGCGAGGAAAGTGCAAGGGCCCGGTCCGAAAAGCCGGACCGGGCTTTCTGCGTTGGAGGGCTGGCGGCTCGGTAGCGAGGTATCTGAGGGATCGGAACCAGGAAAAGGTTGTAGCGCTTGACTCTGGACTATACTCAAGGGTGTAGATTTCGGAGAGGAGCAGGTGGAATGCAGATTGGGACAGTTGCAAAAAGAATTGGTCTCAGCGTCGATGCGATTCGCTTTTATGAGCGCAGCGCCCTCTTGCCGCTGGCGCCGAGAACAAGCGGTGGTTTCCGTCGATACGGCAACAGCGACGTCGAGACTCTGCTTTTCATCCGCCGCGTGCAGGCGCTAGGGTTCACGCTTGACGAAATCCGTGAACTCCTGGCAATGCGGCAAAGCAAATTGCGGTCGCGCGGAACCGTGCGGCGCCGGATTAAGCAGAAACTCGAGCGCGTGCGAGTGAAACTCGAGGACTTGGAAAAGCTGGAACACGAGCTGGATGCGGCCCTTCGCAGTTGCAATAGAGAATTGCGCAAGCGGGCCGTCGACTGTCCGATCTTGGCGGTCAAGAAATCCATGGAAGCCGAGAATGCCAAGTGAAAGTGGAAGTGTTCTATGTGCTGGGTTGCCCTCATCATCCACGAGCTGTTCAGCAACTTAGAAATGTCTTGTTGGCGGAAGGCATGGTAGAGGAGATTCATGAGGTTGCCGTGAGGAATTCTAGTGCCGCTAGGGAATTCAGGTTTCGCGGCTCACCAACGATCCGAATCAATGGACGGGACGTTGCCGGGGAATCGCCGGAGCAAGAGTCGTATGCGCTGGCTTGCCGAATCTATCCAGGGGCCAAAGAGGCTGGCGTTCCGCCGGTCGAGATGATTCGACGCGCGGTGCTAAGGGGCCGCGAGGGAGAAGCGATGTGAAACAACAATCGGGCATCTCTGCGTCCTTGGGCGCGATGGTGAGTTCCCTCGCAACGATGGGATGTTGCTTGCCGCTGGGATTTGCAGCAGCGCTGGGGACGGCGGGGGCCAGTACGATTTTCGAGACTTTGCGGCCGTGGCTGCTGGGGACTTCCGTGGTGCTGCTCGTGGTCGGTTTTTGGCAACAGCGGAGGGCCCAGCAGTGTGCCGTGAAGCGGAGCTATGTGAGCGCGGTGTTGTTGTGGTCGGCGCTGGCGCTCGTGGTAGGCATGATTCTGTTTCCGCAGGAGATTGCCGGTTTCCTAGCGAATCGATTTGCGGGGTCCGCGAAGTGAAGGGGAAGCCTGTCGCTGTCTGCCTTTTGGTGGCGGCAGTGATTGCTGGTGCGCGTACCTTTGGGTGGGATCCGCAGCGCCACCTGGGCAAGAGCCGCTCGCAACGCTTACGCAGAGTAACTTTGCAGAGTTTGAGAATTCGTTCGACGAGTCGGCGGATGGCCCTCGCCTCGTTTTATTGTTGTCTCCAACTTGAATGACATGTCTGCGGGGGGCCTCCGCAGCCGAACAGATCCTGAAGCAAAATCCCGACCCGAAGCTCCGCGTGCTGGTGGTGTGGGAGCCGATCCTGCCGACGGACTGGCGCGCACCAAGCTGGAGCACTCTCCGGCGAATTCCCGACACGCGGGCGAAACAGTTTTGGGATCCGAATCATGTTGTGGCGCAAGAACTCAATCGAATCGCGAATGAAAAGACCGGCCAGCCAGGGCCAGCGTGCTGCACAGCGAAAGGTTTTTACTGGGACGAGGCCATCGTCTACCAACCTCAAAGAAAATGGAAGGACGAGGCCAGGCCCACGTTTATGAACGGCCCGGTCGCAAAGATCGGTGCCCGACTAGAAAGCGCCCTTAGCGCCGAGCGTTAACATTATTGCCCATCGAGGTCCCCGTGTCAGCGATTACTCGTGACGCAGCGCGACCAGCGGATCAATGCGCGTAGCGCGGTGTGCGGGGATCCAGCACGCGAAAAGGGCAATGGCCGCAAGCATGAGGACCACGACCGTAAACGTCAGCGGGTCGGTGGATTTGATGCCCACGAAGAGGCCGCCCATCAGCCGTGTGCCGGCCAGGGCAATAACCAGGCCCAAGGCCAGGCCGATGCCGACCACGCCTACTCCTTGACGCAAAACCATTCTCAAAATGTCGCGGGGACTGGCGCCCATAGCAACGCGAATGCCGATCTCCTGCGTGCGCTGCACGGCAGCGTAAGAAACCACGCTATAGATTCCCACCACGGCGAGAATCAGGCCCAGGAGTCCCATGGTGGAGGTTAATTGCGCGCCAAAACGGAAGAAGAAAAAGCCGTTCGCGCCCTGCAGGGATTGCGTCATCGTTTGCACTTGCGTGATGGGAAGGTCGGGCGCGAGTTCGTGGATCTGAGATTGAAGCTGCAAGGAGAGAGTTTCCGGAGGAACCGAAGTGCGCACGTGCAAGGTCCGCAAAGATATATAACTTTGCTCCAGGGGCACGTAGAAGAAAGGCTGGGGATCCTCGGTGACGTTTTGGTATTTTCCGTCCTGGACGATGCCGACAATCTCGATGAATGGTCCGCTGGCCCCTTTAATGCTAAAGCGCCTACCAAGGGCATTCTCGTTGGGCCAGAATTTCTTTGCCATGGTTTGATTGACGATGACCACGCCGGGAGCCTTTTCGCCGTCGGCGTCCGTGAATTTGCGGCCACGGAGCAATGGAATCTGAAGGGTATCTAGATAACCAGGAGAGACCATGTTGTAGGAAATTTCAGCCGCCTGCTGACCCGGGTCGAGAGGATGGTTTTCTATCCACACGCGATCGCCCGAGTTCATGACGCCCAAGGGAACCAGGAAGGCCTCAGCCACGGATTCGACGCCCGGGAGAGCGCGCAGGCGGGTGTCGAGTTCGCGAAAGAATTCGCGGCCACGCGCTTCTTTGTAGCCAACCTGCTCCACGTCTACGGAGAGATTGAGGACATGATCGGGATTGAAGCCAAGATCAATCTTTTGAGCTTTGTCCAGCATGCGAACGAAAAGGCCAGCGACAATGAGCAGCACCAGCGAGCCGGCCACTTGCGCCACGACCAAAGCATTTCTGGCCAATTGACGACGCGGGCCCGACGAGGAGCCGCGGCCTCCTTCATGGAGAACGGTGATGACATCGGCGCGCGCGGCGCGCAGCGCCGGCATAGTCCCCACCACCAGGCCGGTCAGCAAAACCGCGGCGAGAGCAAACAGGTAAACGCGGGCATCGGGATGGAAGTCAAATTGAATGGGGAGATCGGTGCCAAGGCGGAGGGAGCCGAGGATTCCCGCCGCCCAAGTGCCCACCAGGAGCCCGGCCCCACCACCGAGCAAGGAAAGAAGAAGACTTTCAGTAAGGTATTGGCGGATGAGACGGCCGTGGCCCGCCCCAAGGGCAGCGCGGATAGCCATCTCGCGCTGGCGTACCGTAGCGCGCACCAGGAGGACGTTAGCAATATTGAAGCAAGCGACGAGAAGCACTAGCCCGGCCATGCTCATGAAGGCGATAGCTGCAACCGGAACAGGGTTCTGAGGGTCGGGTTCCGGCCGAGCCAGTTTTTCTGGATACAGTTGGACGGTGATGCCTTTTTCCGTGTCGGGATGCTCTTGCGCGATGCGTTGCGAAACGACGTTCAGGGCCGCTTTAGCCTGTTTCAGGGTGACGCCGGGCTTGAGGCGTCCCATGACGGTCAGGGTACGAGAGCTGCGGCTAGACCAGATTTTTTGAACGGAATTGTCGGGATCCTCGTTCGATTCTGCGCTGAATGGGATATAGGCGTCCATATCGAGGACCGAGTACGTGCCGTGAAACTCCTGTGGAGCTACCCCAACTACTGTGAAAGGATTGCCGTTCACTTCCACTTTTTTGCCGGCGACATGAGGATCGCCGTCAAAACGTCTGCGCCAGTACGAGTACCCCAGAACCATGATGGGGTCGGCGCCCGGAGTGCGTCCTTCGCTGGGCAGGATGAGACGCCCGTAGGCTGGCTTAACCCCAAGAGAAGAAAAGTAGTTACTGGAGACTCGGCTGATGATGCAATGATCAGCCTTTTGGTCGACCGCGACTCCAACCAGGGCGACGCGATAAGCAAGAATATCGCTGAAGGAGTCGGCTTGATCGCGCAAATCCTCATAGTCGGGGTAGGAGAAGCGGTGATTTCCGGGAAGGGCGGATTGTTGCAGGGAGAGGACGGTGATCTGCTCCGGATGGGGAACGGGGAGAGGACGGAGAAGGATACCGTTGATGACGCTGAAGAGGGTGGTGTTGACGGCCATCCCGAGGGCGAGCGTCACTATGCCGATAAAGGCGAAGCCGGGGTTCTTCGTCAGCGTGCGGAAGGCGTACTGGATGTCTTTAGAAAAATTCAGCATTAGGGCCGGTTCCATTCCGAAATACGGAACGTGACGCGCATTCGCAATGCCTCTGCGTAGACACCTCTAAACCATTCAATTGGTGGCGTTTAAGGCGAGAAGAGAGAGCTGTAGCGCAGTACGAGTGTTCGATAGTGGGACTTCTCGTCTCGGTTGCGAACAGGAGGCTTGCGCGCGGCGGCTTCCACTTTACAGCGGGTGTGCAACCAAGCCGTTCAAATACCGCTGTTTAGAATCAGGCCGAATTGCCGGATGATGGGTAGCCACCGTTTTGGGATTCTCCAGGTCTAGGTGAACTTGCCGGTCTGATTGCGGAGAATCTGGAGGCTGCCCTCCAGATAATCGCGGATCAGTTCCAGCTCCTTCGTTGAATAGCTGGACGCCAGCTTTAGGGAGGCAGCAGCGAGGCCTTCATAAAGACGACTGACGCGTTGGAGGGCTTCCGGGCAGGGACGGACGAAGACCTTGCGGCGGTCGCTGGGGTCGCGAAAGCGTTCGACGAGGCCGGCCTTTTCTAGGCGATCGAGAATGCCGGTTACCGCCCCGGTCGTTAAGCCGGTGACGCGGGCGAGGTGTCCGGCGGTGAGGGGCTCGTCGGAATAACGAGACATTAATTCAAAGCATCTGGTATCAGTAACATTGAGCCCGATTTTGCTGGCAATGGCTTGGTGGAGGAACACGGAAACGGTGCTGAGTTCGCGGCCGAGTTCCATCCCGACCCGGATGATCAAGGCATTGCGTTTGCGGGACAAAGGGGGATTTTTCATGGGGTCCGGTTCATTTTATCTTGACAGCTAATTATCTCACGGACTAAGATAATTAGCGACAGAAAAAGTATACTCGAGAGCCGGTGCGCCGCAAAGCGCCGTACGACACATTCCGACACATTCGGGCACCAGAGCATAAACGTACGGAAAACGGAGCAGCTTGTGTGCCGGAACCGGACGGGTGGCAACGAAGCGGGGTAGAATGGAGCAGAAACCAGGTTTGGCGCCGTAATCTTTCGAATTGAAATTTCGTAAATGCAAGTGAAGGGCGGCTGGCAGGGAGAGCAGGGTGTTGATGGCCACGACGGAAATTCATCCAAAAGCGGATCTGGGTTCGTTGCGAATCCATGACAGTCACCGTTCGGGCGGGCAGACCGGGAGGCGGCTGGGCTACGCGTCGGCGGTGCTAGGAGCAATTGTTATCATCGCAGGGTTGGCGTTTGCGTTTCGGAATCAGACTCCGGCTGTGGAAGTGGTGACGGCGCAAAAACCAGAAGCCGGAGGGCGCTCGGCGATATTGAATGCCAGTGGATACGTAACGCCCCGGCGGAGGGCCACCATTGCGGCAAAGATTACCGGGCGCGTCACGGGCGTTTTCTTCGACGAGGGGACGCACGTGCACGCGGGGCAGCTGCTGGCCACGCTGGATGATTCAGATACGAAGCGGGCGCTGGATTCGGCGAAGGCGGACCGGGACGCTTCGCAGGCGGCCATCGCAGATTTCCAAGTGCAGCTCAAATTTGCGCAAATCCAACTGCGGCGCGCCGACCAATTGCAAAAGGCCGGAGTGCAGACGCAAGAATATTTGGACACCGCGAGCACGAATGCGGACAGCCTGAAGGCCAAGATCGAATTGGCGAAGCAGCAGGTGCAATCCTCCGAGGCGCGGATTCGCGAGGCGCAGCAGGCGGTGGACAATTGCGTCATCACCGCGCCGTACGACGGGATGGTAGTTTCAAAGGATGCCCAGGTAGGAGAGATGGTGTCTCCGATTTCGGCGGGCGGGGGATTCACGCGCACCGGCATCGCGACCATCGTGGACATGAATTCGAACGAGATTGAAGTCGATGTCAACGAGTCCTACATTGCGCGGGTAAAAGACAGACAGAAGGTGACGGCGATTCTGGACGCCTATCCCAATTGGGAGATTCCGAGCCACGTGCGGACGGTGATCCCAACGGCGGACCGTCAGAAGGCCACTGTGAAGGTGCGCATCTCATTCGACAAACTGGATCCACGAATCCTGCCGGACATGGGGATTAAGGTAACGTTTTTGAGTGACGAGCCGGTGAAGAAGGTCGATGCGGGCGCGCCGGTGGTGGTGGCTTTGCTTCCGACGGATGCGATGCACGATGAGAGCGGGAAGAAGGTTGTATTCCTGGTGAAGAACGACCGGCTGGAGCGACGTGCGGTGTCCGTGGGAGGTACCGAGGGGTCGCAGACGGAGATTTTGTCCGGGATTGTGGCCGGAGATGCGGTCGTTGTGAGAGGCCCCGTCAAAATGCAGGACGGTCAGGCTGTGCAGATCAAGAAATAGGAGCGCCGAAGATGATTAGAGTCGATGGACGGGATAACGGAAACAGTCTGATCCGGGTGCGCGGGCTGTCGAAGACCTACCGCCGCGGCGGGGAAGAGATCCAGGTGCTGCAGCGGCTCAATCTGGATGTGGACAAGGGCGACTTCGTCGGATTTATGGGGCCGAGCGGCTCGGGGAAAACTACGTTGCTGAATCTGCTCGGCGGGCTGGATGTGCCGACCGAGGGGAGCATTACCGTGGCGGGCGATGAAGTTACGCACATGTCTGCGAGCAAGCTGACGCAGTGGCGGGCGCGGCACGTGGGGTTCATCTTTCAGATGTACAACCTGATTCCGGTGCTGACGGCGTTTCAGAATGTGGAGCTGCCCCTGTTGCTGACGAAGCTGTCGAAGTCCGAGCGGCGCAAGCATGTAGAGACGGCGCTGAGCGTGGTGGGCTTGCCGGACCGGATGAATCACTATCCGCGGCAACTCTCCGGTGGACAAGAGCAGCGCGTGGCGATTGCGCGCGCGATCGTGGCTGACCCGACGTTTCTGCTGTGCGACGAGCCTACCGGCGACCTGGACCGCAAGAGCGCGGACGAGATCATGGCCTTGATTCACCGGCTGGTGAAAGAGTTCGGCAAAACCGTGCTGATGGTGACCCACGACCCGGTCGTGGCGAAACAGGCAGACCTGACCCTGCATCTCGAGAAGGGACTGTTGGTTGAAGCGGGAGAGCGGCAGGAAGTTGCCGCTGGAGGTGTTGCGTGAGATTCCGCGGGCTGATTTTCGCTAATCTTTTTCGGAAGAAAGTGCGGCTGCTGCTGACTATCGGGTCCTTCGCCGTGGCGCTGTTTCTGTTTGCGTTTCTTGCCGTGGTGAAGAGTGCGTTCAGCCGCGGGACGGAAGTGGCAGGCGCGGATCGCCTCGTCATCAAGAGTCGGGTTGGGTTGATGCAGACGCTGCCGATTTCCTACCAGGATAAAATCCTGACCATCCCTGGCGTGAAGGCGGTGACGCACAACCACTGGTTCGGAGGGGTCTACCAGGACGAAAAGAATTTCTTCGTGCAATTCGTGATTGACCCGGAGAATATGCGCAAAGTCATGACCGAATTCGTCGTGCCCGACGACCAATGGGCGAACTTCGTGAAGGATCGCCAGGGGGCCGTCGTTGGAGTCAAAACCGCGAAACGTTTCGGCTGGAAAGTCGGGGACCGTATTCCCATAAAGAATTCTCTCTATGGCCCCACGAAAACCTGGGAGTTCAATCTCGACGGGATCTATCACAACGATCGTCCGGGTGGTGACGAAAATCAGTTCTGGATTCAGTGGAAATACTTTGACGAGAACGTTCCGGCCACTGTCAAGAGCACGGCCGGATGGTACGTTTTAAAACTGGACAGCCCTGACGATGCTGTGCGCGTGGCCAAGGACATCGACGACACCTTTGGCAACTCTACTTATGAAACGAAGACAGAAACCGAATCGGCTTTCGCCGCCGGTTTTGTCAAACAATTCGGCAACATCGAGTTCCTGATCGAGAGCATCGGCATGGTGGTTTTCTTTACGTTGCTCCTGGTTACCGGCAACACGATGGCTATCTCGGTGCGCGAGCGCATTAGCGAACTCGGTGTGCTCAAGGCTATAGGTTTCAGCGATCGATCCGTGCTCTTTTTTGTGCTCGCGGAATCGCTCGTTATCGCGTTTATCGGAGGAGTCCTGGGCCTGGGACTTGCGCTAGTGGCTGTCCCGCTACTCGGCGCGGCTCTGAACGGCTTGCTGCCGTCGCTTGTGCTGTCGCCCGCGATTTTGTTGCTGGGGCTTCTGGTGGCGCTGCTCGTTGGAGGGATCAGCGGGCTTCTGCCGGGCATTGGAGCGATGCGCATGCGCGTGGTGAATGCGCTTCGGAGGGTGTGAGATGGCGATTCCTGTCGTTTACAACTTCCGCAGCGTGAAGGCGCGATGGACCTCCGCGATTGTCGCGGTGCTGGGTATCGCCGGCACCGTGGGAGTCTTTATCGCGATGCTTTCTCTGGCGCAGGGATTCAAAGCTACTCTCGTGGCCTCCGGCTCTTACGACAACGCGCTGGTGATGCGAGCTGGCGCCACGTCGGAGATGACCGGTGCCGTCACGCTGGAGAGCTCGAAGATCCTGCAGGATGCTCCAGGCATCGCACGCACAGCCGCGGGGCCGATGATTACGACCGAGGCGGTGCTCATCGCGCCGATTCCTTTGATCTCGACGGGTAGCGACGCTAACGTTCAGATTCGCGGCGTGTCGCCGAACGTCCTGGACATTCGGAACACCGTCAAGATCGTGCAGGGCAGGATGTTTCGGCCCGGGCTTTCCGAGGTGGTTGTGGGTAAAAACGCCAATAGCAGCTATAAGGGCTTGACCCTCGGAAACACGCTGACCATGGGTGGAACGAATTGGAACGTTGTGGGCGTGTTCGATGCGGGCGGGAGCAGCTTTGACTCCGAAGTTTGGTGCGATGCCCATCTTCTGAACGGAGCGTTCAAGCGCCCGGAAGACAGTTTTCAGTCAGTCACCGTTCACCTGAGTTCGCCGGCCGCTTATGAGCAGTTCAAGGATTTCGTTACGGCTGACCCGCGCTTGAATGTGGATGTGACGCGCGAGATCGACTATTACGCGAAGCAATCGACTCGGATGACGCAGCTCATCACGATTCTTGGCGGGCTGGTCGCGGCAGTGATGGCCATTGGAGCGATTTTTGGGGCGCTGAATACCATGTACTCTGCGGTGGCCGAGCGGGGCCGCGAAATTGCGACCATGCGGGCGCTGGGTTTCGGGGCTGCTGCCGTGGTCATCTCGTTCTTGATCGAAGCGCTGCTGATTTCTTTTGTGGGTGGGGCGCTTGGAGCGGCCGCGGTGCTGCCTTTGAACGGGTTTACTACCGGAGCGATGAATTGGCAGACGTTCTCGCATATGGAATTTGCATTCCGGGTCACGCCGATCTTGCTGTTGAGCGGATTGATTTTTGCGCTGGTTATGGGCGTGCTCGGGGGATTGCCGCCGGCGGTGCGGGCTGCGCAGCGGCCAGTGGCTACGGCTCTCCGGGAATTGTGAACTTGTTGTTTTCCCTCGCTGCCTGAGAAAAATATTACACAGAGGACCAGAGGGACGAAGTCGCGTCGCGCCGAGGGCTATCACACCTACACGGCACTCGATTTTCAGGTGAGCATCGGCGATATGCGTTTCCCCGGAAGCCGACTACCCATGCGCGATCAGTTCCGCGCGGGGCGCATGGAGTTGATGGACACGCCGTTTCAGAAATTCGAACGCAACGTACGGGGCCAGCTTGGGAGAATGCTCGGCGGCAGCAGGATTTGATCCCGTGCGACATTCAAGGCATTACCGTGAATCGCTGGGCGCACAGATACGCGTACACGCCAAATTCACTGTTCGATGCCGACTTGGGGAGAGGAGGAGAAGCCGTGGGTGACCGGGCGAAGATCGTTCGCGAAAATTGCGATTGCGAACTCCGATGCGGGCGCGGGCGCGTGTTCGGATGTCGCCATCGATCAGCCCTGGCGCGCAGTGAGATATTGAAAAGCTATACGAGCTAGGGCGAGCGGGCGGGCATCGATTCCAGCAAAATGAGCTTGACGGGTTTCGCAGCTAAATGTGTTATTGTCTTCCTGTAGACTCCCGAAGTAGGGTTGCCTGGACTCCTTGAAGGGCGGGCGTTTTGCCCCCTCCATTGAATTCAGCTAATTCTAGGCCAGTGTATCGTAGCGTCCGGGAAGCGCGAGCTTGCCGAGAACCTGCACTCATGGTGCTTCGAAGAGTTCGGGGAGAATCAAGATGAAGAGTTTGTTTGTCGGCAACATGAGTTTTCAGACCACGGAAGGCGAGCTGCGTGACCTGTTCACGCCGTTTGGACAAGTAACGCGCGTGCACATGGCCATGGACCGGGAAACCGGGCGGGCACGGGGGTTTGCGTTTGTGGAAATGCCCAACGACGAGGAAGCGGCTAAGGCCATGGCTGGACTCGACGGCAAGGAATTGGGTGGGCGCAATTTGAAGGTGAATGAAGCAAGGCCGAAGGGTGAAGGTGGACCGCCGCGCGGGCCCCGCAATTTTGGCGGGCCGGGGGGCGGTGGTGGCGGCCGCGGTAAGGGCGGCGGCGGTGGACGCGAGCGTTTCTCGAATGAGGACTACCGCGAGTCTGCGCGGCAGCCACGCGAACCGCGCTGGTAAAGCCACCCGATGTATGTAGCTTGGCGGCGACGGCCTGTGCCGCGCCGGGCAGCGCCTGCGAGGAGACGCAATGACAACAACATTCCAGAAGCGCCAAAAAGAGATGAAGCGAATGGAAAAGCGCAAGATGAAGGAAGAGAAGCGCGTGCAGCGGAAGCTGGACAAGACCGCGGAGAAAGAGTCGGGAGTTTCCACCGAAGAGATTCTTGAACCATTGACCGGGCCTATTCCGTATGATCCAGAGCAGTAGCTGGAGACTCCAGGTCCGGACTTCACCAACGCTCGGTGTCACAATAAATTAGAATCGAAGGACTTCGTAGGTATCGCACAGGGCATTTTCTGCGCGGAGCGCAAGGACTGCGTTGACGTGTCAGTGCATGGCTAGCGGGCCACCCCTCACTTGCGGGCGACGCATCAGAAAAATAAACGGCAGCATCAAGACAAACAATCCCGCCAAAATTACAAAGATGCTGTTGTAGGCGAGCATGCTGGCTTGCCGCTCGACCATGCCAAACATCGCGGCGCGAGCCTGGTGAGTTGCGGTGGCGATGTCCGATCCGCTGGACATGAACATACCTTGCAGGGAATTCATCATATTTCGGGCGCTAACGCTAAAAGGAGTGACGTGCGCGCCCAACTGGTTGATGTTCCTCTGCTGAAAACGCGTCTGCATGGTGCTGACCGCGGAAATGCCGATACTTCCTCCCAGATTGCGGACGAGATTGAAAAGGCTCGTAGCGTTGCCCATGTTTTCTTTGCGAATGGGAGCCATGCTAATGGTGGTGAGGGGGACGAAGATAAGTCCGAGCGACAAGCCCATGGAAAGTTGCGGCCAGAAGAAGTCCCAGTAGCCGGCGCTGAGACTCAAGCGCGAAATTTGGAATAG
>Ga0210407_10003425_pt1 | contig 12860 bp, 10 predicted proteins | sample IncBWC27MmetaG_FD_150860 | JGI IMG/M metagenome (GOLD analysis project Ga0210407, IMG submission 150860) | Forest soil microbial communities from Barre Woods Harvard Forest LTER site, Petersham, Massachusetts, United States - Inc-BW-C-27-M | ecosystem: Environmental > Terrestrial > Soil >... | reverse complement strand
GCTGCGACAGCGCATGCAGCGGAAGTAAAAGCAACGCAGCCGCTAATATAATGAGTGCGCTTTTCTTAATGTCCATGATGACCTCTCCTACTTTATGTAAACGCTCAGCGGCCGCAAAAGTTTCAGGTGCGCGACGTGTTGCGTGGCAACGTTGCGCGAATCGCCAACGCGCACATGGGCTGCGAAAAAAAGAGGAGGCTCTGGGGAGCCTCCTCTAGGGGGTTGCTGCGGGAAAAATCCCGTACCGGCTGGCCGCGTGTGCGCCACGCCACGCATGGCTGCCGGTGATATGTGTTTAACCCGTGCCCCAGGAAAAAGTTGCGCTGCCTCCAGTCTTCCTAGCGGGCGAATCGGCGACTCCATTGTCAGATGCGGGTTAGGGCGGTAGCTTCGTCGGGAGCTAGATCCAGGATGGTGTCGAGGCGGACCATTTTCAGGAGCATCTGCACGCGCTTGCTGGCGGCGAAAAAGGTGCATTTGCCTCCGGCGCGTTTCAACGTGGTAAAAGCGCGGACGAGCGCGCCGATGCCGGAGCTATCGAGCTCGGAAACAGCGGCCAAGTTTACCGCGACGTGCGTTGCGCCGGCGTCCAGTAACTGCTGAACCTGGTTGCGGAAGGTTTCTTCGGCGTCACCAAGCTTCAAGGGACCTTCGAGATCGAGAATGGTGGCCGTACCAGCCTTGCGGATTTTGATATTCACGGACGCCTCGCTAGCGTTGCAAAGCTAACTGAAATACGCGCGTCAATCAAGGGGAGGGAGGAAAAGAAAGCTGGCAGCGGAGCGTCGCCAGTGGACACTTCCTTGACGCCGAACCGCCCCATTTGTTAGGCTGCGCGCGCGCTCTACTCGTTGGTCAGAGCGATTTACAAAGAGCGAATCGGAATTCCCCCACCTCAGCCCGCCTGCTTCGATCCGGGCCAGGGAGAGCCATGGAAACCACAGCGGCGCTCTTTGAACTGGCGAGCGTGTCCCTTGCTTGCCGGGATCAGGACACCCTTCTCAAAACGTTCGCGGCACGAGTAGGCGCGACGCTGGGCGCGCGGGCCGTGTTGGTGTGGATCAAAAATACGGACGACGAGGGGTTGGTGTGCCGGTCGCGATGGGCGGAACCCGGCGAACGATTCAACATAGCGGATGGGGCGGTGAGCGAGGGATTGCTGGCCGAGATTTTTGAATCGGCGGAAACGCGGCGCTTCACGGCGCGGGAAATTGCCGGCGACGGGTTCGCGCACCTAGACGAAGCAAGCCGAGTGCGAGTGAAATCGGCGGTGTGTACGACGATGCCGGGCGCGCAAGGACCGGAAGGTGTTGTGGAGGTACTAAACAAGCGAGCGGGCGAATTCACAGCGGAGGACGCACACTTTTTGGAAGAAGCGAGCCGCCTGGCCGGGCAGGCTCTGACGAACCTCGAGGCGATCGAAGGCGAACGCCGCTCGCAGCTGGCGACTCTCGAGCGCCTGACCGCTCTGTACGATCTGGGGCGGACGTTTACGTCGACGCTCGAACTGGGTGAACTGCTGCCTGTTGTGGCCGAGAAAATCAGGGACATCCTCAGCGCCGGGGCTTGCAACCTTTGGCTGCAGGACGCTGACGGGTTTTATCTCGCCCATCAGGCGGGTGAGGATCCCACGGTTGAAGACGGCGCGCGCGCTTCGGCCGAAGAGGGATTGCTCGCTGAAATCGTGCAGCAGGCAACTGGAAAGCTGGTGGAAGAACCGGCGGAAGAGCCGGGGCTCGAGGAGCGCAGAAAAGCGGGCGGCGAGTTCGAAATACAAGCGTGGATGTGCGCACCGCTGCGGAAAGAGGACGAGGTGCTCGGCGTCGTTGAGCTGGTGAACAAAGGCGACGGGACAGCATTCGACGAAGACGACCTGTTTTTTCTTTCGAGCATCAGCGAACAAGCAGCCGTTGCACTGCATAATGCGAACCTTCTCGAGGCGGAACGCAAAGTCAACGCGCTCGACGCGCTGCTGAAAATTTCGCAGGAAATCACTTCGACGCTCGATCTGGACCACGTTTTGACGACTGTGGTGCAGCAGGCGGCTTCGGTGGTGCCGTTCGACCGCTGCGTGATCGGATTCTTCGACCGCGGGCGGTTCGTGCTGGGAGCAGTTTCGGGCGAAACGGAAGTGCCGAAAACGAAAGAGATGTCCGAACTGCGCGAGCGTCTGGAGTGGATTGCAGGGCAAGAAGGAGCGGTGTCGGCGAATATGTACTCGGACGGCTGGCGCATGCAGCCGGAAAATGCGAAGGCGCAGATCGCGTCGTTCCTCGAAGAGCGAGAGTACAACGGCTTCTATGCATTGCCGATGCGGGACGATCAAGGGACGCTGGGAGTGCTTGCGCTGCTTAGCGGCGACGCGGACTTCCTCACGGCGAGCAACCAGGAAACCGTTGGAATCCTAGCGAACCAAACCACGGTGGCGATTCGCAACGCGCAACTGTATCAACAAGTGCCGCTGGCCAACCTTTTGCAGCCGTTCGCGGCACGAAAGCAGAAATTCCTCGCGGCGATTCCCAAGGGACGAACGCGCGAGTATGCCGAGCGCGCTGCGCTGATCATATTTCTGCTGGTGATCATCCCCTGGCCGATGCGCGTGGGAACGGACGCGACAGTAGTACCCGCGGATCACCGTTTCGTTAGCACGATTGATGGAGGGGTGGTGCAGCGCGTGTTCGTCCACGAGGGAGACACAGTGCAGGCCGGGCAAATTCTGGCGCAGCTCGATGACGGTGAAGACCGCGTGAAACTGGCGCAGGCAGCGGCGGCACTCGCGCAAGCGAGGCACGATCTGGCGGAGGCGGAATTCCGCAACGATCCGGCGATCGCCGGCCAGGCGCAGATTCGCGCCGACCTGCACGCCGCCGAGGTGCAGCTCGAACAGCAACGCGTGGACGAAGCGCAATTGCGCGCGCCCATCGACGGAATCGTGGTGACTCCGAAGATCGAAGAAAAAACGGGCACGATGGTGAAACCCGGTGAACCCTTCTGCGAGATTATCGACCACCGGCGCATGGCGGCGGAAATGAGCGTGCCGGAAACAGACTTGTCGCTGGTGCGCGAAGGAAAAAACGTGGAGCTGAAACTCAACGCGTTCCCGACTGCAACGTTCGAGGGGACGGTGGAGCGGATCGGCTCGAAGACGCTGGCTGAGGCGGGTGAACAATATTTTCTGGTGCGAGCGATATTCGAGAATCCCGGCGGGCGCGCGAAAGACGGGATGGTAGGGCGCGCGCGGATTCGCGCCGGCGGCGGATTCCTCGTGAGCGGATGGTACCCGGTGGGTTATGTGCTGCTGCGCTCGCCGTTCCGCTGGCTGTGGCAGAAAATATGGGGCTGGCTGCCGTAACGGAGAGGTAGAGATGATTAGACGCGCGATATGGCTTGTTATCGCCGGCCTGGCGGCGGCCGCAGCGGGCTGTTCCAATTCTCCGGTGGCGTCGACGCCCAGCTCCGCGCCATCCGCAGCGGCAACTTCTCCGGCCCCTAGGCCTTCGACGCAGACTGCTCCCAGCCGGACCAACTACACGGGCGATATTTTGAGCGTACTTTCGGTGGAGCATCAGGTGGATGTTTCCGCGCAACGTGATGGCGTGATTGTTTCGCTGGCAACCGACGAAGGGAAAGTTGTGAAGGCGGGCGACATTCTCGGCCAGATCGACGATCGCAACGTCCAAATGGAAATCATCAAAGCGCGCGACGATCTTCAGGTGGCGCAGAACAACGTGAAATATAAGGAAGCGGAGTTGAAAGCCAAAGGCGCGGCGTACAAACGGCAGCAGCAGCTTCGTGCGCTGGGCATCTCGAGCGACGCGGATATGGAAGCCGCCGAGTTCGCCGCGAAAGCCGCTGAATTCGACATGCACGGATGGGAAGCACTAACAGAAAGCAGCCAGGCGGAAATCCATCGATTTGAAATTGAGCTGGATCAGATGAAGATCCGCTCGCCTTTCGCAGGGGTTGTTGTGCGACGCTATGTGCGCGAGGGTCAGACGGTCTCGAAATCCGACAAGTGCTTCCGCGTGAGCCAGCTTTCTCCGCTGCTGGTGCAATTCCCCGTGCCGGAAAGTTCGCCGCGGCACTTGGAGCGCGGCGCGATCGTGGAACTATCGCTGGTCGGAGATACCAAGCGAACCGTGAGCGCACGCGTGGTGAAGATTAGTCCCACGGTCGACCCGGCCAGCGATAGCTATGACGTGACTGCTCAATTGGGCGGTCCTGGGATTTCCGATTTGCGGCCCGGAATGGCTGTGCGAGTTCTGTGGCCGGGCACGTCACCGGCAGCTCAAACCAAACCCTAGAGAATTCGCTGATGCGTTTCGGTCCTACCAGCCTGCAAGTCTCGAGCGTCCTCGCCAAAGGACTGCGCCGTCCGAAGTTGCGCACCGATCTTCGAATCAGCGAACAAACGGTGGCGGGCGAGACCAGCTACGTCATCAAGGTTGAGGAGACCAGTTCCTACAATCGCTACGGGGCCACCGAATACGAGCTCCTGACGCTTTGCGATGGGACGCGCACGCCGCCGGAAATCGCGCAGGCAATGACTGAGCTTCACGCGGATGCGCCGCTTGACGAATCCGAGGTGCGGGAGTTTATCGACAGCATCGAGCCCGCCATGTGGGAGCGTTCGCTCGGGGAGAAAAACCTTGCCGTGCTCGAGCGCATTCGTGACGAACGAAAAGGACGCGTCGATCAATCCAGCGTTCTTTATATAAGTTTCAAGGCGTGGGATCCCAACAGGACGCTGGCAAGAATGGATCCATACCTAAGCTGGATGTATACGACAGGCTTCGTTATTTTCTCGTTGGCGCTGTTTATTGTCGCCGGTTCTTTGATGGCGACTGATTGGGTGCGGATTCAACAGGACACCGCTTCGTTATATTCCTTCGCGAACAAGAGCGCCTACGACATTTGGATGTTCTGGATTCTCCTGCTTGCGCTGGGCGGCATCCATGAACTTGGCCACGGCCTCACCTGCAAGCATTTCGGCGGTGATGTCCATCAGATGGGTTTCCTGCTGATTTATTTCACGCCCGCGTTCTTTACCGATACCACGGATATTCTGCTGTTTCAGAAAGGATCGCGCCGGCAGTGGGTGGTTTTTGCGGGCATCTGGATCGAGCTGGTGATTTGCGGAGTCGCCGCACTGATATGGCATTTCTCGCTTCCCGGCACGCTCGTTAACGACATCGCGTATAAAACGATGTTGCTGAGCGGAATTCAAGGCGCGTTCCTGAACCTGAATCCGCTGATTAAAGCCGACGGCTACTACGCATTGGCGCAATTCCTCGATATCGATAATTTGCGCGAAGACGCGTTCGAATTTCTGCGGGGCTGGGCAAGTAAATATCTGCTGTTCCGGGATGTCGATCTGCCGCCCGCCACCCGGAGGCAGCGGCGCATTTTTTTGATCTTTGGGGTTGCGGCGATTGTCTACAGCACGACTCTGATTTTCCTGGTGGTCTCGTTCCTGAAGAATGTGTTTGTCAGCAAACTCGGCGACGCCTGGGGATACCTGGCTACTGCCGGGGTTATCTACTTCTTCGCTCGAAAAGGTTTGAAGAAAGCATGGCCCAAAATACGCGCATGGGCGAGGCAGACGAGGGAGGATTCCATGTCCTGGAAAATGAGCCGGGCGCAGCAGGTCGGGCTGCTCGGCGTGGCGTTGGTGTTGTTGCTGCCTCCCATTCCTTCCAAGGTTTCGACCGATTTTGTGCTTGAGCCCGGCATAGAAGCACGAGTGCGAGTGCAGTCCGCGGGAATTGTGAAACAGGTCCTCGTTCATCAAGGCGACCTGGTAAAAGCCGGGCAAGTGCTTGCCGTGCTGCAGAACCCGGAGATCGAAGCGGATGCAAGCGAACTAACCCAGCAACTCGCGCTGGCCTCGAGTAATCTCCGCGGCGATGTCGGACAATCCGATCGCGACAAGGCCGCCCGGTCTTCGCGCGACAGGACGCGGTTGCAGGAAGAGTTTGAAGTGGCGCAAAAGAGAGTGGATGCGCTGGAGATTCGAGCGCCTTTCGCGGGAGTAGTCACGACTCCGGAGGTCGAACAGAGGGTGGGAGAATTCCTCGGCGCCGGAAGCGAGTTTTGCCAACTGGCGGATCGCACCACGATGAAGGCGCGAATCCTGGTTCGCGACTGGGAGTTGGAAGAGATCAAACCGGGCGCGGCGGCCCAGGTGAAGGTCCTGCCGTTTCCGTTCCGCACATACTCGGGCCGGGTAGAGCGAATTTTGCCCGCAGCTGCGTTGGACCGGCCAGTCAGAAGCCCGGAGAAACGTGAACGGATGGGTCAAGAGCTGACGAACTATTTTGCGGTAGTTATGGATTTCCCCAATCCCGATGGCTCTCTGACAGAGGGGATGACGGGTACCGCAAAGATTTCCGTGAAAGGCTACCCTCTCGCTTGGCGGGCCGCACGCGCGTCGTGGCACTGGGTGCGTTCTTACGTGTGGTGGTAAACCGTCGCCGTGCATCGAAGTACGTCGCACGCAAACTAATCTGACTATATTTGCAAATGAAAAGGGCTACCCGCTGGTGTGGGTAGCCCTTTCATCCATCCGCGCTAGCTTGTATGGCCTGCCTAGACAACGGGCTCTGCCGGAAAAGCGTAATCCTAGTTAGGCAACCGCATGAGGAACGTCTTTCTTTCCAGGGTAGTCTTCTTTTCTAGTTTCTTGCGGCCGAGCTTAATGCTCTTCTTAGCCGGTTTTGCTGAGTTCGCCATGATCTCGTGTCCCCTCAAGTTTTGGCTCGACAGATTCTGACCCTACGTTAGTGCAATCTTCGCGCCAAAGATAGTCGGTTTCGTCCGATTGAAATGGCGGCACTTACACCGCGTGGCGCAAAGGAGGCGGCTTGATCGCACGATGATTTGTTGAATTTTTTTTAAACCATGTTGAATTATTCAATGCAGGAAGAATTTCGCGAGTCGTTCTGGATTTGCGGCGCTCAAATTCGGCCCAGGTCACCGCCAGAAAAGGAAAAGGGCCGCCGTTCCTGGGACGGCGGCCCTTGGGGATGCTACTTCAATCCCCAGCCGAGCAGAAAACCCGGCCGGAAGAATCGTAGAAAATGTTAGAAGCGGGTAAGAGGCGAGATTTTGCTCAGGGGCTGTTTCTTTTCGAGTTTCTTGCCTGCTCCGAGCTTATTGCCCTTCTTCACCGGCTTCGCTGAGTTTGCCATGTTCTTTGTTTCCCCCTAATTTCGAATTTAGCCTTTTCGGCTCTGCCTGCCATAGTGCAATCATAGCGCCAAACCTATGTAAGCTCCGCGCTTCCATTTCAGCATTAAAAATAAAGCCCTTAACTCGCCCACCGCATGAGCACCGCTTCACTCGAACGCCCGGGATGTTGAGTTTTTCTTGAGGGGCGTTGAATTATTCAACTACAGCGGGGAACAACCTACGCGCGGTTGATGCTTCCGCAGCACTTCGGAGAGCCGCAACGGCATCGGACGCGAACCGCACGCTCCGAAAAGCGATAATCCACGGTCAGCTCTTCTCCTCGTGGGATTTCCCGGCGGCTGAAATACAGAATGTGGCCGCGGATTCGCCGCGTCCGGAGATTCGGGTCGCAACTATGATTGATCAGCTCGGCCCCGCTCCCTCCGACGGCTCCATCAACGACCCAGCGTCGGTCGAGCTCGAACAGATAGTACCGCTTAGGTCTTGCTGAGCGCCATATACGGAGGAACCTCTTACGGGCAGTCCTTCGTGAAATGCGCTCCCCGGTGTATTCAATCACTTTTCGGCCGCGCGAAATGTCCTCGGCGGCGAATACGCCCAGCCGATGAATGCGAGACGGCTCGATCCGGAGTCTCCAGTTGGTGAATTGGGGATCCAGTTTGGGCCCATTGCGCGATACCTGCTTCATATAGAGGAACTTTCCGCGGACGGTGAGGGGCTGCGCAGAAGCGCAGTCCCCAAGTTTAAGATAGTCCACCGCCGCCGATGCTTCGATTGGGCTGCTGATAGAGGCTTACTTCTTTTTGAACGCGACAGTCAACGATCTGGTCGATTCCAACTTCTTCGCTTTCTTAAGATGCTTGGCCGACTTTTTTGTCGCCACGTGGTTTCTCCTTTCTTAGTCGCCCCGGCGATCTGGTCCTCCGGGAACGGCTGATGCCCTGCTAGCACCAGCCGTTTGATTTGGCCTGCAAGTATCTGACGGGTCTTCGCTCGCCGTTGTAGCCCGGCATGGCAACGGCTTAACGTTTGAACGTCGTGAGGGTTTTGGTGCTGGAGAGTTTTTTCGACTTCTTCAAGCGCTTCTCTTTCTTGGCCATGTACGATCCTCCTCGTTTCGATTTGCCCCCGGGGGCACTGCACAACATATAGGCAAATTACGCGCCAAAGTCCACCAGCAAAGATGGGTTCCCCCAATCCGCACCGTTTCATGCAGATTCGGGCCGTGACCGACCAGAGGGGCTACATCGGAGTCAATTCCTTGAGTTGAATCTGTCAACACTCGATGAATATTTCAACTCGCAGCTAGAGATTGTGCTTCCGGCAGAGGTAATTCAGCCGGTTGCGGTCCACGCCGAGAAGGCGGGCGGCTTCCGACTTTACTTGCTTGGCCTGCTCGAGAGCCTCGGCGATCCAACGGCGCTCAAAGGTCTCCATTTCCTTGTCGAGGCTGATGCCGCTCGAAGGCAGCTTGAGCCGGCCGCGCGAGTCGCGGGTGAGGGATTGGATGACGTCCGTGGGCAGGTTTTTAACGTCGATTACATCGTCGTCGGTCATGAGCACAAGGCGCTGAACCGCGTTCTCGAGTTCTCTTACGTTGCCCGGCCACGAATAGCGCTTGAGCGCTTGCATGGCTTCTTCGGAGATGCGTTTGGGCGGAAAGCTGTTTGCGGCGCAGTAGACGCTGACGAAGTACTCCGCCAGTAGTGGAATGTCTTCGACACGTTCGCGAAGGGCCGGAACAAAAATCGGCACCACGTGGATGCGATAGTAAAGATCTTCGCGGAACCGGTTGTCGCGGACCATTTCTTCGAGATCTTCGTTGGTCGCGGTGATAAGCCGGAAATCCACGCGCATTGCTTTTTTGCCGCCCAGGCGCATGAGAGAGTGATCTTCGAGTACACGCAGCAGCTTGCTTTGGAGCGCCGGAGTGAGAGTGGCGATTTCATCGAGGAACAGCGTGCCCTGATGCGCGAGCTCGATCCGGCCTTCCTTCATGCCCATGGCGCCCGTAAACGCGCCCTTCTCGTAGCCGAATAACTCCGCTTCCATCAGCCCCTCCGGCAGCGCCGCGCAATTCACGCTGACAAAAGCGCGGCTGCGCCGGGGACTTTGTTCGTGGAGCGCGCGCGCCACAAGCTCCTTGCCTACGCCGCTTTCGCCGCGGACGATGACGTTCGAAGTGGCCTTGGCCATACGCTTCACGAAATCGAAAACGTGGCGCATCGCGTCCGTGGAACCTATTAAATCGCCCAGCGCGTTCTTGCGCGTTATCTCCTGCCGCAGAATGCGGTTTTCGCGCTGGATGTGCAGTTTCTCAATCGCACGCTCCAGCAGATGGCGCAGAACGTCCGTATCGATTGGCTTTATAAAATAATCGTACGAACCCGCGTCGATCACCTTGAGTGCCGCCGATTTCTTGGGGTCCGAACTGAGAACGATCACCAGCGTGTCGATCTCGCTGCCATCGAGGCGGCCCAGCAGCTCCATGCACTCGCGCACGCCGCCCGATGCAATCGGCATGCCTAGCAGCAGGACGTCGAGTTCCGCTTCCTGAAGAAGCCGGTAGGCCCCTTCGTAGTTCTCACCTTCGAGAACTTCGAAATCCGAGCGCAACGATGACGCAATCTTCGAGCGCAGGCTCGCATCGTCATCCACTACCGCTACTTTGGGTTTAGGCGCCCCGGGTGTTATGGGTGGTCTCCGGCGGAGGACATAGACACCCTCCTGGGGATGGGTGCCGCCGGCACGCGTGCCGACGAAGCGCGATTCTAGGTGGACACAGGCACAGTGTCAACGAATCTACTCAGGAAACCGCAAGTAACCACGAGGGTAACCAAGAGGCAGTCCGTCAGATTAGAATCGAACTAATTTACCGTCTCCGGGCTTAGTGTTTGCGTGGAGGCAAATACTTCTTGCCGATTTTGGCAACGACGACGTAGTTCGGATCCACCATTTCGGTCAGGTGGATGCTCCCGACTTTCGATAGCAGCTCGTAAGCGTCGAGCTCGGACAGTCCGTAGTCGGAGTGAATCCAAGCGATCAGCTGCGTGAAGGCGATGCGGAGCGCGTCGTCAACAGGACGATAGATGCCCGCGGCCATGATTTCATCCTGGTTCTCAAAGCGCGGCCAATCGATCTTCTGGCCTTTAATCACAGAAAGCTTCAGGCGAACGTGTAGCGGGACCTCAATCGCGGTTCCGGCAACTTCGCCATCGCCCATGGCCGCGTGGCCGTCTCCCATGAAAAGCAGCCCTCCCGGAACGTTCACGGGCAAATAAAGAGTATTTCCAACGCTGGCCTCGGGAGCGTCCATGTTGCCACCAAATTCCGCGGGAACTATCGAGCTGCGCACTTCTCCACCCGAAGGAGCAACGCCGATGCAGCCGAGAAAAAGATGCAGCGGAATCTTTACCGAGAAATTCGAATCGTGTGCATGAAAGGTTCCAAATCCAGCCTCGCGATCGAGCGGATAAATGTAGATGTGCTCCGGTATAGGCGCGTTGAGCATGGGAGTATAAAATGTCGAGTTCAGCGCTCCGAAACCAGGCGCGAACGCTCCTACCCCCTGCGGCGAGGTCACATCCATCGCGAGGAACTGCACGGCCAGCGTGTCGCCCGGCTCGGCGCCTTCCACATAAAACGGCCCGGTGAGCGGGTTGTCGCCCTTCACCAAGGCCAGCGTGTCTCCCGGTTTTTGAATCGCGTTACCGAAGGCATCCACGGTATCGGCATCGAGAATTTCACCGGAAGCGAGGCGCGCGACTGGTGGCATCGTGCCGTAAACATACTTAACCGTGTCCATCGTTACGTGATATTTCACGACCCGCGGCGAAGCATCCTGCGCGTTCCCTGCAAATGAGAACGAAAAGAAAATCACCAAGCCAGTCACTAATCCTGCCAGCAGTCGGAATCGCATTGACCACCCTCCGGGCAATCGATCGCGTCGAGATTCTAGACCAAACTCGTTACGGAGCACAGTTTCACGAACTCCCGATCCAGATGCCGACGGCGAATACCAGTCCGCCGCCGAGAATCACTTGAAGCGACGAGGAAAGCAGAGGCATATCCATATAGCGATGGCGCACGTAGCTGATTACGGCCAGCTCGACTATCACGACGATCACGGCCGCGATGAAAGCAAAATGGAAATCTGCAATCAGAAACGGAAGCGTGTGCCCAATTCCACCCGCCGCAGTCATGAGACCGGTGACCAATCCGCGTATGACCGGCCTGCCGCGGCCCGTGAGAGAGCCATCGTCGGAGAGCGCTTCGGCAAACGCCATCGATATGCCGGCGCCGATCGACGCAGCCGCGCCCACCAGGAAAGCGTCGTGGCTTTTATGGGTCGCAAAAGCTGCAGCAAAGATGGGAGCAAGCGTCGAGACGGACCCGTCCATCAAACCCGCGAGACCCGGCTGGATGAACTGAAGCATGAACATCTGGCGCCGCGATTTTTCCTCACTCGTGCGAGCATTGACTGCGAGGTGCTTTTCTTCGAGCGTTCCAGCAAAGTCGTAATGCTGGCGCTCGACTTCCGCCAAGTCGCCCAGTAGTTTTCGCGTGGAAGCATCTGACACTTTGGCGAGCGCGCGTTCGTAGAATCGGCGCGTTTCAAGCTCCATCACTTCTACCTGCTTTCGAACTCTGTCGATCCCGAGGGGGCGTACGAGCCACTCCGGGCGGCGCTCAACGAAACCCTTCACGTCCTGGCGGCGGATCAACGGTATGTGGTCGCCAAAACGCGAGCGATACAGTTCGAGCAAACTCTGGCGATGGCGCGATTCCTCGGCTTGCATTTCCTCGAACACTTTCGCGGTAGAAGGGTACGTTTCGCGAAGCCCGTCGGCGAAGTCGGCGTAAACGCGGCTGTCTTCTTCCTCCAACTGAATCGCAAGCGCGAGAATTTCGCGTTCCGTGAGTTCCCTAAAGCTTTTCTTGGGCATTGCTTCTATCTCCGTAGCGCAGACGGCCTCGAACGTGAGTATATATTGATTGAAGCGAAGCTTTACGAAGCCCTCCCGCATCAAAAGAGCGGTGTCCAGAAACGGGGGAGCGAAGTCTGGCAAATGGTCTGTGAGTCTTGGTGCTAAAGAATGAAAATTATCTCCGTGAATGTTTCGCTGCCTCGAACGGTTTTCTGGAAAAAGCGCGATGTAACTACGGCAATTTTCAAGGAACCGGTGCAAGGGCCGGTGATGGCTCGGACACTCGATCTCGACGGCGACCGTCAAGCCGATCTAACGGTACACGGAGGTCCGGAGAAAGCCATTTACGCCTATCCCTCCGGCCACTATTCATTTTGGCGAAGCGAATTGCCCGGGATGGATTTGCCGTGGGGAATGTTCGGCGAGAATCTGACCATTGAAGGCTTGCGCGAGGAAGAAACGCACATCGGGGATCGTTTTCGAATGGGCGCAGCCGTCTTGATGGCTACGCAGCCTCGGATTCCTTGTTATAAGCTGGCGGTGAAGTTCGGGCGCGACGATATTCTCAAGAGGTTCCTACAGAGCGAAAAGAGCGGAGTCTATTTTTCAGTTTTGGAAGAAGGATTCATACAAATTGGGGACACAATCGAGAAAATTCATCAAGATGAGAGCGAAATTTCCGTAACCGACGTACTGCGATTGTATGCTTCCCGGCCTGGCGATGTATCCCTGCTGCGTCGT
>Ga0210407_10003423_pt1 | contig 12862 bp, 11 predicted proteins | sample IncBWC27MmetaG_FD_150860 | JGI IMG/M metagenome (GOLD analysis project Ga0210407, IMG submission 150860) | Forest soil microbial communities from Barre Woods Harvard Forest LTER site, Petersham, Massachusetts, United States - Inc-BW-C-27-M | ecosystem: Environmental > Terrestrial > Soil >... | reverse complement strand
GCGCCGCTCGTGCTCGAAATCCACGTCGATATCGGGAGGCTCGTTGCGCTCCTTGGAAATGAACCGCTCGAACAGCATGGCCATTCGCGACGGATCCACCTCCGTGATCCGCAAGCAATAGCAGACCGCCGAGTTGGCCGCGGAGCCCCGGCCCTGACAGAGTATTTTTTGCGAACGCGCGTATTCGACGATATCGTGCACGGTCAGAAAAAATGGTTCGAATTTGAGCTCGGCGATAAGGCGCAGTTCATGCTCGATGTTCTCGCGCACGGCGGCAGGCACGCCCGCCGGCCACCGGTAAGCGCAGCCTCGCATCGTCAGCGCACGCAAATGACTCGTGGGAGTTTCTCCCGGGGGCACGATTTCCTCGGGGTACTCGTAACGCAGCTCGTCGAGTTTGAACGTGCACCGCTCGGCGATTTGCAGTGTTTGCGCCAACAACGTTTCCGGGTACAGCTCGCGCAAGCGCTGCAGGGGGCGTAAGTAACGCTCGCCGTTCGGATACAAGGCGTAGCCTGCGGCTTGCAGCGGCGTGCCGATACGAATCGCCGTCAGCACATCCTGCAAGGCGCGGCGGCTGCGGCGATGCATGTGCACATCGCCGGCGGCCACTCGCGGCAACTCGAGTGTTTCACCCAGCGCTTCGAGCAGTTCCAAACGCCGCGCATCGTAGCCGCAGGTTATTAGTTCCACGCCTATCCACAAGCGTCCTGCGAATCGTTCGCGCAACCAGCGGCCGTCCTCCTCCTGTCGTTGCGGCGCCGCTTTGTCGGCACGCGGCAGCCAGATGATCAAGCACCCGGGCAGAGCATCGGTAAGATCGGCGCGCGTAAGCGCGTAACATCCCTTGCGAGTAGCGCGGCGGGCTTTGCTGATCAAACGGCTCATCGCCCCATAGCTCGCCCGATCGGTGGCCAGCGCCACGAGTTTGAGTTCATCGCTGCAGTTGAGCTCGGTGCCGATGATCAGCGGCAGTCCATGCTCCTTCGCGGCGATGTGGGCGCGTACCACGCCCGCCAGCGAGCATTCATCGGTAAGTGCCAGTCCGCTGTAGCGCAAAGATTTAGCCTGCGCGATGAGCTCTTCGGGTTGCGAAGCGCCGCGCAAAAAAGAGAAATTACTCAAGGTGTGCAGTTCGGCGTACACGCCAGGCCCTTAAGCGAACACGCCGTGCAAATACCAGCGTTTGGAGCGGCGCTCCTGAAAAACCCATAACCTGGCGCCGTGGGATTGACGGGCGACGTAGTAATCGCGGGCCACTCCTTTGCCGTCCCACCAACCGCTCTCGATACGTTCAGGGCCCTGCAGTAGTTCAGGCTTAAGGACCGGCCGAGGGTCATCCAACAACCAGACCGGGCGCGGCATTTTGGGCTCGATCAGTCCCTCGCCGCCCTTCGAGGCAGAGGTCAAGCGCAGCTCATGGACGCGCCGCCACGCGGCTTCCGGCCGGTGCTCCGGGATTAATACCACCCCATACACCGCCGCCTCGCCCAAGCGCGCACGTAAACGCTCCACCAATTGCGGTGCGGTATCGCGGCTACCGGCACCCAATCCGGCAAAGACATCGAGCGAACTTGCCGAGAGCCCTCGCAAGGAGCCGGAGATGAGTTCCATACCCCGGACCGGCGCCTTGAGCTTAAGCCGCGTGAGTTTTTGGCAGAGCACATCAGCCAGCCGCCGGCGCTCGCTCGTGATGCTTGCCAGACCCGCTTGGATGCGTGACGAGGGTTCTTCCCTATGTTTAAGCCTCAGCTGCAATGTCTGAACGCCGGCCTGCCGCCCGCGCAAGAACTGCGCACAGCGCTCGATCAGAGGTTCAAGCGCTTTTTCCAGATAAGCGACGTGTTCGATCTCCGTCTCGAAATCACACCGTTCCCGAAAACGTTCACGCGGCACAAATGCTCTGCGCGGTACAGGCTGCCGTGCCAACGCGATGTCGAGATCCAGCACCATGGCCGGACCCAATCGACGCGCTAACCCTGCGCGCGGCAAACGCAGCAGCTCGCCCACGCTAGTCACACCCATGGCGCGCAAAGTTTGCAACCGCTCGATATCCCAAGCCGTACAAGCGATGGGTAGCTTCGCCAGATGGCTCGGCAGGAGCCGAAGATCTTCGAAATGTGAGGGCGGGCCGGCCAACCCGGGCCCGGCCGGATTACCGGCGCGCGCCAGCCACAGAGCCGCCAGAGTCGACGGGGCCGTGGCGCTGAACGCCTGCACTGCAAGCCGGCGCCAACAGGCATCGATGCTGGAATGCAATATCTTAAGTGAACCGAATAGCTTCACGCTGCCCTTGATTTCCAGCAATAAAGCGTTGGGCGGCTCGACGCTGACGAAAGAGGTGAACGCTTGCGCGTGCATGCAGAGCCTTTGCAACGCAGGGGCAGTGGGTTCTGCTTGGGTCAGCTCTGGGAATACCGCGGCATACCAAAGCTGCTTCGAGTGCGGCCGGCTGAGGTGCTGAGCGGCCGGTGATAAGGACGTCGGTGCGGGTATGGGTATGGGTAAGGGTAAGGGTACAAGTGTGGGTGTGGGTACAAGTGTGGGCGTGGGCGTGCGCGACGCATCGCGGCACTCCGTAGCTGCGGCAAATAAGTCTGCCGTCCGCGATTTCGCAGTACGCGATTTCACGGGTCACCAAGATCCACAGGTCCGGGCCGGCCGCCTTGCACTTTAAGTAGATCGACGCGCGCGCACGGCGAGCCTTTTGTCACAAGCAAACGCAGGGTGGCGGGTGAAGATTCGAAGCGATGCCGCTCGGGACGAAAAAGCACCCCGAGTGCGCCGCCCGCCTCGGCTGCGAGCTTCAAGCGCCGCAGCCAGCGATCATCGGTGCCTTTCAACCACAGCAACACCGCCGCGCAGACACCGGAGCTCAAAGCCTGCTCGGCAGCCCACAAGGCTTCGGTGGCGGTGGTCGGCCGAACCACCAACAAGCGCCCCAGCTCGATTCCCTGCTGCGCTAAGGCAGGCGCATAAGGTTCATGGGGTGGTGCGATCCAGACCAGCCACGGAGCATCGCCGATGCCGCCTTGAAGGTTGCGTTGACATTCCACCAGAGCCGGCAAAAAAAGCTGCACTTCGCCAAGGCCGGTATCGTCCAGCAACACCTCGATAAGCGACGCCGCCGGCCACCCACCCCCCGGCAAACGGGCATCCAGCGAGCCACAACCTGTGGACCAGACCGGGCGAGCGGGGGCGGCCGAGGTGTCTTTTAACTTCCAGACACGCGCATCGGCCAAGATATCCGCAAGCGACGATGCCTCACGCGGCATCCACGTCTTTGCCACGACGCAGCACACCGACGACCACCCCTTCGATAATCATGGGTTGTTCTTTGAGATCGACACGAATGGGTTCAAAGTCGGCGTTTTCGGGCAGCAGCCACACGATCGTGCCTTCTTGCCGATAGCGCTTGACCGTGACCTCGTTTTCCAAACGCGCTACCACGATTTGACGATTGCGCACTTCGGGCGTGCGATGCACGGCAACCAAATCACCATCCAGGATGCCGGCATTCTTCATGCTCATGCCCTGCACCTTCAGTAGATAATGCGGCTGCGGCTGGAATAACTGCGGATCGATTTGATAGCGTTTTTCAATATGCTCCTCGGCCAAGATCGGACGGCCGGCGGCCACGCGGCCGATGAGCGGTAGACCCAATTGTTCTCGCAGAATGTCTTTCAGTTGAATGCCGCGAGAAGCGCCGGGGATCAGATCGATCACACCTTTGCGCTGCAAGGCGCGCAAGTGCTCCTCGGCCGCATTCGGCGACTTGAAGCCGAGCGTGCGCGCTATTTCCGCACGGGTCGGCGGCATGCCGCTTTCGGAAATGGCGTTTTGAATCAGCCTGAGGATCTGGGTTTGACGGGGCGTAAGGTCCGACATGCATCACCTGTATATGTAGACAGTGACTGTTATTATATACAGTCTTTCAACGCTGGCAAGTCGGCCTATTTACACCCCTAATTTACGAGTAAGCCGGTAGGCCGGCGGGGTTGATCGAGCGACTTTTCGTCGCGCAAATGCATCCCCCATAGCGCCCATTTACACCATCGGCATCCGCTTACGTTTCCATCCTCGCTTGCTCTCAACCCACGACATTTGCGCGCCACCGCGCATCAAAGGATTCGCATACTGCACGGCGATGCGATGGCGCCATTGACTCAAAGGCCGCTTGCACTGGTAAAAAATACATGAAATCGGCGAATCCTAACGATGATTTAATTTGTAAGAAACCAACTACAGCAAAATGCGACTCCACCAGCCGCCAAATCGATATTTTCAGTTGCAATCGACGCGCGAATTTGGCTTTATGTAATACTGTGTTGCGACGCAGGCAGGCTCGACGGCGTGGCTGGACCCAAGTGGCAATACTTCGGACTTTTCCGACACCAATGAATTAACCCTAGGGGAATATCTTTATGAATTTGACAACCACACTTAAGGCCTCTGTCGCCGCCGCTTGCGTCCTTGCATTCGTCGGTTGCACGGACCTGAAGCCGATCCAAGCGCAGATCGATGATCTTAAGTCACAGGTCGCGAAACTGCAGGGCGACACGGCTAAAAACGCGAGCGCTGCGGCGGCCGCGCAAGCAGCGGCCAACAGCGCCGCATCGGCGGCTTCCGGCGCGCAGAGCACCGCAAATCAGGCATTGTCAACGTCGCAGGCGAATTCGACTGCCATCGAAGCGATCAACGAGAAGATCGATCGCATGTTCAAGAAGTCCGTGTCGAAGTAAATCCAACGTTTGATTCAGAGCTTGAACGCCGCGGTCACTCCGCGGCGTTTTTCTTTCGCCGGTCAATAGCGAACAAGGGCTGATCCCCAGGTAAAGCCGCCGCCGAATGCCTCCAGCAGCAGCAACTGGCCGCGCTTCACCCGCCCATCGCGAATGCCCGTATCGAGAGCCAAAGGTACGGATGCGGCGGAGGTATTGCCCTGCGTATCGATCGTTACGATAACCCGATTCATCGGCAGTTCGAGCCGTTTGGCGATCGCTTCGATGATGCGGATATTCGCCTGATGAGGGATGAGCCAATCCAGCTGTTCCTTGCGGATGTTGTTGGCGTTCAAGGTCTCCGTGACCAGTTGTCCCAGCGTGTTGACCGCGAACTTGTACACCTCGTTGCCCTTCATGAGCACGCTCGCCTTGCCCTCGCGCACCAACTTGAATCCTTTGGATACACCGTCCGGGTACCACAATAGATCCTTGTACCTGCCGTCGGAATGCAGTCTCGTGCTGATGATTCCCGGTTCATCGGCAGGCTGCAGCAGCACCGCGCCCGCGCCATCGGCGAACAGCACGCAAGTGCCACGATCCTTCCAGTCGATAATTCGCGTCAGCGTCTCGGCGCCGACCACGAGTGCGCATTTTGATTCACCCAGCCGGACGAATTTATCCGCCACACTGAGCGCGTAGACGAACCCGGTGCAGGCGGCCTCCATGCTGAATGCGGGACAGCCGTGTATGCCCAGACGTTGCTGCAACAATGTGCCGACGTTTGGAAACACGAGATCCGGTGTCGTCGTGCCGACGCAGATCAGATCGATGTCGCCGATACTGACTCCCGCCGCCGCGATGGCGCGGCGCGCGGCATGCTCTGCGAGATCCGTGGTGGTCTCGCCTTCCGCCGCCACATGACGCTGCGAGATCCCCGTTCGGCTGCGAATCCATGAGTCACTGGTATCGACTAGTTTTTCGAGATCCGCATTGGTTAATACTTTCTCGGGCAGATAGCTGCCGGTACCGGCGATTCTTGAGTACATTAAAATCCTTCAAGCTTCGCGCGAAACACCCAGCCGCTGCGCGATTCGAGCCGTAACTCCGTTGCGCGCTTCCAAAACCGCGACTTCGATGGCGCGCTGAAATCCGAACAGGTCGGTGTCCCCATGACTCTTGATGACGATGCCGTTCAAACCGACCATGCTCGCGCCATTATAGCGGCGCGGATCAATCCGGGTTCGCAATGCGTTGAGAGTCGGGCGCGCCGCGAGGTAGCCCAGCTTGCGCAGCGGCGTGCGGGCGAATTCTTCGCGCATGGCTTCGGCGATCAGGCGAGCTGCGCCTTCCATCGCCTTTAACGCAATGTTGCCGGTGAATCCATCGGTGACCACGACATCGACCTTGTCGGAAAAAATATCATGCCCTTCCACGAAGCCGACGTAGTTGATATCGGTGGCGGCCAGCAAATTGTGCGCGGCTTGGACGACATCGTTGCCTTTGATTTCTTCCTCGCCGATATTGAGCAGACCGACGCGCGGCCGCTCGTGAGCTCCCTCGAGATCCGCAGCCAGCACCGATCCCATCACTGCGAACTGGCACAACTGCGCCGGCGTACACGAGGCATTGGCCCCGAGATCCAGCATGTAGGTATGGCCGCCGCGCGACGGAATGAGCGATACGATCGCGGGCCGCTCGACGCCGGGCAGCATCTTCAAGACGAAGTGCGCGGTCGCCATCAATGCACCGGTATTGCCGGCACTGACGCAGGCATGGGCCTCGTGGGCCTTCACCAGATCGATGGCACGACGCATCGAGGAATCCTTCTTGCGCCGCAAGGCCTCACGCGGATGATCGGTCATCTCGACCACATCCGCAGCGAACAGGCAGGACACATTATCCGGTGCGGCGCCCGCCAGCTCGCGCTGCAGATCAGCCTTCCGGCCGGTCAATGTGAAGCGTACGTCGCCGAATTCACGGGCTGCGGCAAGCGCCGCAGGAACAGAAACCGACGGACCGCGGTCGCCGCTCATGGCGTCGATGGCAATATGGAACGGCGCAGACACGGTGCGTTAAATGAAGCCTTTGTTTGAGCGGCAAGCGAATCGCCGCGAGTTAACTACGGCCTATTCTTCTGCGGCTGCGGCATCTGCCTTGGTCTGCAGCACCTTTTTGCCGCGATAATATCCATCCCGGGAAATGCGATGTCGGGAATGAGTCTCGCCGCTCTTCGCGTCGATCGACACCGCAGGTGCCGCCAGCGCGGAGTGGGAGCGGTGCATGCCGCGCTTCGATGGGGTCTTTCTGCTTTTCTGAACTGCCATGGGTTGTACTGTCCTATCAAGTTTTCTTCAACAAATCCTGCAAAACGGCAAATGGCCGCGGCCTCTCCTCGAGCGGCGGAGCTCGACCGCAAGTCTGCGGCGTGCTGCAAGCCGCGACTACCGGCAATGCCAGCAGCAACTCTTCTTCGGCCAATTCGCGCAAGCTAACCAATCCTTCTTCCATCAAGTAAATCTCGCGCTGCGAATCAGCGGGCGCATCGGCTTCGCTGCTCACAAATTCAATCTCGCTGTCCCCCGCCACCGTAAATGCGAAGCCTTGCAGGCAACGCTGACAAATCAGCTGCGCATCGGCCCGCACGGCAACCCTCGCGCCGGCACGCCCCTCGTCGACGTTGGCAAAAGCGAATCGCGCCAGCACCGACCCGCGCGTATCCGCCAAAAAGTCCTGCAATCGCGGCAACTCGCCGAGCGGGTAGTGGCGCTCCAACACAGCTGCTTCATCCGCCAGGCGCGCGCAATCAACTCGGTCAGACAAGCCCGATGCCATGGGCCGCGTATAATAGGGCCCGCTCCCACCCCTGTCAAAAAGAATCCGGTGCAAGTCTTTGTTTTTGAAGTCTCCGCTTCCACTTATTTTGGCATCTACGTCGCGCTACCGCCGCGCGCTGCTGGAAAGACTGGGGCTGGAGTTTTCTTGCGTGGCACCGGGCGCGGACGAAACTCCGCAGCCCGGCGAGCGCCCGGCGGCACTCGTCGCGCGACTGGCGAGGGCTAAAGCCGCTGCCGTAGCGCTGCAACACCCTCGGGCGTGGGTCATCGGCTCGGACCAGGTTGCCGTACTCGTCGCCGACGCGGGCGAAGAATCGATGCTGGGCAAGCCGGGAACAGAGGCCCGCTGCATCGAACAGTTGCAGAGTTGCTCCGGCCGCGGGGTATCGTTTCTCACCGCGGTCGCCGTGATGAAGCTGGATGGCAACGCGCTATTCGAATTTATCGACACGACCCGAGTGATGTTTCGCGAATTGGATCAAGCCGCCATCCAGCGCTATGTGATTCGAGAAAGACCGCTGGACTGCGCGGGCGGCTTCAAGAGCGAAGGGCTTGGCATTTCACTGTGCGAATCAATCGACAGCGCGGATCCAAGCGCATTGATCGGGCTGCCGCTGATACGCTTGAGTGCGGTGCTGCGCGGCGCGGGTTTCGAGCTGCCTTAACGCGGCTTTCTCGGCGCAGTCGCGCGTTTGCGTGTTTTGCTCTTCAGCGGGGTAATGGCATCAAGCACTCCCGCCAATTCACCGGGCAGCGGCGCGCTGACATGGAATGGGACGCCGGAACCCGGCCAATCGAATGCCACGGATTGGGCGTGCAGGAAAGTGCGCTTCAATCCATGTCTTTTGAGCTCGGCGTTGCGCTCGCGGTCACCGTACTTGTCATCGCCCAACAACGGATGGCCGGCGAAAGAGGCGTGAACGCGAATTTGATGGGTGCGTCCAGTCGGGATATCCACTTCCATCAACGTCGCGAGCGAACCGAAAAACTGCACGGGTTTGAAAACACTCACCGAGTCCTTGCCCGCCGCGGCCACGCGCACGTGCCGCTCGCCGTGCACGCGGTTGTCCGTCGCCAGCGGCGCGTCAATCCTTTTGGTACCCAGCTGCCAGCTGCCGGCGACCAGCGCCAGGTAGGTCTTGTGCATGCCGCCATTGCGAATCACCGCATGCAGCGCGGTCAGGGTGGTGCGGTCGCGCGCCACGAGCAGGCAGCCGCTGGTATCTCGATCGAGGCGGTGCACCAACTCCAAGGTCTCGCGCGGCCGCGAAGCTCGCAGCGCCTCAATGACGCCGAAACTCATGCCGCTGCCGCCGTGCACCGCAACCCCCGCGGGCTTGTCGACCACCAGCAAATGCCGATCCTGAAAAATGACCGCCCGCTCGAGCAGTTCCAAAAGGCTGCTCGAGGGGCGCCCCGGCTCCTCGCTTGCATCGATCCGCACGGGGGGCAACCGGACCTCGTCGCCCTCCCGAATCCGATACTCGGCATCGACTCGCTTACGGTTGACCCGCACCTCGCCCTTGCGCAGCAACCGGTAGACCCTGCTACGCGGCACGGTTTTAAAGTGCCGCATCAAGAAATTGTCGATTCGTTGACCGGCCTCGTCGGCGCTCACGCTGTGCAGGGTAAGCGGACTTTTCGAGGCTTGGGCGCGCGGTAAATCGGTACCGGGAGTGTTCATGGTTTCGCTTGTTATCCTCCAGCAATGTTCTAAGGTATTGATTATATTGACCCTGGCGGACTGTCGTGATACTGTCTCAAAACCTTGTCAGGCGCGACAACCTTTGAGGGCTTAGTGCTCGTTTCGTTGTGGCATATAGACACAGGTTTCGGTGGCCCCCCATCCGTTGGGGAGCCGCATATTAGTTGGTTCTGGAATACCAGACCATCGCTCGGCCGATGAGACTCGCGCGAACTCCTAAATCTTAGGTTTCGGCGAAACAAGCGGTTAACCGAGAACAAGGCCCCGGGCTTGCCGTATACGTTTTGGCTTAAAGTGGTGGAGTTGCTGCCGGTCGCGTACCTCGCGTTCGGCGCATCCCTATTCTTTGCCGCATCCATCATTGCGACCCCGGCTTCTATTCTCAAGCTCTCCTCGGCCCCTACCACATTAGTTGGGGCACATGAAAAGAATGCTCGTCAACGCAGTTCAAGAAGAAGAACTGCGAGTTGCGCTGGTCGACGGTCAAAAATTATACGACTTATCGATTGAGATCCCGTCCCGGGAACAGAAAAAATCCAATATATACAAGGGCCGAATTACCCGCGTAGAGCCTAGCCTCGAAGCGGCGTTCGTCGAATATGGCGCACAGCGCCATGGTTTCCTGCCGCTCAAGGAAGTCTCCAAGGAGTACTTCCGTGCGCAGCCCGGCTCCCAGGGCCGGCTCAACATCAAAGACCTTCTGCAGGAAGGCCAAGAGCTCATCGTTCAGGTCGAAAAAGAGGAGCGCGGCAACAAAGGCGCCGCCCTCACCACGTTCATCAGCCTTGCCGGCCGGTTCCTGGTGCTGATGCCGAACAATCCGCGCGCCGGCGGCGTGTCCCGCCGCATCGAGGGCGAGGATCGCGAGCAGATGCGCGATGCCATGAACGGCTTGATCATTCCGGATGGCATGGGCGCCATCGTGCGAACTGCCGGTGTCGGCCGCAGCACCGAGGAATTGCAATGGGATTTGAACAATCTCAAGACTGCCTGGGACGCCATCGTCGCGGCAAACGACGGTAGGCCGGCGCCATTTTTGATTTTTCAAGAGAGCGATGCCGTTACTCGCGGGCTGCGCGACTACTTCTCGGACGACGTCGGCGAATGTCTTATCGACGATCCTGAAGCCTTTCAAAAGGCTCAGGAGTATATGCAGCGCTTCATGCCCCCCGACGCGCAGCGCAAGTTGAAGCTGTATCAGGATCCGGTGCCGCTGTTTACGCGCTACCAGATCGAAAGCCAGATCGAATCCGCGTATGCGCACAAGGTCACATTGCCCTCCGGCGGCAGCTTGGTGATCGATCACACCGAGGCGCTGGTCTCAATCGACATCAATTCGGCGCGCAGCACCCGCGGCGGCGATATTGAAGCCACCGCGCGCAACACCAACCTGGAAGCCGCCGAAGAAATCGCCCGTCAGTTGCGCCTGCGCGATATCGGCGGACTCATTGTCATCGATTTCATCGACATGGAATCGACCGCCAATCAGCGCGCCGTGGAAGACATGTTGCGCGACTCCGTTAAAATGGATCGCGCGCGCATACAGCTGGGGAGACTGTCGCGCTTCGGCTTACTCGAGCTGTCGCGGCAACGCCTGCGGCCGGCTCTGAGCGAGACCACACATATCAACTGCCCGCGCTGCAGCGGCATGGGTACGATACGCAGCGTCGAATCGATGTCCCTCGCATTGCTGCGGTTAATCGGCGAGGAGGCGCGCAAGGAGCGCACCGGACGCGTCATCGCCCAGGTGCCGGTGGACGTCGCGACCTATCTCATCAATGAGAAACGCGAGCAGCTGCAGCAGATCGAAACTCGCGACAAAGTATCGCTCGTGGTCGTGCCGAATCCGCATATGCAGACGCCGGCCTACACGCTGCGTCGCGTTCGCGACGATGAAAAAGAGCTGCCGGAAAATACCACCGTCAGTTATCAATTGGCGGAACAGCCGAGCGTCGAAGATTCCAATATCGGAAACCGCGATAAAAAACCGCCGGGCGACGTGCCATTGGTTCCCAGCCTGTTGTCGGCGTCTGCGGCGCCCATAATCCCCATGCCGGTACCCGCCGCCGCACCTGCCGCCGCGGAGACTGCGCAGGTAGGAGCGCTGGTTAAATTTTGGCGTTGGCTGTTCGGCAATGCCGCAGGACGCGCCGCGGCTGCGACTCCCGCACCGGCACAGACCCAGCGCGACCGGCCGCCGCATCGCGATGCGCGGCATGACCGGTTTCGAAGCGGCGGAGATCGCGACCGAAATCGCGATCGCAATCGTGATGTGCGCCGAGATGCGCCGCGCGACGGACAAAGGGATCCGCGTCGCGATGGGCGTCCGCGCCCCGACAATCGCGGCGACAATCGCAGCGATATGGGCCCGCGCCGCGAGAGCGGTGGGCAGGCGGAGCGCAATTCAGGCAGTCAGCGCAACGAGGCAGCCCGCCAGGATCAGCAGGCATCTCGCGGAGATTCAACGCCCAGGCCGGATCAAGCGCCGCGCGCGGATCAAGCACCACGCACGGATCAAGCGCCGCGTACGGATCAAGCCCCTCGCGCAGACCAGCCGCGCGGCAACGAAGGCGAGCGATTCGCCGGTGAACGCGGCGAGCGCGGCGGGCGGAGTCGTCGTCGACGTGGTCGTGGTAGGCGCGATGGCAGCGAAAACACCGTGAACGGTGCCGGCACCAACCAAGCCCCCACATCCGCCGCTGGCCCAGCGAGCCCCTCTGCCCCATACGAAGAGCGGGCTGGCGTGAATGCGTCGCCCGCGCCTGCCGCAGCGCCCGCCTTTGCGCCGGCGCCCACGACCGAACCGCCGCGTTCCTTCGAACCGTCGCGCGTTGAGCCGCCGCGTGAACGACCGGTTGCAGATTCGCCGGCCGAATCAGCGCCGCCGCGCGATCCCGCACCGCTGCCGTCCCGCGCTGACGACACACCGGCTGCGAACAAGGGTACTGATGATAAATACGTCGTCTGGTCCTCTACGCCCAGCGACGTTCAGCGTTCAGGACCTGACGAGCGGTAACGCTGCGCGCGCAGCCTCAGGCCGAGCGCGATGCTGACCCCGAAGAGCGCGGCGGCAAGGCCGCGCAGGGTGGCGATTGCTACGTCTGAGATGCGGGCGAATATCGAGTGCGGCGGCGACTGTCCCCAGCGCACTGCGAGATAAAACGCGAAGCTTGTGCTCACGGCTGCCAGCGCATAGGCCAGAACCCACCAGCGACGCTCAGTGCGGGGCACAAGCCGGTTCGGCACCGCGCGTTCCTCGCCTCTACGCAGTCCATAAGCGACCAGCCCCAACACCAGGACAAGCCCGACCAATGAGCCCAAGTCCTGCAGCACGGTGACGGCGTCCACGTGGCGCCTGCCGATCTCGAGGATGGGATCCTCGAGCACCGGGAACCACCGCACGCCACGGGCGCCTTCGTGAGTAAAGGCATCCCACACCAGGTGCGTCACTGCTCCGGCTAGTACCCCGCAGGCGGCGAGTGCCCATTGTCGCACGCTGCCGAAATTCGCCTGAGCGGCGAAGGGGCGCCAGCGCGCATAAGCGCCCTCGGGCAGCACCTCCAAGACCGGCGTCTTGATCAAGCGTTGAAACAGCCAGT
>Ga0210407_10003421_pt1 | contig 12868 bp, 9 predicted proteins | sample IncBWC27MmetaG_FD_150860 | JGI IMG/M metagenome (GOLD analysis project Ga0210407, IMG submission 150860) | Forest soil microbial communities from Barre Woods Harvard Forest LTER site, Petersham, Massachusetts, United States - Inc-BW-C-27-M | ecosystem: Environmental > Terrestrial > Soil >... | reverse complement strand
GGCGTGAAGATCGGGCCAGGGGCGACGGCGTTCACGCGAATGCCGTCCGGCGAGTGGTCGGCGGCGAGCGCTCGCGTCAAGCCCGCGACCGCGGCCTTGGTGGTGTCGTACTGCAGATTGCCGCCGCCTGCGACGACGGAACGCACGGAGGCGACGTTGACGATGGCGCCGCCCTTGTTGCGGCGCATCAGCGGAACCGCCGCCTTGGCACAGAAGACGTAGCCCATCAGGTTGACGTCGAGGATCTCTTTCCAGCTCGCGGCACTCGCCTCGTCGACCTTCTCGTATTTGCGGATGCCGGCATTGTTGATGAGGATGTCGAGGCGCCCGAACTTTTGCGCGGCACCGTTGACGAAATCGAGGCATGCGGCCTCGGTACCAACGTCAGCGTGGGTGAAGGCGGCCTTGGCGCCGGCGGTCTCGAGCTCGGCCGCCACGCGCTGGCCGCGGTCGCTGTCCCGGTCGCAGAATGCCACGCTCGCGCCCTCGGCAACGAAACGCCTGACCGTCGCCTCGCCGATCCCCGATGCCCCGCCCGTCACCGCTGCAACCTTGCCGTCGAGCCTACCCATGTTCGCCACCTTTCACTGCATTGCGAAACGCGCATCCACGATACGCCGTATCCATACGGCGGGGGCACCGCCTTGTTGGCCCGGCCTGGGTGTCCGACCTTAACAGACTGCGGAAGCTTCAAGCGTCCGCTTTCGAGACCTTTCGATGGACTGACTCGCTCCGACTTGGGTCGAATTGAGCAGCTCCCGCTGGCGTGGTCGTGTGACCGCTCACGGCGCAACCTCGCCGTTCACGCACGGTCCGGCGTAGGACGGCTGTCCACCCTGACCGGACCCCCACATCTTTTACTAAATCGGGCAGCCATTGCCCCATCATGCCAAACGGCGCCTCGTAGTGATTCACCAGAGACGCTCGATCTCGTCGATAGTAACCCCCCAGAGCTTTGCGACCCGCTACGCGCACCCGGTGTTCTTCCTCGCCCGCGAGCGCGGCCTCACCGAGGAGACCAGGCCCGTCGGGACACATCGGTATCCCCAACCACGGAGCCTCAAGATCGGCGACACCTCGACCGAGGGTGAGGCACGACTGTCAAGGATTTCGGTCTTTGAGGACGGAGCGCGGACGAGGGCGCGCTCCTTCTCTCTCGGATTATTCCGCGGCGGCGCGGAGCGGCGGCTCGGCGAGGACCGCGGCGGCTTCCTTGGCGACGACGGTGCCGTCGAAGAAATGCGGGTTCTGCGTGCCCCAGAGGCGCACGGCGTTGGCGAAGGTGAAATCGCGGAAGTTGGCTTCGGTGATGAGGCCGTCCTCGACCAGTTCCCAGGCCTCGCGCAGCGGGTCGCGCATGTCGATTACGTCGAAATGCCCGATGTCGGAGCTGTAGATCGCGTTGAGCTGGGCCCCGAGCGGATTGGTGCGGCTGAAGGCGCAGAAATTCATCCGGTCGTCGGCCTCGCAGCCGAAGTAATAGGGCTTGGCGTAGAGCTCGATCCAATCCTCCTTCCGGGTGATCTTGCAGGCGGCGAAATCGTCGAGCTCGGCGCGCCCCCCGGTCAGGTGCGCCTCCGGGTTGGGGTAGCCGTCGCGCGCCCGCAAGGCCTCGGCCATATCGGCGTAACCGTATTTCTCGACCAGCTCCATCAGCAATTCGCGGTCGAGCTTCGCCGGGTCCATGCGCTCCAAGGCCTTGGCGTTGCGCCGCTCCCAATGCTCGATTAGATCGCCGAACAGCTGGGCGCCCCAGCCGGCGCCGCCTTCAAGAAAGGCGAAGTTGAGCTGCGGGAAGCGACGGGTGACACCGCCGAGAAAGATCGCCTTGGCGACGGCGTGGCCGGCCGCAGCGAAATGGCCGATGTGATTGTAGACGAAGTTGGTCGGCGACAGGCGCAGGCCCTGGCTGCTGCTGCCGCTGTGGAACGTCGGCGGAATGCCGAGCTCGACGCATTTCGCCCAGACCGGGTCGTAGTCATAGGGGCTGTCGATGCCGAGGACGTCGTACCAAACCGTGAAGCGGCGCGACTCGTCATCCTGCGCTGCCGCAGAGGGGACCGGCCGCGGCAGGTTGCTGCCGAACATCCCGACTTTCGAGCCGAGCTCTTTGGTGACGAATTCGAGCTCCTCGATTGCTTCCTCCGGTGTGTGCATCGGGATGACCGCCGCCGGCGTCATGCGGTCGCTGAAATCGCGGAAATAATCGGCCGCGACGATGTTGTAGGCGCGGATCACGGCGCGCCGGGTCTCATCGTCCTTGATGCGGGGCAGCCCCAGGCCGGCCGTCGGATAGATGACGGCGAAGTCGGTGCCGATCTCGTCGAGCCGCTCGTAGAGCAGCTTTGGCATCATCGCGGTCGCCCGGTCGAGCGTGTTCTCGCCCTGGCGGTTCCAGAAATTGGGCTGTGCGATGCGCCGCTCGGTCCGCTCGGCCGGGGTCATCTTCAGCCCCTCGCCGGCACCCCGCGGTGCCAGGAAGCCGTCGGCCGCCTTGTCGCCGCCGACCTTGCGCATCTTCTCGGCAAAGACCGGCGGAAACTCGACCCAATGGCCGTCGCCGTCGACGATCGGGTGCTCGAGCTTTGCATGGATTTGGGCCGGGCTCAGATGGCCGTTGCCGCTCATGTTTTTCTCCTCCAAAGGGGGGCCGCTTCCTCGGCGAAGAGGGTGGGCCGCACTTTGCGCCTAAGTCAAATGCAAGGTCGGCATGCCGGCGCGGCTTTCAGGTTTCGTTTGTGACTATTGCAATTTTGCATATAGCAACTATAATCAACGGCAGCTCGCAAAACCGCCGGTTCGATCCATGCTGCCGATCTCTCCCTGCTGCCTCCCTCAGACCCGCCAATCTCGTCCCTGCTCGGGGCGCCCGGCGATCCTCTCTAACCGTCTGATATGGCGCGCGTTATGGGCGTTGCGGCGCGCGGTTTTCGGGGCAGCTCGAATGTTGTCCCTGAGCTCAGGGACAGACTGCCGTGGGGGGAACCGGCTAGGCCGCGGGGTGGATCGCGGCTTCCTTGACTTCGCGGCCGACAAAGGGCTCGAACTCGGCGAAATTGGCGGCGAAGCGGCGGGTCAGCTCACGCGCGGTCTCGTCATAGGCCTGCTTGTCGGACCAGGTGCCGCGCGGGTCGAGTACCTCGCTCGGCACTCCCGGGCAGGCCTCGGGCACCAACATCCCGAAATTGGCGTCCCGGCGCATCGGGGCGCCGGCGAGCCGGCCGTCGAGGGCCGCACGCAGCAGCGCGCGGGTATGGGCGATCGGCATGCGCTTGCCGACGCCGTAGGTGCCGCCCGACCATCCGGTGTTGACGAGCCAGCATTGCGCGCCGTGCTCTTTGATGCGGGCACCCAGCATCTTGGCGTAGACCGCCGGGTGGCGGGGCATGAAGGGTGCACCAAAACAGGTCGAGAAGGTCGCTTCGGGGGCGTTGCCGAGCCCGGTTTCGGTGCCCGCGACCCGTGCCGTGTACCCCGACAGGAAGTGGTACATCGCTTGCTCGGCGCTGAGCCTGGCGAGCGGCGGCATGACCCCGAAGGCGTCCGCGGTCAGCATCACGACATTCTTCGGGTGAGGGCCCTGCCCGCGCAAATCCGCGTTGGGAATGAAATCGATCGGATAGCAGGCCCGCGTGTTCTCGGTCAGGCTGTCGTCATCGACATCGGGCATCCGCGTCGCCCGATCGGTAATCACGTTTTCGAGTACCGTCCCGAAACGGGTGATCGTCGCGTAGATCTCCGGCTCGGCCGTCGGCGACAGATTGATGACCTTGGCGTAGCAGCCGCCCTCAAAATTAAAGATGCCTTTCGGGCTCCAGCCGTGCTCGTCGTCGCCGATCAGGGTACGCGAATTGTCGGCCGACAGTGTCGTCTTGCCGGTGCCGGACAGCCCGAAGAAGATCGCGCAGTCGCCCTTCGGGCCGACATTGGCCGAGGCGTGCATCGGCAGCACGTCACGCGCCGGCAATACGAAATTGAGATAGCCGAAGACCGATTTTTTGATCTCGCCGGCGTAAGCGGTCCCGCCGATCAACACCAGCCCCTTGGCGAAATTCACGAAAATGAAGACCTCGGAGTTGATTTTGTCGAGCTCCGGGATCGCCAGAAACCTGGGGGCGTGGAGGATCGTGAAGGCCGGCTCGAACCCCTCGAGCTCGCCGACATCAGGACGGACGAACATGTTGCGCGAAAAGAGACTGTGCCAAGCGTTGTCGGTGACCACGCGCACCGGCAAGCGGTACGTCGGATCGGCTCCGGCATAGAGATCCTGGACAAAGAGATCGTGGCCCTGAAGGTAGGCGAGCATACGCTGGTGCAGACTGTCGAAGCGTTCGGGATCGACCGGCTGGTTAATCTTGCCCCACCACACGGTATCCTTGGTTCCCGGCTCCTCGACGATGTATTTGTCTCGCGGCGTGCGACCGGTAAACCGACCGGTGCGAACAGAGAAGGCGCCACCCGCCACGACCTCGCCTTCGCCGCGGCGGACCGCATGCTCGTAAAGGACCGGCATCGACTGGTTCCAATGCACGGTCCCGAGGTGGCGCATGCCCTGTCGTTCGAGCCCGAAGCGGCTCTTTGCCGCGGTCATCGGATCGCCTTTTTCATTGAACGCCTCCTCCCAGCCCCCGCCAAAGCACGCTCCCCTTGCATCGCGCCGTACCATAGACGGGCGACCGTGTCAAAGTTCCCTCAACGCATGCGCGCTATTGGCGCGCCGCCTCGGCGAGTTGGACGAGGGCTGCTCGCGCCGCTTCCGGGGTCAGGACCGGGACCGAGATCGGGGGGGCGAAATCGAGGCGTGCCGTCTCGCCATCGCACCGCAGGTCGATCCCCTCCGGATCGATGCCGGTCATTCGCCATGCCGAGCCGGTGCGGCCGAGCAGGCGGTGAGCATACCGCGCAATCGCCTCGCCATGGTCTTTGTTCATGTGTCTGAGGATCTCGGGCTCGGCCGCCGCGAGCACGCCGACATCGCCCGAGAACCGAATGTCGCCGCCCTCGATCCAATCGATCCGCCCGAACCCGGCGACGAGGTGCCCGCGCTCGACCTCCACCCGGTAGAGACGGAAGTCACCAAAGCCGGCGTAGCCCGCACTCGCCGGCTGGTGAGCGATGAAGCGCGCCAGGCAGCGGCGATCTTCCGTCGGCAGGGCGCGGCCAAGAAGGGTCAGGCGAGGCCCGGTCAGCGGATCGGGATGGCCCTCGGTTGCGTCGAGCAGCAGCGAGACCCGTGGGTCGAAGGCGATGTTGCGGCTGTGCTGGGCCAGGCCGGAGAGCAGCAGCAGCGGGCTCGCATCGAGGTCGACCGCGAGCAGCACCAGGGAAGCATAGGGGGCGCCGCCGAGGCTGGTGGCCAGAGCCGCGCGGATGCGGCTGCGCGCCAGCCCACGGGCGAGGTTTGCCGGAGTCCGGCTCGATCGCGATTCGGTCATTCGAAGAGTGCGACGCGGCTGCGCCGGAGCGTCGAGGACAAGCAGCCTCCTGCGTGGGCGTTTTGAGGATGCAAAAGCGTATAGACTGTATCAAATAAGGCAATCAAATAAGGCGGCCGGGTTTTTCTTTGCCCCCTCGGGGCCATATTTATTCGCCACAGCGCCTGCGCGACTGATCGAGGTTACTCGGGACGAGGAAGGGGGGTTACTCGAAGTGCCGAATACGATTGCTCTTGTCGACGACGACCGCAACATCCTGACCTCGGTGTCGATGGCGCTCGAGGCAGAAGGCTTCACCGTTCGCTGCTACAGTGACGGAACCGAGGCGCTCAAGGGCCTGAGCGCTCAGCCTGTCGATATCGCCGTGCTCGACATCAAGATGCCGCGCATGGACGGCATGGAGCTGCTCACTCAGCTGCGGCGGCAAAGCCACGTCCCGGTCATCTTCCTGACCTCGAAGGACGACGAGGTCGACGAGCTGCTGGGCCTGCGCATGGGTGCGGACGACTACATCAAGAAGCCGTTTTCGCAGCGGCTGCTGATCGAGAGGATCCGTGCGCTGATCCGTCGCGGCGAGCTTGCGCGCGAGCGCGACGAGCCGCAAGGCGAGCCGGTCATCGTCCGCGGACAGCTGGTTCTCGATCCGGTGCGCCACCTGTGCACCTGGAGCAGCGCGCCGGTCGAGCTCACCGTGACCGAGTTCCTGATCCTCAAATCGCTCGCCCACCGGCCAGGGCACGTCAAGAACCGCGACCAGCTGATGGATGCGGCTTACGGCGAGCACATCTATGTCGACGACCGGACAATCGACAGCCACATCAAACGGTTGCGCAAGAAGTTCAAAGCGGTCGACACAGATTTCGCGCAGATCGAAACCCTCTATGGCGTCGGTTATCGATACCGCGATCGCTGAACCCGTCTCTCGGATCGCTTATCGGCTCGGCCGCAGCCTCGCTCGGTGGCGGCAGAGCGGCGGCGGGCGTTGGCCGGTCTCGCCGCTGACCCGCCGCATCCTGGCCGTCAACGTGTTGGCGCTGGCGCTTCTCGCCGGAGGGTTCCTCTATCTCGGCAAGTACCAGGCGAGCCTCGTCGATCAGCAAATCGAAGCGTTGAAAATGCAGGGCGAGGTCTTTGCCGCGGGTCTCGGCGAGGGCGCGGTCTACGAGTCTGTCGACGAGGGAGAAATCCTGCTTCCCGATCTCGCCCGCCAGATGATGCGCCGCCTGGTCGCGCCGACGCACGCGCGAGCGCGGCTCTTCGATATCAAGGGCGACATCATCGCCGACAGCCACGTCCTGCGCGGCCCAGGCGACAGCGTTCAAGTGCTCGAATTGCCAGCCCCCGAGGCAAAGGGCTCGATCGTGCGACTTGCCGACGGCGTCTATGACTGGATCGTCGACAAGCTGCCGCGCCGTAAGCACTACCCGGTGTACCGCGAGAGCGCTTCACCGCGCGCCGAGGATTACCCCGAGGTCGCACGCGCCCTGCTCGGGGAGACCGGTTCGGCGATCCGCAGCGACCCGGCGAACGGTGGGCTCGTTCTCAGCGTCGCTATCCCCATCCAGCACTACAAGCAGGTGCTCGGCGCGGTCATGCTGTCGACGAGCAGCGGCGAGATCGAGGAGGCGGTACGCACCGTGCGCCTGGAGCTATTGCGAATCTTCGGTGTGGCGCTCTTGGTTACGGTGCTGCTATCGTTCTACCTGGCCGGCACGATCGCACGTCCGATCCGCCGCCTGGCGGCCGCAGCGGAGCGCGCGCGCGGCCGCGGCACGCGGGTCGAGATTCCGGATTTCACCCGACGGGGCGACGAGATCGGCGACCTTTCCGGCTCGTTGCGCGAGATGACCGACGCGCTGTGGCAGCGGATCAGCGCCATCGAGAGCTTCGCCGCCGATGTCGCGCACGAGATCAAGAACCCGCTGGGGTCGCTGCGCAGCGCTGTCGAGACCGCGGTGCGAATCGAGGATCCGGCAAACCAGCGGCGGCTAATGGCGATCATCCTCGATGATGTCGAGCGGCTCGATCGCCTGATTACCGACATCTCCGACGCCTCTCGCCTCGACGCCGAGCTCGGCCGCCTCGAACTTGCTCCGATCGATATCGCGGCGATGCTCGAAGCGCTCGTCGACATTCACGAGTCGACGCGGGGGAGCGGAACGCCCCGTCTGGTGCTCGAGCTTGCCGACCGTGGCCGCCGGTTTGTCGTCCCGGGCATCGAAACTCGATTGTCGCAGGTCTTTCGCAACGTCATCGCCAACGCCATCTCCTTCACCCGGCCGCACGGCGAGATCCGGCTCACAGCGCGGCACGACGGCAGGGCGGTTCTGGTTACCGTCGAAGATCAAGGACCCGGCATCCCCGAGGACAAGCTGACGGCGATATTCGACCGCTTCTATACCGAGCGCCCCGCGGGCGAGAAGTTCGGCACCCATTCCGGCCTCGGATTGTCGATCTCCAAGCAGATCGTCGAAGCGCATCGCGGCCGGATCTGGGCCGAGAACCGCAGGGACATGAGCGGCACCATCTGCGGCGCGCGCTTCTCCATCCGCCTGCCGTCGGGCGTATGACCGAGCGTACTGGGGCGATGAGGACCGGCGGTGGTCGGGAAGTTTCGTGCCCCGCAAATAGGGCCGCAGGCGCCCGCGTGCTCGTCGTGACCGGAATGTCGGGAGCCGGGCGGTCGACTGCCCTCAAGATACTAGAGGACATGGGCTATGAGGCTTTCGATAATCTACCGTTCTCGCTCGTCCCCGCGCTGATCGAGAACGCCGCGGCGGATGCGCCGGCGATCGCGGTCGGCGCCGATACCCGCACCCGCGGTTTCGCGATTGAGAGCATGCTCGACACCCTCGTCTGCGAGAGCGCCCGGCAGCTCAGGATGCTGTTTGTTGATTGTGATGACGAGCGCCTCGAACGGCGTTATACGGAAACCCGACGTCCCCATCCTCTCGCCGGCGACCGTCCGATCATGGATGGAATCCGGCTCGAGCGCAAAGCGCTCTCCCCGTTGCGCGACCGTGCTGATCTGGTGATCGACACCTCCCTCTTGACCGCCGCCGATTTGAAGCGCTTGTTGACCGGCCACTTTGCTCTCGAGCAGTCCGGACTGCGCGTCTTTGTGACCTCGTTTGCCTATCGCCGTGGCATCCCCCGCGATGCCGATTTGGTCTTCGACGTGCGCTTTCTCGACAACCCCCATTATGTTCCCGCGCTGCGGCAGCTGACCGGGCGCGATCCGGCGGTTGCCGCGCATATCGAACAGGACCCCGATTGCGAGCTCTTCTTTGCCGGGCTGTGGCGGCTGTTGGACCCGCTGCTGCCGCGCTACGAGACGGAAGGCAAGACCTATCTGACAATCGGCATCGGCTGCACCGGCGGGCGCCACCGCTCGGTCTACGTCGCCGAGCGGCTGACTGCACGGTTGCGCGCAGCCGGGCGGCGTGCCGAGGTAGCCCATCGCGATCTGCCGCCGCCCGGTGTTCTTGCGCCGGTCTTGCCCGGCATCGCGTGCTGAACGACGGCGGCCCGGCTCCACGAGAGGCACTCCGATGATCGGGATGGTTCTGGTAACCCACGGGCGCCTCGCGGCCGAATTCGCCGCCGCCCTGGAGCACGTCGTTGGCGCGCAGGCCCAAATCGCCTTTGTCTGCATCGGCCCTGAAGATGACATGGAGCAGCGCCGCCAGGATATTCTGCGCTCGGTTGCCGAGGTCGACAGCGGCGACGGTGCGGTGCTGCTGACTGACATGTTCGGGGGCACGCCTTCGAACTTGGCGATTTCGGTCATGGACCGCGGCAAAATCGAGGTCATTGCTGGCGTCAATCTGCCGATGCTGATCAAGCTTGCGAGCCTGCGCCAGACCGAGAGCCTCGAACGTGCCGTCCTCGGCGCCCAGGAGGCCGGGCGCAAATACATCAACGTCGCCTCTCAACTGCTCAGCGACGCTCGCCGATGAGCTCTGGTCCGGCAGATGATCCAACCGCCGCGCGCGCGGCACCGCCAAACGGCGCCGTGCGCGCGGTCGTGACGATCTGCAACCAGAAGGGCCTCCACGCCCGCGCCGCTGTCCGTTTCGTCAAAACCGCGGGACAATTCGACGCCGAAGTGTGGGTGCGCAAGAACGGGACCGAGGTCCCCGGCAGCGACATCATGGAGCTGCTGATGCTGGGGGCGGCCCCGGGAGCGGTGATCGAGTTGACCGCCACCGGACGCGAGGCCGAAGCGGCGGTGGCAGCGCTGGCTCGGCTGATCGAATGCAAATTCGATGAGGATTGACGAACTTTCCAGCGTCGCGGATCAGGGCGCCGCCGCCGAGCGCAGATTGAAGGGCCTGGGCGTATCGCCGGGGATCGCCATCGGACCCGCTCACATCGCCGAGGGCGGCGATCTCCCGGTCCGCGAGAGCCACCTCCCCGAGACCGAGATCGACGCCGAACGCAGTCGCTTCGCCGAGGCGGTCGCGGTCTCCTTGCGCCAGCTGCGGAAACTCAAGGCGAAAGCCTCGGGACTTCCTGCATCGGCCGCCGAAGAGATCGGCTACTTGCTCGACGCGCATCTGGCGATGTTGTCGAATTCGCGCCTCGTGCGCGGCGTCGACCAGCGCATCGCACGGACCCGGATCAACGCCGAGCGTGCGGTCGAAATCGAGATCGCCGAGATCGCCGAGAGCTTCGCCTCGATGCACGACGCGTATCTGGCGGCGCGGATCGAAGACATCCGGGTCGTCGGCAAACGGCTCATCCGCAACCTGATCAAGAAGCCCTACGTCACTTATTCGCGCTTGGGAGAAGGCGCCGTCATTCTCGCGGACGAGTTATCCCCGGCCGATACCGCGCTGATGGACCCGCAACACGTCGCCGGCTTCGCCACCGAGTTTGGCGGCGTCGAAGGCCACACCGCGATCGTGGCGCGCGCCCTCGGCTTGCCGGCGGTGCTCGCCGTCCCCGGTCTGCTCGAACACGCCGCGGCCGACGACAGGGTGGTGATCGACGGGACCGAGGGGACCGTCATCATCGGCCCGTGCCCGCAAACCATCGCCGAATACGAGGCGCGACGCGACGCCTTCGCGCGCGAATGGCGCCATTTGGCGCGGCTGCGCAAATTGCCCGCGGTGACCCGTGACGGGGTCGAGATCACGCTCGAGGCCAATCTCGAATTGCCGGTCGAGCTGCCGCAGGCCTTGGCCTGCGGTGCGATGGGCTTGGGCCTCGTCCGCTCCGAGTTCCTCTACATGAACCGCGATGATCTGCCGAGCGAAGACGAGCAATACGCCATCTTCTCGGCATTGGTGCGGGGCATGGAGGGCCGGCCGGTGACCGTGCGCACCTTCGACCTCGGCGGCGAAAAGATCGCGCGGCCGCTGAGCGAGCACATCGCCGAGCCCGCCAACCCGGCTCTCGGCCTGCGCGCGATCCGCCTCTCGCTGCAGCACCGTCGGCTCTTGGACCCGCAGCTCGCGGCGATGTTGCGGGCAGCATGCGACGGGCCGCTGCGCATCCTGTTGCCGATGATCTCGAACGCCGGAGAGATCCACCAGGTGCGCGAGGCGCTCGACCGGGTGGCCCGCCGGCTGAAACGCCGCGGCGTACGTCTCCCCCGGGCGCTGCCGCCCTTGGGTGTGATGATCGAGGTGCCGGGTGCCGCGCTTGCCGCCGACGCGCTCGCGGCCGAGGCGGATTTCTTCGCAATCGGCACCAACGACCTGATCCAATACACCTTGGCGATCGACCGCAGCGACGAGCAGGTCGCCTATCTCTACAACCCGCTGCACCCGGCGGTATTGCGGCTCATCCAGTTCGCGATCGAGGCCGCCTCGCGCCGCGGCATGCCGATCAGCGTCTGCGGCGAAATGGCGGGCGAGCCGCGCTTTGCCCCGCTGCTGCTCGGCCTCGGCCTGCGCAACCTGTCGATGAACCCGCGCAACATCCCGCGCGTCAAGCAGCGCATCCGCAGCCTCGACATGGTCGCCGCCACCCGCCGCGCGCGGGCGATCATGGACCAGTCCGACACCAGCCGCATCGCCGCCCTCCTCGACGATTTCAACACCGCCGCTCCGGTACATTGAGACGATTTCTCCCTGCCGTCAGGGACAGCTCAGGGACAAAAACCAAGCGTCGCGTAAAAGAACAAACAATATCATATACATGGGTCAAATTCTATCGCTCTGGCAGGGACACAGCAGGGGAATTGAGGGCGGCCCGGGCGGATGCTCAGCCCTCCTCATTCCGGCGCAGAAGATATTCCTCGATCATGTCTTCATGATGGCCGGTCTGCGCGGGCAACGGCCGGTCGGTAATCGACGGCTTCCCGTTGGGTTGCGAAGCCCGGTTCGTCCGCCTCGACCGAGAAGACCGGGACCGCGTCGGCAAAGCCGCGTAAGGGGCGCTTGCCCAGAGGTTCCAGCGCGAAGGCGTCGGAGACTTCGGCCGCTGCCGTCGGGTCGATCAGGATCTGGCCGTCCTCGGCCGAGGCGCACATGCGCGACGCCAAGTTCACGATGCTGCCGATCGCGGTGTAGTCGACGCGCCCCTCATACCCGATGCGGCCGACCGTGGCCGTGCCCTTCGCGAGCCCGATGCCAAAGCCGATCGTGTAGCCGCGCGCCCGCCACCCGACGATCAGCCCCTGCACCGCCGCACGCATCTCGAGCGCCATCCGCACCCCGCGCAGCGCTGGTTCGGGGCATGGCACCGGCGCGTTCAGCAGCAGCATCAGCCCGTCGGCCATAAAGCAGGTCAAAGTCGCCTCGTAGCGCGTGATGATCGCGCCGAGCGCCTCGTAATATTCCTGCAGCAGGCCCATGACTTCCTCGGGCGCGACAGCACCCGAGAAGCCGGTGAAGCCGCGCAAGTCGCAAAAAATTACGACCACTTCGGCCCGCTGGCTGTCGAGCAGAGAGGCGTCATCGCCGCCTTCGACCAGCTCGGCCACCTGCGGGGCGAGAAACCGTTTCAGCCGGGTAATCCGCTCCGAGCGCTCCTGGGACAGCGCCAATCCTCCGGCCATTTCATTGAACCGCATCGCAAGGCGCTCGAGCTCGTCGCCGGTCGAAATCGCGATCTTGTGGTCGAACCGGCCGGCGCCGATGCGCTCGGCTCCTTCTTCCAGAAGCCGGATCGGTCCGACCATCCTCCGGGCCAGCAAATAGCCGAGCAGAGTTGCAAAGACGGCACCGGCGAGCAGCAGGAATCCTGTCCGCCACAGCGCCATGCGGATCGGCGCGAAGGCCTCGGACGCGGGTTCTTCGACAAAGGCCATCCAATCCGGGCCGGCGATCGGCGCCATTGCGGCGATGACGGTGCGGTGCTCGGCGTCGGTGCCGTCCGCCGTCTCGCCGTTGCCGGCGATCGTCGCCTGTTGCAGCGCCTTGAGGCGCGCTGCGGCCGGGTCGTCGTCGCCCCGCAGCACGAGACTGATGTCGGGATGCGCC
>Ga0210407_10003419_pt1 | contig 12872 bp, 8 predicted proteins | sample IncBWC27MmetaG_FD_150860 | JGI IMG/M metagenome (GOLD analysis project Ga0210407, IMG submission 150860) | Forest soil microbial communities from Barre Woods Harvard Forest LTER site, Petersham, Massachusetts, United States - Inc-BW-C-27-M | ecosystem: Environmental > Terrestrial > Soil >... | reverse complement strand
GCAGGGCATTTACCTGGACACCCAGGCCAGCAATGCCTGCGTCAACAACAACACCTTCACGGGCAATTCCGGCCTGGGCACCGCCATTAGCGCCAACGCCACCGGTGACCTTGGACTCGGGAATATCTTCAATCTCCTGAACAGCAACCTTTCAGCCGGAAGCTGCTCCGCGCCTATGCCCTGAGCAGCCACTTCGCGCGTTAGCGCGGCAGTGTCCTCGCGCATGATCGCGCGGTGGTTGAGGAGGCCGTGACCGGAACATCCGGCACGGCCGCCAAACTTTTTGCGACTAACATTTCGGTGGACTTCCGCGTGCATTCGTCATTGCCTAGCCGTCTAACCAGATGTCGTGAGACTTGAAGCCAGAATTTTGTTCACGGCCTTGGTAAACAGTTTGGACATTACGTAGTAGCGCCGGCCCTTGGAAGTGTCGTTGCTCTGGAGGCTGAATTCCAAGGACATAAGCGCTGCGAGGGCTTTCCGGTACAAGCGGGCATCGCACCCAAACAGCATATTCTTCAGCGCTCGCACCGTTTTCCATCCTTTTGACGGAATAAACTCGCGCAATACAATGCGATCGCCGGTATCTATCCCGGAATCGATGAAAAAAACGGTTACCCCCGTAGTATCCCCTTGCAAAACCGACCACCCAGCCACGCATCTGCCGCGATACTTGGGAAGAATGCCGATATGCGAGTTGAGGATGCCAAATCTGAAAGCGGAAATCACCGGTTCACGGTAGATGACATTCGCAGCATGCAACCCTACGTCACATTGAAGTGCCCTAAGATGCTCGATGGACGTTTCATCGTCCAATGGGCGGCGCAAGATAATTAACTTGCGGAGCTGCGCGTAGCGGTATCCCGTTGTTGCGAGGGTCCACCAATTGAACGATCGAAAGGCTGACAGAAGCTCTCTGGACCATCGTAGCATCGGCGCCCGCTTTCCCGCGTTGCAGACAACAACGAACACAGCGACGCCAGGCAAACTTTCAATTTCCCGGGCGATGCGAAGCCCCCCGCTGATTGAACCTGTAATTACCGCAACCCGCATTTCTACCATTCCGGCGTGCACAATAATTGCGCATAGGTGCACAGCCAAAAAGCAAGGAAACGGGGGTTGGTACGCAGGCGCGTCAGCGACCGCCGCGGAAGTTCATAGAAGTAATTCAGGGCATCCAGATACCGCAAATCGCGAGTCATCATGGCACGAATGCCAACAAGATTCAGTTTTAGCAGAATGAAGTCAGCGTCGAACTCCTTTCCCGCTTCGAGTCTTGCGCGGTCAGGCACCATCAATTGACGCAGGAGCTCTTCCGCAACATCGGATTCACTGGGGAGGCCGATGTTCAAGGGGCAGCGATAGCGGTCGCACAGTGCCTCGATTCGCTCACTTCTCGGTAGCTGATTGAAGTTCGCCAACGACAACCGCTCCGGACCCGTGTCCGATGGCCGGTGCTCGACTTTGTGTGCCAAGGCGATTGCTCGGAGACTGTCAGTGAAGCTTGCATCGCCATTCATCCATCCGAAGGTGACAGCGAACCGCCAATCGCAAAACGCGTTTTCCCCCGATAGAAACGACTCGACCTCTTTCGCAAGCGCGCCTAAGGACTCCAGACATTCGCGAGTAATAAGATGTCTCCAGGATCTCCGGAGCTCGGCGCGTCTGGTGAGAAGGGCTCCGTGCAAGATCCCTTCGCAACCATCAAGCTGCACGGGCCTTGAAAGTGCCGTCTCTAAGTCCATGGGCGATCTCCGTGAGTGTGACCGTCTTGACGTCCGGGGAGAAGGCGACGTCCGCAACGAAGCGCTCGATATCAGAAAAATCGAGAATGTCCTTGGTGTGGTTCTCCAGGATGACAGGGACATTAGGCTGCCCCGATTTTGCTGCCTGTCTGCGGATATGCGTCATCATTTGACGCATCATTGCGTAATTCAACCGGCTGACATCCGCGATGTGGGCCTGCCCAAGCACGTACCGTTTAGCCACCCTTTTTAGCAACCCGACCGCCCCGGCTTCACCTTTATTCGTCCACTCGTCCCCGCTGCGCCCGCGGGATGACATCGGGGGCGCTGTTCCGTTTCCGTTTCTCAGCCTGCGGACTCTTCGCTGTAGCGCGGAGTACGCCTTGCCAAAATCGCGACGCAATAAAGCGAGGCGTGCACCCGAAAAACTGTTCGTGGGTACGCAGACTATGGGCTGGACGGAACGTGACACCCTGCGCGCATCTTTCATATCGGGATAATAAGGCACGAATGGCTCTTCGCACTGGGTGTAATCAAATTTTACCTGCGATGTATCGTTCCGTATGCCTGCGACGATGCTCATGTCAAAGACAAACCCGAGTTCGCTGAGAATGGGCATCAAAAAATCGGAAGGTGCCGCGCACCACGATCCTGCCCGGAACGACACGCAGGAGTACCCCGTGTCGATTCTGCGGAGCAGAGTTTCCAAGTATTGCTTACCCGCGATGAGCATTGCTCGAATTTGCTCCGGTGGATAGTTAAGGATCGACCAGTCTCCTCCTAGCTTCCAATTGCCCTGGCCTTGATAGTTGGCGCCCAACCATTGCGGGTGAAGATGCAATTGAATGTCGTGGCCCCGACGAAAGGTCTCCGTCACCACTTGTTCCCATTCATCCGCAACAACCCTCAGCTCAGGAAAATGCCCTTGCTGGCCCCGGTAGGTAAGCTGCTGCATGACTTCAGCGTTGAATGAGCCCCGTATCCCATGCTTGTCGAAGATCTTCACTAGCTTTCGCATGGGCTCAAACTGAAGCACTCGGGGATCTCCGGTGCCGTTGCCGCGGACTTCCCAGTCATCTACAAACGCGAGGTGAATCATGGGTTGCATGCAGTGTTCAAAAAGCGTTCAAGACGGCGCTCCTGGTCGAGCCGACCGCGAGCGGTCCAAGATAAATCGTCGAGTTCCACGTTGCGTGCAGCCGATAGTTAGGCATGGTCAGGTTTGTATAGCTTGGGCTCACATATCCCTTCGGCCTAGAGAACAGCGTCGGAATCTTCCGGTTCGAGTAGTATGGGACCTCGGAATTGTCGAGAAACCACTCGAGAATCCCGCGCTTGGGATCCCATTTGATGTGCAGAATAATTGCATACCAGTGATCCCACTGGAGCGGAGGGCCATCGACCCACACGATGTTCGGAGTGCAATCGTTGCCGCCCATGATGCGCATCGCCAAGCGCGGATTCTGAGTTCCGACGACACCGCTCTGCGGCGAATCATCGGTCCGCACGTCGAGAGAGATGTTTGCGAATTCCTTCGCACATGGAGGCAAAGGGCTGCTGTCGTTGTGGAATTCCAGGAACCAATTCCACTCCCCCGTGGTGGGCGCAAAAGGCGCTTCCCCTGTTGCGCCGCCTGATTGAATCGTTGCCGCGGACGGAAACATAACTGAAGTCCGGAGCCAAATTTCGTAGGGTTGGTAATTCCAATACTGGCTCCGGTCCCATAAGTAGACGCTGTCGCTGTTGGCTGCTTGCGAAGCGTGCGCAGTCGGAGTGACAGTCATACCCGCGGCTCTGCGTCCCGCGACGTTTGCGTGATACCACAGGTATCCGGCCCCGCTGGTGTTCGAGCCGCTGTCGGTTCCCAAGCCGAAATCCTGATGAGTCCATTGCGACAGATCCCCCGCAGTCAGGTCGCGATTGAGAAAAACAGTATTACCGTTTGTTTTGCTTGCATTGAGTCCACTACACGCGATGGCGTTCGCGACGGTCAATAGCAGCAGCAACAAAAGAATGGGTCGCGTTCGCGCGCATACAAGTGACCGCACAGCCGTTGTCGATTTACGATGAATCATCGATTAATCTTTGAGTCATGATCTTGGCTGGTGTTAGACCAAGTTGCATCCCGGTTCCCAGTTACTCCGATTTCGGCCTGACCTCAAAACATTCTTTGTCTGGCCTTTGCGATGATAGTTCCGCGTTTTTACAACAACACTGCAAGGGTTGCCGTGGCAGTCGTACTGTTGTACGAGGCGGAAATATTGGCAGAAGTTGATACGAGAACTATAGAAGTGTTCACGGTAAAGATTGCACTGGTGGCTCCTGCTGGAACGGTCACGCTAGCAGGCACGCTTGCCGCTCCGTTGCTGCTGGAAAGGGCAACTTGTGCACCTCCCGCGGGCGCAGGCGCGCTCAGCGTGACCGTGCCCGTGGAAGATTGCACGCCGCCAGTTACGCTCGTCGGGTTCATCGTCAGCGAGGAAACTGTCGGGAGCGGTGGCGGCATGACGGTAAGTGTGGCCGTCTGGGTTACACCACCAAAGGACGAAGAGATGATGACTTGAGTCGACGCCGTCACCCCACTGGTGCTTACCGAGAAGGTTGCACTGGTGGCTCCGGCGAGAACAGTCACGCTAGCAGGCACGCTCGCCGCTCCGCTGCTGCTGGAGAGCGTAACTTGCGCACCTCCAGGGAGTGCTGGCCCGCTTAGCGACACCGTGCCCGTGGATGATTGCGCGCCGCCGATCACGCTCGCCGGACTCAGTGCCAGCGATGTGAGAGAGACAGTTGGCGGTGACTGCTCGAAAATCAGGACCGCTGGGTTGGGATCGCTCAATGAAATCCCCACGAATTTCGAAGGAGAGACCACGTAAATAACGCCAGTGCTTCCTGAACCGGAAGTGACCGTGATGTTTCCTCTTCCATTCGTTGGGGACGAGGAGACGGAATAGCTGGCATTGAACGCCACGCCCGAACTCGGGCCGCTTGGCGCGCCAATATCCTCGGCACCAGTAAGACTGCCGCTCGGGCTGGCACCGTCCGCCGTGAACTCGCCGGAAAATACAGTGACACCGTAACTGGCGGGGTTGGTCGCTAAACCTGCATACGTACCCCTCACAGCGCTATTCGTGAGCGACCCCGCTGCCTGAGGTTCGACGAACCCGGACTTTACGGAGCCATCCGTGCTAAAGACAAACGCCTGATTCGGACTCACCAGGTAAGCAATCGCGCCATTGCCGACCGTTAAGGATGCCCGGCCGTTGCTTGCCACAGTGTAAGTCCCTGACAGACCGGCGCCGGAATTGGCTGCCCCGCCGCAATTCTCGTCGTAGGATAGGGAAAGAGTGCCATTTCCGTCCGCGGTCAACAAACCTGCTAGCACGTCTGGGTCAGAATTTGTACCATCATCGCCGCACACGGACGCTCCGGTGAGATAAATGACCATGCCGCCATTCAGAGACACGTTGGAGAAACCTCCCGCCACACTTTGCTGCTGGAGCACAACGCCATTGAGAAGCGGGGTCGAAGTAGCAACTGCATCCGACTCCATCACGAACAGCTTTCCCGCGTTCACGATGTAAAAGACGAAATTCAAGCTCGCCGGGATTCCACCGAACGAGAAGGCCAAATTCATGGTGCCTCGCCCACGAGAGGTATCAGCTACCGCGTAATTGGCCCCCGAAAGTGTCATTGAATAAACCGTGCCATAGGCGTTGAGGTCGCCAGCTGCTTTAGTGAAAGTGCCCGCCCCATTGGAAGTAAGACGGCCCGCAATGGCGGCGCGATTGTTCAAGTTATCCAGCCCGGTGATGCCGAAGGCATAGTCACCGGTTATTTTGGCGGTGTTGTAGGATGTAGTGTCCGCTTTTTCCATAGTCCCGGAGCCAATCGTTCCGGCCCCCCCACCAGCGTCGAACTCGATGAACTTGGCATTGCCGTTGGCCATCATTGCGAAGGCAAGCGTGGCACTGCCCCCGCCGATATTCAAGATCATCACACCTCGGTTGTCTGCACCGATGGAATAGGTCCCGGTAAACGATTGGGCGCTAAGTACAGCTCCAGGGCCTATGCCGTTGGTGTCCAGCTCGCCGTTCGTCAAGTTCCCTGCCCCATCGGCTGTGAGTCTACCTACAGCCCCAAACACTGACGATCCGCCACTGCTTCCGGTGATCCCTTTGAAGCTAAATGCGTAGTCGCCTTTCAGCTCGGAGGTGTTTTGAGGGTCGGATGCTTCGACAATCGAGATACTCAATGCTTGAGTGGCAGTCTGCGCAGGAACACTGGAATCGGTCACTTGGACGGTGAAGCTGCTGGTGCCAAACGAAGTCGGCCTGCCGGAGATTTGTCCGCTACTGGATAGACTTAGACCGGATGGCAGAGTCCCAGAAAGCAGCGACCAACTATACGGCGTGGCGCCGCCAACAGCCGCGAGGCTCTGGTTATACGCCACGGACTGTGTACCATTTTGGAGTGAAGTAGTATTGATTGCTAGGGACGGAACCGCCGCTGCACTGTAATTGAAGACCACATCCACCCAAAAGTTTGAACCGTTGTACCCACTTGTGGGGAAAACGCTTGTGGCGCCGAACGCGTACACGCCGTTCACTCCGCCCCCGTTATTTGCCAGCACGTGCAAGGGAGAGTTGTCCACGCCAGAGGTCGCGAAGTAACCCTGGTCCTCACTGAAGTCCCCCACATTGGTGTGGTAGGAGGCCACGTAGACAGTATTCGACGTGATGGCCACCGGATTCGAGAAGTTCACCTGCTGCCAGCCCGAAGCGGTCTCTCCCGCGAAGGCACCACTCGCCAGGAGCGCGCCCGAGCTGCTCCATAGATTGCCCACATGTACGCCGGTGTTTGCGGCGCTCTTGTAAAAACGAATTCCCGTAATGTAGCCATTGCTGTCTGCCCGGAACTGAGCTCCGAGTTCCACCGGTGAATAGGGCCCGGCATCCGGATTCCCTGGTACGGCGGTCCCCGGCCATATACTGCAAGGACAGGAGCGTGGACTCACGTTAAGAGTTATATCTGGACGGGGAAGCTCCAGATTGCCGCTATCATCGACTGCTCTACTCATAATGCTCAAAGGCCCGGAAACGTTGGGTACGAATGTATAGCTCCAATTCTCCCGGCCTAACGCGGGATGCCACGTATTTCCTCCGTCCCACGAGACGTCAACTTCGCCCACAACCCCCCCGCCATAATCAGTCGCCCCACCGGAGATAGTTACAGGCGAACCAGCCGTCGCTGTGGTTCCCAAAGCGGGGGGATTGATTGTTGATTGGGGTGGCGTGGTATCGGTTGAAGCAGTGGCAGCTATTAGTCCGCTCTGCAGCGTCGCGGGCTGAACACCCATGTCTGCCAAGAGATTTACGGTGGCCTGTTGCATATTGATATCGCTAGGCGTGCCAGGGTTGGCGTGAGTGGCGTCCAAGCCCCATGACCACTGCACCGTGCCAGCCCCGAAAACGAGGGCGCCGCTTGGAGCCTTGTAGAGTGTCAGATGATGCGTGGCCGTGCAGGCGCCGATGGTGTAACCATCATTTACAGTGAGGTTTGTTGTGGAGAGGATGCAGTCTGGGACCGCCAAAGTGGTAGTCGCGAGAGGGAAAATCCCGGCAGGCCGGAACCCATTGTCGGCGTCCACGTCCCACTCGTAGCCCAGCACCCCTGCCGGGAGAGTGGCGCTCTGGCCAGCCGCAAGCGAAGCAATGCTGGTATTCCTCCAGAAGCGCATTCTGCCATCTGCTTGAGACACAGTGATCGAGTCATTTCGAGGCGAGTTCACGCCGAGCAGCGTGCCGCTCAGAGCGTTTCCGGGGCGGCCTCCGTCCGCTGGCGGGCTGAACCGCCCATCCCGCCACCACCCAGTCCAGATAGGGGGATCAGCAGGATCGATCACGGCGCTAGCGAGAGTCTCTTTGTAGCAGACCAGAGTCCGGTAGGCCGAATTGGTTCCATCGATGCTCGATTCCCAGCGCGTTTTCCAGGAGATTTCGTCGCCGCTAAAAAATCCGAGATTCACTCCCGCTGCTCGGGCAGTTTCGACATTGGCGCGTTGTCCGCCCGACCAATATTCGTCGTGGCCAACCGACATAAAGACTTTGTGCTGCGGGATCAGGGCGCCGTTTCGATCCGTGTCAACGCCAGAGAAATAACTGACGTCATATCCATTCGCCTCAAGCCATGCGAGCATGGGATATTCTGAACTGAAGAAAGAGGTATCCATACCCGGCAACGTGAGCGGCCGGTTGTAACTCACTTTGAAGGCGCGGATGGTCGGCCCCGTATATAGGCTGCTTCCGCCGTAAACGTTGTAAGCCTCCCACGTGGGGTCGGACGTCTGCACCAAAATATCGGAGTGGCTGGAATCGTTGCGCACCACAAAAACGATGAGGCTTGCTTCGCCGGTATCGAGCCGCGTGAGTTTGGCAGAATAGACTCCCGACACAGCAGTGCTGGGTACTGGCCAGGACGCCGAAACTCCCCAGTTGCCGCAATCTGTTAGCCCGGTCGAACTGTTCGTCAAGCAGGGAGGTTGAGCTTGCGGCAGGGTAGCCGAGGGCAGGATGGAAGCAACCAGGCGCGCTCCCTGTCCCTGGTAATAGCCTAAGCGGTAGATATCAATGTTATAGGCGGAAGCATTCGTCTGAATCTTGAAGTAGATGGTCTGGCCTACGTTGGCGCTGATATCCGTCGTAAAACCCTGAATATCCGTTGCGCCCACTCCATCGACATACCAATTGCTTGAGGGACTGCCAGGCAGGCAATTCTCTGCCTCGATCGCGTTTTTAGGAGCCGTACACGACGCAAAGGCCGAAAGAGCTAGGCATACATGGACGAGCATGCAAAGTAGAAATCTCTTGATAACAAAGTGGCTCCAGCCAAGAGTTTTCGGTTCCTGCGGTCGCGTTTGCCGCAGACCAACAACATCATGAATGACGAGCTGGAGGTCACTCATAGCGATGACTCCTGTCCACGGCTTGCTTGCCGGGGCGTCCCTGTATCCGGCCGCCCCTTACCTCGTCCAGCATTCTGGTGTGAAAGGCGAGTTTTTGTTTATCGTGGGCAACAACTTGGGGAATTCGCGTGTAGATTGATCTAGGCCGACTCGGCGCGCGTCGGTTTTTTCTTTTCGATCACCTCAAGTTTCAATCACCTCAAGTCGTGAGGGACGGCCAGTGGGCAATCGCAATGACGAAGAACAGACAGTCTCTTCAAGCCTTGATCCGAGTCCAATCCAGTCCCACTACAGCAGTATTCCCAGAGTTGCCGTCCGAGTCGTCCCATTATAGGTAGCGGAGATGTTGGAGGAAGTTGATATGAGAACGATGGACGTACTGACTGTGAAGGCTGCGCTGCTGGCGCCGGCAGGAATGAACACCGTGGAAGGCACGCTGGCCGCGTCATTACTACTCGACAGGAACACTTGCACTCCGCCGGCGGGGGCTGGCCCGGTCAGAGTTACAGTACCTGTGGAAGATTCGCGGCCGCCAACGACGCTCGACGGGGACAGTGTCAGTGAGCGGAGAGTTGCTGGCGGAGGAGGCGCCGGCGTCACGGTGAGCGAGGCCGATTTGGTGACGCCGCTGTAAGCCGCAGAGATGGTGACGGTGGTCGAGGCAGCCACAGCACTCGTGCTGACAGTGAACGTCGCACTGGTGGCTCCGGCCGCAACCGTCACGCTGGAGGGAACTCTAGCCGCCGCTGTGTTGTTACTGGAAAGCGTGACCTGCGCGCCACCCGTAGGTGCTGCGCCGTCAAGTGTAACCGTGCCGATGGAGGAATTCCCTCCGGTGACGCTCGGTGGGTTCATGGAAATCGAGGAAAGGGAGACAGACGCAGGGGCTGAAGATAGTTCGAAGTCCAAGACGGCGGGACTGGGATCATTCAGTGAAACCGCCACAAATTTGGATGGAGAGATCATATAGATGACGGCGTTCCCTCCAGTGCCGGAGGTGACCGTCATGGTTCCCCGGCCGTTCGTTGGCGACGGTGATACGGAGTAGGTGGCTTTAAAAGCTGTGCCCGAGACCGGGCCGTTCGGAGCGCCAATATCCTCAGTGCCGGTCATGTTGCCGGTGGGGCTGGCACCGTCCGCCGTGAACTCGCCGGAGAAGACAACTACGCCGAAATCCACCGGGTTCGTCGCATAGCCAGCGTAAGTGCCTTTCAGAGAGCTGTTCGAGAGCGAACCGGAGGCCTGGGGTTCGCAGAACCCAAAGAAGACATTGGCATCAAAGTCGAAGACGAAGGCCTGATTCAAACTTACCAGATAAGCAACCAGTATGTTTCCTCCAATGGTTATCGGCGTCCGCCCGCTAGCGGCCACACTGTACGTGCCGGCCGCATTGGTGAAAGAATTGGGCGCGTGGCAGTAGCTTTCGTCCCAGGTGAGGGAAAGGGCGCCGCTGCCGTTGGCAGTAAGCACACCCGCACCGGCTTTGGGCACTCCCGATCCTCCGGTGCCGCCAGTACCGCACGTGGAGCGCCCGGTGAGGTACAACACCATGTTGCCGTTCAGTGAAGCGTTGGAAAATCCGCCAGCGGGAACTTGCTGCTGCAGCAAGGCGCCATTGAGTAGTGGGGTCGCGGTGGTGACCGCATCGCTCTCCATTATGAACAGTCTTGCTGAATTCACGATGTAAAAAACGAAATTCATGGTGTCGGGTGTACCGCCAAACGTGAACGCGAGGGTTATTGTGCCGCGACCGGTAGAAGCGTCGGACACGGTGTAGTTCGCGGACGTAAAGTTCATCGTGTAATCGGTGCCATAGGCGTTGACGTCCCCAGCAGCGTTGTTGAGAGTGCCTGTACCGTTGGAAGTAAAGCGGCCGGCGATCGCGGCGCGATTAGTGGTGTTATCGAAGCCTGCGGCGCCAAACGCGTAGTCGCCGGCTATTCTGGCCGTGCTAAAAGCGGTGGCGTCCGCTTTTTCCATGGTCCCCGAGCCGATCGTTCCACTGCCCCCTGAGGCGTCGAACTCGATGAACTGGGCACTGCCGTTGGCCATCATTGCGAAGGCGAGCTTCGCCGTGCCGCCCGAGATATTCAAGTCCATGACGCCGCGATGGTCGGCACCGATGGCATAAGTCCCTGTAAAGGATCGCGGGCTTGTGGCCCCGGCACCCACGGTGTTGCTGACCAGTTCGCCGTTGGTCAGATTTCCGGCGCCGTCTGCTGTGAATCTTCCGACGGCGGCGAAAGCGGACGAGATGGTCGCATTGCCGCTCATGCCATTGAAGGTAAACGCGTAGTCGCCCTTCAACTCGGCGTCGTTAACCCCAGTGTTGGTCTGGCCTCGAACTGTCGAAGAAAAAATTATGCTGAAACAAACGATCAGCAGAGCATACAGCTTCCGCATTTTTGCCTCCAGGTTGTGCAAGCAGCTGGCCGGGGTTCTTTCCGTTGCGAAGTCTCTGGGATGGAGCGTGGCGAGCTGGACAACTCACCTCAACGCGCTTCATTAGCTCCCAACATCGTTATTCTTCGTGAAGGAAAATCGACGCAATTTATCGCGGCGCGATCTGCTGTGCGAGCCGCGGAGGACCTTGAACATCGACTTGCCGGGTTTGCAAGGGAACTGTTTCGGAGAGAGCGCGAGGAGCGGCTGACGGAGAACCAATGTATTGCTTCCACCAGAGCGCGACGTTCAGCAATGCCCATCCCCTCTTCTTCAGGAAAGGCGAAACGCCCTCAAACTGAAACAGATCCGTGTTCTTGCAGAACTCGTCCATCTCCTTCGCGACGTACTCTCCGAATCGCGTGTGATACCACTCGTAGACCGGCACGCCAAAGCCCTGCTTCTTCCGATCGATAAGCTCGTCTGGTATCACGCCCCTCACCGCTTTCTTCAGAATGGATTTGAGTACGCCGTTTCTGGTTTTTACGGCTTGAGGGATACTCATCGCCAGCTCGACGAACTTGTGGTCGAGAAATGGGACGCGCGCCTCCAAACTTACCGCCATGCTCATCTTGTCCACGCGCATGAGCAACAATTCCGGCAATCTGAGATTCAGGTCGAGGTAGGTCATCCAATTCAGGGGAGAGGGTTCCCACGCTTTCTGCGCGAAGCGTTCGTGGATCGGCCGGAGAGCTTCCCAGGAACTGAAATCTGCGAATTTCTTCCGCAAACGTGGCGAGAGGAACTGCTGCTTTTGCGAGTCGCTGAATACCTCTGCCCCGCCCCAGAAAACAGGACGGTTGGACAGCGCCCGGCGCACAACTTCACATGAAAACTCGCGCGTATAAGAAGCACCCGGCCACTTCTCGATGCAACTTAGAGCCGCAAGTCCCACGCCTCTCAGCGGCTTTGGAATCGGCAGCGAGTTGGCGAAATTCTGCAGGCGCAGCGAATCTCTCCAATATTTGTAGCCCCAGAACAATTCGTCCGAGCCTTCTCCCACCTGGCAAACGATGACACCGTTGTCGCGAGCTAGTTTTGATACGAAGTACACCGGCATGCAGACGGGATCGGCCAGCGGCTCATCCTGATGTCGAACGATCAGCGACAGCGAGTCGAGCAAGTCGCTTTCGCGCAGCAGCAGCTCGTGATGGTCGGCGCCGACCGCGCGCGCAATCTTCCGCGCATAGGGAAGCTCGCTGGGATAGCTCTCGTATTCTTTGTCATAGCCAATCGAGAAGGTGTTAACCGGCCGGCTGTCGCCCTCGGAAAAGAGCGCGGCGTTCGTGCTCGAGTCGATACCCCCGGAAAGAAACACCCCGACAGGAACATCGCTGATTTTGCGGAGCTTTACCGCGGTACGGAGCTCGGATAGCAGGCGTTCGGCAGTTTCCTCTTCCGAAACATTGGTCAGCGGCTGCGTGTGATCCCAAACATCCCAGTATCGGCACTCCTGAACCCGCCCATCCTCGTTGACTCTCAGCCATGTACCGGGAGCCAGCTTCCGAATGCCCGCGAAGAGCGTCAGCGGCGCCGGCGTCGCATTAAACGACAAATAGTAATAAAGCGCTTCTTCATTGACCTCGCGTTTCTGCTCCTCGTCCTCCAGAAGCGCCTTGATCTCGGAAGCGAACGTGATGCGTCCATGATGAACGCTGTAGTACAGCGGCTTGACGCCGATCCGGTCACGGATCAACCACAGTTGCCGCTGTTTCGTGTCCCAC
>Ga0210407_10003416_pt1 | contig 12893 bp, 14 predicted proteins | sample IncBWC27MmetaG_FD_150860 | JGI IMG/M metagenome (GOLD analysis project Ga0210407, IMG submission 150860) | Forest soil microbial communities from Barre Woods Harvard Forest LTER site, Petersham, Massachusetts, United States - Inc-BW-C-27-M | ecosystem: Environmental > Terrestrial > Soil >... | reverse complement strand
AGCGCGATGTTTGTGAGTGCCACCCTGTTTGCGCGGCCGAACATAGTCGTCACCATCTCGCTGTTTGTATGCGCGCTGTCGTTTGCCGGCGCGATCTTTCTGGTTTTGGAGCTGGACGATCCTTTCACGGGACTCATGGGGATTTCGAGCTCGATACTGCGGAGTGCACTTTTACCGTTGAACTCGTAAGCTCTTGTCCGCTTCGCGCCAATAGCTGCCGGTCACCGGATTGTGGCTCCAGGCCGATCACGATGAAGCAGGGATTCGCCCAACGCGGACCGCAGGGCCCACACTCCTAATCCCACGGCGGCGTACCGCGAAACGCCTCGGCCAGAAAATCCACCATGACACGCACCTTGGCGCCGAGGTGGCGGCGGCTGGGATAGACCGCCAGCACGTCGGTTTCAGGCATGCGGTAGCCGGTCAACAAGGGCACCAGCCGTTTCCGCCGCAAATCCTCGCCAATCAGGAAGGTCGGCTGCCGGACAATGCCAAGGCCGGCCAGCGCTACTGCGCGGGCGGTATCGCCATTGTTGGTGCGCATGATGTGGCGCACCGCGACGGAATGTTCCTTGCCAGTATTGTCCAGCAACCGCCACTCGTCGACGGAATCCGAATAGACATAGGCAATGCAGGCATGATCCTTGAGGTCCTCGGGGCTCGCCGGCGTGCCGTGGCGCGCGACATAGTCGGGGGAAGCGCAGATCAGGTGGCGCGTGGTCGCGAGCTTGCGGCTGACAAGGGCCGGCGACCCGCCGCGCGAGATGCGGACGGCCAGATCGTAGCCCTCCTCGACGAGATCGACGACCCGATCGACCAGGCTGATATCCAGCTCGATATCCGGATAGCGCGCGCAGAAGCGCGGCCAGAGCGGCGCCAGATGACGAATGCCGAAACTCAATGGCGCATTGACCCGCAGCCGTCCGCGCGGCTGCATCGCGGCGGTAGATGCGATTGCTTCGGCTTCGGCCACGTCCTCGAGGATGGAGAGCGCCCGATCGTACAGCGTCTTTCCGGTCTCCGTCAGCGACAGCCGCCGCGACGTGCGGTTGAGCAGACGGGCGCCGAGCGCCTCCTCCAGCTCGTTGACGTAGCGGGTGACGTTGGCCGGCGAGGTGTCGAGCTTATCCGCGGCGCGGGTAAAGCTGCCCTGGCCGACGACGGTGGCGAAAACCTCGAAAGCCCGTAACCGGTCCATGCCCTATCCGATCATTCACAAAAGATGAATGATGTAACCAGTTTCTGTCCCTTCTTTCAATGCTTTGATGAGTCTACCCACTCTGCATCAGGCCGCGATGGACGCAGCCGCATAGGGAGAACGGACATGGCACAGCAGCAAACAGGACGCCTTCACAACAAGGTCGCGATCGTCACCGGCGCAAGCTCCGGCATCGGGCGGGCCACCGCCAAGTTGTTCGCAGCCGAAGGCGCCAAGGTCGTCGTCGGTGCACGGCGCGAAACCGAGCTCGCGAGCCTCGTGGACGAAATCAAGGCCAACGGTGGGACAGCGGTGGCACTTGCCGGAGACGTGCGCTCCGAAGCCTATGCCCAGGCCCTTGTCGCGCTGGCCGTCAAGACGTTCGGCAGGCTGGATATTGCGTTCAACAATGCCGGCACGCTCGGCGAAGGCGGTCCCTCGACAAGCGTTTCCGAAGCCGGCTGGAACGACGCCATCGCCATCAATCTCACCGGTTCGTTTCTCGGCGCCAAGCATCAGATCGCCGAGATGGTCAAGCATGGCGGTTCGGTCATCTTCACCTCGACCTTTGTCGGGCACACTTCATCCTTTCCCGGTGTCGCCGCCTATGCCGCGAGCAAATCCGGCCTGATCGGACTGACGCAGACGCTGGCTGCCGAGTTCGGTCCGCAGAATATCAGGGTCAACGCGATCCTGCCCGGCGCGGTCGACACCGACATGTATCGCGAGATGAACAACACCCCCGACAAGACGGCCTTCATCACCAATCTTCATGCACTGAAGCGCGTCGGCCGGCCGGAGGAAGTCGCGCGGTCGGTCCTCTACCTGGCATCCGACGATTCCGCCTTCGTCACCGGTACCGCGTCGCTGATCGACGGCGGCCTTTCCATCACCCGCACCTGAGCGGGGCGCGACCAAACAGGGCAACGAGGAGGCTGACATGGGACTGCTGGTCGAAGGTCAATGGCACGATGCCTGGTACGACACCAAGTCGACGCGCGGCCGCTTCGTGCGCAAGCAAGTATTTCATGCTCTGCACGCTTTGTGCCGATGGTTGTTCCCTATCTCACGATCTGCTTCATATCCGCTCGCCGATCATATCGGGCTAAAAAGGAATGTAGCTCGCTCCGCAATCGTGGTAGGGGTCGTATGTGTGGTCGTACGGCCAGCAGTAGGGAGAGCCTACCAGACCAAGTCCAACGGTCGCGGGCGAATTTGCCGGAGTTTGGGGGTGGTGTACCTGACCGCTATGATGGACAGTGTCTTGATGATGGTAGTGATGGTAGTGATGGTGGTGGTGGAGGCGAGTTGTCCCTGCTGGGACGCGGGCAAAGACTTCGGTCGAGATCGCGGTACACGCGATGCCAAGGATAACTGAGGCGGCAATCAAGACGACGGTTTGAAATGACATATTGTATTCCTCTCAGACGGCTTGGCATTGGCGCAATGCAATTTTATCCCCGGAAGCCAGCTTCCCGATCTTTCCGTTTTGGACCAGCCGCAGCCCGAGCAGGGGCATCTTCTTTCCGCATTTCGGCGACCAGCTCTTCGAACATCCTGCGCTACGGTTTCGGTAAGTCGCCGCCGATATATTCAATCGACTTCAGGGACGACCCTCGATGAGCATCTGGCGCGAAGCTTCCCAGAAGATTTCCTCGCCGTCGCGGCTGTAGATTAGTTCGAGTCCGTCACAGGTGACCTGATCCATTTCGTCAAGCTCGATCTGGTACTTCAAAGCTGCGCATTTTCCCGTCCCCATCGGGATCAATGGCTGTCTGCAGATGACCCCCCGCGAGTCAGGGATGCGTGATCGATGGGAGTGCGCCAAGCATGTGCGTTCTTGAGTTGCTTCCATTCCTCTGCTTCTGCCAGCCAGTATTCCGCTTCCGCAAATTCCATTGCTTTTTTGGCAAGCGTAGCCCGCTCTCGGCACATGATTTCCAACGCCGCAAATTCATCAGTTGAGTACATTGAGCGACCCCTGGTTGACCAAGTCTAACCTTGCTCCTTCTGAAACGCCAACTTACGATGTCGTTAACACGCCGCCTAGACGCGCAAGTCTGTTTTCTCAACGTTGCCGATTGTTTCACTTTTGTGACGTCGAATTTCCGCGACCAGTCTGCCGTCACCCGACAATGCGATCTCGTATGTCCTTTGGTCTTACATCACGAGCTTGCCCAAGTCCGAGCAGGACGCGCCGCACTGGCGGACGGCGGCCGAACTTCTGATGCGGATCGCCGAGCATGGCGGGGACCTGATGATGGCAAGGATCGCGACGATGCGGGCGCTGCACCGACGCGAGCCGCATGAAGCGCAGAAGCCGCGCCGGAAACGCGCCAAAGCCTACCGGATCGTTTTAGGGCCGGGAGGGGCGTTTTTGACCCTACTGCGACATGGCCCGACCAAATTTGCTGTGACGCACAACAGCTCTCGCCGAACGATGTGATAAGATGCAGACCTCGGTTTGAGGGAGAGGCCCATGAGGCGCCGGGAGTTCGTCACTCTTCTCGGCGGCGCAGCGGCGACATGGCCGTTTGCCGCCCGCGCGCAACAGCCTGATCGTATGCGGCGGATCGGCGTGCTGATGGCACATCCGGCGAGCGACCCGGAGTTTCAGGAATACGCAGATGCTTTCCGCGAGGGGCTTAGAAAACTCGGGTGGATGGAAGGCCGCAACATAAGTTTCGACTTTCGTTGGGGAGCGCTTGATGACGCCGAGGTGAGATCACGTTCTGCAAGAGAACTGATCGAGCTGCGGCCTGATCTGATACTCACGCAGAATACCCCACCCACGGCATCAATGCTTCAACAGACGCGCACCGTTCCAGTCATTTTTGTTATCGTCGCCGACCCAGTTGGCAGCGGTTTCGTCAAGAGCCTGTCGCGACCGGGCGGCAATGCCACCGGCTTCACGATTATGGAGCCGACGATTGCCAGCAAATGGGTGGACCTGCTCAAAGAAATCGCGCCGCACGTTAGCCGGGCCGCTCTTTTGTTTAATCCGGCAACCGCTCCATTTGCCGACGTTTACATAAAACCTTTCAAGGCCGCCGCGACTTCGTTTTCCTTAGAGGCAGTTTCGACGCCGGTTCACGACGCCTCTGAGCTTGAGTCGGTGATTGTTGCGGAAGCTCGGGGGCCGAATAGTGGTCTGGTCGTGATCCCAGACGGCTTCTTAAATGTGCATCGGGAAACAATCGTTTCGCTCGCTGCGCATCATAAGTTGCCTACAATCTATCCGTGGCGGTTCTTCGCAGAGATGGGCGGTCTCTTGTCCTATGGAAGTGAGCAGCGGGACGAATTTCAACTTGCGGCGACTTATGCGAGCCGCATTCTTAAAGGGGAGAAACCATCTGAACTTCCCGTGCAGGCCCCGACCAAATATGAACTCGTTTTAAATCTCAAAACCGCCCGGGCTCTAGGTCTCCACGTATCCGAGCGGTTCCAGCAGCTTGCCGACCAGGTCATTGAATAAATGTGCGACGGCGCTTTGTCCTAGGGCCTGCAATGTCATTGCCGAGGTAGCTGATTTTATCATCGAGTGAATCGGCTCTTCTCGCTTCGGCCCGGCACGTTTCACAGGTGGATTCCCGCGTGGTTTTTGACTGCTATTGGGCGGGCTCACTCTTTCGATTGCTACGCCAGCAGTAGCTGAAAACGAACAAGTTCAATTCTACAATTCTCCGGCCGCCGTCGCTGCAAAGCTACCGTTCAGCCAAGCGGTACGAGAGGTGCCATCGGCCTCTTGCCAGGCAAAAGGGAATTGGTTCCGGACGGAATTGAACCTGAGACGAAGCAGGTAATGGACAACATCGGCGAGGTTTTGAAGCAAATGGTTTGACCTTCGACGACGTTTTCAAATGCACAGTTATGCTTGCACACATGTTCAATTGGGGTGCATTCAACAAAATTTATGTGACGTATTTCAAGCCGGAGCGTTTGCCAGCGCGATCCGCATTTGGTGCTAACGGATTGGCTCTGGATGCCGAAGTGGAGTTGGAATGCTGGGCCTTTGCCCGCAAATGATGGATATGGCTCCAGTGCCTGCCCGGCTCCGCGTCGAGCAGATTTAAGTCCTCGTCGATCTCAGCAAATAGACGTTCGATCTGCGCTCGCTCTTTCGGATCGGGGATTTCATCTAGTCGTTCGATGAGCTTTTGCTTTTGCGCGAGGAGCTGGACGATGGTCGTCATCTTGTGCCTAAGTCCCCAGCACGCCGCAAAGCAGTAATCCGCAATAGATCAGCACCGCGAATACGATGTTGATCGCTAGGACAATTGCGAGATCGACCGGAAAATGCGGTCCTTGATCCATCGCCCACCCTAAAGCGACTGCGGCAATAATTTCCGCATATCTTCCTATAGGGTAAGCAGATGCACGACGATAGCGCGTGACGGCTTCACAGTTGCGAAAAACCTGAACTGTTGTCGTGTGGCCTCATGGTCGCTCGTTACGGTGCTCGCGGGCCTAAAATTATCTTCCGCTGAGGAGTTCCAAGCACCAATGGAAGTAAACGGTTAGACCCAGCCCTCCCGCAATCACGAGTGTGAACGTCGCGTTCTGCGGTTCGGGTGATGGTCTTAGACGGTAAGCGCGTTCGACTCAGCGCGCTTCTAAAACGGGTTTCAGTTTGCGGGAAAGCGGCTCCGCGCTTGGCTTGGTGAAGCAGCGGGGCAGCGGGGACCGATTGCAATCATCCGACCTTTGGGTGTATTGCAATGCCTATGTGGGATGCCGCCAGCGTTGCACTCCTCAAAAAACTCTGGGCCAGCGGCCACAGCGCCGCGCAGATCGCCACTCGACTAGGGCACACCCGCGATGCCGTTTGCGCCAAGTTGGTGCGGTTAGGATTGAAGCGCGGTCACAAGCCACCTACCGCCAAACCCAAGATCCTGTCGGTGCCGAAGCGAAAGCCCGCGCTTTTGGCGGCCTGTGCTCGCCCGGTTCATAAGGTCGTGTCGCGCAAACCAGTAGTGAGCCACCCTAAGGAACTCACCAAATCACAGTTGAATGCAATGCTGGCTGAGGCCATCGCCAATACGGCGCGACTGCTTCGATAATGCATTGCCGGGGAGGAGCATTAACATGACCCCACGCATTCCCGAGGAATATTCTATCAGGCTGATCGACCGGACTCCCTTCGTGGTCATGGGCAACACGATGCCGCCCCGAGATCCTGATGAAAACGACGAGGACGACGACGAAGAGGAAGAGGAAGAGGACCGCGACGACGAACCGCCGGTCGTGCGTGAGCCGGACGAAGACTAGAGCATGATTCCCCCACGCAGAAAGCCGCTTCGATGGCTCTCGCCGCTGCGTTTGCCTGAAGGTTTGCTGCGCCAAGGGGTGCTCGAACGCAGCCTGAGCGCGTTTTCATGAACGCGCCAACGTAATTCGCCCCTTACCCGCGCATTCCCTACATGGCGCAGGATAGATCCTATGGCCCGGTTCTGCCGGTTGCTTCACCTTGGAAAATCCCGTCCCGTCGCAGGCAGGGCATTTGATTTCTGCAACTGCTTCTTTTGATTTATCACTTTTCATAAAAATCACGCTCCAAAAAGAGCCATGGTACCCCTCTCGCAGTCGAACACCCGGATGGCGTAAGATGCTTCATAAACGAACAGACTTCGCCGCGCGACCGGCGATCCAGCAAAAGACACCTACCGACGCGAAAAATACAGCCGCCATCCAAACCCCCGAATCCGAAAGCCTGCCAGTAGAGACCGCCATCAAGATGATAAGTGCCGCTATCCAGCACACGAAAGCAATCGCCAGACTGCACCAGTAAAAAACCGTGCCGAAACGAGCCAGCATATTGATTTCGCCCTCAGCCCGAGTCCCTAACGACCAAACGAGCGCCACGAACCAATCCTGATCATTGCCGACGGCTAAGAGGCCAGAGAGACCAATTGTTCTGGTCCAAATTCGCGCGGTGGAGCGATCATGGCCGGCAGGTGGCCGCCCAAGATCAGTAGCACCATCGCGAACCCATCACACCCTGCTTAGCTGCATCGGCTCTCCTTGATAGCACTATCTTCGTTGGTCAGCTGAATTCGTCTCGGCGAATCGAAGAATGGCCAGACGGAAGTGTATCATGAGCCGGGAGTAGATCAGGAGCGGCGCTAAGGACCTGACCGAGAAAAGGCGCGGACAGGACGCCACACGCTGCGACAAATAAAGAGTGACGGGCGGCATGGCCGAGGGTAGGTTTGACTTTTATCGGCTGATGCCTACCCACAGCCGACACCTCTGAAGCCCTAGCCGGACACCAACACTGGCTGGGGTTTTCTTTTGGCGAGGTCCTGCGACGGTCAGTTGGCCCTGGCATTAGAGCCGGGGCCTTTTCTTTTGGCTGGGGCTGCGTGTTAGCTCAGCCCTTGCATGCACGATGCGCGGGCAAAGTGCGCCGACGAATTCGACGCCGAGTCAGCCCGCGTGTTTTGAGGAGTACCCGCACTGCCACGCGGCAACTTCGATCTGCTCCCCATTGCCACCCTCCGGCTCCAGCACAGCGTCTCACGCCAAGCGATTTGTGTCAGAGCTGCGAGTCGATCGGTAGAAGCTTCAACAGGTCGGCGACGAGGCGCCGGCGGAATCCAGTTTCGGGCTCACCCCGGTAGCGCACTGTTTCGCCGTTCCTCGTAGTCTCCCAGACGATCGCGCCATTCGGGTCGAGAAGGACGCGGTAGCTATTGGCGGGCACGACGCCAGTGGCCATGTAGGCCGTCAGCCTTTCGGCAAGCTCCGGGCTCTCGATATAGAGGCCGGCTTCGGTGTTGATCGCGGCAGAGCGCGGGTCGAGGTTGAAGCTGCCGATGAACACCGCCTTGCCGTCGAAGGCCATCGCTTTTGTGTGCAAGGCCGCCGACGACCGCCCGGAGCGGAGCGACCACCCCTTCCGGAAGGCGTCGGTATCCGGGCGAAGCTCGTATAGCTCCATGCCGTTCTCGAGCAGCCGCCTGCGGGTCTTGGCGTAGCCTGAATGAGCCGGCAGCATGTCATTCGAAGCGAGCGAGTTGGTTAGCACGCGCACCCGGACATTGCGCTCGTGCAGCGCCTTGACGGTTGCCTGCGCCATGGCGGGCAGGACGAAATAGGGTGACTCAACGAGCAGCTCCTCCTTCAACTCGGCGACACGCCCGCGGATAAAAGCGACAACCTCGTCGCTCTCCTTACCGGGGGCAATGGTTTCGGGGTGGTCGGCGACGATTTGGCCAGGTGCCCACACCAGATTGTCGCGAAGCTCGACGCCCTTGGCCGCTAGTTCGCCCAGTTCCTGGTCGATCGGATATGGGTATTCGGCCGCGACGATCTCGTCACGCAAGCGAATCCGGATCGCATCGAGGTCGGCGGCGCCATGGGCGCGATCGACGATGGCCGCAATCGGCACGGTCGAAAGGCTGTTCCAGAACAGGTCGAACACCCCCGACAGATCGGGCACGACAGGCCCGACCGCCAACACATCCAGATCGCGATAGTTGGCGATGGTATTCACGCCATAATAGATGTCGCCGATGTTGCGGCCGCCGACGATGGCCGCCGCATTGTCAGCAACCATCAACTTGTTGTGCATGCGGCGGTTGACCCGGCCGAAGTCGAGAATGAAATCAAGAACAGACCAGCGCCGATTCGTGAGCGGGTTGAAAAGACGGATCTCGATGTTGGGATGGGCATTGAGGGCGGCTTTGACGGAATCGCTGGACTTGTAGAAGGGATCGTCGACGAGGAGCCGAACCCTGACGCCACGATCTGCCGCCCTCATCACGTGTTCGACGATGATCCTGCCGGTCGTGTCGCCGTCCCAGACGTAGTATTGCATATCGAGGCTTCGCTCGGCCAAGTCGGCCAGCGCCAGACGGACGATGAAGGCCTCGCGGCCGTGGCTCAAGAGGTGGAAACCGGAAAGGCCGGGATGCTCATCGGCCGCCGAACCGAAGAATTGGCCTAGCCTCGTGGACGCGGGCTCATCGAATGCCCTCGATGCCGTGCGTGGATACTCGGTCCTGCGGCGGGTGGCCCAGGCGGTGAAAACCTGGTTAAGCCAAATCAGGACAGCGCGTAGCAGTCCGCGAACGGCCAGCGCCCAGGTTTCCGCCCAAGACTTAGCCGAAGACTCCGCCGAAACCGGAGAGCTGTGGGTTCGTTGCGCCTCGGCGCGCATTTGGCGGTTATCGGCAATACGGTAGGGCGTCCCGCGGCGCATCGCGCTCTCCCAAAACCCCCCACGGCCAGCAGGCAAACGCGGCAACGGCAATCCGTCAAGCGCAAACTCGCGCGCTGCCTTGGAGAGCGGCGATCCATAAACGCGCTTGAAACACGCTTGAAACACTCTGGAAGTTGAAAGGAGCTAACGTATGGCCGGCTGCAGTTTTCGCGCGACGTTGACCAGCGAAACTGTGGGAATGATGCAGGCTCCACGCACATGCCCCAGCTTGAGGATTTCTTTCGATTAGGCGCGAGCCGAGCCGAACTCGCGAGGCTCAACAATTTCAACGCCTTCCGTCCATCGTGCGCTGAGCGGATGGCGAATGGGAAGGCCCTTCGCCGAAATGTGCGCCCGCTCGTCCCATGCGGAATTCCGTCGCTCGCGCGGCCGACCCGATCCGGTTTCGATCCTTGAGGCGCAGAATGCTACCCGCATTAAGGAGCTGGTGCCTGTGCGGATGGCACGTATGCTGACCTCGCCGTTCGCTTTCCTGCGGGGAAGCGCCGCAATCATGGCGGGCGATCTGGCAAACTCTCCGCGCACTGATCTCGAGGTGATGGCCTGCGGCGACATGCATCTGATGAATTTCGGCCTGTTCGCGTCGGCCGAGCGCAACCTCGTTTTCGCAATCAACGATTTCGACGAGGTTCTCCCGGGGCCATGGGAGTGGGACGTCAAGCGGCTGGCCGCGAGCGCCGCGGTTGCCGCTCTCTTTGTCGGCGGCAACCGGACTGACGCCGAGCAGGCGGCCCGCGCGGTAGTCGAAGCCTATGTCAGGCGAATCCGCCGCTATGCCGAGATGGGATTTTTGGAAGTCTGGTACAACCTGATCGACGAGAGAAAGATCCTCGCCGCGGCCCCGCCGCGCATGCGAAAGCTCGCCCGGGCCACCTTCGACAAGGCACGGGCCAGAGGCCACATTCGAGCGCTCGATCGGCTAACAGAAGAGGTTAACGGTGAGCATCGGATCGTGGAGGATGTGCCGCTGATCGTCCGCGCGAAGCATCTCCCGGACGGCACGCCGATCGCCACTGAAGATCGATGCGCCCGCGCTCGCGCCATTGGTCGTACCCATCACGATTGCGATCCTCGTCGGCCTATTCCTGGTGCAGCGCAAGGGAACCGAGTTCGTCGGCAACATCTTCGGGCCGGTAATGCTCGTGTGGTTCATAGCAATCGCCGTGCTCGGCCTCAGGGGAATCTTGCAAAGCCCGTCCATCCTTGCCGCCGTCAGCCCACATCACGCCGTGCTCTATCTCAGCCACGCGGGACCCGGCATCGCCTTCGCCGTGCTCGGCGCCGCCTTTTTGGCGCTCACCGGCGCGGAGGCCATGTATGCCGATATGGGCCATTTCGGCCGGCTGCCGATCCAACTCGGATGGTTCGCGATCGTGTCGCCGGCGCTGATGCTCAATTATCTCGGTCAGGGAGGACTGCTGTTGGCAGACCCCCATGCGGCGGAGAATCCGTTCTACCTTCTGGCGCCAAGATGGGCGCATTACCCCATGGTTGCGTTTGCAACCGTTGCCACCGTGATCGCCTCGCAATCCATTATCTCCGGCGCGTATTCCCTCACCCAGCAGGCGATGCAGCTCGGCTTCCTGCCGCGAATGCGGGTGCTGCACACCGCTAGCCACGAGAAGGGGCAGATCTATATCCCTGCGGTGAACTGGCTGCTCGCCGTCGGCACGCTCGCCGCCGTGCTGTTGTTCCGTTCATCCGATGCACTCGGCGGAGCCTATGGGATCGCCGTCTCAATGCTGATGGCGGTCACCACCGTGCTGGCGGCCCTCGTCGCCCTGAAATGGGGCTACAACCCACTCCTGGTCGTTGCGGTGAACGGCTTCTTCCTTGTCATCGAGTTGGTTTTCGTTGCGGCGAATGCGACGAAGCTGATCGAGGGGGGCTGGTTCCCGCTCCTGCTGGCGTGTGTCATTGCATTTGTCATGCTGACCTGGCGCACCGGGTGGCAGTTGCTTGAGCAGCAGCGCGCCAAGCTGCGCCAGCGCGAGGAGGAGTTCGTCGAGTGGGTCATCAAGACGCCGCCTATACGATTGTCCGGCGCGGCGGCGATCTTCACGGCGGCGACCACGGGGATCCCGCTTGGCCTGACCCATCACTTAAAGCACAATCGCGTCCTGCACGAGCGTGTGCTGCTCATCGCCTCGGTCAGCGTCGATGAACCGCGGGTCGAAGATGCCGACCGCATCAAGCTCGTGCCGGTTGGCGCGGGCATCACCCGCGTCATCTTCTATTTCGGCTTCATGGAAACGCCAGACATCATGGAAGGGCTGAAGCTCGCCTGCCGTCTGCCTGAGCTTCAAGGCATCGATCCCGAGAATATCACCTATTATTTCAGGCGCGTGATGGTGATCGCCTGCGAGAAGGCGTCCGGCATGGCGGTCTGGAGAAAATCCCTGTTCGCTACGATGCACCTCAACGCCAACCTGCCAGCGGCGTATTTCGGAGTCCCGCCCGCTCAGGTCGTTGAGGTTGGCCTCGAAGTCGAAATTTAGCCCCTACAGCACCCGTCTCTGAGATATCGACTTTTCGTGTCCGCTTCGGGTCGAAAAGCGTCGTTTTGAAAGCCGGTCAGTCATTTCCGGTCTGCCCCGACAAACGGACTTTCTTAGCATCCGGTGGATTGTCCCAAACGGGCCACTTCCGGACTCATGCATCCACAGCAAAAGCACCTTATTCGATCACCTCGTCGGCGACCGTCAACAACTTGGCCGGCATGTCAAGAAGGCCGCTGGGCGCGCCGTGAATAGTCATGCAATAGGTATGAGAAGACACACGGAGGTGACGCGCATGCAGGACCGGTTTCGTTCGCCGACAGTTGCGACAGCGGGTGCGCGCGTGGAAGTCGTTAGTAGATTTCAGGTACAAATCGCTGAGCCGTCATTTTCGGACGCTTGTAGCCAGTATCAGCCTGGCGTCGAGGCAACTCGATTTCAACCGGCCTCAGATCACGATACGGGACCCTAGACAGCAAATGGGCGATGCAGTTGAGCCGGGCCCGCTTCTTGTTGTCGGAGTTTACGACGTACCACGGACTCACCTTGGTATCCGTTTCGGCGAACATAAGGTCCTTGGCCCGCGAATAGTCGACCCAATGCTGGCGTGATGCTATATCCATGCTGCTAAGCTTCCATCGTTTGATCGGATTGCGCATGCGGTCCTGGAAGCGCGCTTCTTGCTCCTCGTCGTTGACCGAAAACCAATACTTCACGAGCATGACGCCCGAGCGAATCAGCATCTCCTCGAAAAGAGGACACGAGCGCATGAACTCCCGATATTCATCGTCGCTGCAAAAGCCCATGACTCGCTCAACACCAGCGCGGTTGTACCAGCTGCGATCGAACAAGACGATCTCGCCGGCAGCTGGCAATTCCCCCACATAGCGTTGGAAATACCATTGCCCGCGCTCCTTCTCGGTCGGCGTTGCCAGCGCGACGACACGGCAGACTCGTGGATTGAGCGGATCGG
>Ga0210407_10003415_pt1 | contig 12894 bp, 12 predicted proteins | sample IncBWC27MmetaG_FD_150860 | JGI IMG/M metagenome (GOLD analysis project Ga0210407, IMG submission 150860) | Forest soil microbial communities from Barre Woods Harvard Forest LTER site, Petersham, Massachusetts, United States - Inc-BW-C-27-M | ecosystem: Environmental > Terrestrial > Soil >... | reverse complement strand
GCGCATCGCGATTACCGCGTTGCCGCCCTTCTCTTGCGTGGCCAATCGCAGCCGCTCGATCGCATGGAGGCGGCTTTCGCTGAGCAGCTTCGTGTACCCGCCGACTTCGCCGCCGACCAGCATGCGCAAGCTCGCGCCGAGGTTTGAGAAGACGTTGCGCGCGCGCACGATCAGCCCGAACACTTCGCCATACACCGCGACGATCTCGTAGCCGGGCACGTCGTTCATCGTGGTGACGAGAATCTTGTCGAGTTCTTCGTTCATCCCGCGACCATACCGCCGCGCCGCGCAGAGCGCCAATCGCGCGGCCAGGAGACTCGATCAAGCCGACGCTGGAACAGCGCATTCGGAGCGCGATGCAGAATCGACGCCCCAGAACTCTCGCAGCAGCGTGCTAACCAGGCGCGGATGCTCTTCCTGAAAATATAACTTCGCGCGCGGCACGGTTATCACGCGCTTGATTCCACCGAGGTTGGCGCGCAGCCAATCGAGCGACGGCTTCATATCGAAGACGGTGTCGGCCTCGGCCCATATCACCTGCGCAGGGGTTTTGAGTTTTCTGAGTTGTGGCGCAGACGCGATGAGTTGCGGACGGTTGGTCTCGAGATCGGCGACTCGGCAGGCCTGCTCACATCGCAGTTCGCTCGCAACCAAAGGTTCGAAGTAGATTTTCACGACCTCGGCCGTCGCGGCCGACGCGGCGTTCTCGTATACCCCGTTTAGTTGCGCCTGCGCGGCGGATTGATCCTGAAGCATCAGCTTGAAGCCCTGAATGATCGCGCGGCTTCTCACCAGCTCGAAGAAGTTTTTCGCCATCGCGTTGGGCCAGGTGTCGTGCACTTCGCAATTGAGCAGAGTCAGGCTGCGGATGCGCTCCGGATAGTGCGCCGCGAACGTCTGGCTGATCCCGCCTCCGCTGTCGCTGCCGACCAGGTCCACCGCGTCGATTCCGAGCCGGTCGAGAAGGGAGTCGAGCATTCGCGCCTGCGCGACGAACGACAAGTCCTCACCCCCCGGAATTTCGCTGTATCCCAGACCCATCAGGTCGGGCGCAATACATCGCCGGTCGGTTGCGAGATCGTCGAGCATGGCGCGCCACTGAAACCCGTTCATCGGGTATCCATGGAGAAACAGCGCGGCCGGGCCATGGCCTTGCTCGAGGTAAGCGATACGACCGGACGAGGTTTCTGCAAACTGGCGGGAGCGGTGGAACTTGGCTGCATTCATTGATAATCTCCTTGCAGTGGTGAATTAGAGATACATACAGAATGTATCTCACATATATTTGATATGAGTGTCAAGAGCCGCAAGCAGGAGCATACCGAAGCCACTCGCAAGGCGCTGGTCAAGGTCGCGAGGAAACTGTTCGCGGAGCGGGGATACGCGGGCACCGCGACGGAGGAAGTCGTGCGCCGGGCGCGGGTCACTCGCGGCGCGCTCTATCATCATTTCAAGGACAAACAGGACTTGTTCAAAGCGGTGCTCCACGAAGAAGAAATGCGTCTCGCGCTCAAGGTTGGCGAGGTCGCGATCCAGCAATCCGATCCGTGGTCGCAACTGATTTCCGGCAGCCAGGCGTTTCTTGACGCGTGTCTCGATCGCGCGGTGCAGCAGATTGTGCTGATCGATGCGCCGGCGGTGCTCGGATGGTCGGGGTTTCGCGAGATTGACGAGGCTTATTTTCTGAGCGCGATGAAGGACACGTTGCAGCGCGCAATCGACGCCGGCCAGATCGCGGCGCAGCCGGTCGATCCGCTTGCGCACATTATATTCGGCGCTACTCACGAGGCCGCGATGCTGATCGCGCACGCCGACGACGAGGCGGCGGCGCGAAATGAGGCAAGCGCCGCGATCGTGCGGTTCTTATCGGGGATTCGGGTTAAGTAGCCACAATCGCAGACCAGTCGCCGCTTGACCGCGCAATCGAATCGGCTACGCTTGGCCGTCTATGGATGCACCGATGCTTAACGACGTATTGCCCGACCTGCTCGAGGAGATCATTTATCTGCTCAAGCAGCAGGGAGCTGATCCGCTCGAGGCCAAGCTTCGCGCGCTGCGGATCGAATCGGTCTGCGATTGCGGCGACGACAATTGCGCGAGCTTCGCGACTGCGGCTGAAGTAAAGGTTGCGAACTACGTCGAGCTGCAATCGATGGAAGGGCAGGTGATCATCGATCTGAACGCGGCTGACGAGATCTGCTTTATCGAGGTACTCGGGCGGCCGGACGTGAAGTATCTGCTCGAGGAATTTTACGACAGCCGCAACTGATCTCTAGCCGGTGGCGCGTTTTTGCGGGGCTAGGCGGAAACGCTCGGCGAATTCGACTACCTCGTTTGCGACGATTTCTTTTTCGCAGTCGACGGTGAGCACGTGATAGCTCTCTTCGAGCTCGATCGCGCGTTTTTCAGGGCTGCCTAGATGTTTCATTACGTAGTCCAGATTTTTGCGAATCGGACAGGTGTGATCGCGCTTCGAATGCATAACTAGTGTCGGCTGCGTGATCTGCGAGAGCATCGGCTTCACGATCGCGCACAGGTCGAGCAGCTTCATCGGCGCGGTGAGCGGCATCAGCGCGCATCGCGGATGCACTCCGCGCGCGGCCGCGTCGTAAATGTCCGATGTCCCGGAATTGTAGAGGTAGAGATTGTTGGCCAGAGAACCGAGCATCCGCACCACATTAATCTGGATGGTTCTCGCAGTGGGCAGGAAGAATGCCGGCGCGAGCATCACGAGTCCCGCAACCGCCTCGCGCTGATCTGCGGCGACTCGCGCCGACAGCACCGCGCCCATCGAGAGTCCCACGACCACGTTGGGATCGCGGAACTGGCGTAACTCCTCGAGTCCATGCACCACGCTTTCGTACCAATTGTCGTAGCTCGCGAGTCCGAGTTCCTCAGGCGCGCCGGCGTGACCGGCGAGCTTCACCCCGCGCACGCGCATCCCGCGCGCGGCCAGCCGCTCGCCGAGGTAGCGCATCTCATATGGAGTCCCGGTCAGACCGTGGACGAGGAGGACGCTGACGCCCTCGCCGGGAAGGAAAAACTCGTTGGTATCGACGCCCGCGGAGTTTCGCGATGGAGGCTCGTCGGATTCAGCGCTCATGTTTGATCTCGCGCCCAGGCGCGTCCTTTACATCGACGACTCGGAGGAGGATCCGAGCTGGTCGGTATCGATCTGAATCTTGGCCGTGTTCTTCAGTTGATCGACGAATTGAGTCCACGCCTGAGTGCGGCGCTGCTCGACGTATTCCTGCATGAAGGACTTTTGCGCGCTCTTCCAATCGTCCTCGCTGGGTTCGGCGCGCGAGACCACTTCGAACAAATAGGAATTTCCGCCGTGCTCCATGACCCGATCGATCATTGCGGGAACCGCTGGCACCGCGGCTGCGGCGTCAGTCACTTCGGGAAACTGGCCGATTCCGGGAATCGCATGATCGGCGCGCGCGACAGGGGCGACGGCGCTGATTTGAAGCTTGTTCGACGCGGCGGCCTTGTCGAAATCCGCGGCGCTCTTGATCGTCGCGAGGATCTTTTGCGCTTGATCGGCGGCGTTGGTTTCCGCGGTGCTTTGAATCAGCGCGTCGCGCACCTGCCCTTCTATCTCCTTCAGGGGCGGAATCCTGGACGGCTGTTTCGCAATCAGCTTGACCAGGTAGGGCGACCCGTTCCCGGGCGCAACTCTCACCTGCCCCGCTTCGAGTTTGAATGCGTACTGATTCAACTCGCGATCGGTCTCGGCGCCTTTGATTGGTTCATTCTGCGCGAACATCGGAGTCTCGACCGCTTCGAGTCCGCGCTTCTTCGCAAGGTCCTGCAGACTGGTTCCACTGAGCGCGGCGGCCAGGTCCTCGCGGGTCGCGTCTCGCGCCACTTTGGACCCCGCCTGGGTCCTGAGCGTTTCGATAATTTTCGTCCGCGCTTCAGCGAGGGTGTCGGTATGCGCAGGCTTGATTTCCTCGAGCTTGATGATGTGAAAGCCGTAGTGCGTCTCGACCATCTTGAGCTGTCCGGGCTTCATCGCGAACGCCGCATCCTCGAACGGCTTGATCATCTGCCCGCGGCCGAAGGTTCCGAGATCGCCACCCTTGAGCCGAGTCGATGTATCCTCTGAATACGCCGCCGCCAGTTTTGTGAAGTCGCCGCCGGCGAGCGCCTGCTTGAGCACCTCGGTCGCTTTGTCCTTCGCCGCAGCTTTTTCGGAATCGTTCGCACCCGCCGGAACCGAGAACAGTATGTGGCGTGCGTGGACCTGGTCGGGATGGGTGAACTCGGTCTTCGAGTTGTGCTTGTAGTAATCCTGGATTTCCTTGTCGGTCGGCACATACTTGGCCGCGAGCGTAAGCGGCGGGTAATGGATGAAGGTTATTTTGACTCGCTCGGGCTCGCGGAACTGTTCGGCGTTCTTTTTGTAATAGTCGGCGACCTGGTTCTCAGTCGGCGATATTTTTGCGAGGAAATAAATTGACGGAACTTCGATGTAGCGCATTCCCACGCGTTCATTGCGCAGGTTGTACGCATGGCGCGCCTCATCGTCGCTGACTTGCACGCCCGCGGTGATCATGTCGCGCAGCAGGTCTTCGATCATCTCTTTGCGTTGGTCGTTTTCAAATTCACTCGGAAGCAAATTGGCGTTGCGCAACACTTCCTGGTAGGTGTCGAAGTCGAACTGGCCGTCACGCTGAAATACGGGCACGGTGGCGATCTTCTGCTGCAGGGCTTCATCGCTGATGCCGATGCCGAGATGGCGCGCCTCGTCGCTGATCAGTTGGGAGTCGATCAAGCGCTCCAATGCTTCTTGCCGCAGATTCACATTTTGCAGCACGGCGGCCGCGTTGGCGCCGTACCGCTGTTGCAAGGACTCGCGGATTTGATTGGCGGCGCGATTGACCTCATCGCCAAGTATTCGATTCCCGTTGATGGTGGCGATCGGATGGACGCGGTTGAACATTCCCATGCCAAAGCCCCAGAAAGCCATGACTAGCGCCAAGATGGCGAAGGGAACTTGCACCTGCCACGAGTATTGGTAACGGCGGATTCCTTCTAACATTGCGGAGTTATCATACTTTACCGTCTTTTCGGTTCGCAATTGCATTAGTTTGCTTGATTGGCCCCTTCTCAATTGTTAGCGTGTCGGTCAGCAGAATTGGGACGGACTCAGATTTTTCTTCTCTTGGGGAGACTCTTCGCATCTGGGACGTCAGGGTGGCATTTGGGGTGTAGATTTTCGGGCCAGACATTAGAGGCCTGAACCGGGCGGCAGGCCAGGGGGAAAATTCGGTGGTTTTTGATTCAATCTTCGGTTGGTTTTCCAGCGATCTCGCAATCGATCTCGGCACCGCTAACACGCTTATCTACGTGAAGGGTGAAGGGATTGTCTGCAACGAGCCTTCGGTGGTGGCGGTGCAGAAAGATTCACGCGGCTCGCGTCGCGTGCTCGCGATCGGCTCGGAGGCGAAAAAGATGCTCGGGCGCACGCCCGGCTCGATCGTGGCGATTCGCCCGCTCAAGGACGGCGTGATCGCCGACTTCGAAATCACCGAGAACATGCTCAGCTACTTCATCAAGAAAATTCACACCGGCAAGACGCTGGTCCGCCCGCGGCCGCGAATCGTCATCTGCGTGCCGTTCGGGATCACCGCGGTTGAAAAACGCGCGGTCCGCGAGTCGGCCGAACAAGCAGGCGCGCGCGAGGTCTATCTGATCGAGGAGCCGATGGCGGCGGCGATCGGAGCGGGCCTTCCAATCACCGAGCCGACCGGCAACATGATCGTGGATATCGGCGGCGGCACCACCGAGGTCGCGGTGATCTCGCTCGCGGGAGTCGTCTTCTCGCGATCGGTGCGGGTCGCAGGCGACAAGATGGACGAGGCGATCATCCAGCACATCAAGCGCAAGTACAACTTGCTGATCGGCGAGCGCACCGCGGAACTGATAAAGATCACAATCGGATCGGCTTACCCGGGCAACGAGATCCAGACCATGGAGATCAAGGGACGCGACCTGGTCGCCGGAGTGCCAAAGATTATCGAGATCACCGATGAAGAAATTCGCGAGGCGCTGATGGAACCGGTGCGGCAGGTCGTCGAATCGGTGCGTATCGCGCTGGAGCGGACGCCGCCCGAGCTCGCGTCGGACATCGTCGACAAGGGAATCGTGCTGGCGGGTGGAGGCGCACTGTTGCGCAACCTCGATGTCCTGCTGCGCGAGGAGACCGGCCTGCCAGTGACGCTCGCCGACGATCCGCTGACCGCGGTCGTGATGGGCGCGGGGAAGGTGCTGGACGAACTGTCGCTGCTGCGCGACGTGACCGTTGACTGATAGAGATTGCGGATTTCCTGAAACTCATCGCGCGCGTCGGGCGCTATTGACGTGAGAAGCAGCTTTCTCTGGCGCAACCGGGTGCTGCTGGCCAGCGGCGCGCTGCTGATCCTGTCGCTCCATCTGGTCTCGACCGGGGTTCACCCGGGCGATCTTGCCGCGCGTCCGGAGTCCGCGTTCCTTGAATTGATCCGTCCGATCGACGCGGCCTTTACGAATTTAACCTCCGGATTTTCATCGATCGTGAACGACTACGTCGATCTCGTTCATGTGCGCCAGGAGAACGCTCATCTGCGCATCCAGCTTGCCCAGGTCACGAGCGATCGCGCGCGCCTGGCCGAGCTCGAGGCCGAGAATCGGCACCTCGGCGAGTTGCTCGATCTCAAGGATGTACTCGGCCTCAAGTCAGTCGCCGCCAACGTGATCGGCAGCGACGCGACCGGTCTTTCCCATACCTTGATACTCGCCTCGGGAGAGAGCGACGGGCTCCTTCCCGGCATGGCGGTGTTGTCCAACCAGGGCGTGGTCGGCAAGATAATCGCGGTCAGTCCGCATGCCTCGCGAGTGCTGCTGATCGACGACCACAACTCGGCGCTGGACGGCTTGGATCAACGCTCGCGCGCGCGCGGAATAGTCGCGGGCATGGTCGATGACGGTGTGATTCTGAAATACAGTGATCGCTCTCAGGACATCCGCGACGGCGATACCGTCGTTACTTCGGGGCTCGACGGAATTTTTCCCCGCGGCCTGCTGGTCGGGACGATCAAGAGCGTGCGGCGCGAAGGTCCGGGCCTGTTCCTGAGAGTGCAAATCGCGCCGGCAGTCGAGTTCAAGAGACTCGAGCAGGTGCTGATCATGACTCAGCCGCCGCCTCACATCGACGACCAGGTCAAAGGCTGACCACGTTGCGCCTAATCCTGCTGTTCGGATTGTTTGCGATGCTGGGATTGGCGTTTGAGACCGCAATCCCGCATCTGATTTCCGCTCGTTCGCTGATTCCGAATCTCATCGTCATTCTCGCAGTCGATCTTGGGCTGCGCCATCATGGTGTATTACCCGCGATACTGGCGTTCGCGATGGGCTATGCGACCGACGCGCTGGCCGGCTCGAATCCGGGGCTCAACGCCTTCATGGTGACGATGGTGTTCCTGGTCAGCTACGAGATTTCGAGCCGGCTGCTGGTGACTAACGCATTCGTCGGCGCGACGGTGGTGTTTTTTGGCGTGATCGCGACCGCTCTGGGAGCCATCGCGATAAGCGCGGGATTTAACGCGCTCGGCAATACCGGATCGATACTGCCCTCGCTCATGCTTCAGGCCGGCATCTCCGCGATTGTCGCGCCAATGGTTTTTTCGATCCTGGCGGGCAGCAAGCGGATAGTAGGATTGCCTGCCCGGACGGCGCGTGAATAGATAATAGGCGGGAACGATAAGTGGCGAAGTTCCGCAGTTCAAATAGCAGTCGGCCGGTTCCGAAACTGGATTCACGCATCGCGGCGATGACCACGATCATGATCCTGCTGTTCGGCCTGGTTTCGGTCCGCCTCTACTACCTGCAAGTTCTCCATCATAAAGAGAATGTCGAGTTGGCCGATCGCAACCGGATTCGCATCCGGCGCGTGCCTGCGCCGCGCGGGCTGGTCTTCGATCGCAATCATCGGCCGCTGGTCGATACCAAACCGTCGTTCGACGCCGTAATTGTGCCCGAGGACTCGGACAAGAATCTTTCCCAGACGATCGAAAGGCTCGAGCGCTATACCGGCGCGGATCACATCGCCGACAAGATTTCTGACGCCGAGGAAGCAGGCCGGCCGCCCTACGAGCCGGTCACCGTCGCCGAGCGGCTGGGATGGCGAGAGGTGGTCGCGCTCGAGGCGCATCAACTCGATCTTCCGGGCGTCAGTCTCGAAATCACGCCCGCGCGCCATTACCTGTACGGACAACTCGCCGCGCACCTGCTTGGCTACGTCGGCGAGGTCACCAAGAACGATCTCATCGAGAAGCCCGACTACCACAACGGCGACGAGATCGGAAAATTCGGGCTCGAGCGCGTCGACGAAGGTTTCCTGCGAGGCAATGCGGGCGGCCAGGAGATCGAGGTTGACTCGGTCGGACGGCGGCTTCGCGTGCTCAAGGAGATTCCCGACACGCCCGGACAGAGCATCGTGATGACGATCGATCTGAACTTGCAGGAAGCCGCGGAACAGGCGATGGCGGGCAAGAACGGCGCCTTCGTCGCGCTCGATCCCAACAACGGCGACGTGCTCGCGATGGTCTCGCATCCGGCCTTCGATCCCGACATCTTCGGCGGCGGCGTGAAAGCGTCGGCATGGAAAGAGTTGATGACCGACCCGAATCATCCGCTCACCAATCGCGTGATCCAGGGAATCTATCCGCCGGGATCGACTTTCAAAATTGTCGATTCGATCGCGGGGCTGCAGGAAGGCACCCTCAACACTCAAACCGCGTACAACTGTCCCGGCGGCTTGTGGTTCGGCGGACGCGAGTACCATTGCTGGCGCAAGCAGGGTCACGGCACCGTCGAGTTGCACGACGCGATCGTTCGCTCATGCGACGTTTACTTTTATGAAGTCGGCGAGAAGCTCGGCGTCGATCGAATCGCGAAGTGGGCGAACAAAATGGGGCTCGGAATCAAGAGCGGAATCGATCTCGATCGTGAAAGTCCGGGAACTATTCCATCGTCAGCGTGGAAGCAGAAGCGGTTTCACGAGCGATGGTATCCGGCGGAAACGCTTTCGGTCGCGATCGGACAGGGCTACGTGGCGACCACTCCGCTGCAGATGGCCGAGGTCGCGGCTGTCGTCGCCAACGGAGGAACCCGCTATCGGCCGCAGTTCGTCAAGGCTGTCGAAGCTCTCGACGGCAGCATCGCCAAGTCATACCCGCCCAAAGTTGAATCTCGAATCGCGATCGATCCAGCCGCTCTGGAGACCGTCAAGGACGCGATGGCCGACGTTGTCAACGGCACGGGCGGCACCGCGCACAAGGCGCATCTCGACGACGTGATCGTGTGCGGCAAGACTGGCACCGCGCAAGTCGTCGGCAGTAAGGCGCCCACCGGCGAGGACGAGGCCGACGACAAGACGCCCGATCAGTTCAAAGACCACGCATGGTTCATCGCGTTTGCGCCGAAGGATCATCCGACAATCGCAGCCGCTTGCATCATCGAGCACGGCGGTCACGGCGGCAGCGCGTCCGCGCCGGTGATTCACGACGTGTTCCAGCGCTACTTTCAGCTTTACCCGCCGGCGCCGAAGCCCGAGATCGCGCGCGTAATCGACAACGATTCGCAATGACCGGGATGGCGAACTGATGGCCGATCGCAGACTCATCCTGCACTTCGACTGGACGCTGTTCATGCTGGTGCTGGCGCTGGCCGGCGTCGGCCTGGTGAGCGTCATCAGCGCCTCGTACGCTGGTTCTCATCGCACTTGGGATCCGCTCGTCGTTCGCCAGTTGATTTGGATCGCGGCAGGAACCGGCGCGTTGCTGGTCGCGGTCTTCATCGACTACCGCGCGTTTCAGTCGTACGCCTATCCATTCTATGTCGGCGTGCTCGGGCTTCTGATCGCGGTGATGGTCGCCGGGCATGCGACCGGCGGATCGCGTCGATGGATCAATCTCGGCATCTTCCATCTCGAACCCTCTGAGCTGGCCAAACTCGCGGTGGTGCTGGTGATGGTCCGCTATCTGCGCGAGGAGCCGCCCAAAGGTGGGTGGGGCCTGCGCCACATGATTATTCCGTTCGTGCTGCTCGGCATCCCGGCCGCGCTGGTGCTGAAACAGCCGGACCTCGGCACCGGACTGATCCTGGTTCTGATCACGGCGACGCTGATCTGCGTGGGCGGACTCAACTGGCGCACGATGCTCGTGCTCGGGATGGCCGCGATGCTCGCGGCGCCGCTCAGTTGGCATTACCTGAAACCCTACCAGCGCCAGCGCCTGGTCAGCTTCATCAACCCGCAAGCCGACCCGCTCGGCTCCGGCTATCACATCATCCAGTCGGAAATTGCGATTGGCGCGGGCGGCCCGTTCGGCAAGGGATTTCTGAAAGGCACGCAGGCGCGTTTGAATTTTTTGCCTGAGCAGAGCACCGACTTTATCTTCGCAGTCTTCGCCGAGGAGTTCGGCCTGGCCGGCGCTCTTGTATTACTGACCCTCTACGCAAGCGTGATCGCGCGCGGCGCATGGATTGCACGACACGCGCGCGATCGCTTCGGCGCGCTGCTCGCAGTAGGACTCACTGCGATCGTGTTCTGGCAGGTCGCGATCAACATCGGGATGGCGACCGGGATGCTGCCGGTGGTCGGAATCACGCTGCCGTTGGTCAGCTACGGCGGCTCGTCGCTAATCGCGATGATGGCCGCGATGGGAATCCTGATCAACATCAACACCCGCCGCTACTTGTTCTGAAAGAAATTTCGTTTCGAGGTTCACCACCATGCCGCGCGCAAAGAAGCTCACCGATCCAACTGACATCGCAATTGTCGAGATTCATAGGCGCTTCGTGAGCGCGATGGAAACTGTCAGGCTCGAAACGATCAGCCCGCAGATGAAGCAGAGCTATTTGATGGTGATGAAGTCGCTCACCGAAAAACTCGAGATGCCAAGCAAGCCGCTGCACGAAATTCTTGGCGAAGTGATGGCCGAGGCCGGCCCGTTCATCTTCCAGGCGATGCAACGCTGATCAGGGCAGGGTCGGCGTGCCCGCGTGGGCAAGCGCGGCGGCGATGCGAGCGGCTACGTCGGATTTATCGGCATCGTTGCGAATCTGCTCGTAGCGGCACCAGAGGACCAGATTCTCGAGGTCGTTGCTCGGGCCGCCGCGATCAAGAATCTCAACTACCATCAACGCGTAATGGGTCCCCCAGTCCGGCTGGCGCCCGTCCAAATCGCGGAAGCCGTACTCCTTCGCGAGCGTCCAGCTTGCGAAAACCTTTCCCGCCTTAGTCGCCACGTTTGGGTCCGCGGCCAACGCCACCACCGCGCGTCCAACATAGGACGGGGTCTCCGACTCGGCGAAATTTGGATCCTTGGCGATCGCGTCGCGCCAGTTTGCTTCGGTCACGCCGAATCCGTCGAGCATCGCTTCCGATCGGAGAAACCCCGGCGTCAGCGCCAATGCGACGACCTGATGACGGCGAAGTTCGGCGGCCATCGCATATGCGAGTCGGATCGCGGAGATCTTTGCTAGGTCGTAAAACAGGTTGCCGCGATAGTCGAGATGCATGCCATCGGTGATTTCGATGATCAGTCCCGACTTTTGCTTCACCATCAACGGCGCGCCGAAGCGAGCGGTCAGAATATGCGTATCCACCGCCAACTCCTGCATCTTAAGGCCTTTACCGGGATCCAGTTTCCAAAACGGCCTGCCCCACTCGCTCAGCTCGTCGCCGCCCCAGATGTCGTTGACCAGGATGTCTAGGCGTTGGAAATCGCGCTCGACTCGCTCAAGCAGCTCACGAACTTCGTCCGCGATTGTGTGATCGACCCGAATCGCGATGCCGTTGCCACCCGCAGCGGTGACAAGCTCCGCCGTTTCCTCGATCGTCTCGGGTCTGCCCGCAGTCGCGGGATTTCCACGAGTGCTGCGGCCGGTGCAAATGACAGTAGCTCCCGCAGCACCGAGCATCGTGGCGATGCCACGCCCGGCCCCGCGCGTCGCGCCCGCTACCAGCGCGATTTTCCCGGCTAACGGTTTCTTCTCATCTTGAGCGCTCATGCGACTATGCCTCGAATGCGTACGCGGCTTCCTCGTGCTCGCTGAGATCGAGTCCGACTTGCTCCGACTCGTTCACCACTCGAAGGCCGACCAGCGCGTCGGTGACCTTGAATAGCGCCATGCTTCCGACGAACGAAAACGCCATGCTTGCGACAACCGCAATCGCCTGCACCATCAATTGACGCGGATTTCCAAAGAACAGGCCGTTCGCGCCGTTCGCGTTGACCAACACGCTGGCGAACAGCCCGGTCGCGAGCGCGCCCCAAATTCCGCCGACCGCGTGCACGCCGACGACGTCGAGCGCGTCGTCGTAGCCAAGCCGCGACTTCATCCGGCATGCGGTGTAACAGAGCGCGCCTGCGACTGCGCCGATGATTATCGCGGAGAGCGGGCCCACGTAACCCGAGGCCGGGGTGATCGCGACCAGGCCCGCGACCGCGCCGCTCGCGGCGCCGAGCACGGTCGGTTTGCCGCCGATCCACCATTCCGCGCCAACCCATGTCAGCGTAGCGGCCGCGGCGCCAAGATGCGTCGCGACAAAGGCCGACACCGCGAGGTCATTGGCTGCGAGCGAACTACCCGCGTTGAATCCGAACCATCCGACCCACAGCAAACCCGCGCCGGTGACAGTCATGGTCAAGTTGTGCGGCGGCATCGGCTCGCGTAGATAACCGCGGCGCGGGCCTACCATCAGCGCACCGGCCAGCGCGGCAACGCCGGATGAGATGTGAACCACAGTGCCGCCGGCAAAATCGAGTGCGCCCATCTCGTAAATCCATCCGCCGACGCCCCATACCCAATGCGCGAGCGGATCGTAAATCAGCGTGACCCACA
>Ga0210407_10003414_pt1 | contig 12897 bp, 8 predicted proteins | sample IncBWC27MmetaG_FD_150860 | JGI IMG/M metagenome (GOLD analysis project Ga0210407, IMG submission 150860) | Forest soil microbial communities from Barre Woods Harvard Forest LTER site, Petersham, Massachusetts, United States - Inc-BW-C-27-M | ecosystem: Environmental > Terrestrial > Soil >... | reverse complement strand
GGGCAGAGCCGCGCGAGGAGTTGCGTAGCGTAGGCGGATGGGTCGGCCGCTGAGTGGGCGAGCGCGGTGACTTTTTCCACGAAGTCGCGGATCGGTTTGGAGAATAGCGCCACTTCGTCCGCCGGGACCGCGCGGTTGTATTTTTCCGATGCGTCGTGCAGCGAAGGATCGGAGAGCAGGAAGTGCGTGATCATCGGCAGGCCCCACCGCGACACCTGCACCTCCGGCGCGTGGCCGTAGAGCGATACGGTGGCCCAGGCGTGTACCACACCTTGGCCGATCAGGCTGCTGGGGAGCTCGAGGACGATGGCGCTGACATTGTTGCCGGCGAAGAAGCTCTGGCCATTCTGGAACGACTCCGGGGCAAACCTGTTTTCAGACCACAGAGCTTTTCTGAAGGCGCCGAAACCGACGCCATTGGTGGCGAACAAATCGGGCGCGAGGCCTGCGTACGCCAGGCAGCCCTGATTCGCTTTCACCACGCGTCCCGTGTTTCCGGAAGTGATGAGTTCGCCCGCGGCACCCTTCAGAGCGTCCGCTCCGGTGGCGCGCCGGACCGCGAAGGTCTGAACGTGCTCGCCGCCATCGCCGTGGGAGGGCGCGCCGAACTGGACCTTGAAGGTGACGTCTTCGCGAAGATCGCGATCCGTATCGAAGCGAAAGGCGTAGATGCCTTCGTCGCGGAGGGTGTCTGGCGCGCCGACGCCGGCGTTCGGATTCACGGTCAAAGCCATGACCGTTGTGCCCGGGCGACCGCGAAACAAGTAGAAGTCGCAGATGTTGATGCGGGGATCTTCTTTTGCGGTAGGCGTATCGAAATGATGCGACATGGCGAATCTTCTCCTCTAGGTAGGGTTAGGCGCGAGGCTAAAATGTCGATCGCTCGGATGCGGGGCCGATGGGGTGGTCGTCGTTGACATCCTCAACCTCGTCGGAAGATTTTTCAAGTTTGGAATGGAAACGAAGCAATTTCCAAGTCCTGATTAATCGTAATCGGAAACTGACGTACTAGCGATTCCACGAAGAACCTCCCGTGATTTGCTAGGGCAGTAGAATCATCAGGCGTCGCCCTTCGCTTTTCGCGCCTGCCATTGGCCCTGTTTTCCAATCAAAGCTTCAAGTTCCGCAGCATAGATTTCCGCGCGTTCGTATAGGCGCGCGTTTTGGATGGCCACGGCTGCAGAAATCGCGAGAGATTCCGCGACGCGGAAGTGCTCCGCTGTAAAGGCCCCGGGACGGGAATGGCCGACCGAGAGCAGGCCCAGAACGCGTTCTGTTGACGGACGTTCCGTTGAGGCGATGAGCGGCACACAGATCCAGGAGCGCACACCTTGGAGGACACCCGCATCCTCCCAATCCTTTTCTTTCGCCGTATCGAGAACGAAGACACTTTTCCGGGCCACCCGAACGCGTTCGAGGAAGGTATTCCGCTGGCCCTCGAGCATTTGCACGGTCTTCGCCGATGTGCGGGCCACGTAGAGGCAGTCGTCTTCGGTTAGGATCACGCTGGCGGCCTCGTAAGGGACAATATCGAGCAAGGAAGCCAGGAGCGTATCGAGGACGGTGTCCATGCTGAGGTTCTTCGTGAGCGTAAGGGTCGAGAGCCGCAACGCTTCGGCTTCGGAGCGAGCCGCCTCGGCCGCCGCGAGGTGCTTGGCGATATCCATCTCCGCTTGTTTGCGTTCAGTAATATCCTGCGCGATGCCGACAAGGCGCGGAGGGACTTCGCCGGAGTGACCGGCCGCGGTCCCCTTACACCAGATCCAGCGCGTAACTCCGTCCGCGCGCACGATGCGGAACTCTTCATCGAACTTTCCGGTGGTGCGGGCTTCTGCGAGCTTCACGAGGAAGCGGGGGCGGTCGTCCGGGTGGACTAAATCTTTGTAGGACGAAGGATTCACGCGGATCTCCCGGAGAGAGTGCCCGGTGACGGCCTCATAGGCATTGCTGACGAAGATGACTTCGTTGGTGTCCGCTCTTAGCATCCAAACTACGTCTTGCACATGGTCCGTGACTTCTTGGAGGAGTTCCTGGCTTTGCCGCAGCGAGGCCTCGGTCACGTTGCGTTCCCTGCCAGTATGGAGCAGGTGGTAGGCATGCAGTGCGAGAGTACAGACGAGAATAAATGGAATGACGGCAAGAAACAGCCGGGATTGGTGGTCAGGTACAACCAGAGATAAGGCGAAGAAGACGATCCCGAGGATGAGAAGGGAGAGGGAGGTGATCCAGAACCACCGGGGAGGAGGTTCCGTGGGCAGAAGCGTCTTCGGAAGAAACGAAGCCATAGGCACGCGAGAAGAGCTGACCGAGGAGCCGTGCACGATTCCTCTTTAGTTTCGTGGACGTTTGGTAGCCATGCTACGCGCCGCCTTTCCACGGAGTCAAGGCGAGACTACAGGGTTTTACAGGGCTCGAGGCTATTGCCTAGACGACGAGCGAACCTGCATTTAGGGGCGGAACATCCGCCCGATTCGAGCTCCCATCTCTTCGTGGGCCAGGAACTCGCCCCGATCGAGTTGGTCCAACCCTTTTTTGACTTGCTCCCTGAACCATACGTCATGGTCCACGTAGTGTTCGACGAGTTGTTGGAGGTATTCCGCAGGGCCGCTGTTGTTCTCTTTCGCCGCACGGTCAACGCGCGCTTGCAACTCCGGATTTAGGTGTACTTCCATGTTGGAAGGTTCTTAGAAGAAAACTCCGGGAGAAACGTGAAAGCGGTGGCTGAGCTTTTCCATCTGTTGCCGATTGAGTTGTCGTTTTTCTTTCAAGACCAAGGACACGATACTCTCGCCTCCCAAATCGTCCGCAAGGTCTTTTTGTCGAAGTCCATTGGCAGCCATCAATTCCTTCAGGACCTCGACGCCCGAGACCCTTTCGATCTTGAAATGTTTTGCTTCATAGTCCGCGATCAGAACGATAAGCAGTTTGGCAGTTTCGGTTTCTTCTGCAGTTCGATGTGCTTTCCGTTGCAGCTCGAGAAGTCTCTGAATATATGTTTCGTGCTGTTGGGCAGAAGAAATGATCTTCGGAGCCTCTTCTTTGAGAAGATACTTTGCTGGCAGTCGTTCAGCAATTGCAGGCACTTTTCCACCCTCCTTTGTCGTAATCTTTGTGGGTCAATACCGCCAACACCGTAACTGTATCGCTACCATAGCACGGAGTGTCAATGCGATTCAGTGCGTAGCTTGCGCGGGAAAAGGGCGCGTCTTATCTTCTGCGGCTACGTCAACCTGGTTGTCGCTAAAGAGATGGAGTATCAGTGTAGAAACTCCGCGGCGCAGGTTCGGGAAAGAAGGCCGGTTCTCAACGCGTACTAAATATCCGCAGCTTCGTGATCCTTACCTTCGAGGCGTTTAAAGCGTGGCATGAAGGAACGTACGTCGTTCACTACCTTTCCCGGGTCCTGTTCCAGACCAACTGAAATCATGATGGCCGCGGTCAAAGAAGGTGTGTTTTTTCTCAACTCCAGGAAACTTATGTACTTCTCACTGTAGCCGCTTCGTTCGGCTACCTCCTTTTGGGTGAGCTTCAGCTTTCGACGAAGCTGCCGAAGTATGGTTGCGAACGCAGCCCGGACCACGGGGTTTTGGGGATGCGGTTTCTTGCCCGTTTTGCCCGTCTTCTTCGCCATAAGCGGGCCAATAATGAGATCTTGTAGAGCATAGTTCCAGGAAGTATACTATCCATTATGCAATGTTGTTGGAACTCAACTTGCTGTGGCATAGGGCGGGGAAGAGTTATTTGTATTGGCTCGCGCGGCGTCTGCGATTGGCAGGCAAAAGGCTTTCGACGCGGCGGACGAGATCGGCACCGGTGATGTTGAGAGCCCTCGCAATCTCAAGGATAGCGGTGAGCGAAGGGCTATATTTGCCTCTTTCGAGAAGGCTAATGTATTTCGGATGGTATCCGCTGTCGAAAGCGAGCGTTTCTTGCGTGATTCCCCGTTCTTCTCGCAGACTGATTAGGACGCGGGCGAATGCCCTTTTTTCGAGGTACGCGCGGTCGTCAGAGCTGCCAAGGCGAGCCATCTATGGCGAAATCTTGGCTCAGCTCAATGTATGGTTCCACAAACTATACTATCCGTCGACTTGGCCTCCCAAATGTGGGCGCCCTTCGTCGGGGCTGGGGTGGTAGCCATGTCGAGCTCATTTCCTGCAGCCCGTTATCCGACACTTCAGATTCGCAAAGACAGAGCGACCACAAATGCTATCTCTCAAGACGCGTTGTCGCAGGTCGACGAGCCTTCCGACGAGGCGCTCCTTGCTCGGATTCGCACAGATGATAAGGAGGCCCTAGGCCTTCTGTTCCGGCGATACGCCCAATTGGTCCATAACATCGGCAAGAGAATCCTCCATGACTCTGGCGAAGCCGAGGACTTTGTGCAGGAACTCTTCCTGCACCTTTTTCGCAAGGCGCACCTGTACGATTCCTCTAAAGGACCGGCGCGCGGCTGGATCGTACAAACGAGTTACTACCAAGCGCTGCGCCGAAGGGTTCACCTCAGCACCCGCCCGCACTATGGGTCGAAGGAACTTGACGAGTTGGCAGTCACAGACATCACAGCACCAGTGATGGCCGGATACGACCGGTCTGGCGAGGGGCTGTTCGGCAGAGTTCGCTGGCGGGAACTGATCGAGTGCTTGACCCCCGAACAGTGGGAGACCTTCCGGCTGCATTTTTATGAAGGCTATACTTTCGCAGAGATTAGCCAGGTGAGGAACCAGACGGTAGCCAGCGTGGTGCACCATTTCTACCGGGGCCTCGACCGCTTAAGAAAGCATATCTTCGCAAGTGAATTGCACGATCGCTAAACAATATGATAAAGATGGGAGAGTCACTAGAAAGCCATGGTGCGGTGCCGTATGAGTCCGCATGAAGAGTTTCTGGAACTATGTGCCGCTTCGACCGCCGGTGAATTGACCAAGGAACAGAGCCGCAAGCTCGATGAGCACCTGTTGGGGTGTGCCGCCTGCCGAGAGGTTCTGAAGCAGCTCCAGGAAACAGTGAAAACCGCGGTGCCAGCTATCGCCGCTGGCCTGCCTCAGAATGACCCCGAGCCGGATAAGTCCTGGTCCCAAGACAAGGCGGAGTCGGCGCTGTTTGAGCGCTTATCTAAAGAGGACAGTCGGGCCGGTTCCCGACAAACTCCAAAAAATGTACTCGACGGTTCGGAGCCTTCCCATCATCGTGCCTATTTTCCCTCCCGGTTCGGCTGGGGGCAGCTATGGATGACTTACGCAGCCGCCGTTTTACTCTTTTTGGCACTCGCGATTTCAGCGTACCGCGTGGGCGTCCGCAAAGGCGTAGAAGTGGCGACGAATGTGCCGGCAACCCAAGGGCAAGGAAAGGACTCCCTAGAAGCTCAGGTGAGTGACCTCAGTCACGACCGCGATACTCTCCGTTCGCAGCTTGCCGCGCGCGACAAAGCGATTTACGATCTGAAACAGCAGGTTGAGCGGCTGAAGACTGCGGCGAACGAACGCGTGGGGGAGTCGGCTACCTCACAAAAGGAGCAGGAGAGCCGTCTTGCGGAACAAGAGGCAACCGCAAACGCTCATCTTGCGGACCTGCAGAAGAAACTCGATGCCGAGGGAAGAGCGCGTTCAGATGAGTCCTCCCGTGCGGCTGCGCTCGAAGCCAAGCTGGGAGAACTAACGCAGCAATTACGCGAACGTGACCAGGTCGTTGCAGCTCAGGCCCGGCAACTGCAAAGCCGAGAAGGGACCGTCGAGCAACAGCAGACTCAACTTGCCGAACAGAAAGAACTGCTGGATCACGACCGGGACATTCGAGAATTGATGGGGGCACGGGACCTGTACATCGCCGAGGTCATTGATGTTGGAAAAGACGCGGCAACGAAAAAGTCTTACGGGCGGGTTTTTTTCACGAAAGGGAAGTCCCTGATTTTCTACGCCTACGATCTCGACCGGCAGCCAGGTTTGAAGAACGCAAGCACATTCCAGGTTTGGGGCCAGCGCGGGACCGATCGAGAACAGGCCCTGAATCTGGGTGTCTTTTACGAGGATAGCGTTGCCAAAAAACGATGGATCCTGAAATTCGACGATCCGCAGAAACTTGCGCAGGTCGACGCCGTTTTCGTGACCGTGGAACCGAACGGCGGCAGCTCCAAGCCAAGCGGTAAGCCCTTCCTCTATGCGTACCTGAAGGTCAATCCCAATCATCCTTAAGCGAGAACGCTCCGGCCCTCCTTGCAGAAACCTATCCATCGAAAGAGAGTCGGCGGCAAGAAAATTCCCTTTCGCATGAAAACTCCAACAAGGGCGTGTCATCAGGCGCCAGGAGGACTTTCGTGCGAGTGAACCATCGCGTGTGGCTTTTGGTCTGTCTATTTCTTGCAGTTACTTTGAGCGTGGCGCAGTCGCCGAATGGGACGGTCAGCGGAATCGTCCTCGATCCAGCGGGCGGGCTAATTGTCGGCGCTAACGTGTTGATCATCAATAATGCCACTGGAGTTGAGTATCCAGGCAAGGCGAACGGTGAGGGCTATTACGTGGTGCCCAATGTTCCTCCCGGAACGTACCGCATCCAGGTTTCAAACACAGGATTCAAGACGATCATTAAGCCAGATATCGTCATTCATGTTGAGGATGCGCTTGCGATCAACTTTACGTTGCCGATTGGGGCTGCTTCCGAGATTGTGACCGTGCAAGGTGGCGCGCCGATCATCAACACGGAAAACGCTTCAGTAAGTACGGTGATTGACCGCAATTTTGTGGAAAGTCTGCCGCTCAACGGGCGAAGTTTCAACACGCTGCTCCAGTTGACGCCTGGTGTTGTTATCGCCTCGATTTCGAGCAGCTTCGAGCACGGGCAATTCAGCATTGCGGGACAGAGAACAGACGCAAATAGCTTTTCCGTTGACGGCGTGTCGGCCAATTTTGGGGCTGCTTCGACGGCGGGGATGGGACAGTCAGGAACTGGAACAGCACAAGCGTTTAGCGCTCTCGGAGGCACAAGCAGCCTTGTCTCCGTGGATGCTTTGCAAGAGTTTAGGATTGAGACTTCTTCCTTTGCGCCTCAGTTTGGGCGATCTCCAGGCGGACAAGTAATTCTTACCACGCGGGCGGGGACGAATGAGTTTCACGGCGCAGTCTTCGACTACTTTCGCAACACCGCGATGGATGCGAACAATTGGTTTAATGACGAAGCCAGCCCACAGATTCCAAGGGCGCCTGAACATCACAACGATTTCGGCGGTGTGCTAGGTGGGCCAATCTGGAAAGACAAGACGTTCTTTTTTGCCTCCTATGAGGGCGCGCGATTAGACCTTCCTTCGACTCGAGAAATTCAGGTTCCGTACTTTAATTCTGCTGTGCCATCTTGTTCACCATCCCCGGCGGTCGCCCCGTTTCTCGAAGCTTACCCGAAGCCCAACGGGTCTGTTTCCTCAGCCACCTGTACGGGCCAATTTACGGGGTCATTCGCAAATAAGGCAACCCTTGATGCCGGAAGCCTGCGCATCGACCACACCTTCAACGGACGCTTTTCGATCTTCGGGCGCTACAACGATGCTCCATCCCAAATCGCAAACCGGACTAACAGCCTTTCCGAAATTGATACGACTATTACAAACACGCAGACCGTAACCGTCGGCGTGAACATGATTTTGAGCAGCCGGCTGTTCAACGCATTGCGGGGGAATTATTCTACACAACATGCGGGCCTATCGCAGGCTCTCGATCCCTTTGGAGGGGCTGTTCCACCCAGTCCGACCGTACTTTTCGGTTCACTTCCTCCGGCACAAACCGCTGCGTTTTTCCTCCCGTTGGATGGCACTCAACAATATGCAGTAGGGACAGACTCAAATAATCGAACCAGGCAGCTAAATTTCGTGGATGACCTGAGTTTGACCCTCGGTGCACATCAATTGAAGGTAGGAGCGGACTATCGAGGTATTTTCCTCAAAAACGTTCCTTTCAAAAACGAATTCACGTACCTGGCCCTAAGTGTGCAGAGTCTCATCTCGACGGGGCAGGTTCTCCTATTTGCTCCGCAAACCTTGCTTCCTGCACGAATACTTTCGCAATCCAGTTCTCTTTATGCTCAGGACAGTTGGAAGGCCTCGAGAAGAGTTGTACTGACCTATGGGGTACGGTGGGAACTCGGTCCCGCGCCGAAAGGTCTGGGCTCAACAACTTTGGCATCCTGGGTAAATGTCAACAATCCTTCGGCTATCGCGTTGGCACCCGCTGGGACTTCGCCCTGGCATACGAAATATGGAAACTTTGCCCCGCGCATTGGCATAGCCTATTCCTTGGATCAAGCGGGCAGCCTGGTGCTCAGGGCCGGGGTAGGTGTGTTCTATGATCTCGGTGTCGGTGCAGCTGCGAATCTTGGAAGTGATTTTCCGAACGCTGCCAGCGGGGGACCTTATTTTTTTCAAACTGTCCCAGTGGCAAATATCAGTACATTCGTGCCGGCAATTTCTTCCATGCCTCCGTATCCCGCCTCTGACAGCGAAGGGTTTGACCCGAATTTGAAATTGCCTCGTTCCTACCAATGGAACGTTGCCTTGGAAAAGGCATTTGGAGGCCGCCAAGCCATCTCTGCGACGTATGTGGGGCAGGCCGGGCGCGATTTGTTACGGCAGGAAGCTCTCTTTCAACCAAACGCAAAATTCCAGGGAGCCTTTGAGCTGACGGGGAACTATGCCCGATCTAACTACAATGCATTGCAATTGCAGTACCGCAGACCCCTTGCCTCTCGAGTTCAAGCACTCCTGAATTACACCTATTCGCATTCGCTGGACAACGCCTCCAATGACGTTATTGCCGGCCTCTCGAATACAGTGATCTCAGCAGCGAATGATTATGCATCCTCAGATTTTGACGTGCGACATAGCTTTTCAGGCGCGCTGACGTTTGCTGTTCCGTCTTTTGGGACCTCCGGCGCGCTGGCTACATTGACGAGAGACTGGTCGCTCGACACGGTGGTCGTGGCTAGAACGGGGTTTCCCATCAACCCGTTGGTCCCGGCGCCGTCCTCGCTAGGTGCCAGTTTCGTTCGTCCCGATTTCGCGACCGGTCAACCCTTTTATCTGTATGGTGCGCAATGTGCGCAGGTTTTTGGACCAGTTTCCCAAGGCGGGAATGGAGTGCTTCAGGCGGGGCAGGTGTGCCCGGGTGGAATGGGATTGAACCCGGCCGCATTCGACGCAGCCACGCCGGTGGCCCAGAATCGTCAGGGAACGTTCGGTCGAAATGCAATTCCCGGCTTCGGGTTAACGCAGGTGGATCTTTCTATCGGCCGGAAGTTTGCGATCACGGAGCGGCTAAACATGCAGTTTCGTGCCGACGCATTCAATCTGGTCAATCATCCCAACTTCACGAACCCTGGTGCGTTGGTGAGCAGCCCATCCAGTCTGCTGTCCCAGGAGACGCTGAACACCGGGCTTGGTGGACTTAATCCCATCTTTCAGCAAGGCGGCCCTCGGTCATTGCAACTTTCGTTGAGGCTAGCGTTCTGATCTGCTAGGCAGAAATCGTCCTGCCTCCAGTCCGGCGTCCACTGTTCCCGCTTTATTGAATCCTTAGGAGGTAATTCGATGCGCTACGCCCGCAGTGTGAACACTCTCTTTCTCCTGCTATCGAGTGCGGTTTTGACGGCCGGGGCCCATGAGCATCATGCCGTCGCTTTTGATCCAACACCGGTTCGACTCCCTCCGCTTGAGAAAAGCCAGTCACGTCCCGTGACAAGCAAGGATCTGTTGGAAATACGAGATCAAAAAGGGGTGAGCATTTCCCCTGACGGCAGATATGTCGCCTTTGTGGTTGGCCAGGCGGTGTATGAAACAAACAGCTATCGGAGTGGATTGTATATCGTTGGAAGTGCAGCTGGCAGTGTTCCCATCTGCCTTGGGACTGCGGGTGCTCCTCGCTGGGATTTTATCAATCAATGGGTACCCGATCCCCCTCAGTGGTCACCAGACAGCAGATACATCACCCTTCTGGCAAAGATGGACAAAGGGAGAAGCTGGCAAGTGTGGCGATGGGACATCGATGGAAACCCACCAACACAACTCACGAAAGTTCCCGGCGATGTCCAGAGTTATCGGTGGACTCCCGATGGCGGCAAGATCGTGGTGACATTCCAAAGGCCGAAAAACGCCGCTCAGATTCAGGAGCTGTCGGATCGCGGGATTCTGTACGATGGCGGGCTCAATGCGTCCCGAAGTCGGCCCGTGGTCAGTGAGGTACTCGCAAGCAAGCATCAGAAGACTGAGACGTGGATTCACGACGTCGCTACATACGATGAGAGGCAGCAGACAAAGGCGGAGGCGGACTCGGTTGGTCCATGGGTCAGCGATATGGGAGAAGAATATTTCGACGCGACAACTCTCGCCGGCCATCACCTGCTCGACGCCAAGGTGTCGCCTGATGGCCAGAAAGTCGCCTACCGGATTATCGACGATTCCCCAGGCACCAAAGTCTTCTATAAATTGTTTTCTAAGCCCGTTCGTGGAGGATCGCCCATCGACGTGGCGCCCGGTGTTTACTTCATGGCTGACTATTGGTGGGCTGCCGACAGCAGTAAGATTTACTTTATGCAGAATGCGGGAGATGGCTGGCCGGACAAGCTCATGGTGGTACCCGTGGAGGGTGGATCACCTAGACAGGTTTTTAGTAGTTCGGATTCCCTTTATTCTTGCTCTCCCGACAAGAGCTTTCAGCACATGGCCTGCGCGAGTGAGAACAGCACCACGCCTTCCCAGATTGTATTTGCAGACGCAGCCGCCGGCACTGTGCGAACACTCGTCAACTTGAATCCCGAATTTGCAAATCTAGAGCTTGGATCAATCACTCGGTTGGATGGCGTTAATCGGTTCGGCGACCGCTGGTGGGCACATTTAGTAAAGCCTCTGACCTATGAGACCGGCAAGAAGTACCCTTTGATCGTCACGACGTACCGGACCCGCGAATTCCTGCGTGGTGCTTCGGGAGATGAGAATCCCATTCACGTTTATGCGGCGCATGGATTTGCGGTATTGAGCTTCGACATGGGCCGCAGGGACTATGACAACAAGCCCGGCGACTTCAAACGCAATTTATCGTGGTATGAATCGGAGGAAGCCAGCATAGAGATGGCCATCCAAGAAGCCTCGGAGATGGGCGTGGCCGATATCAGGAGAGTTGGCCTGACGGGCTATAGCCGGGGAACGGAGATTGTGACGTACGCAATCACACACACGAAGCTTTTCCGCGCAGTGAGCGGCGCCGCCGGCGATGACAGTCCGTATTTCTATTACATGGCGCCGAAAGTCATTCAGGACAACTTTTCCAGAGACGGTGTGGGAGGATGGCCGGAAGGGAAATCTAAGGAAAACTGGAAACTGATCGCTCCTGAATTAAACGCAAACCGAATAGATGCACCGGTGTTAAATAACGACCCTGATTCGGAGTTTCTGGCGGATCTTGCACTGTATACATCGCTCAGGGAGCTCGGAAAACCAGTAGAGTTGTATATTTATCCTAACGAACTTCACCATGTAAATCAGCCGAAACATCGTTACCAAATCTACGAGCGCAACCTGGATTGGTTCAGATTCTGGCTCAAGTCTGAAGAGAGCCCCGATCCGGCCAAGAGTGAGCAATACAAGCGCTGGCGCCAACTGCGGGAACTTAAACAACAAGCAGAGTCGAGCGAGAACAGTGCTCGAGAGCGCGAGAATTAGCCCGTTGCTAGAGATCGCAAGCACAAGCGCACCTGTGGGGGTGGCCGAGTGGGGCAACAGCGGGCGGGTCGGCAGCACGGGGTGCGTCGCGAAACCAATCGATCCAAGCTGCCCGGTCAAAGGTGGTGGGGTCAAGGAGAGAGGTCCGCGCCACGGGAAAGTCGGCCCGAAGGCGTGGCACGTCATCGAGGTGAAGGCCGAAGACGGTCAGCCAGTCAGCAAGCCGGTATTTGGAAATGCGGCTGAGCGCGAGGAACTGTTCGATCCCGGGGCTGTAGCTGGGATGGCCGAGATCGTAATAGAAATCATGGGGCACAAGGTAGTGCAGCATCTGCGCATAGCGCAGGCGGAGCTTGCGTGTGACCTCGGCTAGCGTGAGATTCCGGGCCGCAAGGATCCGCTCGACTCGCTCGGCGACGCCGAAACCGGGGACGGTGTCCGAGAGAGAGCGGGAGCGAGACGCCCGGCTGCCTTTCATGTCGGGAATCCTTTTCTTGCCCGGAGCAGAGAGGCACCCGGGTTCGCTGCAGGTCAAACGTCGGCGAATTGCGCTCAACTGTGGCGCGGAATATTGCTTTGGCCGGGATACCGGCCAAAGCGGGCGGTACCGGGGCGAGAAAGAGGGAGGAACCGGATGGACTGATTTTAAGATTATTCGCTAGACAATTCTTTCAGAGGGCACGTATTATGCGAGGCAATGGAGCCCAGCGATTCGACGCGCTCTGCGGGCGCGAAGCTTAAGGAGTTGCGTAGCCGTCTCGGCCTCACGATCCGCGAGGTCCAGGACCGCAGCATGGCCATCGCCGCCAAAGAGAACAACCTGGAGTACGTAATCTCGCATAGTTGGCTGACTGGCATCGAAAACGGGGATGGCGTGCCCAGCATTTTCAAATTTTATAGCCTTGGATCCGCCTACGGCCGGTCCGTCCGGGAACTGGTGGGCTATTACAACGTGCGCATCGGGGAACTCGGACGAGAGCACGCCGAATTCTCCGCCCCGAAGACGCACCTCCTCGGGACCGCGCATCTAACGGATTCCGAGACAGTGACCCTTCTGCTTCGTTTTCGCAATGAGGGTGCACTCGATAACACCAACCTGCTCTCGAAGCTGGTTGCCATTTGGGGTGACATCCCGGTGGGTCTGGTCGAGCGGCTGAGTCCAGAGCGCGCGCTCTACGGCTACGTCGGTCTTAAAGATTTCACTC
>Ga0210407_10003410_pt1 | contig 12908 bp, 15 predicted proteins | sample IncBWC27MmetaG_FD_150860 | JGI IMG/M metagenome (GOLD analysis project Ga0210407, IMG submission 150860) | Forest soil microbial communities from Barre Woods Harvard Forest LTER site, Petersham, Massachusetts, United States - Inc-BW-C-27-M | ecosystem: Environmental > Terrestrial > Soil >... | reverse complement strand
AATCGGAGTGCACCATGAGAAATACGGTATCGGTACCATGCAGCTTCATGGACCAGCGAAGCTGCTTTAGGATGAACTGGCGGTCGCCTTCCATGTCCGGGTCCGCCAGGACTTTGGCGCCGCCCGCAACGCGGATGGGATCGGACCACACAACTCCCAGGCGCTTCAGCAATTTGCGCAGGGCCGGCTCAAAGCGGTGGTCGTAGCACCAGACGACGGCCGCGTCGCACTTGTACCGTTCACGAGGAGAGACGAAGTAGAGGACTTTGCGCATGATTAGACGGTCCAGGCCGAAACTTGTTATTACCAGGAGCCCGCGGGGGATTTTATCGTCTGGGAGTATTGCCAACCAGGCCAGCTGCAGGAACAGCAGCGGCAGCAGCCGGAGCGGTCTTTACGGCGGGACTACCGAGGTCCTGGGCGTGATTAGGACCGAGTCCCAGCTTGATGATGGCGCGCGAATCGGGCGTGATCTTGGACTGCCATCCATGGTCAGCCTGGTAGCGGGCCATGGCGTGCTGGGTGCGGGTGTCCCATACACCGCTGGGTGTGCCGTCCATGTATTTCTCGCGGATGAGCGCCTGCTGGATTTCAGCCGCGCGATCACTCTTGATCTGCTGCTGTCCACGGCGCTTCCAGGCTCCCCGCCGGGAACGGCGTGAATGGTGGGCTTTCTTGGTGGAGGTCTTGGCTGCGGAGGACGGCCCGGTCTTTGAGGAGGGCTTGGTATCAGGGCTTTTTGCCGCGCTGACTCCGGCAAAAACCATAAGAATCGCGCCGATTTTTAGGAGCTCTTTGATCTGCAAACCCAGTTACCTCAATAGCTTACGCACAACTATGATGTCACAATTTGATGCCCTAGCGCCAGCAATATGTCGGCCCAGGAATCACCGAAGTGTACCAGATTGGTCAGTACCTTTGAGTCCCCAAAAACAGCCCGGCGCGACAGGCAGCACGCATTGCCGGCGTGTACGGTTCAGCGCCAGTAGATTCAATCACTTACGGCAACGTGCCCGACAGGAATTGGGTGACGGCGTTGGAGCCGCGGCCTGCCCTGACCAGGAAAACCACGTCCTGCCCGCTCTTGAACTGCGAGGTGATCTTCTTGAATTCGTCCTCGCTGTTCACGTTCTGGCGGTTGATCTGGATCACGACCAGGCCTGGCTGCAAGTTGAGGTCTTCGGCAAACGAGCCGGGTTTTACCTCCGTTACCAGTACGCCTTTGCCTTCCGGAACGCCGAGCTTTTCCGCCTGTTCCGGCGTAATCGAGTGGACGCTCAGCCCAAGTTTGGAAGGCTTCAAAGGCTGTCCCTGATCGCCAGGTCCGCTGTCATCTTCATCGGAGATTTCGTCGGTAAAGAGCTTGTTGCGGTCCACGACTCCGACGCTCGTTTCCTTTTCCTTGCCCTCGCGTACGTAGAGGACCTGGACTTTAGATCCCGGTTTGGTCGTGGAAATAATGCCTACCAGATCGTCGCCGGTCTTTACCGGTTTGCCGTTGATCGCGGTAATGGTGTCCCCGACTTGCAGGCCTGCTTTTTCCGCGGGCGTGCCGGGACGAACGCTGGAAATGGTCACGCCGGCCTTGACGCCGTACATCCGGGCCAGCGCTGGACTCGGCGCGCCGCCGAATTCCACGCCGATGGACCCGCGGGACACGCGATGACCGGCGCTGGTCAACTGGTCATAGACTTCGCGCACGGTGTTCGACGGCATGGCGAAACCCACACCCTGATAGCCGTACGATTGCGTGAAAATCGCGGTATTGATGCCGATGACTTCTCCCGCCATATTCACCAGCGGGCCGCCGGAGTTTCCGGGATTGATTGCCGCATCCGTTTGAATGAAAGACTGGAACTGGCGACCGTTAGGCAGAGTGCGCCCCTTGGCGGAGACAATGCCGGCGGTAACGGTTTCCTCCAGATCAAACGGGCTGCCGATCGCCAGCACCCAGTCTCCTACGCCCATCTTGTCCGAGTCGCCCAACCGCGCCGGAACAAGAGCATGGTCCTTGGGAGGGTCAATCTTGATTACCGCCAGGTCGGTTTCGCGGTCAGAGCCAATGACTTTGGCGTCATGCAGGACGCCCGGCGGATCGTCGTTGAGCTTCACCCGGACGCGGTCCGCGCCGTCCACGACATGGAAGTTCGTAACGATGTAGCCGTTCGGGTTCAAAATCACGCCCGATCCCAGCGAGCGCTCGGACCCCGAACCGGAGAACGGTCCCTGACCGTCATCTCCTTGTCCACCCTGGCCGCCTTGGCCGCCCTGTCCGCCGAAGAAGCGGTCAAAGAAGTCCTGAAAGGGGTCGTCGCCGCCACCCTGCTTACGGTTCGGCCGGGTGATGGTGCGGCGCTGCTTGGGGAGGGATTCCGTCCGCACGTTGACGACCGCGGGCTGGAGTTGCTTGGCGATCTGTCCGAATGTCGTGCCCAGTTGCTGCACCGACTGCATGGGCAGCAGGGCCGCGTCGGGTGTGGAGTTTCCTCGTACGCCGCTGCGCGTCAGCACCGTCCCGATCATGATGCCCAGGGCCAGAGTGGCCATGGTAAGAAGCACCGTCTGGGTCTTCAGGCGGATTATCAATGCGGCAAAGCGCGAGTTCATACTCTGTTTTCCTCCAACTGCGGCGACTGCTTAGATTATAAATGGAACGGTCCCGCTGGGCATGAGGCCTTTAGTCCATGGAACACCTGGATAGTTAGACGCGAAAACCGGCTCATCCGTTACCTTGCGGCGGCCGGTTGTTCCCGCGCGAGTTCAGGTTCAGGCTGGGAGACGTTCCCCAGCAACTCGGAAACCAGCACTCCGGCAAGGATCAGCAAAGCGCCGGCTCCGGCCCGCCATCCCAGCCGTTCATGCAGACAAAGGTACGAGGTCAGCCATGCGAACACCGGTTCCAGGTTGAAAATCAACGCGGTATGGGTGGCCGGCGTGAATTGCTGGGCCCACGATTGGCCGATAAACGAGAGTGCGATCGCGCAGATCCCGGTAACGGGGATGGCCCAGTACAGCGTAGCGGAAGGCTGAAAGTGCGGTCTTTCGAGCAGAGGGACGCTGATCACCATGAGCACAGCTGCGACCACAATTTGCACCATGGCCATTTGCTGGAACGGAAACCGCTGGGTCGCGCGGCCCAGGAATACGATATGAAAAGCGAACGCGACGGCGCAGCCGATGGTCAGCAAATCGCCCAGGTTAACTCTGGCGAAGTCTCCCAGCCCCTGCTTGCCGCCCGGCACGGTCATCAGGAAGAGTCCCGCAAACGCGGCGAGGATCCCCACGACACGCCAGGAGTAGATTCTCGCGCGCCATACAACAACCAGGACCAGAGGAACCAGCACCGTGTACATGCCCGTCAGGAAAGCCGATTTAGAAGGCGTGGTCAGGGCCAGTCCCACGGTCTGCAATTGATATCCGAGAAAAAGGCAGACTCCCACCACCAGACCCGCAAGCATGGACGGTTTGGTGAGCTTGCGAATCTGATGACGATAAAGAACGGTCACACAGATGGCCGCCAGAGTCATGCGGCAGGCATTGAACAGAAGTGGAGAGGAATATTGCAGCGCCGCTTTGACCACGACGAATGTGGTGCCCCAAACGAAACTGATCAGCACCAGAACGATGTGGGCTTTGAGGGAGCGGGACACGCAGGATATCTTACGGCATCCGGCAACAGGTGGTTTCGAGAGAAAGTAGTGCGGCGTGTTTACGTTGTGCAACCATCTCTGCGCCATCACCTCTGTGAAACAATAGAAGCGAAATATTTCCAAGGAGCAAGGGATGGCGAAGGTCGCGAGTGAAAAGCCGCTGAGTCAGTCCATCAAGGAGCGCCGAGCTACAAACAGCTTTGAGGATGTCCCCATCCCTGGCGCTGATCTTGGGAAGATCATCCGCGCCGGATTGGAAGCGCCCAGTGGATACAATCTGCAGCCCTGGCGGTTCGTGGTAGTCCGTGATCGTGAGCAGAAGAAGAAGCTTCGCGCCGCGGCCTTCGGCCAGTCCAAAGTGGAAGAGGCCAGCGCCGTGGTGGTTGCGTGCGGCGATCCTCAGGGATGGAAAGACGGCGATCTGGAAGAAATGATCAGGCTGGCCAGGGAACACGGATTCGGCGGCGACGCGGAACATGAGACGGCGCGCCGCAACGTGACCAATTTTCTGGGCGGCGCGCCGGGAAAAGCAGGAGGAGTGGAGCCTACTTTTGATCTGTGGGCCAACCGGAATACCATGATCGCGTACACCACCATGATGTGGGCGGCAGAAACCCTGGGCTATGACACTGCTCCCATGGAAGGCTTTCTGGAAGACAAAGTCAAAGAGCTGCTCAGAATTCCCCAGCGCGTGCGCGTGGTGGCGTTGCTGGCAATTGGCCGTCGCAAAGGCCCGGATAGTCCGTATGGCGGACGCTTTGATCCGTCACGCACCGTGTTCGCGGAAGAATGGAGTAAGAAGATTGAATTCTAAAATGGCCAGATTCGTTTTAACGGCGTTGAGCGTCCTGTCCCTCTGCCTGAATGGCTTCGCTGGCGGCCAAACTGCCGCCGCGTTAAGCCAGGAAGACGGCGCCGCTTTTACCGGGAAGCAAGCCACCGCGCTGCTCACCCAGGTCCGCCAGGGTGTGGAAGGACACATGCAAAAGCAGATGCTGGACGCCTTTGATCTGTCGCGCATGAGCGCTGGGCAGGCATTCAAAGACCAGATCACCGCTTTTTTTGACCGCTACGATTCCGTACGAATCCACTTCCACGTGCGCGAGGTCGCGATGGAAGGCGACAAGGGAGTAGCACTGGTGGATGTAGAAATGGAACTGGAACAGCGAGGCAGCACGGGTCCGGCAGTCCGCAAGCAGGCCCAACTGCGCTTTGTCGCGGAAAGCGTCGGTCGCGTTTGGAAATTTACTGACATCCAGCCCCGGACTTTCTTCTCCTGAGCGTTTATTCTTGGCCCCCGTCATCAAACGCGAATATCCAGACAGGCCGATTGTCGGAGTAGGCGCAGTTATTGTTGAAGGCGACCGTGTCTTGCTGGTGCGCCGGGCACGGCCGCCGCTTATGGGTCAATGGTCGCTGCCGGGAGGAGCGGTCGAACTAGGTGAAACCTTACGCGCCGCAACCGAAAGAGAAGCACGCGAAGAGACAGGTCTGATCGTCGAAGCGACTGAAGTGCTTGAGGTGTTGGACCGCATTACTCAGGGAGAGAATGGAATTGAATATCATTATGTGCTGATTGATTTCCTATGCCACTGTACCGGAGGCAAGCTGCATGCAGGGAGCGACGTTTCTGAAGTTGTGTGGGCCGACCAGTCGGAGTTCCGTGAGTATAGGCTGGAAGAGATTGCAGTGGACGTGATCCGCAAAGCATTCTTACTTGAGCGGAGGCAGTGACCCGCTTAAACGCTTGCAAAAAGAGGCTCTGCGTTACTCTCCGAGACGTGTCATCCTGAGCCGAACGGCGAAGGATCTGCTCCGCGAGCGCTTGCCGTGACACGTACCGTAGCCTCTGACTGAATGCGCCGACGATACACTCAAGGGGAAGCTGTGACACACAGTACTGGCAACCCTGTAGAGCAGCGGAGCCGATCCTTCGCCCTGCGGGTTCAGGATGACACTTTCCTTATGGATCAGCGTAAGAGCTGCACGCCACATTCGGAAACGCCTTCTGCAATTCTTCAGCCTTAATTAGGAATTTGCGGTTGCGCATTGCTTTAAGAACATTGGCTCGCAGATGTTCCTGGGTCCAGACTCCCCATAGCGCATCGACCAACTCAGGTTCACCTTTCTTAATTACAAGGTCGGAATTATTGACAATGTTCAGAGATATTTTTGTGCCAGCGCGTTTTCGCTGCATGTCGAAGACCTGCCCTGAGTGCGCTCCAGAAAACACGACCGCGATAATGTGTTCCTCTCCCGGGTAGGATTTGACGTCTCTCGCAAAGCTGACTTGCCACTGCTTTTGCTCTGACAACGGCGCACTCAGCCCCTTTTGATCTACACAGCGAAGCGTCTGGATGGCATTGGAACGACTGGAGATTTGCGCGGCTGAGACGCCGGTCAGACTCAGGACAGTCAGATACAGAGAAAATGCGCAAAGTCGGGGGCTCAGGTTCATATTCTGGCTTTCTTGCTTATCCCTTCCACTTGTATGCCTCGGCCTGCGGCAAACCGACAAACGCCAGCAGCCGGCAAGAAAACTGGTGGGCCATAGCTTCAAAGTCTTTGGGGTGATTGTAAAACGTAGGGATCAGCGGATAGATCGTGGCTCCCGCTTCCGCGGCCAGGTCCATGTTGCGGATGTGGACGCGGTTCAATGGCGTCTCGCGCACGCAGAGTACTAACGGCCGCTTTTCTTTCAGGCAGACGTCGGCGGCACGTTCGATGAGATTCTGCGCCATCCCGTGGGCGATCCGGGCCAGGGTCCCCATGCTGCACGGCATCACGATCATGGCGTCCGTTGGGTAAGACCCGCTGGCGATGTTGGCCCCGATATCGTCATTATTCTGCTGGAGGATTTTCCTGGATTTCGCGCCGAGCAGTTGCTGTACCAGGTTGCTGCGGCCTTTGATGTCCAGTTCTTCCGCGAACACGCGCAGGGCATTGTCAGACGCGATGAAGTTAACGGTCGCGATGCGAGCGTCGCGCTCCGCCGCTTTCAACAGCGCGCGCGTGAAGATGCCGCCGCTCGCGCCGGTTGCCGCGATGGTGAGAACCTGGTGGTTGGGAGATTGCGTCATCGCTTTTCGAGTCTGTGTGTTCACCCTACGTTTTCGTTCTATGATGATAGGGTTTCCCCGCAGCGGCCGCAAATTTTCCTATGGATGCCAAGAGTCTCACCAAACTTTTCGAGCAAGTGAAAGCAGGCAGCCTCAGCCCCGACGAAGCGGTTGCCCGTTTGCGCCACATGCCGTTTGAAGACCTGGGCTTCGCCAAGATTGACCACCATCGGCAGCTGCGGGCGGGCATGCCGGAAGTGATTTTCAGCCGCGGTAAGACTCCCAGGCAAGTTGCTGAGATTTTCAAACAGATGGCGGTGCACGGCGGCAACGTGCTGGCCACCAAGGCGGACCGCAAACATTTTCAGGCGGTAAAGAAATCCGTCCGTAAAGCTGAATACCGAGATCTGGCCCACGCCATCATTTTGAAGCAGGATGCTGAGAAGTACGGGAAGGGAACCATCGTGGTCGTCTCCGCCGGGACCAGCGACATTCCCGTTGCTGAAGAGGCGCTGGTCACTGCCGAGATCATGGGTAATCGAACGGCGCACCTTTACGATGTTGGCGTGGCCGGCATTCACCGTCTGTTGAACAACAAGAAAGTGCTGGACGGCGCAAGAGTGATCATCGTTTGCGCCGGCATGGAAGGCGCACTGCCTAGCGTAGTCGGCGGGCTTGTCCGGGTACCGGTAATAGCAGTCCCGACCAGTGTTGGTTACGGCGCTGCCTTTGAAGGCATGGCCGCGCTGCTGGGGATGCTGAATTCCTGCGCGTCCAACGTTACCGTGGTGAATATTGATAACGGGTTTGGCGCCGGGTATGTGGCTTCGATGATTAACCGGTTGTAAGCTCTTTCCCCAGTAGGGAGCGTAGCCTTGCAAAACATCCCGAGCGAAGCGAGGGATCCCTATGGCCACGAGTGCGTTTAGGGGTAAGCGCTCTAGTGTTTCGTGTTCCTCTTGTTCTTCGTGGTTATAGGGCTCCCTCGCTTTGCTCGGGATGTGGAAGCAGAAGACACAAACACCCGCGCAAAAATCTTGTCCACGTTTCTTAACTGGCGCTTCAAATTAAACGCCTGCTCGATCTGCTTGCGCGGCACGCGGGAGGTGATTTCCGGATCGTTCATTACTAGTTCGCGGAAATTCAAATCTTCCTCCCACGCCCGCATCGCGTGGCCCTGCACCAGCCGGTAGGCTTCCTCACGGGGCATACCGTGCTCGGACAGGTCCAGCAGCAGTTGGCCGCTGAAGATCAGCCCGCCGGTGCTCTCCAGGTTTTTGATCATCCGCTCGGGATAGACCAGCAGCGTGGCAATAAGATTCGTGGTCTTGTGCAGCAGGTAGTCCACCAGGATGGTCGAGTCCGGCAGAATAATGCGCTCCACGGAAGAGTGCGAGATGTCGCGCTCATGCCACAGGGCAACGTTCTCAAACGCCGCCTGGGCATTGCCGCGGACCACGCGGGCCAGGCCGGAAATCTGCTCGGAGGTGATCGGGTTGCGCTTATGCGGCATGGCGGACGAACCTTTTTGTTTTTCGCTGAAGAACTCTTCCGCCTCACGGACTTCGGTGCGCTGCAGGTGACGTATCTCGGTCGCGATTTTGTCGAGCGTGGAAGCGATCGTCGCCAGCGTGGCAACGTAGTATGCGTGGCGGTCGCGTTGTATTACCTGGGACGAAATGGCCGCCGGGGAAAGTCCCAGTCGCCGGCAGATTTTGTCTTCGAGTTCGGGTTCCAGATGGGCAAAGGTCCCGACTGCTCCCGAGAGCTTGCCCACGCGCATTTCCTCCGCGCTGCGTTCGAAACGGCGGATGTTGCGCTCAATCTCCGCATACCAGTTGGCCAGCTTCAAGCCAAAGGTCGTCGGTTCGGCGTGAATGCCGTGGGTGCGGCCGATCATCGGCGTGCGTTTGAACTCGCGGGCGCGCCGCCCAAGGACGTCCCGCAGCTTCCCGAGATCTTCCGCGATGATGCGCGACGCTTCTTTGATTTGCAGGGCCTGGGCCGTATCCACGACGTCATTTGACGTCAGCCCGTAATGCAGCCAGCGCGCTTCCGGGCCGATTTTTTCGCCAACCGCGGTAGTGAAGGCGATGACGTCATGCTTGACTTCGGCCTCGACTTCCTGGATACGCGCCAACTCGAAGTCGGCGCGCTGGGCAATGGCCTGGGCGGATTTTCTGGGAACAATCCCGGCTTGCGCCAGGGTCAGGCTGGCGGCGACTTCCACCTGCAGCCAGCATCGGAATTTGTTTTCATCAGTCCAGATCCGGCCCATTTCCGGCCGGGTGTAGCGAGCAATCAAAGGGCACTCCCCTCGGCCCTGCGTGTGGCAGCAGGCAATTGACATTCGATGATAAACGCTGACCAACAAGTTGCGCCAACACAGTTGCAGGACGGGCGTCCAGACTTGATAATGTTGCCCGCTTGCACCACCTGGAGAGGCCTGGCCCTTAATTCGCCATGACAGATATATCGCGAAGCGATAAAATATCAACAGGTAGGGATTTGAAGCCGTTGAACGCCGCCGAGTACAAAGCGCTGGCGGAATTCCGCTACCAGTTGCGGAAATTCCTGCGCAACACGGAAGAACGGGTGCGCGCGGCCGGGTTGAACCCGCAGCAGTACCAGCTTCTGCTGGCAATCCGCGGGCTGCCTTCCGGAGTGCTGCCGACCGTGGGTACGCTGGCCGAAAGAATGCAGCTGAACCATAACAGCATGGTCGAGCTGGTGGACCGCTGTGAGGGGCGTGGATTGATCCGGCGCACGCGGTCCGGAAGCGACCGCCGGAGAGTCACGCTCTCCATCACGCCGGAAGGCGAAGACGATTTGCGCAAGCTGGCCAGCGCTTCGCGCCATGAGTTGAGTGGCATGGGGTCCAGTCTGGTGGAAGCGATCCTGAGTCTGACGCAGGGACCAAGTGCAGAGAAGAAAAGCAGGAAAAGTGAAGGAGCAAAGAAGTCAGAGGGCTAGTCCTGCACGCCAAACAACTCAGCCATCTTCTCGTACTGAAAACCCTCTCCCGGAATGTAGGGCTGGATCCATTTGCCGTCAAGGACAAACTGGGGGATGGAGCGTTTCCCGGTGCGCTGGAACACTTCTTCGGCGGCGCCGGCGTTTTCTTCTATGTTGATTTCCTGGTATTGAATGCTGTGTTTCGCGAGCCAGCGTTTGGCTTCACGGCAGTCGCCACACCAGGGCGAGGAATAGAGAATCAGCTCCATCTTTCTATGCTATCAGTTCCGGCGAGACCGATCGTGCCGATGCGCGTTCTGTGGCTCCATCTGTGGTATATTTCCGCCCATGTCAGCGCGAAATATACTCTCTGGGCGGTCCCTCGGTGCGGTGTTGGCCTTGATTGTTTTATGCGCGTTTTCCGGTCCCGACAAACGCGAGTCTGCGCCGCAATTTCTAGCCAAAACCATGGACGGCGAGAAATTCAGCAACGATTCGATCAGAGGCAAGGTCACCCTGCTGGAATTCTGGACAACGTGGTGTCCTTATTGTCGCCGCGAAGAGGAGATGGTAGACAGCATTCAGAAGGAATTCGCACCCAAAGGCCTGATTGTTCTGGCCGTGGACGTAGCGGAGTCCAGGAAGACAGTCAAGAAATATCTCGAAGAACATCCACGGTCGGTACGGATCGTGCTCACCACGGACACGAATCTGGCCGCGATGTATTCCGCCACGTCCTACCCGATTTACGTGGTGATTGACCGCGACGGAAAGATTGCCGGCACGCAACACGGCGCCGCCGGAGAAGACGCTTTGCGGGACTTGCTGAGCCGCGCCGGTCTTGAAGCGGACGAATAGAAACGCGAATCCCGAAAAGTTCAGCCATTAGAACCCGGAAGGAACACCATGCAGGAAACAGCACAGCAATATACCCAGCGCTTGTTCGGATATGTCGAAGGGAAAGAGCCTCTGCGTCTGCAACAGTCCGCCCCGAAGAAACTGGCTGCACTGCTCAAGGGCAGGAACAAGAAGCAGCTCTCACGCCGGCCCGCTCCGGGGAAGTGGTCGGTAGCGGAAATCCTTGCGCACCTGGCCGACGCGGAAATCGCAATTGCCTGGCGTCTGCGCCAGATTCTCAGCAGTAATGGCACGCCGGTCCAGGCCTATGACCAGGATTCATGGGCCGCAACGTTCAACTACGCTCGTCGCGACCCCAGGCGGTCACTGGAGGGTTTCAGGGTCCTGCGCGAGAGCAATCTTGCGCTGCTCAAGGCCGTCCCGCGCAACCTGTGGGAAAACCATGGCGTGCATCAGGAACGGGGAAATGAAACCGTGGCCCACGTCGTGCGCATGATCGCCGGACATGACCTGAACCATATCCAGCAGGTAGAAAGAATCCTGAAGGCGAGAGTCTGAACCTCTTGCAGCTGTTTACGGTTTGCCCTGGATGGATAGCACCTCAATTTCGAAGATGAGAGTGGCATTAGGACCGATATCGTTTCCGGCGCCGCGCTCACCATAGGCGAGATTGGAAGGGATAAAAAGCTGCCACTTGGAGCCAACCGGCATGAGTTGCAGAGCCTCAGTCCATCCCTTGATCACCTGGTTTACCTGGATGGTGAGGGCTTCCCCGCGCTTGTAAGAGCTATCAAATTCCGTTCCGTTAAGGAGCGTGCCGCGGTAGTTGCAGACAACCGTATCGCCGGCGATGGGGATCTTTCCAATTCCGGCGGTGATTACTTTGTACTGCAGGCCGCTAGGCAGCGTGATCACGCCTGGCTTGGTTTTATTCGCGGCCAAGAACGCCTCGCCTTCCTGTTTGTTGGTCACGGCCGCTTGCTGGTTTTTCGCCGTCTGTTTGGCCATCATATCGTTTTGCAGTTGTACCAGCGCTGCGGTGGCTTCCTCCTGCAACATCAGGGGCTTGCCGGCCAGAAAGTCTTTGATACCCTGGGCCACAATGTCCGGGTCAACCTCGACCCCCTGTTGTTTTATGGCGTTGCCCATCCTCATGCCTACGGCATAACTGGCCTTGTCGGCCTGGGTCTTAAGGGAAGAGTTCTGTGGTGCGGACGGGCTCCCGGGTGCGGGGGTCTGCTGGGCCCATGCCAAGACGCAGAGTTGGAAAACGAGGAATGCGAATACCGGAAATTTTCTCATTCGGCTATTTTCACACCAGAATGATGACCACGGCAAATTCCATTTCAGTTCCGCTTCGTGATGGGCTCTCCTGCGCAGGGAACGGGTCAATCGCAGGGTGAGTGGTGGCCAAAGCAAAGGCCGCCAGCTTTGGCCGGCGACCCTGGTTTTGTTGGAGTCTTGTTCAGTTGCTATTCAACAACGCGCCTTCGGTCTTTTCCACGCCGTCGCCGACCTGGCGGTAGAACAGCTTATCACCGTCCAGATAGACCTCGACGAAAGCCGGACGCGTCGTGATCGTGCCCTGAATCAGCGCCTCGGACAGCGGGTCTTCAATGAACCGTTGCAAGGCACGCCGCAGCGGCCGCGCGCCATAACTTCGGTCGGGCACGGTCTTTTCCAGCACCCACTTCTTGGCGTCGTCGGTTACGGTGATCGTGATGTGGCGCTGCGCCAGATTTGCATTCAGCTGCTGCACCAGCAGTTCGAGGATCTGGATGAGATCGGCGTCAGCCAGCGCATTGAAGATGATGACTTCATCCAGGCGGTTCAGGAACTCTGGATTGAAGGTGCGCTTGACTTCCTGCCGGACCAGATCTTCGACTTTCTCGGCGATCATTTCTTCCTTGTCCACCTGGAAGCCGAGACCTTTGCGCTTCATCAAGTGGCGGGCGCCGATGTTGGACGTCATCACGATGATGATGTTCTTGAAGTCCACGGTATTACCCAGGCCGTCGGTGAGCTGGCCGTCTTCCAGCACTTGCAACAGGATATTGAAGAGGTCAGGATGCGCCTTCTCGATTTCGTCCAGCAGAACGACCGAGTACGGCGAACGCTTGACGCGTTCGGTGAGCTGGCCGCCTTCTTCATATCCGACATATCCCGGAGGCGAACCGATCAGCTTGCTGACCGAGTGCTTCTCCATGAACTCAGACATGTCAAAACGGATCAGCGACTTGTCGCTGCCGAAGAGGAACTGCGCCAGGGTGCGCGCGACTTCCGTCTTACCCACGCCCGTGGGACCCAGGAACAGGAAGGAACCGATGGGCCGGTTGGGAGACTTGAGCCCAGCGCGCGAACGCCGGATGGAACGCGCCAGCGCGCT
>Ga0210407_10003409_pt1 | contig 12909 bp, 7 predicted proteins | sample IncBWC27MmetaG_FD_150860 | JGI IMG/M metagenome (GOLD analysis project Ga0210407, IMG submission 150860) | Forest soil microbial communities from Barre Woods Harvard Forest LTER site, Petersham, Massachusetts, United States - Inc-BW-C-27-M | ecosystem: Environmental > Terrestrial > Soil >... | reverse complement strand
GGGAGCCAGAGCGAGGGCGCTCTCCACCCGGGCGATGGCCTTATCGCGCAGCTTGTCTTCCGCGTAGTAGGTGCTGAGTGCGGACTGCACGGCGGCTTCCTGGGGATTCACCGCGGCATAGTCTTCAAGAAGATGCAGGGTTTTTGTCCGCGCGTTTCGATAGTTCTCTTCATCCTTGAGCCATTGGTAGGCGAGCATCAGGTTGGCCCACACGCGCCAATCCTTGTCATTGAGTTCGAGTGCCTTGCGGGTGGCCGCGGCGGAGTCTGCATAGCGTTTCTCGGTGATATACAGCCAGCCCAGATTTGCATAGGCCTCATAGGTGGGAGCCAGCTGGATGGATTTTCGAAGAGCCGCCTCCGCCTGAGCGTTCGATTGCGAATTATTGAGCGACATATACTCCGCGCCAAGATTGCTGTAAGCAGCGGGATTGTCCGGGGTAAGTTCGATAACGCGGCGGTACTGCGCGATGGCGTCCTGCACGCGGTTCTGGCGGTCGTAGAAATTTCCAAGGGCCGTGTATCCATCCCAATAATCGGGACGAAGGGCAATGGAGCGTTTGAAGTCGGCCTCAGCGTCCGCGACGTGGCCCAGGTGTTCGTTCACGGAGGCCATGCCCATCACGGCGGAGGAATCGCGTGGATTGATGTCCAGGGCTTTCTGGAATTCCTGAAGCGCGAGGTCGGTCTTCGCCAGAGAGATATTCAGGTACCCCAGCGTGACGTGAGCGCCGGCAAGGCGATCGTCGATTTGCACAGCCTTCTGGCAATAGGAGGCCGCTTCGCTGAGCCACGCAGGATGATGCTCCGTCTGATATTTGAGGCGATAGGCCTCGCCGAGCGTGGCGTATCCGAGGGCGAAGCGCGGATCCGTCTTTACGGCGGAATTCAAAGCGGAGATAGCCAGGTCGAGATTCCCCGGCTTGTCATATCGCTGCATATAGCCGAGGGCCTTGAGGTAAGACTCGTAAGCGCTAGGCGCTACGTTGCCGGCCGGGGTGCGGGACGTTTCGGGCACTCGGACTTTCATCAGCCGCGCCAGACGGGTAACGGCCTGGTTTTGGAGTGAGGCTAAATCGCCGGAGCGATCCTCCAGTTCCGCGGAGCCGATTTGGCGCAGGCGTTTCGAATCAATGAGCACAACCGTCAGGCGTACGTCCGAACCTTTGCGCTGTACGCTGCCTTGCACGACCATGGTGGCACCCAATTCGCGGAAAGCCCCTGCCGGATCGCTGACTTTGTGAGTGCGGACAACACTCGCGGGAACAACCCAAAGCGATTGCTGCGCGGCCTCCAGGTTCGAGAGCTGGTTGGTCATCGAGTCCATCAAGCCTTCGGCAACCGGCGCGTAGTCGGGATCGTTGCCGTTATTGGCGAACGGCAGGACGGCGATGTGCTTTTCGCTGCCGGCGTAGGCTAGCCCCGCGAACCGTTCGCGCACGGGAGGCAGAAAGGATGCCGCGACAATTGCCAAGACCACCCCAACCGATGCGAGGAGGAAACGCCGGGCTTTGGTCGGCGTGCCCGTGCCCCAGCGCGGGCTGGATGCATTCTCAACATATTCCCTGAGTTCACGTGGATTGATCGAGCGCGTGAGTGTGGGCTCCTCGGCCGGGGCGGGGCTCGAGGTAATCTCGGTGCGTGCGGCTTCCAGATCGCGAAGCATTTCCTCAGCGCCGGGATAACGGCCCTCAGGCTTTTTGGAGAGGGCGCGATACGCGATGGGTTGCACTACGGTGGGGAGTATGTCCAGAGCTGCGGGAGGCTGGTTGATAATCGCAAAGGTCATTGCGCCGGTATTCGGCCTGACGAACGGATGGCTGCCAGTCATCATTTGAATGAGGATGACGCCGAGAGCCCAGATATCGCAACGCTGATCGATGGATTCACCGAGGATCTGCTCCGGCGCCATGTAGGGAAGCGTTCCGGTGGAGGAGATGCTTTGCGTCGCGCTGGCGGTGGCAATGACGCGGGCGAGGCCGAAGTCGACAATCTTGGCTACGTTTTCGTTGGTGATGATGATGTTGGAAGGCTTGACGTCCCGGTGCACGATGTTGCGAGCGTGAGCGGCGCTGAGTCCGCGGGCGATCTGGATGGCCAGGTTGAGCGATTCGCGGACGGGAATGAGCCCGCGCGAAAGTTTTTGCGCCAGGGTTTCCCCTTCGTAGTAGCCCATGACGATGAACAACTGGTGTTCATCCGACTCTTCGAGCCCGTGAATGACGCCGATATTGGGATGATCGAGAGCGGATGCGGCGCGCGCTTCGCGAAGCAAGCTCTCTTTGTCGCGCGGGCTTACGGCGATCTCGGTGGGCAGGAACTTCAAAGCGACGGTGCGCTCGAGCTTCACGTCGAGCGCTTTGTAGACCACACCCATCCCGCCGGCGCCGATTTTCTCGATGATGCGGTAATGCGAGATGGTTTCGCCAATCATGGGGGGAGAACTCTGCGCTGATTCTAGGTGCCTCCGTAGGGCAAGTCAACGAAGGCGGACCGGCGCGAAGCCGGGGACATTTTGGATGCTTACATCGCGGCAGACACGGGGTCTAAGGCTATAGAATTGAATCAGGTTCACAGCGAGGCCGTCGATGCTCACCCTCATGCAAGACTTGAAATTCGCGCTGCGTATGCTGGTCAAGAATCCGGGGTTCACGCTCGTCGCGGTCTTGACGCTAGCGCTGGGAATTGGTGCGAATTCCGCGATTTTCAGCGTTGTCGACGCGGTGATGCTCCGTCCGTTGCCTTACCAACGGCCCTCGCAGCTTGTGTTCATCACGGGACTGCTCCGGCAATCGGGGACTGCCGGTGGTCCGATGTCCTTCACGAAATTCACGCAGCTCCAGGAGCAAAGCCGCACGCTGGAAAGCAGCGCGGCGTTTTACGGTACCACGCTGAGTCTGGTGGTCGGGCGCGAACCGGAAGCGATCACCGGAAATCGCGTCTCCGCCGGCTTTTTCCATGTCCTGGGGATTTCCGCCATTCGTGGGCGCGATTTTCTTTCGGAGGAAGATGCGCTGGGCGGTCCGGACGTGGCCATTATTTCCGATGGTTTCTGGCACAGCCACTTCGCGGGCGAAGCGAGCGCGGTGGGGCGCATCCTAAACATCGATGGCCGCCAGGTAACGGTCGTCGGCATTCTTCCGGCAAGTTTCCGTTTCCCTCTGCAATTTCCGGAGCCGGACATCTGGATGCCGCGTGTTTCCGACCCGTCGTTCCTGCGCCCGGAGCAGGTGCGCACCGGAGCGGGCTACATGAACGTGATTGCACGGTTGCGTCCCGGCGAATCGCTGGCCTCCGCGAAGGCCGAGCTGGACACCATTGACGCGCGCTATCGCAGCCAATTTACGGGTTTCGTGGATGCGGAAAAATTCGGCATTTCTGCCGTGCCACTGGAAGAGAGCCTGGTTGGGCCGTTGCGGCCGGGATTCGCCGTGCTGCTCGCGGCGGTGGGATTCATTTTGTTGATTGCGTGTGCTAACGTCGCCAACCTTCTGCTGGCGCGCGCGACATCCCGCGAGCGAGAGATGGCGCTGCGCAAGGCCATGGGAGCCTCGGGCGGGCGTCTCGTTCGCCAACTGCTCAGCGAGAGCCTGCTGCTTTCTCTCTTCGGTGGAATTCTTGGCGTGGCGCTGGCCGCCGCCGCGCTACCTGTTCTCCGCGCGTTCAGTCCCGGCTCTGTGCCGCGCCTGGCGGAAACGCGGCTGGATGTTTCCGTCATTCTTTTCTCGGTCTTGCTCAGCTTAGTCACCGGAATCTTGTTTGGCCTCGTGCCTGCGTTGCAAGCTACGGCGGGGAATCTGCATGAGACTTTGAAGGAAGGCACGCGGGGGTCCTCCGAAGGCGGACATCGCGGAAAGTTGCGGGGCGTTCTGGTGGTCGCGGAGATGGCCGTGGCATTGATCCTGATGACCGGCGCCGGATTGTTGATGCAAAGTTTTTCGCGGCTAATGAAGGTGAATCCCGGCTTCTCTTCCGCTCACTTGATGACCTTTCTTGTGAACCTGCCTCCCGCCCGTTACGCGCAGCCGGAAATTCAGACGCAGTTCTATCGCCAGTTGTTCGAGCGCGTAAAAACCGTTCCCGGTGTGGAGTCCGCGGGCTTCACGAGCTACCTGCCGCTTTCTGGCGCGATTCGTTTTGTCTATTTCTGTCCGGAGGGCACTGTTTGCCAGGGCGTCGGAAAAGATCCGCTGATCGCCATGCGCCAGGTCAGCGCCGGTTACTTTGACACTGTGCGTACACCTCTTCTCCGGGGGCGCGTATTTACGGAGCGCGACACAGTGTCCGCGCCGCCGGTCGTGGTGGTCAACCAAACAGTCGCGGACCGGTATTGGCCGAGCCAGAATCCCATCGGCAGACACATCGCAAATTCGCGCGACATGATTCCGCGCGAAGTTGTCGGCGTAGTTGCAGATGTTAAGTTTAACGCGTTGAACGTCGCCAGTTCGGAAGAAATGTATCTCCCGTTAGATCAAGTTCCCTGGCCGACGACAACCTTGATTGTGCGATCACTGGGGAATCCTGAAGCGCTGGTGTCCGCGGTGCGCGCCAAATTCGCGGAGATCGATCCGACGCTTCCAGTCTCCAGCATTGCCACTATGGAGGCCGTGATGGCCACTTCCGTGGCGCAGCCGCGCATCTTGTCGGAATTCGTCGGCGTTTTTGCGGGGTTTGCGCTGCTGCTCGCGGCCATCGGCATCTACGGGGTGATGGCATACTCCGTGGCGGCGCGAACGCAGGAAATGGGAATACGCATGTCGCTGGGTGCGGAGCCGCGCGATATCTTGACGCTCGTTGTCAAACAGGGCATGCGCCTGGCGCTGATCGGCGTGGCTATCGGATTGGCAGCTTCGCTGGCGCTGACGCGGCTCATTTCCACGTTGCTGTTTGGTGTGAGCGCGTCTGATCCTCTGGCATTCAGTCTCGCCGCGGTCGTGCTGGTGGCCACTTCGCTTGTTGCCTGTTATCTGCCCGCGCGCCGCGCCACGCGCGTCGATCCACTCGTCGTCCTGCGCTACGAATAGTGCGGAGTTTTTTAGCAGAACGCCACGCCACCATCAACGTTAATGGACTGGCCAGTCATCGCGCTGGACTGCTCTGAGCAGAGGAAGAGCGCAGCGCGGGCGATTTCCTCCGCCGTCTGCGCACGTCCTTGCAGAAGCCCGTTCAGAAAGCCTGCCAATTGTTCGTCGGCGCTCACTCCCATTTTCTTCGCTAGGACCGCGCCCAGATCCTTGGACATTTGCGTTTCCGTGACGGGCCCGGGGCAGATGGCGTTCACGCGCACGCCCTTGCGCGCCCCTTCCGCCGCGGTCACACGCGTCAGCCCCAGCATTCCAGCTTTTGCCGCGGCATAAGCCGAACCCCAGGAGTAAGCGGCCTTCGCCGAGAGGCTAGAAATGTTAAGAATCACGCCAAATTTCCGCGCGTACATTTCCGGGAGAACCAGCTTTGAAAGCAGAAATGCCCCGCGCAAGTGAATGGCGATCACTTTGTCGAATTCCGCCAGCGGATACTCTTCCACCGGGACCACGGGGCCGTAGTGCCCCGCGTTGTTCACCAGGATGTCGATCCTGCCGAACTTTTCGCGGCACGCTGCCACGACATGCGTGCACTCCGCCTCTTGAGTGAGGTCGGCGGCGGCGTAAGCGGCTAGCCCTCCGTCGCTGGAGATTTCTCCGGTGGCAGCGCTGAGCTCCTTCACTGTGCGCGCGGTCAAAAATACCGCTGCGCCTTCTTTCGCGAAAAGATGCGCCATGGCGCGGCCAATCCCGCGGCCCGAACCGGTAATGAGAGCAACGCGATCCTTGAGCTCCATAAGGAAAACGAGGATAGAGCGAAGGGAGAAAGGAGGCAAGCCGGAAGCCCGGAATTCAGGTTGGTGGCGGTGTTATCACGCTGGCCATCAACTGTACCAACGATCAGGTGCAATCCCTGGGCTTCGAGCCTAAGCTGAAGTCATAAATGACAGCGCCGATGGTCGTTTTTCCAAGAGGAAACATCGTCCCATTCGCTGTTCGAGCAAAGTTCGGACCCTTACGCGTCCAGCCGCTGAAGCCGAAACCGGGGGTAACACTCGTGCACCGAAAGTTTCTGGCAACCAAACTCGCCGCGATTCTTAGCGCGCTCTCGCTTGCAGGCTGTGCCGGCATCACCGGTCCTAGTGGAAACGGCAGCCGTCCTGTGGCGCCGACTATCTCCCTGCAACCTGCCGGTCAAACTGTGACCGCGGGGCAGGCCGCTACTTTTAACGTCATGGCCAGCGGCACCGCGCCCATGTCTTACCAATGGCGGAAAAATGCCGCCAATATCAGCGGAGCGACGGCGGCGAGTTACACTACGCCCGCTACCACCTTGGCCGACAACGCCGCGAAATTCGATGTCGTGGTTAGCAACAGCGCGGGCAGTATGACCAGCGCACAGGCTACTTTGACTGTAAACGCCGCACCTGTCGGTCCATCGATCACCATGCAACCTGCCAATCAGACGGTGACTGCGGGGCAGACCGCCACGTTCAGCGTCGTGGCAACGGGCACCGCCTCTCTCTCTTATCAATGGCGCAAAAACTCGGCGAATATCAGCGGCGCGACATCTGCGAGCTACAACACGCCTGCCACCACTTCCGCTGACAACGCCGCGAAATTCGATGTAGTGGTCAGCAACAGCGTGAGCAGCGTGACGAGCACGCAGGCCACTCTGACCGTGAACGCCGCGCCTGTCGCACCCACGATCACCACGCAACCTGCGGACAAGACTGTGACGGCGGGCCAAACCGCCACGTTCAGCGTCGTCGCTGCCGGTACCGCGCCACTCTCCTACCAATGGCAGAAGAACGCCGCAGATATCACCGGTGCAACAGCGGCCAGCTATACGACTCCGGTGACTATCACGGCCGACAGCGGCGAACTCTTCCGCGTCGTAGTCAGCAATTCTGCCGGAAACATAACCAGCAACACGGCTACGCTTACGGTCAATCCCGGCACGACGAACTCGAGCGTCGACGTCATCACGTATCACTACGACAACGGCCGCTCCGGCCAAAATCTCAATGAAACGGCGCTGACTCTCGCCAATGTGAAATCCGCGACCTTCGGGAAGAAGGGCGAGTTCATGGTGGACGGCAGAGTGGATGCCCAGCCCCTGTATCTTTCGCAAGTCACGGTTGGCGGGCAAAAGAAAAACGTACTCTATGTTGTGACCGAACACGGATCGGTGTATGCGTTTGACGCCGACTCCATCAACGGCAACACCTCGACATTCCTTTGGAAGACTTCCACACTCGGCACCGGCGAAACCACCAGCGACAACCGCGGCTGCGGCCAGGTGTCGCCGGAGATCGGCATTACTTCCACCCCGGTCATCGATCGTGCTCGCAACGCCATCTATGTCGTGGCCATGTCAAAGAATTCCGGCGGCACCTATTCCCATCGGCTGCATGCGCTGAATTTGTCCACCGGCGCTGAGATGTTCAACGGACCGCAAAACATCACGGCAACATATCCGGGGACCGGCGACAACAGCTCCGGCGGAAACGTGGTCTTCGATCCGAAACAATATAAGGAGCGGCCCGGCCTGCTGCAGATCGGCGGGACCATTTACACCACGTGGTCCTCGCATTGCGACTTTCGTCCCTACACTTCCTGGGTTATGGCCTTCAGCGCGGACACGCTGGCGCAAACCAGTGTGCTGAATCTTGTCCCCAACGGCAGCGAAGGCGGCATCTGGATGGCCGGCACGGCGCCCGCCGCCGATCCCGCCGGGAATGTGTTTTTCATCATCGGTAACGGCGATTTCGACACCACCCTGAACTCCAGCGGTTTTCCGGCCAATGGGAATTGCGGCAACTGTTTCGTCAAGCTCACAACTTCCAGTGGACTGAAGCTGGCGGACTACTTCACGCCGCACAACACTGTCGCCGAGTCCAACGCCGACACGGATTTCGGCTCCGGCGGGGGAATCCTGTTGGTGGATTCCGCGGATTCCAGCGGGAACATTCGCCATCTTTCCGTGGGCGCCGGCAAGGACTCCATCATCTACGTGGTGGATCGCGATTCGATGGGCAAGTTCAATTCGACCACGGATCAGATCTATCAGGAAATATCGGGCCAGTTAGGTGGCGGAGTTTTCTCCATGCCGGCCTTTTTCAACGGCACCGTTTATTACGGCGCCGTGGGCGATGCCCTCAAAGCCTTCCCCGTGGTCAGCGCGAGGCTCGCGGGCACTCCGTCCTCGCAATCCACACATCATTTTGGCTATCCGGGAGCGACTCCGAGTATCTCCGCGAACGGCACGACGAACGGAATCGTCTGGGCCATCGAGAATAGCGGCGCTGTCCTTTATGCTTACGACGCCACGAATCTGACGACCGAACTGTACGACTCGAATCAGGCTGCCGCCAACCGCGACCATTTCAGCGGCAACAAATTCATCACTCCCATGGTGGTCAACGGGAAAGTCTACGTCGGGACGCCGTCGAGCGTGGCCGTCTTCGGCCTGTTGCCCTAACTCGCAAATATTCGGGTTCTCAGACACCCATTACGGCGCGGCGCTGGAATGTTTCTTGAATTTTGTCTGCTCAGCGACGCCAAAGGCTTCCAGAAGCTGCGTCTGGACTCGTGCGCAAACTTCGTTGATGGCTTCCACTCCGCCGGCTCCCGGCCCGATTCGATAGCGCACGGCCCGCTCTCCGGCTGGTGTCTCGATGATCCGGAGCACGGCGTCGGCAATCTCCTGCGGATTGGACCGCGAACTGGCGACTTGCCGCGTGATTTTTTCGGGAATCTTGGCGCTTTCTCCGTAACCCGCCTTACGCGCAGGATCTTCTCCCTGTTCGAGTTTTTCCAGGATGGGCGTGGCATATGCGCCCGGCTCGATCACTACCGAATCGATTCCCTGCGACGCCAGTTCGTAACGATAGGCTTCCGCGAGCGCTTCCATCGCGAACTTACTTGCGCAGTAAAGGCCCATCCCCGGAATCACCACGCGCCCTCCGCCGCTGCTGACGTGCAGCAGCAATCCGCTCTTCTGGCGCTTCATGTGAGGAACGACCGCGCGGTTCATGCGCAGGATTCCGAAAACATTGACGTCGAACTGCCGCTGCGCTTGGGCCATCGGCACGGTCTCCACCAGATCGGTGACGCCGAATCCCGCGTTGTTTACGAGCACGTCGATGCGTCCGTATTGCGCCGCGGCCTCGCCCACCGCTCGTTCGACCGAAGCATCGTCCGTGACGTCGAGCTCCAATACATGCAAAGCGACGGACTCGCGCTTCGCCAGCGCGAGCAACTCCTGCGCCGCCGCCGCATTCTTGCTCTTCACGTTTCGCATGGTGGCGAATACCTGAAAACTCTTGCGCGCAAGCGTTTCGGAAATCAGCTTGCCGAACCCGCTGCTCGCCCCGGTGATCAAAACCGCTTTTCCCTGACTCATGGTCACTCCCATTTTTTTACCTTGGCCCACTGCGTTTGATAATTTTCCTTTCGCCTGCTGCACAGCAAGATTGGCCGCGTCTCATAATAAAGAGCGTAAGGATTCTCGATGGTAGCCGCAACGGTCACATTTTCGTAGCCCGATTTCACATCTTCAATTGCCGCTCCGACGCGAATCACGATTTCGCCGGTATAGTTCCGTGGTCCCCACAGAAAATAGTTTTGATGGCCGCTGATGGCTTTGGGCAATCCGTACTTCGGCCCGAAGAAATCGATGGCCGCAGCTTCGCCGTAATTGTCGGTAAAGATGCCGGTCTTTACCTGCTCTTCCGGAGTCAACGTGTGGTAAACGCGCGCCACCGCTTGCACCATCTCCGGCCAGTTGAATTCATCTGCATAGTACTGTGGCAAGGCGGCGCCAATCTGGCTGCGCTCCGTGCGGGCGCTGTGGATCGGCAAATGTTCCTGAAACTTCAGGAAACCGTCGATAGGCAAGATGGGAAGAATGACCGGCAAAATCAGCAGCACTCCGGCGAGGAGCCAGGCGAACGCTAGTGGTTTTAGAATCAAGCGCAGCCGCGGCCGGGCATCCAAAAGTGGTGCTGCGAGAAAACGCTCAGCCGCAACCGCGCCTGCCGCGAGCACGACGGCGTACGCCGGAGCGGAATAGTAATCTTTCCCGTGCGCCATCAGGAAAAACGCGATAGTGATGACGAACGCCCAGCCGAAGACGCGGTACGGCTTCGCATGGCGCGAGAACAAATAGAAAAGGAGCCCGCCAAACCAGAAAGGAAAGCTGAAGGGGCCGGCCATCAGGATTTGTTGCCAGAGATATGCGAGCGGAGCGAGGGCCACATCTTTTCCCGAAGTACGGATGTTGTGCATCAGCTCGAGGAACGGCCAGTGATGCTGGATGTTCCAGAGTAGATTCGGCATGAAAATCAGCAGCGCCGCGCCGCCACCAGCAAAGAGCCATGGTGTAAAAAGCAACCTACGTTGCGGAGTCAGTAGAAGTCCCGCCAGCAACCCAAACGCGAAAACGGCGATCGAATATTTGTTTTGCAGCCCGAGCCCGGAGATCGCCCCGAACGCCAGCCAGAGCCTGGCATTGCCGGTTTTGATCATGCGCAAGATGACGTACGCGGAGCCCGTCCAGAAAAGGGGCTCAAGCGCGTTCATAGCGAACTGATGATCGATGACGTACCACACCGGAGGAGTGGCGCTCAGCACGGCGGCCAGCACGGTACCGAAGCGCCGTGCTCCCAGCTCCCGCACAAACGCAGCCGTCAGGACGATGCGCGCAGTTCCCGCGAGTGCAGGCCAGAAAAGCAGAGCCCGCAGCGAAGTCCCCAGCGTGTGCCGCGCAACCCAGGCGAGAGCCGCAATCAGTGGCGGCTGGTCCACGTAGCCCCAAGCCAAGTGCTCCGAGCAAGCCAAATAGTAGAGCGCGTCGCGAAAATAGCCGTAACGCGTCGCTGTCAGCATGTGCAACAGAAAATAAATCGAAGCCACGGCGAAGACCCAGGGCGACAGCCTGCCTTCGGGCAAGCTTTCGTTCATTGGCGCGCGATTCATGGCCGGAGAGGATACCAGTTCTGCGCGTATCATGTGGGAAGTGATAGCAAAGCCCGCGGCGACTGGGTCGCTGCGGGCTCCTACTTACTATCTCGTTTTTCTGCGGCCGTTACTTTCCGCTCACCTTGAGTCCCTTCAGCAGCGCATGAACCATGTCATTGACCTGATCATGCGATAACGCGACGCGGTTCGGTGGCTCAAACCCGACAGAGCGGTAAGCCATCCGCGTCGGCGAGCGTTTGTAGAAGTCAAACACAAATGTTCCTTCGCGAAACTTTATATTCTCGAAGCTGACTTCCGGCGGTCCGTAACCCACTCCTTGCCAGCATCCATACGGCCCGCACACCAACCCCGGATAGGCGCCGGGATACACACGCTCCACCGTCGCTGTGTGGCGCCGCATCGCGTAGTGATAGTCCACCAGAAAATCTGCTGCTGCCGGATCACTCGCTTGCGTCAATCCTTTTTCGCTCAACTGCCGCTCGATCGCCGTGCGCAGCTCTTGCCGGACAGCTTCATTCGCGGATTCGATGGCGGGAGCAGCTGGCGCCGGCGCCGAGGCAGGCTGGTGGCCTCCGATAACGTCGCGCGAAATCACTGGCCGCTCATCCTTTGCTTCTCTTGCTTCTTTCCTGGCAGGTGCCGGCCGCCACGCCCAGGTCTGATGTTTCAAAACGGGAACATCCTGGTCGTGAACAATGGTTACACGCTCGTCGCAGCCCGCGAGCCACAATCCGCCCAGCAAAACCGAAGCCGCCAGCAGCAGCGGCGTTTTATGACCGTGAATCGGATGCTTCGTCAAAGGCTCCTCCCTATTGCACAATTTTCACTGGGAATATAGAACCCCGAACCCCTTGAAGAGTTGCATCGGGAAGTAGATCTTGCAGCCAAACGATTCATCGGAATAAGAAATCCGGCCGGACAGGATTCTGTCGTTCAGCTCTTCTCAGGCCCGCGGCGTTCCCCAATCCGTCGGGGGAAAAACGACCGGCCAAAACTTGGGGTTCGGTGCGTCAAATTCGAAAGCCACCGAAAAGTATTCCGTGGCAGTATCGTCCACGCGCACCACTCGGCAATTCTGTTCCTCGCCGTTCTTCAGGTTTACCAGCAGCATCGGCTGGCCCACGTGCACGTCCATCTTCATCTTCAGCAAGCCGCCGTGGGCGTTAACGACCTGGGTCAACGCTTCCTCTTGACGAGAGTTATGCTGGACGTCTTCGGCGATCACCGTGACCTTCATCTGTAGCACCACGCGTTCGCTTCGCCGACGATTGATCGGATTGTCTGGACTGGCCAAGATTTTCTCTCGAATCCGTCTCCACGAGAGGAAGCGCGAACTCCACCCGCGCTGGCTGCTCGCAACAACGCGTGCGCTGGACTAGTTCCCGGAGTTTATTGCCGCCGCGTCCAGCACGCGAACGAAAAACTGATGAGTCTGGTGTCTGCCACAAATCTTACCTCAGTTGAGGACTGTGGAATCCTTGCCAAAAAGCTTGGCGTTGCGCAAGAGATAGGGTGGCAATACCTGCAAAATTCAGGACTTGTGGGAGTTCAGCCTGGATTCCAGGCGCGCCTTCACCGCCGGCCATTCGGAGTCCAAGATGCTGAAATAAACAGTGTGCCGGATGCGGCCGCTCGCCGTAATCATGTGATTTCGGAAGATCCCTTCTTGCTGCGCTCCGATGCGCAGGATGGCCGCGCGCGATTTCTCGTTCAGCGAATCCGTCTTCAGTTCTACGCGGATGCAGCCGAGTGTTTCGAACGCATGCCGCAGCAACAGATACTTCGCTTCGGTATTCATCGCCGTGCGCTGCCAGTCGCGCGCCACCCACGTCCAGCCAATCTCCACGCGATGGTGCAGTCGATCGATGTTGCCGTAGCGGGTGCTCCCTATGACTCGGCCGGTG
>Ga0210407_10003408_pt1 | contig 12911 bp, 9 predicted proteins | sample IncBWC27MmetaG_FD_150860 | JGI IMG/M metagenome (GOLD analysis project Ga0210407, IMG submission 150860) | Forest soil microbial communities from Barre Woods Harvard Forest LTER site, Petersham, Massachusetts, United States - Inc-BW-C-27-M | ecosystem: Environmental > Terrestrial > Soil >... | reverse complement strand
GAAAAACAATCCGATGCTAGGAGCTAGGCCGCGATCACCTTGGCCGGCAACCGCGCGGCAGACCAACGTTCGCGGTTTCGGTGGCGCAGAGCAACTCAATTTCCAGGATGGTATTCCCTCTCCGTGTGGCCCTCGAGTTGCGCTCGATAAAAGTAAACTTCCCGCAAATCACCCGTGCTGTATCGCCCGGCTTCATCGTTGAAATGCGGTGACCCTGGATTGCCGTTCTCGCCCCCAACCGTCACGGCTCGGGCTCGCACTTTCTCTCCAAATTCGACCACGGCGACAAAGCTGTTTCCGCTCGTGCCATACCACTTTTTCGTCCCGGGATACGGGCGCGCTCCGAAAGACGCCAATGAGCCCCACACCGACGACGTGAACCCCACCGGAAGGCTCGGACCCGCGTCACTGAATGGCTGTACGATATCGCCCGTCAGCCGCTGGAATCGATTGATGTCCCCCCAGGGCGTCTTCCAGCTTCCGAAATCCGCCGCGAGTCTACCGGATGCATCCGACAGCGATTCGAGCAACAGCTGCGCCGGCGCTTTTGTGCAAATGTAATCGCTCATATACACTCCCGCTTTCTTCGCGTCGGCGCCCACGCGCTTCTGAATGTCCTCGCCCCAAAAGACCGCCAAGGACGTCGGCACGGACGTCGCTCCCCACCGCAAATCCCATCCGCGCAGCGCGCCAACCTGCTCGGCCAACTTGGCCTTCAACGGATAGTCCGCGGGCGCATCGTCCCAGGCCTTCGCCAGGCACGGGATGGGCTTTTCAAACCAAGTCAAATAACTGTCGTAGGCGGCCGCGACGAGCGAACCCATGGTGAAGTCCTTTTTGCCTTCGAGGACGCGGATCGCGTGCAGGCCCCGTGCCGTTTCTCCGCCCGTCTCCACATAAACAGGAAAGTCTTCCTTCTTCGGGCTGCTCGGTCCCGCTGCCGACCACGGCCAATTGTTTGCGTTGTACAGCCATCCACTTTTCGGATCGAGCAGGTGCGGCGTCTCGTCCACGGAAAGAAGCCCCTTCCACTCTGTCGCCGGATTGCTTCCGTCGACGGGCTTCGTCCAATCAAAGCTCGTGTCGCGCCTCGGAATGAAATTGCCATGAAAATACGCGATGTCTCCGTCGGCATCCGCAAAAATCGTGTTGTTCGACGAGTTCGTGCGCAGCTCCATGGTCTGCCGGAACGATTTATAATCCTTCGCCTTGGTGCGCATATACGACTGCGTCAGCGCCTTGACCGGTTCTTGCATCAACCGAATACTCACCCACTTCCCGTCCGTCTCGCGCACGATGGGCCCGTGATTCGTGCGATACACGGTGAATTTCTTTTCCGCCAGGCCGTCCGCGGTTTTATACCTTACGGTAATCTCTTTCGTCTCGACGGGCCGTTCTTGGTTTCCGTATTTGTAAACGTAGCGGTCGCTCTTCTTTCCGACGGTCTCGAGATACTCCGTGAGGGCATTGACCCCGCTTGACGTGTGCATCCATCCGGCGTGCTCGTTGAACCCCTGGTACACGAAAAACTGGCCCCACGTCACGGCGCCGTACACATCCAGCCCTTCCCCGCTCATCATGTGTAGTTCTGAGCGGAAGAAAAAGGACGTATGCGGATTGATCAGCAAAAGCGCGTGATGATTTGCCGTGTTCGAAGGCGCGATGGCCATCCCGTTCGAACCGCTCGGTTCTTCGATCTCGTCGTCATCGGCCGAAGGCGCCGCGCTTACGGGAACTTTTCCGTAAAACGCTGCGAGCTGTGCCAGGCTCACTCGCTCGATGTCTCCGCCGATACTGCCTTCGGTAAAGCTCAGTGCCATCCACGGCTCAAATCGCTTGATCACTCTCGGCTTCACGTCCGGATGTTTCGAAAGGTAGTAGTTCAAGCCATCGGCAAAAGCGTTCATCAGTTTCTTCAGCCAGTCCGGGCTAGCGGCATATTCCTTCCGGAGCGCCTCCGGGTCGATAAAAAGCTTCATCCGCAAGTCCTGATAAATCTTCCCCTCACCCTCCGCTTCCGCCAATCGCCCCATCCCGTTGATGTAATTCGTCTCCACGCGATTGAAATCGTCTTCCGCCTGCGCGTAAATCATGCCGAATACCGCGCCGGCGTCCGTCTTGCCGTAAACGTGTGCGATGCCCCAGTCGTCCCGCGTGATCGTGACGTTCGCCGCCTCGCGCTCCCAACGGGCCGCTTCCGCAGTTTTTGCTGTCTCGGAAGCCGCTTCCTCGGATGCAGCGGGCTCGGAAGCGAGCAAGCACGCCGCCGCGGCAAGAATGAAAACCAAAACAAGTCTCTTCATGGATGCCCCTGCGTGAATGATAGAGGATGTTCGAGGTGGCCATGCGTAAGTCCCGCAGCGTCCTGCGCGAACGCGCCAGACTAGCATACTCCGCCCCAGCTGGCACGAAGCACTCAGCACTACTCCGGCACGCGCATATCGTGTAGATTTCTTACTAATCATGCGCAGAACTACACTCATGGCGCTAATTCTCCTCGCGCTCTCCTCGGCAATTGCTTTCCCACTCCCGGCGAAAAAACGAACCCCATCGGCGAAAACAGGGTCCGCCGCGCCGCCCCGCGAGGCCGCGGCGGAGGTCGACGCGATCGGAGACATCATCGCCAAGTACGCGAAGTCTGTGGATGATGCGGACACCACCTTGGCATCCGAGATTTGGTGGGACTCGCCGGAAGTTTCCTTCATCCATCCGCTCGGCCACGAACACGGTTTCGAGCAAATCAAGCGAAACGTCTACCAGCGTCTGATGGGAGAAACTTTTTCCGAACGAAAGCTGGCGCCGCGCGACATCACAATTCATGTTTTCGGAGACGCCGCCTGGGCCGAGTTTTACTGGGATTTCACCGCCCAATTCCGAAAAGACGGACGGTCCATCACCACGCACGGCCGCGAAACCCAAATCTACCGCAAGATGCTGGGCGGCTGGCGCCTCATCCACGTGCACTACTCCGGGTTGCCCAGCACGCCACCCGGCCAAGGCTTCTGAAGGCCGTGAATCGCTTCTCCGGCAAGTCCCCCTCGAGGTCTTACCTCCGATGCCGGACAGTTTTTTTGCACAGCCTTCCACGGTTTTCCACAGACCAACAGCATCATTCCTATTGACACTTCCAATGGGAAGTCCTAGTCTCGCGCCAGATTGAACCGGGAAGCGTCAAAAACTTTTCGGCTCAATTAAACGAGGGCGCAACAGCCTAACCGCCGTTGCGCCCTCAAACTTTTTTTTGCGGGCCGCTGGTACGCGAGAGCGCCAAGGACTTAGGCTGGTAAACGCGGGCGCCGCTCTTCACGGCCGCGCATGCGGCGAGAAAAATCCAATGGGCAGGTCGCGCGCGGTGCGCAAACCCGCCGGGGCATCCAGAATCACCGGAATCGAGTTCACCACCACCGACGCGGTCGCAACGTCCCCGTGTGTGCCTCCGGGAATCACCAAACTGATGTTCGGATGGCCTTTCAATGCAAGCGTGTCCGCGGGTTCTTTCGCGCCGACATACATTTGCAGCTCGAGGTAGACGAGTTCTTTTCCGGCGCCCATGCCGCGCGCGATTTGGTGCACGCCCGCTGCTTGTCCTGCTTCGACGGTCAAGTATTCCGTTTGCACTCTCTCGGTGGCGATCTTTGGCTCGATGGTTTCCGTAATTTCATCTACCGGCAGGTTTAAGCTGTCCGCGATCATCGCCACGGACTCCGGCAGGCCGACGTGTTTGATCACGCCTGCGTTCACCTGGGAGAGAAATTCCTCCTGGGTCATGCCCGCTCCGATTTTTTTCTGCAGCGGCAGACGCCGCTTGGACGCATCCACCACGCGAAGGGCCTTGGCGTGTTCGATGCGTTGCGAAACCGCTGCCAGCGTTATGAGCAACTTGTCCATCACGAAGCCCGGGTTCACGCCAGTTCCCACCAGCGCGACTCCCCAGTCTTTTGCCGCTTTGTCCAGGTTGGCCGCCAGCTCCGGATACCTGCGCGACGGATACGCGAGCTCCTCGCACGTCGAAACGATGCATGACTCCGCTTCCAGGCATGCCAGCAACTGGTCCATCACCTTCGGCAACGAAGAGGACGTCGAGTGGATCACCACGTCCGCAGCCTGCTCCAGCATTTCTTTGGCGTCCGGGGAAATTTTTACACCCCACGGCGCATCCGTTGCTCCGGTTAGTTCGCCGAGGTCGCGTCCCGCTTTTGCGGGGTCCGTATCGATGGCGCCGATAATTTCAATGGCTTGCTTTTCCCGCATCAGCCGCGCGATCGACGCGCCGATCGGCCCAATGCCGTATTGAATCACACGAATCTTCTTCTTCACGATTTCCCCCGTCCACTTTCAGCGCGCGGTGCACACCGCGCATTTTTGCTCGAAAAGAAACCTCTACCATAATGGAATTCGCGCAGGCATTCAACGGCCAATCGGACACGTGCGGCATGCGGACATATCTACCGGGCAGCGACCTGCGCGACTCGCGTGCCAGCGCGCCAAAATCACGACCGCCGATCTCCGACCGACCTCCGCCCGATTGTTGCCGATATATGGCGCGCGGCTCATAATGGTGGCCCCGTCCACGCTGGGCCCTTGGAGGACCATGTCATGCCCGCAAAGAAACTGTCCGACGCCGAAATTCGAGCCCTGCTTCCCAAATTGCCGGGTTGGAAAATCGTCGACGGCAAACTGCATCAGGAATACAAATGCAAGGACTTCGTCGCGGCCTTCGGCAACATGACGCGCGTCGCTCTGGTGGCGGAAGCCATGAACCACCATCCGGAGTGGTTCAACGTCTGGAACAAAGTGGTGATTGATCTCACCACACACAGCGTCAAAGGCATCAGCGATTACGATTTCGTGCTGGCTGAGAAAATCGACGATATTTTTGTTCCCGTCAACGCGACTCTGGCGGGCACCTAAAAATGAGGCACGGGAGGCTCCGGCCCGCGGCGCCACGAGAATCGGCCCCGGCGGGCAGTGGCACTTCCGTGCCGCCCGGACGAAGGCCTATTGACTCTTCCCGCGGCTGCGCCAGAATAGCTCTACCCCTTCCTAGCGGTCTTGCATTTGCATTCTAGAAGACTGCCCTCTCCAGTCTCGTTGTCTTGTGCTCAGGAAGCGCATCGCGTGGATGGCCTCCGGATGGGGTGAGCGCGCCTTTGTTTTCCAACGCACGACGCGCGGAATCCGCCCAAAGGGAGCTCCAGGGAATGACAGGAAAGAGATTTCGCGTGTTGTCGGCGGAGAGTGCTCCACCCGCGGCGGGAGTCGCATGAAATCCATACTACTCAACGAGATGCGGAGGCCGGAAAACACCATGGCCTTGCGCTTGCTCATTCTTGAAAACGAGGCCCAGGACGCCCAGCTAACGCTGATGGAACTGAAAGCCTCAGGCTTCGACGTGGAATGCACGTTGGCCCAGGACCGGGAACAATTCCTTGCCGCCCTGGAAAACGGCAAGTTTGATGCCATCCTCGCCGACTATCGTTTGCCGCGTTGGACCGGACTGGACGCGTTGAAGGAACTACGCGCCAGCGGGAAGGATATTCCGTTCCTGCTGGTGACGGGTACGCTCGGAGAGGAAGCCGCCTTCGAATGTATGGAGCAGGGAGCGAATGACTACATTCTGAAGGATCATCTGAGGCGTCTGCCGTCGGCGTTGAGGCGGGCCCTGCACGAGAAGAGCCTGCGGGACGAAAACGGCCGCGCTCAGCAGGCGCTGGCGGAGAGCGAATCACGCGCCCGCGAACAATTCGCCGAGCTCGAACAGATCTATCGGACCGCCCCCATTGGTCTCGCGGTCTACGGACCAGACCTGCGCTACCTGCGGGTGAACGAGCACCTCGCGCGCATCAACGGACTCCCGGCCGAGCGGCACGTCGGTTTGATGACGCGCGATGTTAACCCCGATGTCGCGCGCGCTGTTGAGCCATATTTGAGACGAGTATTCTCCCGCGGCGAATCGATTCTAAATGTCGAAATACAGGGCACGACATTAGCGCAATCCGGAGCCCTGCGCACCTGGCTGGCCAGCTTTCACCCGCTTCGCGGCGCCGCTGGCATGATCTTCGCCATCAGCGTGGTAGTCCTGGAAATCACAGAACGGAAAAGTGCGGAAGCGGCGCTCTCGCTCTCCGAAGCCCGCAATCGTCAGCTGGTTGATAACGCCAGCTACGCTATTTTTCGCATTTCTACTGACGGTACGTTCCTCGATCCCAACCCCGCCCTTCTTCGTATTCTCGGGTGTGACTCGGTAGAAGACTTGAGCCCTCCCGCCCTGGTGCGGGACATATTCCGCTATCCGGCGCATTACTCGGAGTGCCTGGCCGCCTGCCGAAAGGAAGGCCAAGTTCATAGCGCAGAGACGGAGTGGCGCCGGCGCGATGGGGGCATGGTCATTGTGCGTCTCCATCTGCGTGGGCTCTCCGGCGCGGAGTTGACGGCCTCGGTCGAAGTCATTGCCGAGGACGTGACCGAGGTTCGCGCCATCGAGCGCCAGTTGCATCAGTCGCAAAAGTTCGAGGCCATTGGCCAGCTTGCTGGCGGCATGGCTCACGACTTCAACAACGTAGTGGGCGCGATTCTGGGCTGGGCCGAGCTGGGTTTCGAACAAAGCCGCGGCTATCCTCAAATCGCCGAACGGTTTACGCGTATCCGCGAGCAGGCCGAGCGGGCCGCCACTCTGACTCGCGAACTCCTCGCGTTTGCCCGGCGCCAGATTCTGCAGCCACGAAACGTGGACCTGAATGCAATCACCAGCGACCTCGCGAGTTTTCTGCACAAAGTGATTCGCAAGGACATCGAGCTCAAAGTGGTTAATGCACCGCTCGACGCCCTCAAGGCGGATCCAACCCAGATCGAGCAAGTGCTGATGAATCTCTGTCTGCATGCGCGCGACGCTATGCCCCAGGGAGGCAGGCTGCTGATCGAAACAGAAATGGCGGATATCGACGATTCCTACTGCCGAGTTTACCCGCACGTCACGCCGGGCCGCTACGCCGTTCTGTCCGTCTCGGACACCGGCCCTGGGATGGACGCAGAAATGCGCGAGCACGTTTTCGAGCCTTTTTTCTCCATGAAGGACAACGGGAAAAGCAGCGGCATGGGTCTGGCCACGGCGTATGGAATCGTCAAGCAGCATGGCGGCTTCCTCCATGTATATAGCGAGGTGGGACAGGGCACTCTCTTCCGGGCCTACCTCCCAGCAGCATCGGGTGAGCCTTCAGAAGGTTCCGCAGACCGTAAGCGGGCTTCTCCGCCGGTGGATCTTCGCGGCACCGAGACCCTGCTGCTTGCCGATGATCACGACTCCATCCGGGAAATGGCAAGGCAGACGCTCGTCAACCTCGGTTACCGCGTTCTTTCTGCGGTCGATGGAGAAGAGGCTTTGCAGCTTTGCGAAAACGAGACACCAGCGCTAGCCATCCTGGACGTGATCATGCCCAAATTGGGTGGCCTGGAGACGGCTGCGAAGCTCGCAGAACGGTTTGAAAAGCTGCCCGTGTTGTTCACGAGCGGCTACTCGAAGGAATCCAGAGGCCTCGGGACAGCCGCGGGTTATCTTCAAAAACCTTATAGTCCCTCGACCCTCGGCCGCATGGTCCGCGAGATCCTGGACCAGGTGAAAACCACATCCCCGGCAAGCTGAGCTCCGTGCACGGTGGTTTTTCCAATCGGGATGCTTTTGCCGTTGACACCCGCGCGTCGCAGTGCTACAAAGCCACCAAAGGCAAACCCTTTGGTGGTGAGTCTCTTACCGCAATTCATCCGCGAGTGAGGCCGCAGACCTGCCTGGCAGGGCAGGACTGCATGGCCGCCGAAGGAATTGTCCTGCAACACCCCACCCCACCCCGGGAGGTGAGAACCCCGCGGTTTTCACCTCCTTTTTATTTTTTGTTGACGATTCGCGACCTCGCCGATCAAAGCGCCGGAATGATCCGAAGCTCGCTACGCGCCCTGGCCCTACCAGACAACTGATCTGCTTCAGAAAGAGGTTTCACTTGTACGACTTGCGGTTTAGAGGACCTGGCGGCGCGCGACGCGTCGCCGAAACGCACTGGTCTTAGTCACCCTCGCGGACCAGCGTGCTCGATAACTTGCCGATGATGCTTTGCGTTTTGGCCGCGCCGTGGTTGGACCCATTCGGTGTCAGCTTGCGGATGAGAAATTCCTGAAGGAGATTGGCGGCGGCAGATGCGCCAATCCCGATTAGCGCGTTTTCGAAGGTTAATTCCGCACCATCGCGATTTTTCGCCGGATAGTAGAGATTTGAGATACCGCCAGCGGCCAGGCTTCCGAGGATACTCGAGTAATTTGCCTGCCAGTGTCCGTTGTCGCCTTTGCAAATTACGGCGTTGGCTAGCGCATAGAGAATCCGCGAGCGCTTGCTGCCGGTTCCCTTGTAGAAGTACCGGGGATCCTGTTTCAGGAGCGCTGGCAGTACGGCGCTGCCGACGAACGTACCTGCAACAAAGTCGGCATAGGAGGCTCCGTAGCGCTTTGCGAAACCTTGAGCGCCTTGCCCATATCCGCTGAAATCGTTTTGGGCCTGCTGCACCCCCGCAATGACGCCGGTTATGCCGAAGTTGACGGGATCCACGGTGGTCTTCCAGGCCAGCTCGAACTTTTGCCTTGCGCTCAGAGGAACTGCATTGGGGACATAGGTGACATAGAAATTTGGAATGACGCCGAGCACGCGCTGCTTCTCTTCTTCCTTGATCTCGTCTTCTGCCACTTCGATACGTGTGGGCGCGACGCGCACCTCAGTGACGGCGGTAGCAACGGCCAAGGTGGTTTGCGGGACGGTGTAGATCTCCCCCGGACGCAGGGTCCCCGCGACGATTTGCGTGGCAAAGCCCGCGGCCGTAACGGTGAGGCGGAAGGGGCCTGGAGGGAGGTTGACAAAGGAGAATTGCCCATCGCCACCAGATAACACGTCTCGGTCTGGAGACAGATCTTTACGCGCAATGCTCACGCGGGCTCCGACGATGAAGGCTCCTGTGGCGTCCACAACGGTCCCGGAGATGCTTCCGGAGGGCTGCGGCTCGGCCAGCGACCCGCGGGCTGCGTCGGGCGGCACCGGTGCGGCCGATTGGCCGCTTGTCGCGGAAGCGGCGACAGCAGGCTCCTGCGACTGGGCCAGAGTTCGGAAGCCGCAAAGCAGCATACTCAAGCTCAACCAAGCTAACTTGGCTTTGTACCTAGGCATAAGCACCGCCATCCCGCCCATTATGATGCTCTGCCAGGGGGTTTGGGATTCCCGGTAACGTTGACGTTTTATCAGTTACCTGTACCGAGTACCAGTCCTTTCAAAACCGCTTCGGCGCCAAATATTTCTGCTTATCAGATGCCCTGCCGGCTCCTTTAGTTCCTTGCCTTCAGATCTTGCTCGGTTAAGATAGTTTCGATCTTGCCGGAATCCGAGATGCCCACGCCGCCGCTTTTGGCTTTGCAAAACGTCACCGTGGTGCGCGGGGAGTCCGGGGACCGGCCGGCGCTCGACGAGGTATCGCTTCGCATCGAGGTGGGCGAACATGTTTGCATCCTGGGGCCGAACGGCTGCGGCAAATCGACACTGATCAAGACCATTACCCGGGAGTGCTATCCCGTGGCGCGCCAAGGTTCCTCGATCTCGATTCTCGGGCGCGAACGCTGGAACATTTTCGAGCTGCGCTCGCTGCTCGGGATCGTCTCGCCGGATTTGCTGGCTTCTTGCACCACGGACGCCACCGGTCGCGACGTGGTGCTTTCCGGATTTTTCAGCAGCACGCGGATATTTCCGCACCATCATCCGCACCCCGAGCATCTCGCGCGCGCGGAGGCCACGCTCGCACGGCTGGGGATTGCGCATCTCGCACATCGCGCCGTTTCGCAGATGTCTTCCGGGGAAGCCAAGCGCACGCTGATCGCGCGGGCGCTGGTGCACGATCCGCAAACGCTGCTGTTCGATGAGCCGAGCAATGCACTGGACATCGCGGCGCAATTCCAGCTTCGCGATACGATGCGGGAGCTGGCAAGGAGCGGGCTTGGCATTCTGCTGGTCACGCACCATGTTGCAGAAATCATTCCGGAGATCGAACGCCTGGTGCTCCTGCGCGAGGGACGGATTATGGCCGACGGAGCTAAACAGGAGATTCTTACCGCCGGGCATCTATCGTCGCTCTTCGGCGTTCCCGTCCGGCTCGTCCAACAGGACAGCTATTTTCATTTGTATTAGGGGTATCGGGCGAGCAACCGAAGAAGTACCTGTTATTTTTCTGTTCGGGAGATGGTGATCGGGCGGGCATCCGGGTGTTTCGACGACCAGTCTTCAGGAGGAAACGCGACGCGCCAGAAGGTGGGACGCGGTTCAGAAAACTCCAGGCCGATTTCGGCCTTGCCCGCGCGCACCGGGCCGAGGAAGGCGACATGACACTCTTGCTCTTCCTGGGTGCGTTTGTGCTGCATGGTCACAGTACTTCCGCTGGTCACCCGGGCGTTCACCAGAATCAAGGCGCCGTGCGCGTTGATGGCCAGGGTTTCGGTTTCTTCTTCGAATGCATTGCCCTGCGAGTCCTTTCCGCGAACGCGGACGCCGACTTGCATCAGCACACGCTGGCTGCGGCGCCGCACGGCGTGATTCCCTGCGGTATTCGGGGGTTGTGCCATAGCACCTCTCTCGGTCAACTATGCCCAGCTCGACCTCGTGGTCGAGCGGCAGCCCAGGAATCGGCACTAAACGGTGCTGGCATGAAATGCGTTTTCTGACGGCCCATTCCAGTCTTGGATTGGGGATCGCCCTCAGCTCCGTTCGTCCATGGGGACGTAGTGGCGCGTGTCGTGACCAAGATAGATTTGCCGCGGCCGGGCAATTTTCTGCTCGGGGTCGAGCAGCATTTCTTCCCACTGAGCGATCCACCCGGAAGTGCGCGGAATTGCAAAGAGCACCGGGAACATGGAGATCGGAAAGCCCATGGATTGGTAGATCAGGCCGGTGTAGAAGTCCACATTGGGATAAAGCTTGCGCTTGATGAAATATTCGTCTTCGAGCGCGATGCGTTCGCACTCCAGCGCGATTTCCAGCAGCGGATTCTTGCCCATCAATTCGAACACTTCATAAGCCACGCGCTTGATGATTCGCGCCCGCGGATCGTAATGCTTGTACACGCGGTGGCCGAAGCCCATGAGCTTGACCTCGCCGGCCTTGACGCGCTTGATAAATTCCGGAACCTTCGCTACCGTGCCGATCTCCAACAGCATGTGAAGGACTTCTTCGTTTGCGCCGCCGTGGAGCGGTCCATAAAGCGCGGCGATGGCGGCGGCGGTGGCGGAATAGGGATCGACGTGCGAGCTTCCCACACCGCGGATGGTGTTCGCGGAGCAATTCTGCTCGTGATCCGCGTGCAGGATGAAGAGCACGTCGAGCGCGCGCTCGAGCGTAGGATTCGGGCGGTACTTCGTCTCCGAGGTGCGGAAAAGCATGTTCAGGAAATTGCCCGCATAGCTGAGTTCGTTGTCAGGATAGATGTACGGCATTCCCAAAGTGTGACGGTAGGAAAACGCCGCAATCGTGGGCATTTTGCCAACCAAGCGATAGGTCTGCTTGCGGCGCGACTCCGCGTCAAAGATATCCTTGGCATCGTGATAGAAGGTCGAAAGCGCCGCGATCGTCGAGATCATCATCCCCATGGGATGGGCGTCGTAGTGAAATCCATCCAGAAATTTCTTGATGCTTTCGTGGATGAACGTGTGATGCGTGACGTTGTAGGTCCAGTCCCTGAGCTGTGGCGCGGTGGGCAATTCTCCGTGCAGCAGCAAATAAGCCGTTTCCAGATAGGTGCTTTTTTCGGCCAGGTCTTCGATGGGGTAGCCGCGGTAGCGCAGGATGCCCGCGTCCCCATCGATAAACGTAATCTTGCTGATGCAGGATGCCGTGTTGTTGTACGCGGGGTCGTAGCTCATCATCCCGAATTCCGCGGGGTCCACTTTGATCTGCCGGAGATCCATGGCGCGGATGGAGCCGTGGGTGATGGGAACTTCGTAGGATTTGCCGGTGCGATTATCCGTGATGCTCAGAGTTTCGCGGGGCGCGGCGGTAACTTCGGGCTTTCTGGTTTGCGTTGCAGACGGCGCGGAATCCATAAGGCGATCCTCGGAAACAGTGACGGCGAATGGCTCGGACTCGAACAGTCTATACCAAAGGGAGGTCCCCGGGAATGGTACGAACGGACGGTGCAAAAGCGGGCGGATGTCGGCCCTGGAGCGGGCGGCCAGAAGGGCCTACGGGGCGCCGGCGGAGCGGCCAAATGTGCCTCTTGACAATAGTCGTTATAACGAGTATTATGCTGGTGTCAAACCGGGAGGTAGACCAATGATTGACATCCGCAAAAGCCAGGACCGCGGCCATTTCAACCACGGCTGGCTGGATACCTATTTCACGTTTTCGTTTGCCGACTATTACGACCCCCAGCATGTGCATTTCCGTACGCTGCGCGTCTTGAATGACGACCGCGTCGCACCGGGCGAGGGCTTCCCCACGCACCCGCATCGCGATATGGAAATCGTCACCTACGTGCTCGAAGGAGCGCTAGAACACCGCGACAGCATGGGCACGGGTTCGCTAATCCGGCCCGGCGATGTGCAGTACATGAGCGCAGGCTCCGGCGTGACGCACAGTGAATTCAACGCCTCGAAGACCGAGCCCGTACACTTGCTGCAAATCTGGATGTTTCCGGAAGAAAAAGGGCTGAAGCCGATTTACGGCCAGAAAAGTTTCAGCGAAGAAGAGAAGCGCGGAAAGCTGCGGCTGGTCGCCTCGCCGGACGGACGCGACGGTTCCGTGAAAATCCGCCAGGACAATGAACTGTACGCCACCCGGCTGGGCAAGGGCGAAGCGGTAAAGCACGAACTGAAGCCCGAGCGCCACGCATATATACAAGTCG
>Ga0210407_10003405_pt1 | contig 12924 bp, 15 predicted proteins | sample IncBWC27MmetaG_FD_150860 | JGI IMG/M metagenome (GOLD analysis project Ga0210407, IMG submission 150860) | Forest soil microbial communities from Barre Woods Harvard Forest LTER site, Petersham, Massachusetts, United States - Inc-BW-C-27-M | ecosystem: Environmental > Terrestrial > Soil >... | reverse complement strand
CGCCGGCACCAGATACGTCATCGCCTTCGGGACATAGGGCTCCAGATAAGCGCGGCCGACGACGCCCTCCTCCGTCTCGAGATCGATCAGGATCAGCGGCCAGTCGCTGATGGCGGCGATGCGCGCGACCACCGGCCGCTCGAGCCTCAGCACCACCGGCCGCGCCCGGATGCCTCGCAGGGTCAGAGACGGATGGCGCATGGTTTGCGTCAGGCCCGCGTCGCCTTCTCGAAATCCTCGACCATCTGCTTGCAGATGCGGCCGGGCGTGAATTTGTAGGGGCCGATCTCGCGCACGGGCGTCACCTCGGCGGCGGTGCCGGTGAGGAAGACTTCCTGCGCCTGGCCGAGCTCGTCGGGCATGATCGCGCGCTCGACCACCTTGATCTGGCGCGCGCGGGCCAAGCCCATCACCGTTCGGCGCGTGATGCCGTCGAGGAAGCAGTCGGGCGTGGGCGTGTGGAGCTCGCCGTTGATGGCGAGGAAGATGTTGGCGCCGGTCGCCTCGGCGATCCGGCCGCGCCAGTCCAGCATCAGCGCGTCCTCGTAGCCCTCGGCCTCCGCCGCGTGCTTGGAAAGCGTGCAGATCATATAGAGCCCCGCGGCCTTGGAGGCGGTTGGCGCGGTGTTAGGCGCGGGCCGCGCCCATTTCGAGATGGTCATGCGGATGCCCTTGAGCCGCGCCTCGGGCGTGAAATAGGCCGGCCACTCCCAGGTCGCGATCGCCATGTGGATCTTGGTCGCCTGCGCCGAGACACCCATCTGCTCGGCGCCGCGCCAGGCCAGCGGCCGCACATAGCCGTCGGCGATATTGTTCGCCTTCACGACCGCATTCGTGGCCTCGTTGATGGCGGCGAGGTCGATCGGCAGATCGAAGCCCAGGAGCTTCGCCGAGTTGATCAGGCGCTGGCTGTGCTCGTCGAGGTGAAACACCTTGCCGCTATAGACTCGTTCCCCCTCGAAGACGCAGCTTGCATAATGCAGCGCATGGGTGAGGACGTGGATCTTGGCATCCCGCCAGGGCATGAGCTTGCCATCGAACCAGATGGTGCCGTCGCGGTCGTCGAAGGGAATGATGGCCATGGGAGCGCCCTCGTGCCTATAAGTCGGGTCGGGAGACCGATTGTGTCGATCCTGAGGTCCTAGCAGTAACGATCGAACCAAAATATGTCAACATGGCTGACGTAAAATCCGCGGCTCACACCCACCTCTTCCTGCGGGAGGAGGAGCTGCGCCAGGGCATCGAGCTCTTATTCTACGCCTATCGCGACTTTACCGCAGAGCCCGACGCCATGCTGTCGCGCTATGGCTTCGGCCGCGCCCATCACCGTGTCATCTATTTCGTCGGGCGCTACCCCCAACTGACCGTGACCGAGCTTTTGGGCATCCTGCGGATCACCAAGCAGAGCCTGAGCCGCGTGCTAGGGCAGCTGGTGCGCCAGGGCTTTATCGTGCAGAAGCCGGGCCCGCGCGACCGGCGCCAGCGCCTGCTGGAGCTCACGCCGGAAGGCGTCGAGCTCGAGCGCCAGCTCTCGGAGAACCAGCGGCAGCGGGTCGCGAAGGCCTATCGGCAGGCCGGAGCGCAGGCCGTCGAGGGGTTCCGGAATGTGATGCTGGGCATCATGGGCAGCGAGTCCGATCGGGCCAAATTCGCCCGGCCACCGGGCGCGCGGCGCTGAGCGATGGCCAAGATGGCCGCGCCCGAGGCGCCGCATCTCCTGGTTGTGGACGACGACGAGCGGCTGCGCGGCCTGCTGCGCCGCTACCTCACCGACAACGGGTTCCGCATCACGCTGGCGGCGGACGCAGCGGAAGCGCGGCTCAAGCTTAAGAGCCTGCAGTACGACCTGGCGATCGTCGACGTGATGATGCCCGGCGAGAACGGCTTCGAGCTCACGGCAAGCCTGAAGGCGGAGCGGCGGGTCCCCGTGCTGCTGCTCACCGCCATGGCCGAGGCCGAGAACCGCATCCACGGCCTCGAGCAGGGCGCGGAGGATTACCTGGTGAAGCCGTTCGAGCCGCGCGAGCTGGTGCTGCGCATCCGCAACATCCTGGCGCGGGCCGCGCTCGACGGCACGGCCGCGGCGGGCGAGGCGCGGTTCGGCGGGTTCCGCTTCGACTTGAAACGCGCCGAGCTCTGGCGCGGCGACGAGGCCGTCCACCTGACCACCGCGGAGGCGGCACTGCTGAGCGCGCTCGCGGGCCGCCCAGGCACGCCGGTCAGCCGCGAGCAGCTCGCCGAGGAGGCGCAGTTCAGCGGCAACGTGCGCACGGTCGACGTGCAGATAACCAGACTCCGGCGCAAGATCGAGCGTGATCCGAGGTTCCCGCGCTATCTCCAGACGGTCCGAGGCATCGGCTATGTCCTCAAGCCCGATTGAGGCGCCGGGCGCGGCGGCCGGGCTCGGCACCGGTGGCATCGCCGAGGCGCGCCGCGCGGCGGAGGACCGGCGCTGGCACAAGCGCCTGCTGCCGCGCACCCTGTTCGGGCGCTCGCTCCTGATCATCGTGACGCCGCTCATCCTAGTGCAGGTGATCGCCACCTGGACCTTCTATGACCGGGTCTGGGACACGGTCTCCCGCCGGCTCACCAGCGCGGTTGCCGGCGAGATCGCCGCGGTCATCCAGGACCTGAGCCTGATCACCGACAAAGCCGCGCAAAGGCAGATGTTCGAGCGTGCCGCGCACGCGACGGAGCTCGAATACATCTACTGGCCGGGCGAGACGCTGCCGCCGGGCATGGTGCCGGTGTCCTCGGGCGGCAGCGAGGATCTGGTCGCCGCTCTGACCGAGCGCGTGCGGCGGCCGTTCCAGATCGACGACGAATTCGATCCGCGCGACATCCTCGTGACCATCGCGCTGCCGGAGGGCGTGCTGCAGGTCGCGGTTCCCAAGAAACGATTGTTCACGCCAACCACCTACATCTTCGTGCTCTGGATGATCGGCTCGTCCCTGGTGCTGTTCGCGGTGGCGACGATGTTCATGCGCAACCAGGTGAAATCCTTGAGCCGGCTCGCCGCCGCCGCCGAGAGCTTCGGCATGGGCCGCGACGTGCCGAATTTCCGGCTCGCGGGCGCGACCGAGGTGCGCCGCGTGGGCGCCGCCTTCCTGCTCATGCGCGAGCGGATCCGGCGCCAGATCAGCCAGCGCACCGAGATGCTCGCAGGCGTCTCGCACGACCTGCGCACGCCGCTCACGCGCATGAAGCTCGCGCTCGAGTTCCTGGAGGACGGCCCCACGGTCGTCGAGCTCAAGTCCGACGTCGCGCAGATGCAGGGCATGGTCCGGGGCTATCTCGATTTCGCCCGCGGCGAGGGCGGCGAGACGCCGTGCGAGGTCGATCTGCCCATGCTGCTCGAGGACGTGGTCGCGAACGCGCGCCGCGGGGGCGCCCCCGTCAGCATCGCCGCGCCGGAGGCTTTCGCGATCTCGCTGCGGCCCGACGCGACCAAGCGCTGCATCGCCAATCTGATCGCGAATGCGCTGCGCTACGGCAGCCATGTCTGGGTCGCCGCGGTGCCGGTGAAGGACGGCATCGATATCCTGATCGACGACGACGGGCCCGGCATTCCCGCGCATCGGCGCGAGGACGTATTCCGGCCGTTCTTCCGCCTCGACGCCGCGCGTAGTCCGCAGAGCGGCAGCGTCGGATTGGGGCTCACCATCGCGCGCGACGTGGCGCTGAGCCACGGCGGCGCCATCACCCTCGAGGATTCGCCGCAGGGCGGGCTGCGCGTGCGCGTCCACCTCCCGAAGTAGAGAGCGCGTCAGGCCAGGGCTTGCGCGAGGTCGGCCACGAGGTCGTCGGGATTCTCGATCCCGACGGAGATTCGGATCAGCGCCTCGGTGAGGCCAATCTCCTCGCGCAGCACGCGCGCCACGCCGGAATGCGTGGTGGAGGCCGGATGCGAGATCAGCGTCTCGGTGCCGCCGAGGCTGACCGCAAGCTTCATGATCTTGAGCCGGTCCAGCATGGCGAAGGCCTCGGCTTCGCCGCCCTTGACCTCGAAGGAGAAGGTCGAGCCGGGCTCGGTGCATTGCCGGTCGAACACCTGCTTGCGCGGATCTTCGGCCTCGAGGAATCCGAGATAGTGCACCTTGGCGATCTTGGGATGCGCGCGCAGGAACTCCGCGACTTTGCGCGCGTTCGCGTTCGCCCGCTCGGTGCGGATGCCCAGCGTCTCCAGCGAGCGCAGCAGCATCCAGCAGGAATGCGGATCGAGCTGGGTGCCGAGCGCCCCGCGCAGCATCGCGATCTTGCGCACCAGCTCTTCCGATCCGGAGACGCCGCCCGCCACCAGATCGCTGTGGCCGCCGGCATATTTGGTGAGCGAATAGATCGCGAGGTCCGCACCTTGGCGGAGCGGCTTCTGGTACATCGGGCCCAGCAGCGTGTTGTCCACCACCACCGGTGGCCGGTGGCCTTGCTTGGCCCCGATCTCGTCGGCGGCGGCCGCCATCGCCTGCAGATCGACCAGTCCGTTGGTGGGATTGGCCGGTGTCTCGAGCATGATCAGGCCGACGCGCCCTTTCGCCAGCGCCTCCTGCGCGGCGGCCGCGATCTTGCCGCGGTCGATCCCGTCGGTGAACCCCACGGGCGTGATACCGAAGGCGGTGAGCTGGTTGCGCATCAGCGTCTCGGTGCCGCCATAGAGCGGCCGGCTGTGCAGGATCGTGTCGCCGGGGCGCAGGAAGGCGAGCAGCACCGTCGAGATCGCGGCCATGCCGCTCGCGAACACGGCCGAGCGCCCGGCCTCGTCCCAGATCGCGAGCCGGTCCTCCAGGATCTCGAAGTTCGGATTGTTGAAGCGCGAGTAGACGAGGCCGGTCTTCTCGCCCGGCCTCGACTGTCGCCGCCCGGCGGTCACATCGAAGAGGTCCTTGCCCTGCTGAGCCGACTCGAAGACGAAGGTCGAGGTGAGGAAGATCGGCGGCTTCAGCGAGCCCTCTGAGAGCGCCGGCGAGTAGCCGTAGCCCATCATCAGCGTCTCCGGATGGAGCGCGTGATTGTTGAGCGTGCGGATCTTGTATTGGGTGGTCATGGCGGTGCCTCGCTAGAAAACGGACGCTTCAGCGCAGAGGACGCTGAGGATGCGCAGAGGGGCGCAGAGGAAGAAAGCTACCGTGTCCTCCGCGCATCCTCGGCGTCCTCTGCGCTAAGACTTCGCTCGATTGTAGCCCGGCGCAAGGTGGATCGCCGAACGGGTCAGATAGCCGGCTTCCCGCGGAACTGGGGCGCGACCTCGCGCATGAACAGGGTCAGGCTGCGCCTTGCCGCCTCGTGAGCCATGGGGCCCAGACGGAATTGCATAATGACACCGCCGACCCCGATCGTTTCGATCTCGGCGAAGGCCTGGGCGACAGTGGCGGGCGAGCCGCAGATCAGTGCATGGCTCGGATCGACCCGCGCGGGCGCCGCCAAGGTCGGCGCGGGCGTCTCGATCCTGACGCCCTGCTCGCGATAGATCCGCTCGCGCAGCGCCGCACGATGCTCCTGCATGGCGTGAAAGGCCGGGAGGGCGGTGCGCTCGGCCTCGGCATCGGTCTCGGCGACGCAGACATTGCGCCAGATCCAGCACTGCTCGAGGCTGCGCGCGATCGCCGCCTCGTCGTAGCCGGATTCCCGCATGGTCTTGCGATAGAGGTCCAGGCGATGCCGCGTCACCGCGAGCGTCTGAACGTTCATCAGGAAAGGCCGGCCTTGCCGCGCGAGCTCCACCATGGAGGCCTCGCCGGAGGCGGCGCGGATCAGGAACGGGTGCGGTTTGGTGAAAGACGCCGGGCGCAGGCCCGCGACTTTGAGATCGAAATACTTGCCGCGATGGTGAAAACTCTTCTGCGTCCAGGCCTTCAGCATTACCGCCTCGGCCTCCTCGAAGCGCTCGGGCGCCTCGCGATGGTCGAAGCCGTATCCCTGATAGTCGTAGATGTTGTAGGCGGTGCCGCGGCCGAGGCCGACGATGAGCCGGCCCTTGCTGAGCTGGTCGATGAGCGAGAGCTGCTCGGCGAGGCGGATGGGATGATGCAGCGAGGTCTGCACCACCGCGAAGCCGATCTGGCAGCGCCGCGTCTCGACCGTGAGCGCCGCGGCGAAGCTCACGGGATCGACATAGGCGCAGATGCCGTCGAAGTGATGCTCGGCGAGCCAGAGCGCGTCGACGCCGAGCTCGTCCGCGAGCCGCGCCTCCGCCAGCGTCTCCTCGATGACGACCCCGTCCCGCTGGGAATCGCGGCTCTCCGGGAACAGGAAATCGCCGAACCTCAAGGCGGGTCAGTCGATGTAGCGCACGCGGTCGGAGCCCAGCAAGGCGCGCACGGCCTCGGGGCAGTCGAGACCGTTCGCGATCTTCTCCTGGAGCGCGGCCTCGGCCCGGCGCACCGCCGCCAGCCGCTCGAGCACGGCGTCGAGCTGCACCCGTGGAATTATCACGACTCCGTCGAGGTCGCCCACGACGATGTCGCCGGCCTCGACGCTGACGCCGCCCGCCACCACCGGCAGGCCGACGCGCCCCGGCCCCGAGCGCACGCAGGAATTGGGCGTGATGCCGCGGGCGAACATCGGCAGCCCCACCCCGACCACGCCCGCGCTGTCCCGCACCAGCCCGTCCGCGACGATGGCGGCGACTTTGCGGTTGCGCGCCATCGCCGCCATGTTGTCGCCGACGATAGCCGTGCCGGTGAAGCCGTCGCCCGCCGCCACGATGACGTCGCCCGGCTCCGCCAACGCGATCGCCGCCAGGATCGCCAAATTGTCCGAGGGGCCGGGCTCGCAGGTGAGCGCGGGACCGACGAAGGACGCGCGCTTGGGATCGACCGGCTTGATGGCGAAGTCGAGCGCGCCGCGCCCGTCCATGGCGTCGACGAGATTGCCGGTCTGCACGCCCGCGAGCTTCGCGAGCCTAGCCGCGTCCGGCCGCTCGATGCGGCGTCGGATGGTGAGCAGCGGCGGATCCTCGATCATGACCGGCCTTACTTCACCGAGGAGAACGAGGTCGGCTGTAGGATCGTATTGCTGACGGAGGCGACGATCGGACCGTCCTTCTCGGTCTCGGCGCGCGCCGCGAGCCAAGTGGGATCGGTCATGAACGCGCCCCATTTCTTCTCGCGGTCGGCCAGCGACTCCCATTGCAGCAGGTAGTAGAGGTCCATGCTGGACTCGCCGATCAGCACGGTCCAGAAGCCCGCCTGACGGATGCCGTGCTTCTCCCAAAGCTTGAGCGTGATGGTGTCGAACCGCTTGGTCAGGGCCGGCAGGCGGCCGGGCACGCAGTGATAGACGCGCAGCTCATAGATCATGGGCGAGATCCTCCGTTGTTGCGTGGGCTCATGATGCCGTGCTCACGACCGTAGCGCATCGCGCTTGCTCAGAACAGCTTGCCGCCGTTCGGCACCGGCTTGTCCGGCACCACTAATACGACTTCTCCCTCGCCGTCGGGAAACCCGAGCACCAGCACCTCGGACATGAACTTGCCGATCTGCTTGGGCGGGAAATTCACCACCGCGGAGACTTGCCGCCCGACGAGCTCCTCCAAGCGGTAGTGCACGGTGCATTGCGCCGACGATTTCTTGACGCCGATCTCGGGGCCAAAATCCACTTGCAGCTTATAGGTGGGCTTGCGCGCCTCCGGATAAGGCTCCGCCGCCACGATGGTGCCGACGCGCACGTCGACCTTCGTGAAATCGTCGTAGCTTATAGCCATATTTTCTCCGTCTTGTTTTCCGCCGTCGGCGAGCCGCCACGCCAACCCTCGCCAACGGCGTAAGGGGTAACCTTGCTGCCGATCGGTGCGGGACGCTAGCATTCGCGCCGAGCTCTCTCAACCGGCCACCGGGCGCAGACGATGGAGATTCGCTTTCTCGGCAGCGGCGACGCGTTCGGCAGCGGCGGCCGGTACCACACCTGCTTCCTGGTGACCGCCGCGGAGACGCGCTTCCTGATCGATTGCGGGGCATCCTCGCTGATCGCGCTCAAGCGTTTCGGGATCGAGCCCAACAGCATCGAGACGGTGCTGGTGAGCCACCTGCATGGCGATCATTTCGGCGGCCTGCCGTTCTTCCTGCTCGACGCGCATCTGGTCAGCCGGCGCACTCGGCCGCTCACGCTCGCGGGCCCGCCGGGCTTCCGCGACCGGCTGCATCAGGCACAGGAGGTGTTCTTCCCGGGGTCCACCGGAATCACGTCCAAATTCCCGCTGACGCTGATCGAGATGCCGGAGCGGATCGTGCAGCGGGTTGGGCCGGTGCGGGTGACGCCGTTCCTGGTGCAGCATTACTCGGGAGCGCCGCCCTATGCGCTCCGGATCGAGGTCGACGGGCGCGTCGTCACCTATTCAGGCGATACCGAGTGGGTGGAGAACCTGGTCCCCGCGGCGGCGGGCGCCGACCTCTTCATCGTCGAGGCCTATTTCTACGACAAGAAGGTGAAGTACCACCTGGATTACGCGACACTCCGTGCACGGCTCGCCGAGATTGGCGCCAAGCGGGTGATCCTCACGCACATGAGCGCGGAGATGCTGGCGCGCCGCGCGGAGGTCGATCTCGACTGCGCGGAGGACGGCCTCGCGCTCTCGATCTGAGAGGCACAAAAGCAAAGAGGCCATCCCGGAGGACGGCCTCTGCCGAAGCGTCAGCGATTTGGGGGGAATTACTGGCGCTGCGTCTTCTTCTTCGCGAGGGTGCCCCACTCGTCGATGCTCTCCGAGAAGCGCTTGGTGAGCACGTCGAAAGCATCGGTCTGGGTCTTGCCCGCGAGCTCCACGAGCTCACGCGCGCCCTCGACGCTCTTCTCGAGCGCCTGCTTGGCGAACGTCGCCTGCTTCTGGAGCCGCTCCTCGGCGGTGCCGGTCTCGGACCAGCCGCGCACCATCGCGGAGGCCTCGTCCATCGCCGTGCGGGCGAACTCGACCTGCCGCTTGGCGAGCTCCTGGAAGCCCTGCACCGCCAGCTGATTGGCCTGGGTGAGCGCCTCGAGGTTCTTGCGCTGCGAGGCCATCACAGCCTCGACATCGATACCTGCGAACGGGAAGCCAGCGAACAGCTTGCCGACCTCCGTCTCGAAGAATTTGCCGTTAACCATCGCCGTTATCCCATCCTTGGAGGTTGAGCACCATCATTTTTGCTGCACTGCAGCATTGGCCGAATATGGCGCAGCAGTGGCCTTTCGTCAAGGCTGCCCGCTCGATTTTTTTGCAGTGCGATACTGTCCTAAGCAAATCGCCCAAGCCAATAGGGTAAAGACTTGAGTTTGCTCCGTATTATTACCTAGTCGGTAGAGCAGGCCGATGCGGGTCCGAACCAGATGGCGACACCGCCGGGCGCGATCACGCCGCCCGGGCGCGAAGTTGCGCTACTCTCTGGCGATGCAAAATCCGAAACCGGGAGTCACGCACTGACCCGCTTCCAGCCCAAGGACGCCGCCTTCGAAAGCCGGGTCCGCGAAAGCTTTGCCCGCCAGGCCCTGATGCGAACCATCGGTGCCGAGCTCGCGCGGGTCGAGCCCGGCCGCGTCGAGATCGCGCTCCCCTACCGGCCCGACCTTACCCAGCAGCACGGCTATCTGCACGCGGGGATCACCAGCGCGATCGCGGATTCCGCCGGGGGCTATGCCGGCCATTCGCTGTTTTCCGCGGGGAGCTCGGTGCTCACGGTCGAGTTCAAGATCAATCTATTGGCGCCCGCGGCGGGCGAGCGCTTCGTCGCGCTTGGCGAGGTGATGAAGCCCGGCCGCACGCTCACGATCTGCCGGCTCGAGGTGAGCGCGATCCAGGGCGAGCTGCGGACGCTCATCGCCATCGGCCAGCAGACGCTGATCTGCCTCGAGGGCCAGCCGGACGCGCTAGGACCTCAGACGCGCCACGCCGCAAAGGCGCATCCCACATAGACGTCCGGAGCGGGCAGGTAATCGAGCAGCTCGAAACCGCGGCAGTCGGCGGCGCCGTGGGCCACGGCCCAATTCCGGATCTCGTGCGCGCCATTGCCTGCCCGGGCCGCACCGTGCTCCAACAGATCGACCAGCGGACCCTCCTCGCCCCGGGTGAGCGCATCGATGCAGCGCCGGTCGAAGTCCTCGTCGATCGCGCCCATGGTCGGCTCGCCGATCGAATGGCTCAAGCCGCCAGTGGCGAGGATCGCCACGCGCGCCGGCGCCGGATAAGACGCGATGGCGCTGCGCAGCAGCCGACCCCAGGCCAGGCAGCGGCGATAGCTCAGCATCGGCGGCTCCAGCTCGTTGATCAGCATCGGCACGATGCGCGGCATGCGCGACAAGGTCATGCGCGAGAGCGGCAGGCAAAGCCCGTGGTCGAGGCGAAGGCGGTAGGAGAGCGCGGGCTCGAATCCATTGGCGAGCGCCGTCTCCAGGATGTGCCGGCCGAGCGCGGGATCGCCGGGGATGGGATCGGGCGCGAAATCCCTCATGAAGGGCTCGGGCGGACCACCATGCTCTTCGCCGATGCCGATGCAAAGGGCCGGCAGGTTGTCGAGGAAGAAATTGGTCCAGTGGTCCGGCGCGAGCCCCACGATCACGTCTGCGCCGGTTTCTGTGATGCGGCGACCGAGCTCGCCATAGGCGGCGCTCAGGCGCTGCTTGAGGTGATCGGGAAGCCGATGCCAGTCGCGCGCAATCAGCGGTCCATGGCTCGCGGCATAGACTCCGACCAGCTCAGCCACCGGCCGTCGCCGCGTCCGGATCGGACGCGCCCGCGCGCAATCGGGCGATGAATTCCGCGTCGGGCATGCCGGCGGCCGCGAAATAGTAGCGAAGCAAATAGGGGTTGGTCAGACGGGCAAGATGGGCGACATCGTCGGCGAGCACCGCGGCGCGCACCTCGGGCTTCAGCGGATAACGGTCCAGCACGGCCGCCCGATCTCGCCGATAGTCCGCGACGCGCGCGGGCTCCTGCAGGTCGAAGCAGAGCTTGCTCAGCCAGTAGTCCCTCATGGGCGGCACCTCCAGCGCATCTTGAAGCCTGGCGCAATGCCGAGACAAGGCTTTGAGCGCTCGCCTGGCTTGCGATACCGTTTGCACAGGATGACCAAGGAGCCATGATGCCCGCCCGACCGATCGAGATCCGATTGGGCGGCTACGGTCCGCCCACGACCTCCTTCAGCCGCGCGCTCAAGCTGATCGGCGACAGCCTCGAGGCCGAGCTCGGCGGCGGCGTCCAGATCCGCTACGTCTGGAACATCATGGATCTCGGCTATCGGTCCGAAGACATCCTGTGGCTGGTCGAGAGCGGGGTGCTCACGCTCGGATATCAATCGACCAGCTACTTCACGGATCGCGTCCCTGAGTTGGGCCTGCTCGATCTGCCCTTTCTCTTCGAGACCCGGGATGCCGCGCGCGCGGGGATGGACGGCCGGCTCGGTGAGGTCCTCGCCGGCAAGATCGAATCCTCCATGAGCCTGCGCATCCTCGGCTATTTCGAGAACGGCTTCCGGCACATCTCGAACCGCCTGAGGCCGGTGCGCCGGCCAGCGGATCTCGTGGGAATGCGGATCCGCGTGCTGCCCAGCGACATCCAGGTGCGGACCTTCGAGCTCTTGGGCGCCATCCCCTTGAGAATGGATCTGACCGAGGCCATCGAGAGGGTTCGCGCCGGCACCATCGACGCGCAGGAAAACCCGCTCGCCAACACCGTGACCTACGGCGTGCACAAGTTCCATCGCTTCCACACACTCACCAGCCATTTTTACCTGTCGCGGCCGATCTTCCTGCACCGCCCGTCCTACGCTGGCTGGCCCACAGAGCTCAGACGCTCGGTGGACGCGGCGGTGCACCAGGCCGTTGCCTTACAGCGGGACCTCGCGATCGAGGAGGAGACAAAGGCCTTATCGGAGATCCAGCGCGAGGGATGCGAGGTGCTGGAGCTTGATGCCGCCGAGCACGCGGCGTTCGTGGCGGCCGTGCGGCCGCTGCGTGCGGAGGTGCATCGGCTCTATTCGCCGGAGCTGCTGTCGTTCCTCCCCTGACATCCGCTGCTCGAGCGGCTTGATTTCGATGGGCACGAAAATCGGGATCGATTAAAGTCGTACCAAACGCGCCGCGCAGACGGCGGGAATATGGGAGGGAACGCCGATGGCACAGTCGATCGTCGCGTTCGTCGATTCCACGCTCGATAATGCCAGGATGGGGCCGATCCATCGCAAGGTCCTGGCGCTCATCACCTTCGCCTATTTCTTCGACGTCATCGATTTCATTATCCTGGGCTCGCTGATACCGGACATGATCCGGTCCGGTTTCGCCCTGCCCGCGCAGGTCGGCGCGATCGGCACCGCGCAGCTCATCGGAATTTTCATCGGCACCGTCGGACAGGGCGAGTTCACCGACCGGTTCGGCCGGAAGCGGGTGCTCCAGGCCGCGATCCTGCTCTATAGCGTGGTCACGATCCTCGCGGCGCTGTCGCCGAATTTCGCCTGGCTCATCGCGGGCCGTCTCGTCGCGGGGATTGGGCTCGGCGCGGCCCAGCCGCTTTGCTTCTCCTACGCCGCCGAATTCGCGCCCAAGGCCATCCGCGGCCGGGTCACCGCCTTCATGCAGTTCATCGGCGGTGCCTGCGTTTGGCCGATCGGCACCGCCTTCGCCCTGGGCTTTCGCGATTCCTTCGGCTGGTGGGGCATCTGGATCGCGATCGGCATCGGCGGGCTCATCGTTTTCCTGCTCAGCTTCGCGCTGCCGGAATCGCCGCGCTGGCTCGTGACCCACGGCCAGGGCGACAGCGCACTGAGCCTGCTCGATCGAATGGGCCTCGGCCGGCCCAAGGAAACGCTCGTCGCCGACGAGCTCGCCGATATCCGCAGCGACCCGATGGGCGTCGTGTTCCGGATCTATCGCGGACGCATCGTCGCGGCGATGATTTGCTTCTTCGCGTTCTTCACGGCGGCGCTGGGGCTCGGCGGCTGGCTTCCAAACATCCTCGCCGACCGC
>Ga0210407_10003404_pt1 | contig 12925 bp, 6 predicted proteins | sample IncBWC27MmetaG_FD_150860 | JGI IMG/M metagenome (GOLD analysis project Ga0210407, IMG submission 150860) | Forest soil microbial communities from Barre Woods Harvard Forest LTER site, Petersham, Massachusetts, United States - Inc-BW-C-27-M | ecosystem: Environmental > Terrestrial > Soil >... | reverse complement strand
GCGCCCGTCTCGTACAACCGGCCCGTGCCGCCGTCGGCGCGCTGGTATGCGTTACTGGGGTTGTTGAGCGTGATGATGTTCCTGGCGTGGGTGGTGACGCAGTGGCGTGGCCGGAAGCTGCCGCGGTTTGGTTTCCTGGTGCCGGCTTTGGCGGTGGTGTTTGCGGTAATCGCGTTCACCGGATGCGGTGGCGGAGGCAGCAACAGCACGGCTGCGAACTTCACGCCCGCGGGCACCTTCCAGGTGCTGGTGCAGGCCACATCCGGCACCACGATGCGCACTACCGTCGTCACCGTGCAAGTGCAATAAGCCGCTCTCTTCTGCGCGGCAGAGACTATCCGTAGGGGTTCTGAGGAATTCCGTCAATTGGGGCCATCGGTCATTTAGGCCGGGGGGCACGAAAGTGCATAGTCCGGGTTGCACACCCGCTTACCACCAAGTATCCTAGCAAACTGATTCTTCTGCTAATCGGTAGCTGGGGTGATCGGCTCTGGGGTGATCGGCTTAGCCGACGGACTTACCCGTGCCACAAGATCTCGGTATTCAGGGTCATCGCGGAAGATGTCAAAGGCAGGTTCGCTCGAAAGGAGTACCAGGTAACACTCATGCTCCTCGTATGCGGCCTTCAAATACTGCAAGGCGTACTGCTTCTCGCCTAGTCGGGCGTAGGTCATGGCTAAGGAGTAGGCAGGTACAGCTCCCTGACGGTTCAGCCTTTTTTGAGCGCGCAACGCACCTTCGAGCATCCCATGGTAGCCGCCCTTTGAGAAGCCCTGTTCCGCCTCCCGCGCGACCTCCAATTCCTTTTGGTCTTGCAGTAGAACCGCCGTCTTTTCCCATTCGGAGAGATAGTTCGAATAGTCTTTGCGGGCAAAGTAGATTTCGGACATATACCGATGTGCGGAAGCGAAGGATGGCTCCGCGGCTTCGATCTGTTTGAGTAGAACCACGGCCGCTTCCGTTTGACGCATGCTGTGGAGGATCAACGCCTGATCCGCAAGAATCGCCACCGAGGAAGGGTCCAGGCGCCGAGCCGTTCCAATCTCCGCAAGCGATTCGGGAAAGCGCCCGCAGCTTAGCAGGAAACTCGCATACCAGTGGTGGGCTTGAGCGTCATTGGGATTCAGAACCAGCGCGCGCTTGAACTCGCGGTCAGCCCCCGCAGCGTCCCAACTCCAGAAGAACGTCACAAAGGCTAAAGACGTGTGGGCTTCGGCGGAAGAATCGTCCAGTTCCACGGCCTTCGTCGCCGCAGCCAATGCTCGCGGATACGCCTCGCTCGGGGGAATGGCGCTGAACTCTCGCAGCAGGTTGTAGCTGTCGGCAAGTCCCACATAAGCTTTCGAATAGCTGGGGTCCCGGACGATTGCCTGGGTGAAATAGTCGACCGCACGGTTGAGATCGTCGGGAGTCCTCTTGTTCCAATAGTAGCGGCCTTGCAGATAAAACTCTTCGGCCTGAGAATTTGTCAAACTGGCAGGACCACGGTTCCCAGCCGCGCTTCCAGTCCTTGCCGAAGCACGCACCGCAATGCGGTGGACGCTGCGGTAGGCAAAAATGGCTACTGTCAGGGCCAAGCCGAAGGTCAAGGCCGCCAACCACTTTTCGGGAGACCGAAGGCTAAGGCGCTTGACCCGCTCCGAGTGCGCCTGCGGCTGGAGATCTTGCGGTTGGCTTGCCGGCTCTAGCCCTTCAGAAGCGCTGAGCCATTCTTGGAGTTCGTTTTCGAAGGCAAACACTCGCCCCTTCGCGGCCCCCGGAATTCGATGCACAGGCAGGGCACGTTCCTTCTCCCATCGGCGGACGGTCCTCTCGTCGCGCTTGAAGAAACAAGCAACCTCCTTCCATGAGTCAAGGCGGCGACCAGCACTGGCTTGCGAAGAGTGCTTCATGAGCCCTATCAAGCGGTGAAAAAGGCCTGCGGTACCCGATTTTGCCCGGTTGCACCCGGTTCCGTCCCTTGCCTGGGGGCAAGCTGGCTGAGTATACCCTTGGCCGGATACAAAGCAAAAGCTGAAAAGAGGCTACTTACTCAGGTTCAACCCGAACCGGGCGCAATCCCGGTCGCTCTCTTGGTGTTTGCCAAGGATTACCTAGGACGGATGACATGAGCGCTACCAAGACTTGGAAGACTGCCAGTGTTGCGGTCCTCGCCGGTTCAATTTTGATGGCCACACCGCTGCGCGCGCAAACCGTCACCGCCACCATTTCGACCGGGTCGGGATCGGGCCCGCATGCCGTGGCTGTGAACCCGGTGACGAACAAGATCTACGTCGGCGATAGTGGGACCAACGCTGTGACGGTGATTGACGGCGCCACCAACACCACCAGCACCGTAACCGTCGGGACCGCCCCCGTAGACATCGCCGTAAACACGGTGACCAACAAGATTTACGTCGCAAATAACGGCAGCGCCAACGTGACGGTGATTGACGGCGCCACCAACGCGACGACCACGGTGGCTACGGGCTCCGGCTTGCGTTCCGTATCCGTGAACGCCATCACCAACAAAATTTACGTCGCCAATGCCGGCAGCAACAACGTGACGGTGATCGACGGCGCCACCAACAATACCACTACAGTGGCGGCCGGAATGTTTCCCAACACCGCGGCCGTAAACCCTATAACGAACCAGATTTACGTGGCCAATGAGAACAGCAGCAATGTCACGGTGATTGACGGGGCCAGCAACAATACGACCACCTTGGCGGTCGCGGCGAACCCCGTTTCCTTGGCCGTCAATCCGGTCACCAACAAAATTTACGTCTCCTATCTCAGAGTCGGGAACGTGACAGTCATTGATGGTGCTACCAACGCTACCACCACGGTGCTGACGGGGACCGCTCCCTTTGTCGTGGCCGTGAACCCCGTGACGAATAAGATTTATACCGCTGATAACGGCAGCAACACCGTGACGGTCATTGACGGGGCCACCAATGCGCCTACTACCGTGGCTGCGGGCACCGGCCCGTTTTCCCTGGGCGTGAATTCGGTGACGAACAAAATCTACGCGGCCAATCTCAGCAGCAACAACGTCACGGTGATTGACGGCGCCACGAACGCGACCTCCACGCTGACCGTTGGGACCGCCCCCCAAGGAGTTGGCGTCAACCCGGTGACCAACAAGATTTATGTGGCCAACGGCAACGACGGCACCGTCTCGGTCATTGACGGCGCCACCTATACCAACTCTGCCGTCGCCGCCGGTACCGGCCCCAGTGCCGTCGCCGTGAACCCCGCGACCAACAAAATTTACGTGGCCAACAAGGGCAGCAACAACGTGACGGTGATCGACGGGACGACTAACAGCACGACCACGGTGGCCGTGGGAGCGAGTCCCATTGTTTTGGTAGTGAACCCCGTGACGAACAAAATTTACGCGGTCGGAAATACGATAACCGTGATCGACGGCGCCACCAACGCCACCACCAACATAGCGTGCACCTGCAACAGCGGATCAGTGGAAGCTGCGGCGGTAAACACGGTGACCAACAAGATTTACGTGACCGTTTCTAGCACCGGCCTCACGGTGATCGACGGGGCCAGCAGCACCGCGAGCGCCGTAAACGTAAACTTTCAGCCTTTTGCCGTGGCCGTGAACGCGGTGACGAACAAGATTTATACGGCCGGGTTTAATAATTCTAACGTGACCGTGCTCGACGGTACCACAAACGCGACGAGCACCGTAACAGCGGGGACCAACCCTACCGCCGTGGCCGTGAACCCCGTGACGGACATGATTTACGTAGTCAATAATGGCAGCAATAATATAACCGTAATTGACGGGGCGACGAACGCAACCACCACCGTGACCGACCCGAAGGGTCTCGCTCCGTTTGCCGTCGCCCTGAACCCCCTGACGAACAAGATTTACGTACTCAACAGCGGCAACGATGGCGTTACTCCCGGCAGCGTTACCATCATCGATGGGACCACCAACAGCACGACCAATATCAACGTAGGGTTAATCGGTCTCACAGCATTGGCTGTGAACCCGGCAACGAATAAGGTCTTCTTGACGAATAGTGTTCCTTCCTTTGTTGGGCCCTCCAACGTGATCGAGCTCGATGGGGCCACCAACACTACGAAAACCGTGCTGGGGTCGGGGGCACCTTCACTGGCTGTGAACCCCGTGACAAACGAGATTTACGTAGCCGGCGCCAGCACCGTGATTATCACCGAGCAGCAGGTCCAGCCCATCCCGCTCACCACCACCATCAATCCTCTTGCTGGCAACACCACTACTAGCCCCACACCCAGCTTTAACTTCACCGCCGCCAGCACCTTTGCTCCAACCGCTCCAGCAGTGGACGCGCTCTACTTCCAGTTTGATTCCTTGCAAGGGTCGTGGACTCCGGCGACCCCGAACGCGATCAGCCCGGGCTTCAGCGGAACGGCCGCGACGCTTTCTCTCGGCACGCACATCCTCTACGCCTATGCGACGGACGGCCAGGATGCCTCTTCCACTCACACGGGAGGGAACGGCATTGGCGAAAGCAGCCCGCTGATCGGCCCGATTTCCGCCTATCTCTTCACCGTTGTGAATCAGCCCTCTGCCCCTGTGGCTTCCTTGAACCCCACGAGTCTCACGTTCTCCACGCAAGGTGTAGGCACGACCAGTGGCTCGCAGGCGGTCACTGTAACGAATACAGGTGGAGCAAATCTCGTGCTGGGCGCGACACCGACAGGACTCAGCGGGGCGGATCCCGGGGATTTTCTGGTCACTCCCAATACGAGCTGTACTGCGAATCTCCCGATCGCGCCGATGGGTACATGCGTCGTAAGCGTATCCTTTGCTCCTACGGCGCCAGGAACACGCACTGCGACGCTCACCATCACGGATAATTCGGGCGGCGTGGCGGGAACTACGCAGACCGTTCCGCTCACAGGCACTGGGTTGAGCGCCACGGCGACTCTAAACCCGACAAGCCTAACCTTTGCGGCTCAGACGGTGAACACCACCAGCGTCGCAATGAGCGTGACCATCACCAGTACCGGGCAGTCCGATCTGGTGCTGGCCGCGACTCCCTTGGCAATCTCCGGAGCGAACGCCGGCGATTTTATAATCGCAACCGGCACAACCTGCACCGCAAGTCTTGATGTTCCCGTGGACTCCAGCTGTGTCGTCAACATCACTTTTACGCCGGCAGCTGCCGGTCCGCGCGCGGCTACGCTGACGATTACCGACAATTCCGGTGGCGTCATCGGAGCAACGCAAACCGTTCCGTTGAGCGGCACGGGTGTTGCGGCGCCTACTCCTACGGCGGTTTTGAATCCCACCGCTCTCACCTTTGCCGGGCAAAACGTGGGTACTACCAGCGCCGCCCAAACCGTGACGATCACCAACACGGGTGGAGCGAATCTCGTACTCGGCGCCACTCCAGCGAGTCTTAGCGGGACAAATGCAGGGGACTTCGCCATCGTTCTTCCGACTTCGCCGGGCGTGAACTGCACCGCGGGTCTCTCGATTGCCCCCAAGGGGGCCTGTACTGTCAGCATTACCTTCACACCCGCCGCGGCAGGCACTCGTCTGGCGACGCTGACGTTTACGGACAACTCGGGTGGCACTGCGGGCAGCACGCAAACCGTGCCCTTGACCGGTACGGGCACGGGCGCGGACTTCACCGTCACCGGGCCAACCGCCCCGGTGGTCGTGAAACCCGGGCAGTTGGCGATGTTCCCGATCACCGTCACGCCCGGGCCAAACGGATTCCCCCCGGGAACCATCACGTTCTGCGCGTTGGCGGTGGCGCCAGCGACTTGCTTCCCACTAGGGGTAGCGGCGGAATTCCCGCAGCCGACGCAGACGCCGAACGGAACCAGTGTGACGACCACGCTGTGGGTGTTCACGACCGGACCTGGAAGCGGAAGTGTCGGAGCCGCGCCCGTCTCGTACAACCGGCCCGTGCCGCCGTCGGCGCGCTGGTATGCGTTACTGGGGTTGTTGAGCGTGATGATGTTCCTGGCGTGGGTGGTGACGCAGTGGCGTGGCCGGAAGCTGCCGCAGTTTGGTTTCCTGGTGCCGGCGCTGGCTGTGGCCTTGGCGGTTATCGCCTTCACCGGATGCGGTGGCGGAGGCAGCAACAGCACGGCAGCAAACTTCACGCCCGCGGGCAGCTTCCAGGTGATGATTCAGGCCACTTCGGGCACCACGGTTCGTACCACTACCGTAACCGTGCAAGTGCAATAGAGCTGCCTGGCCCTGGAGCGTGCACTCGTAGATCGGTGGCACGTTTGGCGCCTTCCGCGCCGGCGATGCTACAGTCTGCTTTCCATTGAAATTAGGGTAGGATTGGCGTTCGCATCTGACGTATCTATATCTTGCTCGCTAACGGCAACATGGGAAGGGCGGACGCTACTCGATGACCGTTGTTGATCCGGCGAAGGCCGCCGGCGCTCGTCACGCCGTGCTGGCCGGGTTTCTGGGATGGACGCTGGACGCTTTCGACTTCTTCGTGGTCGTTTTCCTCTTCGATGCGCTGTCCCGGCAATTCGGCGTTTCCAAAAAAGAAATTGTTCTAACGACGACGGTGACGCTGGCGATGCGGCCGGTGGGGGCGTTTTTGTTTGGCTTGCTGGCGGACCGCTACGGCCGCCGCGTTCCGCTCATGTGCAATGTTATTTACTTTTCGCTGATTGAACTTCTTTGCGGTTTCGCGCCGAACTACACCGTTTTTCTCGTGTTGCGGGCGCTCTTCGGTATCGGCATGGGCGGAGAGTGGGGCGTGGGCGCCTCGCTCGCGATGGAAGCGGCGCCTGTGCGGCTGCGCGGCATCCTTAGCGGCATTCTGCAGAGTGGCTATCCGACTGGGTACCTACTTGCCGCGGTGGCCACCCGGTTTCTGTTCCCCGTGTGGGGATGGCGGCCGATGTTCTGGATCGGCGCGCTACCCGCGCTTCTGGCGCTGTACATCCGGACGAAGGTTCGGGAGTCGGAGGCGTGGAAGGAGCACCGCGCCGCCACTACTGGAGAAGTTTTGCGTGCTGTCGCGAAACAATGGAAGCAATTTGCTTATCTCGTAGTGCTGATGACCTTCATGATGTTCCTTTCGCACGGCACACAGGATCTTTACCCAGACTTCCTTCAGGAAATCCACAAGGTTGGGGCCGCTAGCCGGGCCAACATCGCCATCTTCTACAACGTTGGGGCGGTGCTTGGAGGGATTCTCTTCGGACTCTTGTCTCAGAAGGCGGGACGCCGGAAAGGCATGATCGCTGCGATTGGTCTCTCTCTCGTGGTCATACCGCTCTGGGCTTTCAGTGGAACCTTGGCGGCTACCATTGTCGGGGCATTCCTGATGCAAGCGGGAGTACAGGGCGCTTGGGGTGTGATTCCCGTGCACCTGAACGAAATGTCTGCCGATTCGGCGCGCGGATTGATGCCGGGGCTGGCCTTTCAATTTGGAGTGCTGCTGGCATCGCCTACCAATTCGATTCAGTACGCGTTGCGCGATCGTGTCGGCTATCAATGGGCCATCGCGGGATTTGAGATTGTAACCATACTTACACTTTCTCTTTTGCTGTGGATGGGGACGGAGCGGCATAGCCGAAGTTTTGTGCACGTACCGCAGGACAAAGCCGGTTGAACCGCCATCGCAAAAAAGCGCGAAGCGCTGGTCTTGGCTTGGGGGCCTTCGGCAGGGAACCGGCGTTTGGCCGCAAAGCGCATCCTGCATGATAATGGTAATCCGGAGTGATGATGCTCTTGCGATGGTTCCGAAGCAGTCCTTTTCATACCGGCTCGCCTAGGAGACAAACGTGGACGCTGTGGCTACAAACGGAATTTCTGTAACCTCGACCGCCGTCGACTATCAGACGGATCCGAGCCGTTACAAACATTGGAAGATGTCCTTTGATGGGCCTGTGGCGACGCTGACGATGGACGTCAATGAAGAGGGCGGCCTGCGGCCCGGCTACAAGCTCAAGTTAAACTCCTACGATCTCGGAGTCGATATCGAATTGCACGATGCCTTGCAGCGCATCCGTTTCGAGCACCCGGAGGTTCGCACCGTCGTGCTGGCCAGCGCGAAAAGCCGCATTTTTTGTTCCGGCGCCAATATTTACATGCTGGGGCTGTCGTCGCACGCGTGGAAAGTGAACTTCTGCAAATTTACGAACGAAACGCGAAATGGAATCGAAGATGCCAGCGCGCACTCCGGCTTGAAGTTTCTGGCGGCGCTGAACGGAACAACTGCCGGCGGAGGCTATGAACTGGCGCTGGCTTGCGATGAAATTGTTCTCGTTGATGACCGCTCCTCCGCCGTGAGTTTGCCGGAGGTGCCGTTGCTCGGAGTTTTGCCCGGCACGGGCGGTTTGACGCGCTTGACCGACAAGCGAAAAGTGCGGCGCGATCATGCGGATATCTTTTGTACGACGCCGGATGGAATTCGCGGCCAGCGCGCGAAAGAATGGCGCCTGGTCGATGAAGCGGTCAAGACGCAGCAGCTTGCAGAACACGTCAAGCAGCGCGCCTTGGAGCTCGCGCAATTGAGCGACCGGCCCGCGAGCGCGAAAGGTGTAGCACTGTCGCCGCTGAAGCGCACTTTCGATGAGACCGGCCTGCACTACGAATATGTCGACGCGCAATTCAACCGGGACAGCCGAACCGTAACGATCACGGTTCGCGCTCCCGAAGCGGTTACCGAGAAGACTGTCGAGCAAGTTCTCTCGGCGGGCGCTTCCTGGTGGCCCTTGCAGATGGCGCGGGAACTGGACGACGCGATTCTGAATCTGCGAAGCAATGAGCCGGAGCTTGGTCTTTGGATTTTGAAGACCGCCGGCAATCGCGAAACGGCCCTGGCGATCGATGAGTTTATCCTCAGCCACCAGAACAATTGGTTTGTGCGCGAAGTCTTGGGAATGATGCGGCGGACGTTGGCGCGGCTGGACGTTTCTTCACGCTCGATGTTTGCCCTGATCGAGCCGGGCTCGTGCTTTTCGGGAACACTTCTTGAGTTGGCGCTGGCGGCCGATCGCGTGTACATGCTCGACACGCAGGAGGCTGGTGCTCCCACTTCGGTGATACTGTCGCGGATGAATTTTGGCGCGTTGCCGATGGTGAACCATCGCGCGCGCCTGGCCGCGCGATTCTATGACGACGAAAAGCAAATCGCTGCGCTTCGCGGGCTGATTGGAAAAAATCTTTCTGCACGCGAAGCGATGGAAGCGGGACTCGTGACGGCCGCTCCGGACGATCTGGATTGGCAAGACGAAGTACGCTTGGCCATCGAGTCGCGCGTCGCGCTTTCGCCGGATGCGCTGACCGGTCTCGAAGCCAGCCTGCGCTTTGGCGCCGGTGAAACTCTGGAGACGCGCATTTTTGGCCGGCTCTCCGCTTGGCAGAACTGGATATTCATTCGACCCAACGCCGTCGGCGCAACCGGGGCTTTAAAAGTCTACGGCACCGGGGCGCCGGTGAAGTTCAACTGGGAAAGAGTTTAGAAGTTGCAGTCCCGCGGGCTAGCTGCGAGAGGAAATTGCCATGATTGATTACACGGAAAAGATTCCCAATAACGTCGATCTCGGGAGGGACCGCGTCCTGCAGCGCGCGCTGGAACACTGGCAACCGGCGTATATGAGCTGGTGGTACGACATGGGCCCGAATGAAAGCCACAACTACGAGGTCTATTTGCGAACAGCCACCAGTGTGGAGCCGGATGGCTGGGCGCAGTTCGGCTACGTGCGCATGCCGGAATACCGCTGGGGAATTTTTCTGCAACCGCGCGACGTGAATCGCCAGGTGAATTTCGGAATGCACAAGGGCACGCCGTCGTGGCAGGAAGTACCGGGAGAGTACCGCTCGACGTTACGGCGCGTCATCGTCACGCAGGGCGACACGGAACCGGCGTCGGTGGAGCAGCAGCGCATGCTGGGGATGTGCTGTCCGTCTTTGTACGATTTGCGGAATATTTTTCAAGTGAACGTCGAGGAAGGGCGCCACCTGTGGGCCATGGTTTATCTGTTGCACCGCTACTTTGGGCGCGACGGGCGCGAAGAAGCGGAAGCGCTGCTGGAGCGGCGCTCCGGCGATGCGGACAATCCGCGCATACTGGGTGCGTTCAACGAGCCTACGCCGGACTGGCTGGCGTTTTACATGTTCACGTTCTTTACGGATCGCGACGGCAAATTCCAGCTTTGCGCTCTCGCGGAATCGGGATTCGATCCTCTGGCGCGCACCTGCCGCTTCATGCTCACGGAGGAAGCCCACCACATGTTCGTGGGCGAATCGGGGGTGAGCCGCATCATTCAGCGCACATGCGAAGTGATGAACGAGCATAAGGTGGAGGCGCCGTCCGATGTGCGCGCACTGGGCGTAATCGATTTGCAGACCATGCAGAGATACTTGAACTTCCACTTTAGCGTCACCATCGATTTGTTCGGTTCGGACGCTTCCTCGAACGCCGCGACGTATTACACCACCGGTTTGAAGGGGCGCTACGAAGAGACCAAAATCGAAGACGATCACGTGTTGTCTGACGCAGAGTATCCTGTGTTTGAAGTGTCCGGAAACAAGATCGTCAAGAAAAGCGTGCCCGCGCTGACCGCGCTGAACGAACGTCTGCGCGATGATTACATCGGAGAGATTCAGGGCGGGGTGGACCGCTGGAACCGCATTATTGAAAAGTCGGGAATTCCTTTTCGACTAGTGCTGCCGCATAAGGGATTCCATCGCGCCATCGGCAATTTTGCGGGACATTGTATTAGTCCCAACGGGGAAGTGCTGACCGAGGAAGCGTGGAAGAACCGCCAACACGAATGGCTGCCGAGCGCGGCCGACCAGGCTTTTGTGCAATCGCTGATGATTGGGCGCGTCGTCGAGCCCGGGAAATTTGCCAACTGGATTGCGCCGCCGATTCGGGGGATCAACCAGCAACCTCTGAATTTTCAATACGTGCGGTTCAACTGAGGCGAGCGCAACCCCAAAAGCGGCCCTAGTGTTGGGTACACTCGAAGAAGCGGCCGGCCTCGGAAGGCCGCCCCTACAAGGACGGGCGGCGCTAGCGCTTCGCCTCCCCCCTGCAGGGGTATCGGACACGCGTGGCGCTGACACTCAGAGCGCATGGGCAAGTACAACCGGCTAAACCAGAGGCTCAGTTGTGCAGTGGTTGTGTGTCAGGGATGCGCCCGGTCTGTACCATACATCCATACCCCCCTCCCCCCCGGTTTTTGCATAAGTGTTCATTCTAAAGGTAGATAAAGTGGCTTGTTTTGATACGCTTCTGCAAGTGTTCATTCTAAAAGGCTTAGACATGCTGAGATTCTAGAGAGAATGGGCTGGTTCGGAGGCCTGCCATGCGCAGGACGCACCTCTGAATCGAAAAGATTCTACTCCAGAATAACCATTGCGTCAATTCCAATTATATCTAGGTAGCACACCGGTTAAAGTCCCAGGTTTTCTTAAACCACATCACAATTTCCCAAATTGGGACAATGCCGTGCGTTTTGGCGGCTGGTGTCTGTATAATCCCGCGTTCGCTGGCTAGCGGTTATCCTTGCACCGCCGCCGATACCGATTTGTTATAGCAAGAAAGAGGCCTGGAGATGTCCGCGTCACAGTCAAAACCCGCGACGGCGATGTATAACGGAAACAAGTTGAAGATCGGGATTTTTTCTCCGAACTGTTCGGGAGGAATGGCGGTAACGAAGGTCCCGGAGCGCTGGGATGCGTCGTGGGAAAACAATTTGAAGCTGGCGCAGATGGCGGATGAGGCGGGAATTGAGTTTCTGCTGCCCATCGCGCGCTGGAAGGGCTACGGCGGAGAAACCAATTTTGAAGGAAGCACGCTGGAGACGATCACCTGGGCTTGCGGGCTGCTGGCGAAAACGAAAAACATCACCGTGTTTGGAACCGTGCACGCACCGTTGGTGCACCCGATATTCGCGGCCAAGCAGATGGTTACCGTCTCCCATGTGAGCGAAGGGCGCTTTGGGCTGAACATCGTCTGCGGATGGAATCAGGATGAGTTTGAGATGTTCGGGATCGAGCAGCGAGAGCACGACACGCGGTACGACTACGGGCAAGAGTGGTGGGAGGTGGTGCAGAAGATTTGGACGGAAAAAACCGCGTTCGATTACAACGGGCGATTCATCAAGTTACGCGGAGTGATCGGCGAGCCAAAGCCGTACAAGTGGCGGCCAGTGGTGATGAATGCGGGGTCGAGCGGCTCGGGCCGGACATTTGGGGCGAAGAATTGCGATTTTCTATTTACGGTGCTGATCGATTTGGAGAAAGGCAAGAAGGACGTTGAGAGTATCAAGGGCATGGCCGCCGGATTCGGGCGCGAGATTGATGTGTTCACGACTTCCTATGTGGTTGTGAGGCCCACGCGGAAAGAAGCCCTCGACTACCACGAGTATTACACGACGGAGATGGGGGATTTTGCGGCTGCAGACCATCTGATGGAATTGCAGGGATTGCATGCGCAGTCGTTTCCTCCTGAGGCGTTCAAACTGTTCCGGCAAAGGTTTGTGGGCGGACACGGGGTTTATCCGATTATCGGCGATCCAGACGACGTGGCCAGGGAATTGGCGAAGATCCATGAGGCGGGATTCATCGGCACCACGGTGGCGTTCGTGAATTACGTGAAAGAATTCCCATATTTCCGGAATGCGGTGCTGCCGCGCCTCGAAAAGCTTGGTTTAAGAACAGCAGCTACCCGAAAACCACTTGTCCGGTAACCCAACTTGCCAGGCAAGTGGGACTACTTCCGGTTAGCCCGTCATCCATTCCGAATCTGACTGCGCCAAAACCAGTGAAGTAATCCCGAACGGAGGATGCACCGAACGTAGGAAATTGGATACATTCCTGCCGGCGAGCAAATCCCATCCAATCGCAGATCGCCGCTGTGTCGTCCGTGCGCTCACTCCTTCACCCTCACTGGTTCGCGGAACTCGCCGCCGTAGCGTGCGGCTCGCCGAAATAGGG
>Ga0210407_10003403_pt1 | contig 12926 bp, 9 predicted proteins | sample IncBWC27MmetaG_FD_150860 | JGI IMG/M metagenome (GOLD analysis project Ga0210407, IMG submission 150860) | Forest soil microbial communities from Barre Woods Harvard Forest LTER site, Petersham, Massachusetts, United States - Inc-BW-C-27-M | ecosystem: Environmental > Terrestrial > Soil >... | reverse complement strand
GTACAAGAACACCCGGAAATCGATCACCGAAATCGCGACAGATCTGAAGGTCAGTTACATTTTGGAAGGAAGCGTGCGTTGCGAAGGAAACAGCGCACGCATTACGGCGCAATTGATCGAAGTGCTCGACCAGACCCATCTTTGGTCCGCCAGCTACGATCGCGACTTGCGTGACATTTTGAGCGTGCAAGCCGATGTCGCGCGTCAAGTCGGGCGCGCGCTCTCTCTGGAGTTGTTGGCGGACGACGAATCGAAGTCGCCGGTGTTCGCGCCCGCCGCCCACGAAGCGTATCTACGCGGGCGTTTCTATTTTGGTCAGAGAACGGAAGAGGCATTAAAAAAAGCGATCTCTTCTTTTGAGACCGCTCTGTCCATTGAACCGAATTGCGCCCGTTCCTACTCTGGAATCGCGGATTGCTGCTGCCTGCTCTCCTGGTTTGGTGCGCTCACGCCAAAGACAGCCGGACAAAAAGCGGCGGCCGCAGCAACGCGCGCGATCGAAATCGATGCATCTCTCAGCGAATCTCACGCTTCACTGGCTCTGGTGCGCTTCTGGTACGACTGGAATTGGGAAGCGGCGGAGCAGGAATTCCTCCGCGCGATCGAATTGAACCCGAGTTATACCTCCGCTTACCAGTGGTATGCGGCGTATCTCAATACCCAGGGCCGCTTCGAGGAAGCGCAAGCAGCGCAGAAAAGCGCCAGGGAACTCGATCCGTTTTCGCTGATCCTAAACATGAATGTAGCGGATCCGCTGTTTTTCTCGCGCCAGTACGACCTTGCCGTCCGGCAACTTGTCACCTTGCTTGAGCACGAACCTCGCTTCTTCCCTGCCCTCTTCCAGCTAGGCCGCGTTTATGTCCAGATGGAGAGGTATGCGGAGGCTATCGCGGCCTTCGAACAGGCGTTGCAGCTTTCCCGCCAGCAGGAAGCGCTGCCCGCGTTGGCTCACGCTTACGCTTTGGCAGGCAGAACCCGAGAAGCAAGAGTCATTCTGGAAGAAATGACCAACGATAAAACCGGCCGCTACGTGGCGTCGCCAATGATTGCCCGAATCTGTCTGGGTCTGGGCGAATACGAAACGGCTCTCGATTGGTTAGAAAAAGGTATCGAGGAGCGGTCGTATTGGATGGTCTTCTTGAAAAACGACCCTGTGTATGACCCCCTCCGGTCCCACCCGAGGTTTGGCGATTTATGCAAGCTCGTCGGGCTAACCTCCTCCTGACCTGCATGGCATCGTTCGCAGCGACTCTTCGGGGCGCGAGGCTTCAGTTCTCGGGCGCGCCCAGAGCAGCCGGCGCCACGTTCCATCCTTCAACCACGAGAAAGGGCTTTGGACCGTCCTGGGAGGGGCGCCGAAACTTTGCCGTCACGGTTCGCTTCTCACCGGGCAGAAGAGAAAAGTAGTTGTCTTCCCAGAAGATTGGCGTGATGTCTTCGCCGCCCTTTCCTCGCGTGACTCGCACGTGCACCATGAATGCAATGGCGTTGCCAAGATTCATCACCGTTACATGAGCCTCGCCGTTTCCCACCTCTGAGCTCGTTCTCAAACTCACCGGCGGCAAAGAATTAAGACCCGTAAGATCCCCAAACTCCGCCTGTGGCGTGTACACCGTATCTTGTCGCTTCGCCCAGTCGAGGGTGTCGGCCTTAGTAGATAGCCAATAGAAATTGTCGCTGACCAATTCTCCTCCTGGGGCGTGCAATTGCAACCGCAGGAAATAAGTCTTGGAAAGACCATCCGCTTTCGGAAGATCGAATGCCTTGGTGCTGCTGTCGGCCGCCAGATCCACCGTCACCTCGCGAGAAGCCTTTTCCGTAGCGTCAATGTTGTAGATCTTCGCGCTGACCTTCCTTCCCGTCAGTGCCATGTCCATGCTGTTGACCACGGTGACCGAGTTGTCGTCGTAGGAATACTGCACGTGGACAGGCTCCATCGCCTTCTTCGTGCCGAAATAGCCGCCCGCAGGTACCAGGTAGTAGTCGTAGAGATGCCAGATCAGCGATGGCCAGCTATTATTGAGCATCCACTGAATCACGCCGGTGGATGTGTACTTGTTCCGCCCATAAGCCTCGAACATCGCGCGCTCGCCGTCGTAGGTCATGGCTTGCGCTTTTCGTTCGTAATCATCGAGTGATGTGGCTTGCCCATAGCGCCGGTCGAGACCGTCGGTGAAAACATTCACCGTCGTGAAGCGCTCGCCGCCGGAGTGATAGTTCCACACTTCGTCGATCGGCCAGAGATGATCCTTGGGAATGAATCGCTCCAGCGATTCGCGCGGCGGAATCGCCGGACCCGGACTTGTCTCCGTGTTGTAGCCGTAAGCCCCGCCTGCGTTTTTGTCCGCCAGCCAGTACACCGGCGGGACATATTCGTAAGGCCCGGTCATCTTCACGCCCGACTTTCCGGTGACGGTTGTCTCTTCTTCTGACGCCGAGGAAATAATCGGATTTGGCCATTCCAGATCTTGCTCGACGCCCAGATACATTTTCTCGACATCGGCAGGCGGAGGCCCGTCGCTGCCGTTCAGCCACACAAAAACGCTCGGATGATTTCTCAGCCGCCCTATTTGATCCGCGAGCGATGCGGCCGCAATTTTGTGCTGGTCGCCTTCCCAGAGCTTCCAACGCTCCCAGGCATCGCAGCAGGTCCAACCGGGCATCACGAGAATGCCCAGGCTGTCGGTCTTGTTGAAAAACTCGTCGTGGTCCAAACGTCCTTCGAGCCGGATGGTGTTCAATCCCATGTCATGTACGTACGCCAAATCCGCGTCGAGCCGCTCGGACGACCAGCGCAGGAACATATCCGGTGCCCAAGCCGCTCCTCGAATCAGCAATTTGCGTCCGTTAATTTTGAAAAGCCGGTACCCTTGGTCGGTAATTTCGGAGGTCACTTCGCGAATGCCAAACTTGACGCTGGCGGAATCGGAAGTTTGCCCGTCGGCGGCAAAGCTCAGCTTGGCGGTGTAAAGATTTGGCGCGCCCATCTGGTAAGGCCACCAGAGCTGCGGGTGCTTCAACTTCAGTCCCGCAAACTCCTCCGGCGCGAAGCGTACTTTCTTCGACTCGCCTGCACCCAATTCGACTGGCTTTTCCAGCGAAAGGCCTTCGATATCACCACGGAAGATCCCTCGCACGGGGTGATCCGCCGTATTGCGTAATTCGGCGCTGACGGTCAGTGCTGCCGTTTTGTACGCCGCATCCAACTTAGTAGCCACAAAGGGATGACGCACCGAAACATCACCGCTGGTGGTCAAAAACACTTCTTTCCAAATGCCCATGTTCCTGTCAGCTGGAGTCGGATTCCAATCGACCCACGTAATTCCCAAGTCGTCCTTTTGCGGCGCGAAAATTTCGAGCGCCACGGCGTTGGTCTTTCCGGCCCGGACGTTCTTGCTCACGTTGAATTCAAACGCGCGATAAGTTCCAGCCACATCTTTGGCATCGCCGATTTTCACGCCGTTGACCCAGACATTCGCCCGGTAATTGATCCCAAGAAAATCGAGCCACGAATTCTTCCGCGCGAGGTTGGAGGGTACATCAAATTCCGCCCGAAACCACCACGAGCAAAGAAACGGGCTCCCCGCCGGCATATCCTGGATCGCAAAAAACGATTCGTTGGAATAATTCATCCCCGGAAGGGTTTTCAGATTGGTTCCGAAGTACGGATCTGGGTAGGTGTGATCCGTAACCAGCGCCCCGACAACCGTTGCGGGCAGGTCGCTCTTGTGCCACGCCGAAGCATCAAAGCCTGCCGTTGAGACTTGTTCGCCGGTCGCTTTCGCGACGCACGACGACTGAACGCGCCAATCCTTGTGCAGGTAGAGGCGCGTGCCCGGCTCGGCCGCATCCTGCCCTGCCGCTGCCGCCAACCCCGCGAGCAGGATCACCAGCACCGGCGCGCACCGGCCCAACCAAGCGTATCGGGACATAGAGCTCCTCGCAGAAATCGAGTAGTGATTCCATTCTGGGGGATGCCGTCCTAAGGCATCACGCAGGCTATATTAAACCGATTCAATTCAGCCCTGCATTCCTTTTTTCAGGAAAGAACCACACGCAGGAAACACCAGAAGATTCCGAACCGCCGCATCCCTTGGAAAACTGGTCTCGGAGGGGCGGCACCGAATCAAGCGGAAAGCTGCCTAGAAAGGGTTTCTTGCTGCAGGAATCGGAAACGCGGTATGGCGCGAACAGTCACCGGGAAGCGCGAAGGCCCAAGAAAATGTGAGGCTGATAAGCTGGATCAAGCGAGGGGACCATCCACATGAGTTGGACTTGGACCGTTACGAGCGGGTTTATTTGGTCCTTTTGTCAACTGATCTCTTATGTCTCGCGCCGTCCTTAGTCCAGCGCCATAAGAACTGGGTGTCTCGCCCGGGGAATCCTGCAAGCCCGATCAAATCAATATCTTTGCCCAGCGCGACGCTCGTTGAATTGACAAGTCACCGGCCCGGATATTTCGAACTCCCGCCCGACACCTGGTTCACTTTACCCACCGCTCCACGCGCACCGGTCCCGTAAACCACACATCGTTTTTCTTGGCGATCAATTCGGAAACGCTAACATCCCCGACTCCGTCGTGTAATGGATCCGAATCCATACACTGGTCATCGCCCAAATAAGCGACCACATGCACGCCGTTCACGGCCAACACATCTCCCGCTTGCACCTTGCTCCAATCGAGCTTTGCCAGACTTTCCGCCTCGATCACCAGCGTCAAATTCCCGTCGCACCCTTCCCAAAACTGCCGCGCACGACAGTGCACTTCCACGTCCGAAATGCGATCGTGCGCCTTGCAGATCAACGCCGAGCAGGTCGTCTGCGAGTATTTGTCTCCGTCGTGCGACCGCAGCGCATCCATATACGTTTTCGGCTGATGGAAGAACAACCCGGCAAACGCGAGTATCAATGAGAAGAGCTTCATGTCGCTTGGACCCCGGTTCTGAAATTAGGACTGTTGCCAGATCGACTTGCGCTCCCGACGGCACCTGACCTTTGAGGAGTGCAACCTGTCCTTAAGAACAGGGTGCGCTATGAAGAAAACCAGGCCTATGGTACAGGGGGTCCAATTTGAGACACCTGGTGGGTCTAGGACTGGGCTTATCCACTCGTACTACAACTAAACAGCTAACTGCTTATTGTTGAATAGCATGCAGGAAATGACGGCGGCAAGCTCCGCGCCTTAGTCATTCTTACTCCGTCGTTGCCGGGAAGCAGCCCGGCCGCCCGCCTGCTCGCATTTGTTTTTGAGAACACACACAAGCCCTCGGGAAAGGGATGAGACCGGTCGTGCTCCCCCATGCAAACTGGGTAGACCGGCCACTCCAGAAATCAGCTAGCGGGACATTCCAGCAGGCTCCGGACAGAACGGGTGGCTGTAGGCCACGGCAGCGTCCAACAAGGCCGATACATCTATCAGTCGTTGGCGCGAATTGTCACGGCGACCGAGGCCAGGGCATCGGTGAATATCAACCTCTCGTCGGAGGGCGCGGCGCACTCAAAAACGAAGCACCGGTTCTGGCAGTTGGGAGCTACCTGCTTTTCGACGACCCTCTGGGACTACACTCGCCGCACCATTCCATACCAGCGCCACCGGCACGCTATCGCCAGACGAAAGAAGGTATTGAGTTTTTCCTCGCTGCTTCATTTGTCACACATGAATGGAAAGCCCAATCCACATTTCGTCGGCCAGCAAGGTGGTGTACTTTGGGATGGCCGTGGGTCCTTTATCCCTTGCCCCAGTAGTGTTGAGTGAAATTTAGGGTGTGACCGACATGAACGCCGAAAAGAAACGAGTTGAGGCTTATAGGCTGGCCGCTGCCCGCAGCGCAGGCGTTCCGATACCAAGCGGCGAAACTCCCGACGAAGAACCGGATTTTGGATTCAACGATGAAGTCCCGGTCTCGGGAATTGAACTCTCCGATGTGCTACGCCCTGCCAGCAGCAATCACGGAATCTTGCCCCTTGAGCAGGAATCCTTTCACAAAGAGATCATGACGAAGGCCCAACAGGATTACTACGCGGAGATTCAGAGAGCAGAAGCCGCGAATACAGTCGGAGCTAGGCACCGATGACGGGCTTCAATGGCGTCGGCATTCAATTCATCGCGTGTCCCGCAGCCTTCCACGCCTCGACGCCGCCTTTCAGCACCTTGACGTTCTTAAAGCCCTGCGTCCGATATTTCGCTGCCTGACCGACAGCGCTCGCTTCGCCCGGTCACGCTCAATAGAAGATGATTTCCTGCGTCTTCGGCAGCGACGCCGCCCGGGACTGGAAGCTGGCGAAGGATATGGACCCGTCCAGATTAAACATCCGACATTTGGCCTCGTCCTCGTAGGCGCAAACTAGTAGGGCTTGGTTTGCCTTTGTCCTTGCGTGTGCTTCTTGCGCGCTGATTCGCTGGATGTCAGCCATGTGACCTCCTCCTTGTGCAAAGAGCGTAGCACTGCGCTTTTCTGAAATCTTCTGAAAAACACGCGCTCGGCAGCGCTGGCACGGCGCAGACCGTGCAGACCACTGCCTCGACATTATATGAGGCGGTTGCCCGAATCCTCCCGCTCCTCTGGCATAGACGGCAATCCCCACTAAAATCAGCCCATTGACCCCTCTTCGGACGTGACCTTGCGAAACCGGTGTAAAGGCGGGCCGGATGTTTCCGTTTTGTTTTGATGCTATGCTATCGGCGTGCCGGGCTGGCGGAACTGGCAGACGCGCCGGACTCAAAATCCGGTGACCGCAAGGTCGTGTAGGTTCGATTCCTATGCCCGGCACCAAAGTCCTTTGAAAAATCACCGTTTCCATTGTTACCAGTTGTTTCCAATAACGCCAAAAAGCTGGTCCGCGATGACACACCTTGACATCCGGCCAGTACGGGAATCCTTGAAAAGCCGCTAAAATCGCAGAAATCTCAAGTTTTGGCTGGGCATCGCTAGAGTGGAATCTTAGGAGGAGGGGGTCGAACCCACACGGTACTATACTAAGTACCACTGGATTTTGAGTCCAGCGCGTCTGCCAGTTCCGCCACTCCGGGCTAAGAATTGAAAATAACGTGCCGTCGCCCCGCACTCAAGACGGCTTACGAAACGCCTCTCTCCCACGGTGGAGGAACTCTCACCGAGGCCATGCCCGCCGCCGTCGCTCCCTGAATCCCCATTTCCGTGTCCTCAAAAACAAGGCAGTTCATCGGCGCCACTCCAAGTTTTGCGGCTGCCAGCAAAAACGCTTCTGCGTCAGGTTTGCTCTTTTCATACTCCCCGGCACAAACCAACGCGTCGAATCTATCCAGCAGCTTCAGCGCCTCAAGAGACGCGGTCACAGAGTCCCGCGCGCTTCCCGACACTACCGCAAAAGGAATCCGTCCATGCTGCGCCTCGATATGCTCCAACACTTCTGGAACAGCTTTAAGCTCCGGAAGCAGTTCGAAATAAAATTCCTCTTTTCGGCGAGCCACCCTCTCCACGGGCATGCTCAGTCCATGCCGTTGGTTTAGCGTGGAAATGATCTCGGCAGTGGGCCTGCCTCCCCAAGCATAGAAAAGCTGTTCATTAAATTCGCAATTCCATTCGGCAAGCGACTTCTTCCAGGCCAGGTAATGAAGCGGCATGGAATCGGCGATGGTGCCGTCGCAGTCGAATAAATACGCACGAAACAAACCCTCGGGCAATTCTAGTTTCATTCCTTATTCTGATCTCCTGTTCAACATTCTAAGCGAGCGGCGACGGTTGCGCTAATCGAGCGCTTGCCCGCAGTCCGGCGAGCCGATAAACTCCGCCCACCCATGCCGCCACCAGCGAGCAAGTCCAGCGCGCAGTCTGCAAGTCAAGCGCGTCGCCTCGCGGGATTCTGGGCGCTCATCGCGGTCCAGTTCCAAGGCGCCTTCAGCGACAACGCCCTCAAATGGCTCGTCAGCTTCCTTGTCCTGGATTCCGCTCTCTCGAAAGAGCGCCGCGATCTGTGGTTTGTACTTGTTGTGCCGCTGCTTTTCGCCGTTCCCTTCCTGCTTTTCTCCATCCCTGGAGGATACTTCGCGGACAAATACAGCAAACGCAGCGTTACGCTCGGGACAAAATTCTTCGAGCTCGGCGTTATGGGCCTGGCGACGTACGCGCTCGCAAGCAATCGCCTCGACATCGTCGGCATCGCTCTGTTTTTGGCCTGCACACAAGGCGCAATCTTTGGCCCAACAAAATACGGCTTGCTCCCCGAGTTGCTGCCCGTATCCAAATTGAGCTGGGGCAACGGCATCATCGAACTCGGCACCCTGCTCGCCGCCATCAGCGCCGCTCTCGCCGGAGGTTTTCTCGCGCAAACCTTTCATGGGCGCCAAATCTGGTCCGGCGTCGTCTTCCTCGCTCTCACCGCTCTCGGTCTCCTCGCAAGCCTCGGCATCAGCAAGGTTCCTGCCGCCGACCCCACCCGCCGTTTTGATTGGAACGTCCCCGCCGAATTTTTCCATGAAATTCGGCGCATGAGGAGCGACTCGACGCTGTGGACCGCTGTCGTCGCCAACACTTTTTTTTGGTTTCTCGGTTCCCTGCTCTTGCTGAACATCGTCTTGTACGCCGCGGACATTCTTCGCGTGGACGACGCGCACAGCAGCTACCTACTCGCGGCTCTCAGTCTCGGCATTGGGATAGGCAGTTTTGCCGCGGGCCTCGCTTCCGGAAGAAAAATCGAGCCGGGCATGGTCCTTCCCGGTTTAGGCGGCATCCTATTGATGGCTGCGCTACTCTCCCGGCCGGACATCAGCTACCTGGCGGTCCTCGTGCAACTGGCGCTGCTCGGCGTAGCCGGAGGGTTCTTTGTGGTTCCGGTGAACGCGCTGATCCAACAGCGCCCGAGGCCGGAAGAGAAAGGCCGCGCCATCGCTGTCGCAAGCCTGCTCTCGTTTGTGGGGGTCGCCCTTCAGCCCCTCGCGCAGTACGCCATGCTGCGCCTCGGCCACCCTGATCCCTCGCGCGTCTTTTTAATCGCCGCAGCAATGACCTTGCTCATGGGCATCATCCTCGCCCGCCTGCTGCCCGACCTATGGCCGAGGGCCCTCGACTGGACTCGGCTGCGGCCAAGGGCTACTCTATAGCCCCCGTTCGCCAGGGGCTCCGGGTCCTCCCGGCGCAGACGAACGGTTCCGAGGTCGAGGTTTTCCATGGCTACGGCGATGACCGCCTCGCGGTCAGCCCTCTCATTGATTGCTCCGCGGTCACCATTCGCAGTATCCGCGCTCGCGGGGTCAAAGCCTGAACAGCGCGGCCTGTCCCACTGGATGAACCGCGTTCTGGAAGAGCTTCGAAGTTTGCACGACTCGCCTGATCCGGACACGGTTCACGATTTGCGTGTAGCCATTCGCCGCTGCCGTTCCCTAGCGGCTGTGATGGAAGAAGTCGACCCCAACCCCGCCTGGCCGGAAATGCGCAAAGTTGCCCGCAAACTCTTTCGAGGTCTCGGCAAGCTCCGTGACGCACAGGTGATGGAGGAATGGATTAAGAAGCTCGGTGCAGAGAATGATCCCCTGCGTGCCCAGCTGCTCGCTGCCCTTGAAACGGCCGAAAAACAAGCTTCCAATGATGCGTTGCGCGTGGCTGCAAAATTTGGCGCAAAAGAATGGATAGGTCTCGAGCGGCGCCTGCGCCAGCGCGTCCGTCTCGTGCCGGTGGGAGGCCTGGCTGCTGAATGTCTGGCCCTCGAGCGCTTCGAGGAAGCAAAAGAACTGCATAACCGCGCGCTGCGCACGGAAAAACCCAAGCCCTGGCATTCCCTCCGTATCGGCCTAAAGAGATTCCGCTACACGCTGGAGGGTTTGCTGCCGGATCACCATGCCGCCTGGAGCGATAGTCTCAAGCGGCTCCAGGACCTCCTCGGCGATGTCCACGATCTGGATGTGCTTAGGGAAATACTGGAAGAAAACAAAGCTTCGGATTCCCCCGAAACCTTGAAAGCCTGGCAAGCAAAAATCGCGCACGAACGTCACGAGCGTATCGAAACCTACCGCCAGCTCACCCTCGGCAAGGCCAGCCTCTGGCATGCGTGGCGCAACAATCTGCCGCGCGGCCAGCGCCTTGAAGCGTCAGCGATGGCCCGGCTTCGCTCCACAGCCCGCGCCACCGATGCACATTCGCAGCGCACTGGCCAAGTATCGCGCATCGCGATGCGTCTGTTTGAACTTCTGCGTCGCGTGGATGCCGCGCCATTGTTCCATGAAGCAGAGATGCGCCGTCTGATGCAGGCAGCGGCAAAGCTGCACGGTGTCGGAACCGCCCGCGGCCGCAACCTTTCACAAAAAGCGGTTCGCAAATTTCTGCTGGGGCTGACGATTCCGCCCAACTGGACGTCAGAACAATGGGATTTAATGGCATGGTCGGTTCGTTTTCACCGCGGACCGGAACCCAGGCAAAAAAACGGCTTTCGAAGACTTCTCGAAGAACAACAAACGGCGGTTCGCGCACTGGCAGGTGTCCTGCGCTTGGCGCGCGCCCTTAGAAAATCCGGCCTCGAAGGAGTCGTCGGCCTGCGCTGTGAAAAATCCGCCGACGTCGTCGTTCTCAGTGTCCCCGGATTGCTCGACACCGCCGAAATCGCGGCTCGTCTAGCCGCCGCCAAACATCTTCTCGAATCCGTGTTGCAGAAACCCCTCATCCTGAAAGCGGTGCCGAAACCCGAAAAAACCCTCGCGCCCATCGCCCATCCGTCCGAGCCACCGCAGGTCGCCGAGGCGCTCGCCCCTGCTTAGAACAGGGCCAGGCCTCGGGAGAATCAATTCGCCGAAATGGACCTACAGAAACGTTGGGTTTTTTAGAATTCTCACTCAGGAAAAACAGTGGGAGCGGGAGGGGAAGGAAAACACACCGGCAGCTTCCCGATTCGCATCTGGCCGCTACCTCCCCGCGCGGCGTAACAGCTTAGGCGGCGCCAGCCAAACCAATTGCCCGTTCGGGGGCGAAACGCGCTTCAATTCGATCAGCGCCACGCCCGCCTTTTTCAAAGACGTAATATGCTGTTTGGCGCCCAGCGAGGCGGCGATAATGTCATCCAGTTGCGGCGCATGCCCGAAAATAAAAATTGCCGCGGATTGTTTGTCTTTGGCAAGTTCGCGGAAAAACAGCGTTGGCTCCGCGCCCGGGAGAAGCAGATCCGTGCGCCGAATTTTCTGTCTGGGATAGTCCAGTGCCGCAGCAAAAATCTCAGCCGTCTCGACGGCCCGCACGTAGGGACTCGAGAGCAACAGGTCCGGCGTCGCGCTGAGCGCAGCAACCGCTGCGGCCACCCGTTTCGTTTTCTCGACGCCTTCCTCGGTCAAGTATCTTTCGGGATCGGGCGGACACTTGGGATCTTCCCGGTCGATCGCGATGCCGTGGCGCACCACATAGATCTCCATCAGCGCTTTCCCCCTTTCAGAACGATAAATGATATCGCGGCGGCCGAGGAGCAAAACGCGGCGCAAAGTTTCCTAGGAGCTAGCCTGCCGAAAATAGAGCCGCACATGAAATTCTTTCTCGAACAGCCCCGCGCTGCGGTTCGCGTCCAGCAAGTCTTCCCCCGCGTCGCCCCGCGCCGTAACCTGCAACCCTACGGCTTCATGTTGAAACGCTACGCGCACTTGCATGACTCGCTGACGGTGAGAATGATCCAGGGCCTCGGCAATTCGCAAAATCGCCGCGAGCCGCCGCGCGATCCGCTTGTCGCTGTTGTTCAGCGTGGAATACGCCACGTGATGTCCCGCGGGCTCCGATTTTCGATTGTGATAACGCACCAGTGCTGCCACGATCGCTCGGTCCCGCCCTTCCAGACCGGGAATGTCGCCATTCAGCACCAAATATTCGCCATGCTTGTGATGCCCGTGATGGCTGATCATGTGCCCGGTATCGTGCAGGAGGGCTCCCGCCTCCAGCAGCACGCGAGACTGCGCGGGCAAATGGTGCACCGGCTGAAGCTGGTCGAACAGCAGAATGCTCAATTCCCGCACATGCTCCGCGTGCTTTTGATCCTTTTCCAAACGGCGCGCAAAGCTCCGCGTTCCCACGAGCAATTGCCGCGCCGCCGCGTCGTACCGGTGCGGCTCGGTCCGGGAAAACGCCTCGCGCGCAATCTCCTGAATCAGCCCTTCGCGCAGCCCCACGCTGGGGATCGAAAAATTCCGAATGTTCAAGTAGCGCCCCAGGGTGACAAAGGTAATCGCAGCTATGCCAATCACGTCCGCGCGGTCCCGCCGGATGCCGTAGCTCTTCATCCGCGCGCGTACATCGCGCTCCAAAAGATCCGGCAGCCGCTCGCGCAGCAAAGAAAGCTCCAGTGTGGGAAGCCCATGCAATCTCGGCCCCGGTGCTATATTTGCCAGGGTTTCCGCGTTTCCTCCCAGCGCCACTGCGACTTGTTCACCCAGATTCGGACGCGAAGGCAGCCGCGATTCCAAAAGCGCGCGCACGTACTTGCGGACCTGTTCCGCTTGCACCGGCCGTATCGCCCCGGGAATTTTCAGCGTGGTCATCAGCCGCACCGCACCCACGGGCAACTGCGCGCTGTGCTCCACGCTGTGGTCGCGCAGAACGCTGATCTCCAGGCTCCCGCCTCCCAGATCCGCGATGCATCGCGGCGCAGACTCCGGCCCTAGCGCGGCAAGGACCGCCACGCGCCCAAGCCGCGACTCTTCTGAGGAATTGATGATTTCCAGCGAAATTCCCGTCTTCTCCTTGAGGTGCCGCACAAAAGCATGGCGGTTGCGGGCCTCGCGCGACGCGCTGGTAGCCACGGCGCGGTAGCGCGTCACTCCAAACTCATCCATGATGGCGTGGAAGTGACGGAAGGCCTTGACGCCCTTTTTGAGGAGCTCTTCGGAGAAGCGGTGCCGCAGAAAAACTCCTTCTCCCAGCCGCAGCGAATATCTCTCGCTGACGAGCGGCTCTATATCGAGTGCGGAATATGCTCGCGCGACC
>Ga0210407_10003401_pt1 | contig 12930 bp, 16 predicted proteins | sample IncBWC27MmetaG_FD_150860 | JGI IMG/M metagenome (GOLD analysis project Ga0210407, IMG submission 150860) | Forest soil microbial communities from Barre Woods Harvard Forest LTER site, Petersham, Massachusetts, United States - Inc-BW-C-27-M | ecosystem: Environmental > Terrestrial > Soil >... | reverse complement strand
AGCATCAGAGGCCATAAACTCCGCAGGAAGCGTTGCCGCGCCAAAGACACCGGCGAACAAGGTGAAAGCCTTTCGACGAGAGATGCCTTGATTGAACGTTTCACTCATAGCGCAATCTCCTGAACACGAAAGAACACGAAGTCAGGAATAGCGTTAGATGCGATCCGCGCATTGACATACATCAAGCGGAGCAAAAGCAGCATTCCTATCACCCGATCCATCGCCGGATGCGCCCGGTTCTTCACCTTGACCCATTGCTTTCACCGGCCTGCCAGCCTGATACGGATCGTTAGCCTTCCTCTTCCTCAATCCAGCGATAAAGTTGCGGACCTGAGATGATACGACGTGCTGGCTGATCAGCGCTCAGCAATGTACCCGCGACGATCCTGTATTTGTTCGTGAGCATCTCCTTCGCAAATTGCTTGGCCTCGGTCTCCGTCGGAAACGTTTTGGTCTGTCTGGCAGGTTTCTTCGGGAACGCACGCCGCAATTGTTTTGGCGCTTCGACTGAAACGAACCAGTGATTTTTCACCATGTGTTTGGCCATGACGTTGAACTAGAACGAAAATGGCCCCGGCTGCATCCGCCGGGGCCATTTGGTTTCATCACCCGACGGAGAGACCATCGGAGGACGCCAGACTGCATATTGTCGCTAATCGCGGCGGCAAGCATTGCGGTAGATCAAAATGTCGCGGAAATCCACCCAGAGCTTTGCCTAGGCAAATTGCGAATCCGTCGCAACGGCCTGTCAGGTCGGCGTCAGCAAGCGGCTGTAAGTTTTCTGCTTGTGCTACCTGCCCTCCGCAGGAAATTCGATGGACCGCTTTGCGACACTAACCTTGGCTATGACAGCCATCATCGCCTGCTGCATTACCGAGGCGAAGGCGAAGGGCGGCAGCTATCAAAAAGATGACCCTTATAATCCCCAGCACGTTTCTTCGCTCCCGCCCGAAATCCGTGCCTTTGTGTACGCGAGTTGCGATGAGCCACGCGCCCTTCACAGCTTCGCCGAATATCGCGACAACTTGCGTGTCGTCACCCTGCACTTCGAACGTCTTCTCTGCGGCACTTCGGAGTTTCGGTGCTCGGCTTCAGGCTGTTTGCACGAGGTGTTCGCGCAAACTCCCAGCGGGCGATATAAACTGACGCGCCGTTATTACAGTAATTATTGAGCGGCTGCGGCCTTTCAGCTGCGCCGTTGATTGGCTTCCATGAACTCAAGAACTTCTTTCGGCACCTCGTCGTATTCAACGTAACGGCGGCGCAGTTCGTCGGCGATATCAACGGTCACGTCGCGAGACCAGCCCTCAGCAGTATTGAAGGCGACGATACGGACCGGATTTTCATACTGCCCTTCGAGTAGGTTGCGGACCAGCGTCGCGCGGTTAGTTCCCGCTTCGTCAGTCTCACGCCACGCCCTACCGAGACGGCCGAAATCGTCAAGCACGAGATAAATATCTTTCTCGCCCCCAGGCACGATTGATGGAGAGGTACGCACAACGAACTCCTCAAAACCTAAACGGCATCCACCACTTAATTAGTCTGACGGATCGGGAAGAAGTTTGTTCCAGCGGAACGCGCTTTTCCTTAACAATGTGAATTTCGATCGCAGGCAGGCTTCCCCACCAGCAAGGCCAGAGCGGGTTGCTCCCGTGGGTCGCTCACACCAGTCGAAGCCGGTCGCTCCCGCCAGTGCCAGTCGAAGCGGGCCGGTCTGCTCGCGTTAGTGCAGCAGCCGCTGGTCACAGCGCCAGCGCCGTTTCCTAATTGGGGGCACTGAAGGACCCACCCTCTAAACCTAGCGGCTTGCATTTTGTTCATGTTCTGTTCTAATCTCGAATCGGGAGTTGTTTTGTTCTGCCAGGAGTTGGGGCATGCCGGACATTGATTTAATTCGTGCGGACATCGAGCACCGCCGCCGTCAGGTCGCCCGACTATAATCCGGCAGCTTCAACATTCCGGGATATCCTCCGCCTCGGCCGAGGCACTCCTGGAGCGGATGCTCAACAAGATTGACGAGCTTTGCGCCGAACGCGACCTGAAGAAAGAGCGGCCAGGACACAACAAGGGCAAGGCGCTCGGAGGTCGGCAATGGTGAGCCCTCCCTTGCGGTGGTTTGAGGACGAGGCGAACCCTACGCCGTTTCTCAAGGCGGTCGAAGCGGTCCGCCATCTCGCTACGCGAGAAGGTTGGCGCTATCAGCACGTCCAGGCGATCATCGTCGCCATCGACCAGTATGCCGAGGCCGCGACCGGCAATCGCGCGTTCTTTTTGAACAAGCCACATAGTTTGGCGGCCAATGCGAGGCGCAGCGACGTTCCGTAACCCCCAAAAAAACGGAGCTGACCGAAGTCAGCCCCGCTCTCGTTCAATAAGAGGTTGGGTGTTTACGGGGAATAGCTCCTACCGAACGAATCAGCCGTCGTTCATAGGTGCACTGGCTCATCATTGGCATTCATGAACGAATTTGAGACTTCAACCTTGCGTCGTCGAGGGGAAGCCGTGCGCTCGGCTCGAATTATCCCCGCTCTCCCCACCTGCGCCAGAGCTGCCCCGTGATCGCAAGGATTGGTCCTTGTAGCCGACCCTTGCGCCCTATTAGAAGCAGCCTCGGGCTAGGACTACTCCGTTTTCCCCACCACCTGCCCGACGAGAAAAGCCTACGCTAGCTAGTGCCGGGGGAAGGGGGTGCCTATGTCGAGTCTCGACGAAGAGTTCGTCACTATGATCGGCGGGCTTGCCGCTTTTGCCGCCTTCTGCGTAGCGGCGTTGCTATGGTTGGGTTGATGCGTTGGACTTAGCTCCGAGAGGCTTCAAATGCAGGCCCAGATTACGACCCGATGGAAACCGACGCCGCGTGAGCCGGCAAAGACTAAGGCCGAGCTGCGCGAGATGCTGGCTGAGGCCGTCCGCAACACGCAGCCTAAGCCCGAGCTGCTTTATCCTCAGCCGCCGAAGATCGAGAAAGATCGCAGCTAACTCACACCCGAGTGCAAGGACTCTCGACTGACCGACCCTCCCCCAAGGCCCCAGCCGGAGTTCCGACACAGACGTCCTCGGCCCCCCCCGCGCCGCGGCCGTTTCTTTGTGATCTGCCCCTGACTAGCCTCGCGTTTGCGCTTGCCCTGGCGGGCTGAAAAGATCGAGAAGCTTGGCTTCTTCGTCAGCCAGCATCTTGCCAATCACATCGCGTTGACCATCCGTGATGTTGCGATCAGAGAGAAGCTTCTTGTAAAGGGAAATATTTTCTTGGCGGATAAATACATCGAGGGTCATCATAACGCATCCCCCAACTGTTACAGCATTCAACCGTTATATCGGTAAGAGCTGTGAGCCGTTATTGTCCCTTGGGACAATGGCAAATGCACCGTGCGAGGCATACAGGGACGTAGGATATTGTGAAAGTTACGTGACAGACCAGGAATGCTCGGGGGAGTAAAGCCAAATCTCGCGCGGAGGTTTCATGACCGGCTCTGCGCGCAGAGATCGAAACTGGGCTGACATTCGATTGCGCACGATATTGGCCTCGTGGCACCAAAACTCCCGAGCTCGGCAAATCGCGGGAGATCATTCTGGGCGAAATATTATTCGCGCATTACCGTTCCGACGTCATCGACCCTGACCGCATGCGCATTGATCCGGCGCGGCTCGATGCGATCGCACGGCTCGGTTTTTGAAATGCTGACGCCGACGCTGGACGAATATCATGCCGGCCTTCCGCGCGATTGCGTCTCATGAACGGCGGCCGATCGTCGTCCGCGGCGGGCGCGTATTTCAAGCGGGCCGCGACGTGCGATTGCAAGATATTCTGATCGAAGACGAGCGCATCATCGCTCTCGAGCGTCCAGGGTTTTCGATTCCGGAGGATGCCGAGCTGATTTCGGCCGATGACCGGCTGTTGATCCCAACGCGCACAAGCATTCGCAGGACGCGCTCAATCGGGTTGCCGTCGACGACAAGGTCTCGCTCTAGATGTTCCTTACGGGTGCCAGCGCGCGCTCGCGTGGCCTTGACGACAAATAACTCTCTGCCGCGCTCTCACCAGCCGAAATGATCCGAAAAGGTTGCACCGCCTGCTTCGAGCGCATTTCCGCTTTAACTGCGCCGACGCCTTGTTGAATGCGACGAGATATCGGAGGCGGTTCTTCAGTTCTTGGAAGCCAACCGGCGCTGACCCCTGACGCACCAACTCGGATGGGGCAATTCGGTACGCCAAAAGCCGCGCCTGAACGCCGCGCGGCCTGGGTTCGAATTTGGCTCAGCAAGTGACTCCACGGGCGCACCTGCTGGCACCACGGCGGGCGGCCGTTCTCACGCACGTCCCGTTCACCATGTGCATGCCTGCACCGCATGCTTCGCGAACTTTGATGACAATATCGCTCGACGAGTTCTGGAGGGGTGCAGGCGTAATAGCTTGGGCTGACGATGCCAATGCAAGGGCAAAGGCAACAACGATCAATCGTGACATCGTTTTTTCCTCCTGTTCAAAACTATTGCGGGGCGCATTACCGCACGTCGCAGCTCGGGGTGTTTATCGTGGCAAAGATTTGGAGTAGTGGATGGACGCCGAGTTTTAGCAAAAAAAGGCCGCAATGTCTGTATTTGCGCATACAACATGTCGCTTGACACATCACTACGCCGACTATCCCAAAGACTTCGCTCGGATCAGGTGCGTTCAATGTCCGCTATGCCTCAAAAGAGGTGCCCGGTGATCTCGCCGGACCGAGTGTACTCGGTCGGCCGGCAACGAGACTGGGACGCGGCACGAGAACGCTAACGATAGCCCCAATCCTTAGCTGCGTGAGGGCGGCAGCCATAGGCGTGAGGAGGTTGACATGCATAATCACCCCAGGGACTGCTCGCATAGTAGCCACCACTCCAGCCAGTAGTAGCGTAAGGTGCACCACCATACGCGTAGGGTCCACCAGCGTAGGGTCCACCACCATATGCGTAGGGTCTACCACCATAATAACCCCAAGGTGAGGTAGCGGCGACCGCCGCCGTTCCGATCGTGGCGGCCGCCACTCCGGCGCCAACCACACCGGCACCGTAGCCGTATCCAGCTCGCCGGTACTGTCGACGCGCAACGCCCGCAACGCTCACGGGGGTCAACGGGCGACCGATGCGCGCCTGGGCGCTCTCAATCGACAGCGAGGCGCCGCGCTGCTCAGACCAGCCGAAGGAGAGCAGCGCCGCACACGCGAATGTCGTGGTTGCAATCGCAATTTTTCCTAGACTCAGTTGTCTCATGGCTTTTCTCCATTACTATCTGCCCCTTTTCAAAATCCTGGCGAGGTACCCCTTGTATGCCGCAGGCGTCAACGATCGTTCAGGTTCGCCGCGAGACCTCTGCTACGCTCTCAAATTAGTAAGCCGTTTGCGGTCCAGAAGGACGATCTGGCGTTGGTTACAACTCAGGAATCCCAGAATTCCTCTTTCGTCGAGTTGGCGAAGCGCGCGGGAAACCGTCTCTAAGGTAAGCCCCAGATAGTCCGCGATATCGCGTCGGTTCATGGGAAGCGCAAAAACCCGGCCCTCGTTAGTCGCTTGTCCATCTCCAGCAGAAAGGTAGCAACCCGCTCCAATGCAGTTTTGCGTCCCAAGAGCAGCATGTGATCTTCGGCGTGCTCAAGCTTCGTGGCAGTCGTATTCAACAGATCGCGTGCGACCAGCACGTCTTTCTCTGCGATCAGTTCCAGAGTCTGACGTTTTACCAGACGGACCTTGGTGTCGACGATCGCCTCGGCTGTAAGGCGGTGAACCGCCGCGTTCTCCAGGCCGAAAATGTCGCCCGCCAAATGAAAGGCGCCAATTTGGCGGCGACCGTCCACGAGAAGCTTGTAGCTTCGCACCGCTCCGAAGGTCACTTGATAGACATAGTCGGCCGGCTCATTCTCGCCGAAGATTTGTTCGTCTTTTTCGTAGCGAAATTCGCTAAAATTAATCCGCGGCGGGGGCATTCCAATTTCCGGTGGAGCTCTGCCTCCACCAAGGCTAGCAAACATGGAGAATCTCCGTGTTTGGACAAAACTACTAATAAGAAGATCTCGTGGAATTCGACGCCATTCCTCAGTAAGGAAAGGTTTACAACAAGCGTCGTTGTGAGCACTATTGTCTCAGGAGCCATTGTCCCTAGGGACAGGTGTCTGCCGCATTTCCAGCGGAGCGACCGCGTCCGCGCGCGGAGAACCGGGCCGCCTGCGGTAGGATAGTCTGAGCTATCTTTGCCGCTTGTCACCTCGTGGAGGGAGAAGTGCCGGGTCTCGTTCACGTCGTTGATGACGATGCATCATTTCGAACGGCTGTCAACGCCGATTGAAGAACGCTGGCTACGAGGTTGCAACCTATCCGTCCGCTCAGCAGCTGTTGGACGACTTACCGGATGAGAGCAGCCCTGGCTGTATCCTTCTCGACGTCCGTATCCCAGGTCTAAGCGGTCCGGACTTGCAAGCCCGCCTGATCGACCTTGGCTCGACCTTGCCGATCGTTTTTCTGACCGGTCATGCTGATACTCAAACCACCGTGCAGACAATCAAGGCCGGCGCCCAGGACTTTTTGACCAAACCGGTCTCCTCCGAACAGCTGCTTGGGGCAATCGAACGGGCGATTGCTTTTCATCAAGCCAGGAGGGATCAGCGCGGCGAGCTGGATCGTTTGCGTAGCCTCGTGGGGCTGCTGACCCCGCGTGAAAGACAGGTTTTCGATCTTGTCGTTCGAGGCAAGATAAATAAACAAATCGCAACCCAATTGGGGACGACGGTACGGACCGTTAAAGCTCATCGCCATAGAGTAATGGAAAAGACGAAGGTTCAATCCTTGGCGGAACTCGTCTCAATTGCGGAGCGCCTCGGGGTTCTTCATTCACCCGAGGCCGCTAAATAACACCGCTATGTACGGCTGGGAACACTTGGCCTGTCCCTTAGGACAATATGAAGATTTGTGACAGGAGAGTAACAAAAGAACTCCGAGTAAAGTCCCGAGAACCGGCGCCGACGCGCGAACGGCATAGGGGTTTTCAATCTTGCCGAATCGAACAACCGTGATCGTTGTGGATGATGACCCTGATATGCTTAGGGGTCTCCATCGCCTGCTCAGACAATATGGCTTCAAGGTCGCGCTCTTCGATTCTGTCGAATCCTTTCAGAACCGAGCTGATCTCAGTGCGGCTTCTTGCATAGTCCTCGACGTCAATCTGCGTGATGGTTCCGGAATCGAGTTGAGACGGCAGTTGAGCGAGCGGGATGCTTCATTGCCGATCATATTCATAACGGGCAATGACAGCGATGCGACGCGCAACGCGGCATTGCAGTCCGGTTGCGCGGCATACCTTACAAAACCTTTCCCGGCGCAGTCTCTTATCGAACCAATTCGAAGGGCGTTGGCCGCTCTTACCTGACGTCGGCATGCCGTAGATAGAGAGCCGCAATACTCTGTCTCAAAGCAAAATGCTTAGATCAGGTTTCTCGGTGCAGTCAGTTCAATCGTCCCAGCTCACGACGATGCTGACATTTTCCGGCAGGCTACCCGGCGGCTTGTTCACGACATATCGAATCTGGTATCCACGCGGTCGCAGGTAGTTCGCCCAGATATATCGTGGATATCCCTCGGCACTCCCCCAAGTGTATCTTCCCAACCCGGCGCGCCCCCGCTGATGGCGAGGAGATGCTGTTTGCGCATTTGAAGCGTATCCTGCGGCTTGGCCGGCTGCGATTGCGCCGGCCGTGCGGTGCCTTGTTCGAGTTCACGTTGGCCGCAATTGCGCAGAACCTTCGCAGGCTTGCCAAGATGGTCGCCCGGCCACCACCAATCGTCCCTGCGTGTGCTGCGTAACCATTGCAAGCGGCAGTAAAGTCGAGCGTAAGTCGCCCGCACAATCCTGCGGGCGGCAACGGAAGCCTTCAAAAAATCCCTCCAGCCGTCCCACGCCGTCCGTACGCCGATTTCTACAACAAAATCTGCTAGAACCAGATGTCTAGCATCGTGATACGTTACCTTACAGCAAGCTGCTCGAACGCAGTACAATTCGAAAGTGAGCGCCGTGAGGTACTAATGAGGAAGCCCAAATCTGACCGTCATGACGCTCGACGATCTTCCGGCAAATCGCTAAACCCAGTCCCATCCCGTGCGCCTTCGTCGTCACGAATGCCTCGAACACATCGCCTAATCGCTCTGGATCGATCCCAGGCCCGTTGTCCAACACTTCGACGATAATGGCATTGCGGTCCCAAATATTTGTTCTCACTTCCAGCATTTTGTCGCGGCTCGTTATCTCCGACATTGCTTCGATTGCGTTGTGGGCCAAATTATAGATGAGTTGGTATAGTTGGTTTCTATCGCCGTAGACAGCGGGTAGTTCCGATGTCAGTTTCGTAAACGCCAAGACGCCATGATCATTCAACTCTGTCCGCGACAGCTTCAATACGTCGAGAATAAGTTCGTTCATATCTACTGGCTGTCGTTTCTGATCAGTCCGGCCAAACAGGGAACGGAACCCGTCCAAAGTTTCGTTTATGCGTCGAGCCGCATCCTTTGTCTCGTCCATGATGGCCTGTATTTCGCCAAGGTCCGCCGGAGCGCGGTCGAGTATCAGTTGTGCGGAACTGCTATTTAGCTCGATCGCTCCCAAAGGCTGTTTTATCTCGTGGGCGATCGCAGCTACTATCGCCTCAAAATTCATAAGTTTGCTGCTTTGCTCGCGTTGCAGCTTCATGTTGGACCGAGCCAAGAGCATGTACAGTCGCGTGGTCTCTGCCAACAAGACAATCAGAACGATACTGGCCGTGATGACCGAAAACACCCGTCCGGCATAAAAGCCCAGACTGAAACGGACGCTGGGAAACAGGCCGCTGAAGGCCAGTTCACCAATGTAGACAAAGGCGACAACCATGAGCCATTGATTAAGCACCGATCGCTGGCGAAAGACTAATACTGAGAGTGCCGCGGCTGAGATCAATATTGCGAGCCAAATGGGATAAATCACCAAAGGGCTGATGCTGTTGGTGTCCAGGACGATGGGCGGCAGGAGATGCGTTCCGGCGGTGGCAAGCCATGTAAGGCTGCACGTCAAAACAATTACGCCCACCACGCTCCAGCGAATTGCAGACTGCGCTGGCGCCGGCGAAAGTGGCTGCGCACGATTGTCGATGGTGAGTAAGGCATACGCCAGTAAGGCTGCGGCAAAACCAATATGCCAGAAGATAAAGAGCCACGAGCCGGTTTGGATATTCGCGCCGAGAAGTCCCGTTGGCGAAAACGCGCCAGTAAAAGTAAGCGCATGCGGGACGACTATGAGCCCACTGAAAAAATATCCGTTTGCAAGGGCCAGGAGCGGTCGTGAGCCGGCAATGGAAAACTGTGAAAATAATAGGACTGCCGTTATCATGTCGGTGACGAACACGATCGCGTCCAAGAGCGGAAAAAATATGTTCAGCGCCACCAGCGGGATGCCGGCGAACGGGGCGATGGTTATAAAAGCAACGAGCACAACTGCCGCGATGGCGATGGCAAACCAGGTCTGAAACGCTGTAGGCGGCAGATCGGACAGCCAAGGAGCGGATCTGTCCGATTCATTACCTATTACGGCCGCCATGCCCATTACGATCGGTCTGTGGAAGTGAACAGATTCTAACACTTTTGATCGAAGGCAGTTTAATTCGTTGCAGTCAAATGGATATGTCCGCTGGAGCGGGTTAGCGCCAATTGTCTACCTTTCGACCACCTTCATTGTGAGTGAAGGAGTACCATTCTTTTATCGCGAAGTCCCCACTGTTTGTACGTCGCGCGATGTCCACTTACGGGATGGACCGGCTGCTTCTCCCCGCGGCGATAGTCTACATCAGCAAGGGAGTCTCCCGCATCGTCGGCTTCAGCACTGACGGCAAGATCACATTTTGTCGCAGGATCAAGCGGCTGGCGGTCGCCTCACCGCTTGAATAAAAAGCGAACGACTGCGCTATCTCGATGGGCGGCCCTGCAACGGATATCGAAAGGTCATCAACGCTCTCCACTTGGAGTGGAGCGACCCGGCGACTTAAAGCAACTTTTTGGCGCGTAATCTCAATTATCGGCACTCGCTGCATCATGCCCAGCGTGGTATGGATCCGGTGAAAATCCACTCACCGCCATGAAGTTGATCGCTGCATCGATCGCCGCCCGCCGGCGAAAATATATACAGCCACCCAGACCCAACAGCGGCAATAAGGGAGTGCGCTAGGCGCTCCTAATCCTAAACAAGGCGGACGGTCTTAGGAACGCTCGACGGACAACGGAATTATTTGGGGCGATTTTATTCTCGTAAGGACAATAACGACATGCAGCCGTCCCACTTGCCCAATCGGAACCTCGTTATGGTCGTCGATGATGACCCCGCGATTCTGAGGGGAGTGAACCGACTGCTGCGGCAGTACGGGTACGACAGCATCCTGTTTCCGTCTGCCGACGCTTTCACGAATCACAGTGATTTTGAAAAGGCAGTTTGCATTATTCTCGACATCAACCTGAAGGATGGGTCAGGCATCGAGTTGGGGCATGGTCTCAAGGCTGCTGGAATTTCCGTGCCGGTCATCTACATGACTGGGAACGACAGCTCTGCCGTCCGGAAGGCTGCGCTTCAATCCGGATGCATCGCCTATCTCACAAAGCCGTTCTCGGCGAAATCGCTGATCGAACCGCTACAGAAGGCAACGGCGGGCAGTACATAGTCGCGATTTCACGTTGGTACCTCGCATTAACGGCGAAGGCCACAGGGAGCGACCCTGTGGCCCAATTGCCTCGCCATTGCATGCCACGCTAAAGGCACCGGACACTGATCTCCGGTCGTTGATCTCTGGCCACGGTCCGTGGACACTTGGGCGCTGGATACGGGGCGCTGGACACCGGTCGCTGGCCTGTTGCCGATGCGCGACATCGACGCGCGCATCATGATCCGATCAGCGCCAACTGCAATTCACCTTTGAAGAACTCGCGACGACCACAGAACATAAGACTGCAATTAAGCGTTTTGACAGCGGCGCTGACGAAAACGCCGAACGTTGCGCGCGGGTCCGAATGGGACGCCTTTTTGGCGCGCCCCTCGGAAGGGGAAAATTCCGAATTTGGACCCACTATTTTCGTGCACAGTTTGCTCGACTGTCACTTGCCCGTTGGGACAATGGCCCTTGGGGCAATAGTTCCAACAAAGCCTCCTATCGTAGTTTGGCGGGGCCAAAACAAACGCTTGAGCAGGTGAGCCGATGAACAGTCAGCCGGAATTTGTGGGCCGCGCTGCGGTAATATCGATGAACGATGAACTGCGCGCTAGAAGAATCTCCGCCGTGCAAAGCTCGATGTGGGATAATCCTAAAGATGTGATTGAGGCTGCCATTTGTTCGGCGTTTGTCAGCTATCCGAAGGACGATGGCCCGGATGGGAGAATGTACTGGATCGCGCCGAAGGAGTGCTCGCAATTGGCCATCGCCGTAATTCTCGGATTGCAGGCGAAGGGCTTTCAAATCGTGAGGCAAGTAACCTAACGCCCAAGGCCAGTGCGTGGGTCAATGTGATCAGGCCCGCGCCTTGGCTGAACTGGCTAGAGGGTCTCGCAGCACTGGTGTAGCGCCCAGCCAAACAGAAGCCACATGCTCAAAATGGCCCTGGCAACCGCCGCACCGACGATGCCGAGCACAATATTCATGATCGTTCCCATGTTGCTCTTCATGAGTTTTTCTGCCGGCCAGCCTACAATCCCGCCGATGATGTGAGCCACTCCAGCGTCTCACCCAAGCGATTTGTGTCAGAGCTGCCGGTCGATCGGTAGAAGCTTCAACAGGTCGGCGACGAGCGGCTGGGCGCTCGCGCCTGCTCATGCGAAATCGGGCGACCCGGCAATAATTTCAGGCTATTGCGGCACTGGCGATGCGCTCCCAGACGCCATCGCGAAATTCTCATTGGCCTACCTTGAGCACCATGCCGCACTTCAGACGGCGGCCCGGGCTGGCAGGATCACGGTGGCCGAACAGGCTTGAAGGGATCAGTCGGAGGTGCAGGGCAAGGGTCTGGCGGTCCTGTCTGGTCTTAGCCGACTGGGTGCGCTGACCGATTTGTAAACAAGACCGGCTGCCTGACTTCCTGTCGATGGTTTTTCCAATCTACCATCGCTTGGGGGATTGTGTCGAAGCTAGCCTTGGGTCATGCGGCCATTTGGCGTATCAGTGTAGGTTACACCCTCGTAAGCATTCTCATTGTGGAAATACGGGCAGCGATAGGCAACGGCATCCGACCAACATCACGCGCTTGGTGGAAGCCTGCGGTCGTTGCGCCGCTCGCAAGGCTGCGCTTCACTCCGGATGCCCCCAAACTCGCTGATCGAGATGCTCAAGAGAGCACCGGGGTGGCTTACATAACGGCGCCGCCATCACGCCATTGCGCGGCTGCTACTCGGGCGCGATTGAACGCCGATCAGGGCCGCCGTTTGTGACCGAAAGCAGTCAGCGCCCTATCCCTCAGCTGGTTCGGATCGCGCTCCCCCGATTTCGCAATTTCGATGATGCGTTTGGCGACGGCCTCGTAAGCAACGCTCGATTGCCCGGCTTCATCAAGTTTCTTGCGGGCGGCCTCGAACGCTTCACCCATGGCTTTTGTTGCTTGGTCATCAAACACCGAACCCAGTTCAGCTTCTTTGACGAACCTGACAACGGATGTCATGACCCTCCTCGCAGAGCCAGAGCCGGTGATAGGGACGGGCTAAAACCCTAGCTGTTTATACGCGACGTTTGCGCTTGCCCTGGCGGGCTGAAAAGATCGAGAAGCTTGGCTTCTTCGTCAGCCAGCATCTTGCCAATCACATCGCGTTGACCATCCGTGATGTTGCGATCAGAGAGAAGCTTCTTGTAAAGGGAAATATTTTCTTGGCGGATCAATACATCGAGGGTCATCATAACGCATCCCCCACTG
>Ga0210407_10003399_pt1 | contig 12936 bp, 10 predicted proteins | sample IncBWC27MmetaG_FD_150860 | JGI IMG/M metagenome (GOLD analysis project Ga0210407, IMG submission 150860) | Forest soil microbial communities from Barre Woods Harvard Forest LTER site, Petersham, Massachusetts, United States - Inc-BW-C-27-M | ecosystem: Environmental > Terrestrial > Soil >... | reverse complement strand
TTTGAAAAACCCTTGCGCTCCAGTCCAATCGTGTTTGCGCCGAAATTCTTGGTCTCACGCTCGGTCACCACCTTTGAAAACGGCAGCACGTCCTGCGTGATCACGGTCGATGCACCAATGTACGCAAAGCGCCCAATCCTGCAAAATTGGTGCACAGGCGAAAACGCGCCAATCGTCGCGAAATCCTCGACCGTTACGTGTCCCGCGAGCGTCGCCCCATTTACAAAAAGCGTGCAGTCTCCGATATGGCAATCGTGGCCCACGTGCGAATACGCCAGGAAGAAATTTCCGCTGCCAATCGTGGTGACGCTACCGCCCTTTTTCGTTCCCCGGCTGATGCTCACGTACTCCCGGAAGATATTGTCATCCCCGGCCAGCAGTTCGGTTCGCTCGTCGTGAAACGTTACGTCCTGCGGATCGCCTCCTACCACACAGAACGAATGAAACTGGTTTTTCTTGCCGAATTTCGAAGGCCCATGCACCGTGGCATGCGCATTTAGTACGCAGCCGTCGCCAAGCTCGACATCCTCCCCAACCACGGCATACGCGCCGACCTTCACGCCGGCACCCAGCTTCGCGCTTGGCGCTACCACGGCTTGCGGATGAATCTCCGGCTTCGTCATTTCGCGGGCGTTTCCACCTTCGGCGCCGTCTCGCGATCGATCATCTTGCACATCAGAATTGCCTCGGTCGCCAGTTGGCCATTCACCGTGGCGCGCCCCTCCAACTTGCAGAAATCTCCGCGCCAGGAAAGAACGGTCATCTCCACTTTCAACTGGTCGCCAGGAACGACCGGCCTGCGGAATCGTACTCCATCTACCGCCGCAAGATAGAGAAGCTTGTTCTCGCGATCGGGAACCTCCAGCAGCAGCAGGAGCCCCCCGATTTGAGCCATCGACTCGACAATCAGCACTCCCGGCATAACCGGCGCTCCCGGAAAATGACCCTGAAAGTGCGCCTCGTTAATCGTTACGCTTTTTACTCCCACGATGCGCTTCAACCGCTCGATCTCCAAAATGCCGTCCACCATCAAAAAGGGAAAGCGGTGCGGCAATATTTTCTGAATTTCCACGACATCCATGATCATTCGCGCTCTCCGTCGCGCCGCTGAAGCGTACCTGCGGCGACAAACTCCTCCCCGGCAAACTTCTAATTATATGCGAAGCAGCGCCGTATGCGATACGCACTGTTTGTAGCCGCCACCGCTTTAGCTGCAGCAGGGCATCGGCCTAATTCGGCCCGGTGGTTGGCTTTGCGCCGTTGGCCAAGCGTTGTTAGCATGGCGGAGCCATGTCGCAATCCAATCTCCCGAAAGAATTCTTGCGCCACTTGAAGCCTCGGCTGCCAGAGATGCTGAAGACGCTTGGCCACTTTGTCGAAGCCGAATCTCCCAGTCTCGAAAAATTCCCCGCCGACCATTGCTGCGGCCTCATCGCCGCCGAATGGGGCAAACACGGCGCGCGCGTCGAACGCCTGGCGCAAACGCATCGCGGCGATCACTTGCGGATCACTTGGTGGCCGCATAAGTCCAAGCCCGCCGGGCAGCTCCTTGTTCTCGGCCACTACGACACGGTCTATTCCACCGGCACGCTCCACAAAATGCCCTTCCGCGTCGCCACAGGCAAAGTCTTCGGCCCCGGCGCCTTTGATATGAAAGCCGGGATCGTCCAATCACTGTTCGCCTTGCAAGCCTTGCAGCAGCTGAACACGACTTTGCGCAAGCGCCTCGTTTTCCTCTGGACCTCCGACGAAGAGATCGGCAGCGAATCTTCGCGCAAACTTATCGAAAGTGAAGCCCGCCGCAGCGACGCCGTTTTTGTCCTGGAGCCGGCCTTCGGCCCCCGCGGCCTGCTGAAAACCGCGCGCAAAGCCATCGGCGAAGCCGAAATCATCGTCCACGGTCGCGCTTCACACGCCGGCCTCGCGCCGCAAGAAGGCATCAACGCCATCCACGAGCTCGCGCTGCAGATCGAGCGCGTCCAACAATGGAATGACCCCCGCCGCGGCATCAGTGCCAACGTCTGCACCATCGAAGGCGGCACCCGCGTCAACGTCATCCCCGAGCTTGCCCGCGCCCTATTCGACCTCCGCGCCCTGCGCAGCGCGGATGCGCGCCAGATCGAGCGCCGCCTCCATGCTTTGCGCCCGATTCTTCCCGGTGCGCGCCTGGAAATTCGCGGCAGCTTCGAACGCCCCCCGCTCGAACGTAAAATGAGCGCCGCACTCTTCGCCCAGGCCAAATCCCTAGCCGCGCAAATGGGGCAGAAACTCGGCGAATGCACGGTCGGCGGCGGCTCCGACGGCAACTTCACCGCCGCCCTCGGCATCCCCACCCTCGATGGCCTCGGCGCCGTCGGCGACGGCGCCCACTCCGCCCACGAGCACGTCATCGCCAAGACCATGCCCGCCCGCGCCGCTCTCCTCGCCGCGCTTCTAGCCACAATCTAAATGTGTGTATGTTTACCGCCCGTAAGTCTTCCGCAGATACTCCGCGGTCGCCTGCTCGACGTCATTGTAGTCGCTGTGCAGAACTTCTTTTAACGCCGCCTGTGTCGATTCACCCGACGCAATGCGGTCCAGAATCCGCTCCACATCGCCCATCCCATCCTTCTCCACGATGTACTCCATATTCGCCAGCGCCCACGCATAAGCGTACCGCGCCGAATCCGCCGGCAATCCCATCCACGATCCTTCCAATCGTCCAAGCGACGCCGCATGCCCCTCACCATAAATCTGCGCCAGCGTTGCCGCGTTCTCCCCGCTTCTCTGCCCTTCCATCCACTGCGCCAGCCCTTCTTGAATCCAGGTCGGCGCGTGCCCGCGTGTCTTCTGCTGGATGAAGCTATGCGTCAACTCATGCTTCAGCACGCGCGACAACTCCTGGTTCACGCCCGTCAGTCCCTGCACCGGCACGCGTATCCGCCCATCATTCAGCGCCCCCACCCAACCGGGCGCTCGCGTAATATCCGCAAACGCTTCCTGGGTATATAAAACCACTCCAATCGAATCCGGCGGCGTGAAATTCAGCTCGGACTCGATCGCCGAAAAATGCATCTCCAGCGTGCGCAGCACATCGCGCGCCAGCGCCGGCTCCGCCGTCCCGCTGTATTTCAACGCAAAGTGCGCGCTCTCGTTTTCCTTGTAATTTTCTTCTTCCTGCTTATCGCGCTGCGCCTTGTCCAGCGCCGATTGCACCTCCGCATCCGGATGCAACGCCAGCGCGCGCTTCCACTCGGCCACCGCCTGATCTACCTTGTTCATGCCGTAGTACGCCCAGCCCTCAAGCTTCGCTATCTCCCCGTTATCCGGCGCGCTTCGCCGCGCCCTCTCCAAATACTCCAGCGACTGCTTGTATTCGCTTCTCCTCAAATGCAGATATGCCACGTTCATCAGCAGTGCCGGTTCCTCCGGCGCGAATGTCAGCGCCGCGCGCTCATCCGCCAGCGAATGCTCCATATCTCCGCGCGACAATTCAAACATCGCCGCCGCGTGATGCCCAATCGCCGCAATCATCCCCGCCTGGCGTCCGCCGCTTCTCGCCTCGCCTTCCAACTTGGCGATATACGCCCGGTCAATGGCCCCGTCGTGCACCGCCGCCCGCTCGATTTCTCCCCCGCCCGCCTCCCCGCCGGAAGGCTCCATGGACGGCGGCGTAATCTCCAGATTTGCGGCACCCGCGCCAGGTGCGTCCGCCACGGGCATGGCGCCGCCTCTCTCAATATGGTCCACAATCGACTTCGGCAGGCTCAACTCCCCCGCCGCCGTCTGGTATTTCACCTTGTCGCCATCCTCCACCACGCTGAGGGCCAAAATCCGCCTGCCATTCTTCAAAACGATCGTGTCCCCCACCGCCCGGCCACCCACAAAAAGCAAAATCGCCAGGCACAAAATGCCGCGCCAGGCGTCTAAATAAAGTAGCCGCTCCGCACTCCGGGTGGATACGTGTCTCAGCATTCCCCTATTGTAGGCCGCTGTCGCAACGCAATCGCTACTGCCTTGTTTGCGGATGCCGAAAGTGTCCACACTTTCCTCGCAAGGCCTGCTCCCGCTGCCCTCGCACTCTTGCTCCTTGCCGCTCCAATTTCTCTGCTAGCACAGGACAAGTCTCCTCATGATCTATACGAATCCCTCAACGCCATTCGCGTCGACCCCGCCTCCGTCTACGAACTCAAACCCGAGAATCGCATCGACCTTCACCGCTCGGACGCCAAGCTCTACTTCGAGGAAGGCAAGCTCGCCTTCTTCACCGCGCTCGAAGGCCGCGTCACCGGCGCCGTCTTCTCCGGCCGCGGCCACGCCCTCGCCACTCCTCGAGACCCCGTCGAAAAGCAGCAACTCGGCCGCTTCCTTGGCGCACCTCTCCTCGACCAGAGCTTCGACAGCGCATATCTCCGCTTCACCGACGGCGCGGCCGAAGAACTCCTCCGCGAATTGAAGGCCGCCAATGTCTCGCCGCAAACCGACGCTGGCTTCGCTGGCCGCTGGGACTCTTTTCTAGCTCATAGGAATCCGGCGCACTCTTTGCGCATCCTGTTTGAAATGCTTTCGCAGGATCCCAAGCCCTTTTTCTCCGCAAATCTCAATGGCGCCATTAGCGGTCCCTTCGATTTTCTGTTTGACTGGACGCGTGACGAGCAATTTTTACTCGGGCAGCCGCGCACCGTCGAAGCCGGCGACTTCTACGACGTGTGGGCTTCCTACAAGGTCCCCGGCTCAGTCACCCCGCTGAGGCCGTTCCGCGCACTGCACTACTCCATCGAAACCTCGATCCTCCCCAATAACTCGCTCGATGCCGTCTCCGATGTCCGCGTTCGCTCGGAAGTCGGCGCCGACCGCGTGATCGTTTTTCAGCTAGCGCGCTCCCTTGGAATCGAAAACGTCGCGGACGAAAACGGCCAACCCCTGACATTCTTTCAAAATGAAGGCATGAGCGCGCAAGAACGCAACTCCCACGGCAACGACTATCTCTATGTCGTCCTTCCCGCTTCCCCGCCCCGCGGACTGGAGTTCACTCTCCGTTTTCACTACCGCGGCAACGTGATTGAAGACGCCGGCAATGGCGTGCTTTTCGTCGGCGCCCGAGAAACCTGGTATCCCCGCCTCGGCGAAGCCGCCGATTTTGCCGGCTACGATCTCACCATGCGCTGGCCGCGTCGCCTTCGCCTCGTCGCCACCGGCGCGAAGCTCGACGAGCGGGAAGATGGCGATTTCCGCGTCGGCCACTGGCGCGCCGAACGTCCCGTCGCCGTTGCCGGCTTCAATCTCGGCGACTATGTGTCCGCCTCGCTCACCTCGTCCGCCCATTCCATCGATGTCTATGCCAACCGGCGTCTCGAGGAATCTTTAAAGAACCGCCTCGCCACACCCGACGATCCCATCTCCATTCCGCTGAATCCTTACGGCATCACCGGTAGCGCCGGCCGCCTGCAATTGCCCGGCATCGCTCCCAGCCCTGCGGATGCCCTCAAGGATCTCGGCAAACAACTCGACGCTTCCATCCGCTTTTACGAAGGCTTCGGCGGCCCTTTTCCCTTTCGCAATCTCAGCGTTTCGCAAATCCCCGGCTCTTTCGCGCAAGGTTGGCCCGGCCTTCTTTATCTTTCCACCTATTCCTATTTGTCGTCGGACGCCCAGCATCGCGCCGGCTTGTCCACCGCCAATTCCGAGCATTTCACCGAGCTCGTTCCCTTCCACGAAGTCGCTCATCAGTGGTGGGGCAACGTCGTTGGCTGGTCTAGCTATCGCGATCAGTGGATTGACGAATCTGTCGCCACCTATCTTTCGCTCCTTTTCGCCGACTCGCAAAAAAATCCCGACCGCACTCTCCGCCTGTGGCTCGAACGTTTTCGGCAGCACCTGCTGGCCAAACCCTCTGGTTCGGACGAACCGCCATCCGAAATTGGCGCGCTCATCCTCGGCAGCCGCCTCGACTCTTCCAAGTCGCCCGCCGCCTATGAGGCCCTAATCTACAGCAAGGGCGCCTGGGTCATTCACATGCTCCACGAAATGCTACGCCAGCCTGGCGCGAAAAATCCCGATACGCGTTTCGTTGCTCTCTTCCGCTCCCTATCCACGAAATACGCCGGGCAGGCTCTCTCGACCGAGGATTTACAACACGAAGTGGAAGCAGTTATGACGCCCTCCATGGACCTCGAGGGCGGTCGCTCGATGGAGTGGTTCTTCGACCAATGGGTGCGAGGGACGGGAATCCCGCACTATCGCGTTGAATTCACAACGCACCAAACGGAGAAGGGCCAAGTTGTTCGCGGAAAACTTTTCCAGACGGGCGTCCCGCATTCCTTCATCGCCCCGGTCCCCGTCTACGCAGGCACGGGAGGCAACAAAGTATTTCTCGGCATCGTGAACACCACCGGCCCCGAAACACCCTTCCACTTCGCCGTCACTGCGGCGCCGCGCAAATTGCTAATCGACCCGCAGCTCACCCTTCTCTGCACTTCCGAATAGTTCTTCTGGCATTGCCATCGTAGGGAAGGAAAATCCCGCGCGAGGAAACTGCTACGGCTTCCGCTCAATCAGCACCTGCTGCTCCAGCAGCGGACTCTCCAGATTCAGCTCCGCTTTTCCATCCTCTCCAAATTCATAGGCGTACCCATCTGGATCGACGGGAAGGGCGTGGAGCAGCCCAGCCTGTATTAGTTCTCTCAGCGTCGTCGGGCGCCTTCCAAGCTTCTTCTCGTATTCGTCCGCAAGCAGATCGATCTGCCGGCAATCTTCGCGCACCCTCAGCAATTGCAAGTGGCTCTTGGCGTTCTCCTTCACTAGCGGGTCCGTTGCGGTGTCATACACTTCTTTCCACAGAAACGTCGAGGTCTCCAGCGATTCGCCTTCCGCGGCGATTTTCGCCGCCATGATCTTCATCCAGAGATTCGCCCCGTTTTTCTTGCTCCCCTCATGGAAGGCCTCTGCCGCTTTCGCATAATCCTTCAGGTCAAAGTAGTACACGAAGCCCAGGTCTTCGTAGAGCCGCCAGTAATCGGGGTTCTCTCGAATCCCCCTCTCAAGCAGCCCAATCGCCAAATCAGGCCGCCCCGCGCCACGCGGCGGCGCGTCGCTCAAAAACATCGCTCCAAACCGGTACGCCGGAAGCAGATTGGGATCGAGTGTCGTCGTGATATCCAGCAGAGGCCACAAAAGTTCCAGCTTCATGTTGTGACGCTGGTGCTCGTTTCCGTAATACTGCACCGCGCGCGTCCAATAAACGTCCGCCATCAGCGGCGCGTATTCCAAGCTCAGCATCTTCACCAGTTTCGGTGATCGCAGCACCAGCGCATCCTGCTCCTGTTGAAGCGACGCGTACTGCACGTCGATTTTTTGCTGCAGCCGCCAAATGGTCGCAAATCCCACGAGCAGCACCAGGCACAACCAGAGAGTGGATTTCCGGGAACTCATTTCAAATCCCGCTTTGAGAAAACAACTGCTGCGGCCGCCAGCACAATCGCGCAATAAACCACGGCGTAAAGTGTGTTTTGCAAAATAAGTGCGCCAGGAACCGCCCGTCCGTGCGCCGCCATCGCCATCACGTCGAAATTGTCGAAGTTCGGCAAAATGTAGGAAAGCCATCGCATGATCGTCGCCAGTCCCGCACTCAGCGTCCCTCCATGCAGATTCCGCATCTGCGAGACGAACAGCCCTGCAATGTACAAACCCCCTGTATAAAGTGTCGCCAGCAACGGCGACGTCGCGCACGAAAACAACAGCGCCAGCGCCACCACCAGCGCCAGCTTCAGCCAAATAAAATACACCGCCACCAGCAAAACGCCGTCAGCGCGCTCCAGCGTATGCTTCACGTACAGCAGCGCCAGAAACAATCCCAACGCCATCGCCGCCGTATTCACCGCCAGCGTCATCACCAGCCCGCCAAATTTCCCCAGCAGAAATTCCCACCGCCGCACCGGCTTCGCCAGCAGCGCGTACAGCGTGCGCTTGTCCATCTCCTTGGAAACCAGGCTCACACCGATGAACACCGCGATCAGCAGCCCGATCAGCGAAATCGCGCTCAATCCCAGGCTCGCGATCACGATCTCTTCAATTCCGATCGAAATCTGCCCCACTACAATCGCCGCCGCGATCATGAGCAGCGCGAAAAACACCAGGTTGTACAGCACCCTGTCGCGCACCGCTTCGCGAAACGTGTTCAGCGCCACCACGCCTATGCGCTTCATTTCCCGCTCACCTCGACGGCCGCCGCTTGCGCGCGATCCGCCGCCACCAGGTGCATGAAGTATTCTTCCAGCGATGGCTTAACTTGCTGCACCGACAGTATTTTCGCTCTCGCTCCCCGCAACTGTTCGATCGCCGCATACAGCTCCTCTTCCGCCACCTGCACGCGGTAGCGCTCGCCCGTACGCGTCGCCTTCGCCAGCAACGCATTCCCGCCCGCGGCAGCGCCGCTCCATTCGAACAAAATCTCCATTCCCTGCGCCTGGATTCCCACAATTTCGCCCGGCGCTCCAACTCCGCGCAGCTTTCCTCCCACAATCACGCCCACTCGGTCGCACAGCATTTCCGCGTCCGGCAAAATGTGCGTGGAAAACAGCACCGTCTTCCCGTCACGTTTCAATTCCAAAATAATGTCCCGCACTTCCCGCCGCCCTACCGGGTCCAGCCCGGACATCGGCTCATCCAGTATCAGCACTTTCGGATCGTGCAAAATCGCCTGCGCCAGCCCCACGCGCTGCAGCATCCCTTTCGAATACTTCCGCAGTTGAATCTTCTTCGCCGTCTCCAGCCCTACTTTTTTGAGCATCGTCTGCACACGTTCGCGCCGGTCTGCAGCCGTCAAGTCGTGAAATCTCGCGAAATAATCCAGCACTTCCGTCGCCGTCAAATAATCGTAAAAATACGGCTGCTCCGGCAGGTACCCAATGTCTCGGTGCATCTCCGTGTCGCTGATCGGCTTCCCCAAAATCTTCGCGCTTCCCGCAGTCGGGAAAATCAGCCCCATCAACAGCTTGATGGTCGTCGATTTCCCCGCCCCGTTCGGCCCCAGAAATCCAAACACTTCGCCGTCCTCGACCTGCATCGTCAAGCCTTCCAGCGAAGTCTTCTTCTTCAAATGCAGAAAGCCGAAGGGATATTCCTTCGTCAGATTCTCAATCTCAATGGCTGGTCCCGGCATGCTTTCATTGTTGGCAAGCCCAGCGCGACCGTCAATCAAACCCCTCGAATCATGTGCGCGGAGAGAAAATACAAGGAAGGAAACTGCCGCAAACTAATCTGCCAGTTCTGCTGCTAAATCACGAATTATTCCGGGCGGACCCGATTTGCACTAGCTCCGGCTGGGCAGGCGGACGCGCCATTGGCGTGGGCTTCAGATTCTGTGGCGCTCGCCAGTTATCCAATATCCCCACCTGCTGCACGCAAGACACCGTGCACCGCGGCCCGCAAAACTTGTCCGTATAGAATTCCCGGTGCCGCATCTCCGGCGTATACTCCGCCAGCGGTATCCCCGGATACCCGCGCTGCTGCGAGCACCAGTGCACCAATCCATCCTCGCAAATATACAAATACCGCGACCCCGACCGGCAGCGCCACTTGTGCTCTTTCCCCCGCGCCACGCTGTGCTGAAAATCATTAAAGCGCGAGAACGAGCGCTTCCCCAGTGTCATGATCTCTTCAAAAATCTCCAGCTCACGCGGTGCCAGCGGCTTCAATTGCCCGTTGCCGTCGTGAATGATTCCCACCGTGCTCGTAAATCCCAGCTCCACCGCCCGGTGCGCAATCGTCAGCGCATCCTCGGGATTCCTCGTCCCGCTGCCCACCACTGAATTGATGTTCACCTGAAAAACTGCGTACTCCGACAGCATCTCCAACCGGCTCTTCCCGCTGTCCAGCGTTTTCAGGCTCTTCAGCGAAACATCGTCCGGCGTCACGTTATCGATGCTGATCTGCAGGTGCTCCAGCCCCGCCTCATTCAATCTCTGTATCCGCTCCACGCTCAGCAAAAATCCATTCGTAATCATCCCGGCGATCATTCCGCGCCGCCGGATATGCCGGATCACCTCTTCCAGCTCCGGATGCAACAGCGGCTCCCCGCCGCTGATCGTAATGATCGACGTCCCCATCTCCGCCAGAAGATCCAGCCGCCTCTTCATCTCCTCCAGCGGCACCGGCTTCGACACATCGTCGTACTCGTTGCAATACCCGCAAGCTAGGTTGCACTTCCGCATCGGGATGATGTGCACCAAAAACGGATGCTTCGTCGAGGCCAGCGCCTTCCCAATCGCCCGCAACTCTCGCGCACGCGTCCGCGCGAAGCGCAGCCTCCGCCGCAGCCTCGTCCCCGCACTCGCGCGCACCTTCACGCCCGCCTTTTCCGTTTTAATCGCTTCCGCCATCAATACTCTTAGAAATCCCCTGAATCTCTATTATACATAAGGCCCAATCTTCACCAGCGCAAACAAGCCCCGACGATTCGTATCCCTCCACACCCGCCTCTCACCTACGACCTCTCGTCTGTTACACTCCAGAACGCGGAACAACAAAGCTTAAAGATTTGCCGACCCAAACAAAATCCGCCGCCCAGCGTGCCTTGAACCTCCTTCTCTATCTTCTTATTGCCTACATTCTGCTGCTCGCCCTCATCCGCATCTTTGAATACAAACTAATCTTTTTCCCTGACTATCCGGGACGGCTTGAAGGCGACTGGCATCCGCATGGTCTGCCCGTTGAAGATATCTGGCTCACCGCCTCCGACGGCACAAAGCTCCACGCCTGGTGGATTCCCAACCCCCAAGCAAAATTCACCTTCCTCGCTTTTCACGGTAACGCCTCCAACATCGCCAATCGCGCACCAACTTACGATTTTCTTCGCAGCACTCCCGCCAACGTTCTGGCTCTCGAATATCGCGGCTACGGACACAGCGAAGGCAAACCCAGCGAAACCGGCATCTACAAGGACGCCGAAGCCGCTTATCAGTACCTCGTCATCGCAAAAAGGACAGATCCCAAATCCATCATCTCTTTCGGCCAATCGCTCGGTACAACCGTCGCCATTCATCTGGCCGCCCATCATCCGGTAGCTGGGGTGATTCTCGAAGCACCGTTCCCCTCCGCATCCGCTGTCGCCAAACATTTCTATCCATTTCTTCCTGGTGTCAGTCTCCTTGTCAGGTCGCAGTTCACCACGCAAGAGCGCCTCCAGCAAATCAACGCTCCACTCCTCATTGTCCATTGCACGGAAGATCCCGTCATTCCATTCGACCTCGGTCAGCAGGTCTACAACGCCGCGCACGCACCGAAGACTTTTCTACAAATAAACGGCGCCTGTCACGAGGAAGCCTCTCTCATCTCTCCAGGCCGTTACCACGATGCTCTCCAAAAATTCCTCGCCACACTCAGACCAACGGCCACACCACCCCAGACTTAAACTAGCTCTCTGCCCAATTCACAAGTAAGATTCCCACCTCCAAGATCGGTCCATCGGAGGCCTGTATCGTGCCGCGGAAACTTACTCTCGCACTCATCCTGCTCCTCATCTCAACTTTGCTTGGCTGCAACAAACCCGCCGTGCCTGCAACTCCTGTTCCCCAAGCCGACTCCGCCACCTTCGACCCCGACGGCGCCGCCCACCTCACCCGGGTCGTCCCCATGCCCTCCACCGTCAGCCCCGAAGCCCAAGCCTGGCTCGCCTCGCTCTCCAACTCCACTCCCGGCCCCGAAGATCTCCCCACCCGCCGCAAGCGCACCGACGAATGGCGCGCCAAACAATCCGCCGAAGCCCTCCGCCTCTTCCCCTGCAAAGTCGAACCCACCGACATCGCCGGTGTCCACACCGATGTCCTTACTCCAATTCTTTCCGCTGAAAAACTGCCCACCCAGAAACTACAAACGAGAGGCGGCATCGATACCGACCGTCTCCTCATCAACCTTCACGGCGGCGGCTTTAACTCTGACTCGGGTTCCATCATCGAAGGCGCCCCCATCTGCAATCTCACAAAAATCAAAGTGGTCTCCGTCTACTACCGCTTGGCGCCGGAAAACCCCTTCCCCGCCCCCGTCGATGACGTCGTCGCCGTCTACAAAGAACTTCTAAAGACGCACCAGCCGCATAGCATCGGCATCTTCGGCACTTCCGCGGGAGCTATCCTCACCGCCGAAGTCGCCGTCCGCCTCGAGCAACTCAATCTCCCTCTCCCAGCCGCCCTTGGCCTCTTCTCCGTCCTCACCGATTACTCCCGTCCCTCAGACTCTCTCGAACTCTTCACCCTCAACGGTTTCCCCGGTGGCCTCAAACCGCAAGATCCCAATCACCGCATCGGCGACGAATATGCCCGCGACACCGACCGCAAAGACCCCGTCCTCTCCCCGCTCTACGCCGACCTCCACGGCATGCCTCCCACCCTCCTCGTAACCAGCACCCGCGACCTACTCCTCAGCGACACCGCCATCTTCCATCGCGCCCTGCTCCGCGCAAACGTCGACTCTCAACTCGTCGTCTTCGAAGCCTTGCCCCACGCCTTCTGGTACCACTTCCAACTCCCTGAAACCACCGAAGCCCTCCACCTCATGGCCAACTTCTTCGAAAACCGAGTCGGGCATCAAAGATAGCCCTATCCGCACTCCTACTCCTGCAATCTACGAAATTCTTCGTTCTTCATAGAACAAATCCCCTTCCCGCGTCGTCTACCTAACTGGGTCCCAACACTTTCGTCCAATTTGTCGAGGTACAAATGCACTCCTTCTTCTCCGACCTCCGCTACACCGCCCGCGAACTCCGCAAGCGCCCCACCTTCACCCTCACTGCGGTCCTCTCCCTCGCTCTCGGCATCGCCGCCACAAGTGCCGTCTTTAGCGTCATCTACGCCGTTCTCATCGATCCCTTCCCCTACCCCGGGTCCGACCGCATCATGGAACTCAGCATGCTCGACCAGGCCGGTCATGACCGTTATTCAGGCGCCAATGGCGCTCAACTGC
>Ga0210407_10003397_pt1 | contig 12940 bp, 18 predicted proteins | sample IncBWC27MmetaG_FD_150860 | JGI IMG/M metagenome (GOLD analysis project Ga0210407, IMG submission 150860) | Forest soil microbial communities from Barre Woods Harvard Forest LTER site, Petersham, Massachusetts, United States - Inc-BW-C-27-M | ecosystem: Environmental > Terrestrial > Soil >... | reverse complement strand
CCCCCGGCTCGCGATTCTCACGGTATAATCCAGACATCGGCGTGTTAATAGAGGGGCAAGTGCCGCAAATGTACTCGCACGACCGTCAGGATGCGAATCGGTTTGGCCTGAACCATCGCATTCGCCGCTTTTTCTTGAAGTAATAGTTGGCGCCGGGTAATCATTCCAGCGCTCTCGCCGTGCGTGATCTGCAAGAAACAAGAAGACGAACATAAACCCGAGGGCCACGTTTTCGAGCGCGATAGTTCCCTTCCCTTGTGGCACGGCGGGCACGCTTTCCGCCGCGGCATCGCAACCAATCCGCACACACCAGGCGTCGATGACAAAGACATACAGGCGATTCTCAGGCACTCCAACATTTCTATAACGCAGAACTTGTATATAAAAAGTATGAGCGTGTCGCAAGCGTCCGCGATGGATTCACTGTCTGAAAAGTTTGGAGCCGAGGGCGAGAGTTGAACTCGCGACCTGCCGATTACGAAATGAGCAGTTTTCCTTCATCTCTTTTGTTTTCTTTCCCGTCCATTCCCTGCTAGTCCCCGCCTTTCGCTACCTTTCGCCGGTCCAGTATGCAACGCAATATGCAACAGATTCGCTCAGGGGGAATTGTGGTGGATTTTTATGTCATGGTGAAGAATTTCTCGACGCGCGAGGCTGCCGGCAAGCTAGGCGTCGCCATCCTAACCCTGCAACGGCACATTGCCGCCAAGACGATAGCCGCGCCGCCGGTCAAGAAAGTAGGCGGGGTCAGTATGCGACACTGGACGGCCCGCGACATTGCCAAAGCAAGGAAAGTCCGACAAGCCACAAGGCCTGGAAGGAAAAAGAGGAAAGTCTAAAAACCAACCACGGCCCAGGCTTACTCACGGTTGCTCATTCTTTCTCATGGAGAGGTTATAGATAAGCTAAGGCCCCCGCCCATTTACCAGTTGTCAGCTTGAGGCGTACCGGAGAACCTTCAGCAGTTCGCCAGGAGTAGCCTTGTACGTGGAGGTCGCCCCGATGGGGAGACTGCTTATCATAGCGACTGTTCTGGTGGGCGTCGCGCAGGCTGCGTCCGCTCAGGTGGCGACAGCACAAAAACTTGAGGTGAAGATATTTGACCGGCAGGAAAGCCCAACAGGTTGCACATATACAGCCCCCGCCTATTTCAATTCACAATCCAACTCAAATATTAACTGCTACGGTGACGTGACCTGCAACGCGTCAACAATAACCTCGGGATCCATCTCTCCGCCACGCAAGATTTCATATCAAGTTCGGCGTGCAACATTCACTCTTCAGCTACCCGATGGCCGCGTAGCTGTAGTCCATTGCGAACACAAATACATGCCCAGAGGTGACTACATCAATCGCCGAGATTGCCGCATGCCTTTCGTGGACAACATTGAGGCTGAGTTTCATAGTTTCTCTTGTTCGGTTGCAAGAAGTTGAAACAGTGTCTAGACATATCTGGCGGCGATGTAGCGACGGCGTTGGGGCGCTACAACGGAGGCGCGGATGCGTCATATCCGGGTGAGGTCATGGCGCGGATAGCGAAGTATCGGTGATAATGCGGCGAGTCCTACGCAAGTGAAGGAGAGCCAATGAGAGACAAGCGCATGGACAACCGAGGCAAGCGCAAGGAATGGCCGGTAGAGGGCGTTTCGATGGCCCTTAAAGGCAGTCTGGGACGCAGCATGGGTAGTGTAACGAATTACACCTACGGCCCTGCCGGCGAAGGGGCTTGCCGCGGTGTCAGTCACTCGATGCGCTCTTGCTAAAGCTCGAGGCGAAGAAAGCCGCAATCGAAAGAGCCATCGAGGCGATCAAGGATGCGCGCGAGTTGCTGGAGGAGGAATGAAAGTTGCTGAACTCATCAAAGCTCTAGAAAAACAGCCCCAGGATGCGGACATTTTAGTGGAAGTTAACTCCAGTTGGGCGGGGATTGAGACTTTAAGACCTCTCTGGAAAGATGCGGGCGACCCGCGACGGTTGGCTATTGCGATAGTGCTATTGAACTTCTCGGAGAAGCGGGAGGCCAAGGCGGCCGGTCACCCGGAATGAAGGTTTGCTCAACTCATCGGAGCCCCATGTTGGGCCTGTGTCTTGCTTGTCATCTTCTTCGAGAAGTGATTGTAATCTTCGCGCCGTCAAGATCACAGTCGCCAGCAAGATTGCGTGCTTCCGTTGCAATGACCATGCAACGGATAGGGTGAACTAAATGCGTAAGTCATTGAAAATTCTGGAGCCGAGGGCAAGAGTTGAACTCGCGACCTGCCGATTACGAATCGCTTTCCAATCTAAGCGAATTTAAGCCACCAAACGTAATCCCAAGCATTATCAAGAACTTACGTTTTGGTGGCTTAGGCGTGTTTAGGCTCATTTTTGGCGATTTGATGGAATGTTGATGGAACCTTGCTGACCGGAGCGACTTGCACAACCAATACGGGATGTTCTGGGCTGGCGGTGATTTGGGCTTGGGGCGACCCTCGTGGCATGCTTCCAAAAACCACTTTACAGCTGGGAGCCTGATAAGTAGATATGAAAAATCTAACTGACATAAGGAGGATTAAATTAAAGGGCATGCTCTTTCTGTTGTTAGGTCTGCTTTCGGCTGCTTTCCTGTTCGTCGAGCAACCCACGCTTAGCGCAGCATTTCTGATGGTCGTTGCCGTTTGGTCCTTCTGTCGCTTCCATTATTTTGCCTTCTATGTAATCGAGCACTACGTGGACCCTATACACCGGACCCCGCATGGCATCGGCCTTCCTTAGACCCCTCTTAAGTCAGCTTCCCGTTTGATCCGCGAACACGATTTTTCCGCGGTGAGGTTTCGTGGTGGTCATCGGACATTTCTTGCGTTCAAGCCTCCGAGTTTGCTTGTCTCCCAGATCGCTCCCACCGCTGCCGAATACGCAGGGCGGCCGAGACTTCTACTTCCGGGCAGAACGTGCTTCGTTGCCTCTGCACGCAGCGGATATGCTATCCGTCCGCTACAGGCAATTGACGGAGAAAGGACTCTCACCTTCCCAGATTTGCGGCCTTGTCGGCTGCTCCAGGGGCCTTCCCTCATCTCTCGCGCAGCTTAACGTATTCACACGGTTGATTAGTTCATACTGAACTCCTTCTCCGTGCTTCTGCAGCACACTATGGTGAAAAAACTCGTCGTGCCCGCTGCCCCACGCACGAACCTCACTTCATCCGGTCAGGCCATGTGGTAAAATAACAAAAGGAGATTCGCGATGGCAGCACTTGACTGGTCGCAGTGTCCGGTAGTGGAAAGCGTGCCGGGTAGGCGCAGCGGCGCATGGGTTTTTCGAGGTACACGGATGCCCGTGGCGACGGTCTTCGAGAATCTCGAAGCGGGCGCCAGCATCGAGGAAATCGTTGAGCAGTTCCATGTGACGCCGGAACAGATCCGGACTGTGCTCGGATTTGCAGCTCGCAGCCTGGATCCGCCACCGGTTGAGGTCCCTACGTCCACGTCCAACGATGCTCGTTCTCTTTGACCACGGCACGCCGAGCGGCATCGCGCCAGCGCTTGTGGGGCACACTGTTGTTGAGGCGCGAGAGCGCGGCTGGGACAGGGTCTCTAACGGTGATCTGCTGAATGCCGCGGAGGCGGCCGGCTTCCAAGTACTGCTCACGACAGACAAGAATATCCAGTATCAGCAAAACCTGGCTGGCCGCAAGATCTCCGTTTTGGTGCTTGAAAACGCGCAGTGGCCGGTGGTGCGTTTGCATCTCGGCAGCATTGCTACCGCGGTGAACGCGGCAAAACCGGGCGGCTACACCGAAGTGGAGATTCCCAAGCGATAAGTCCAGCCGCTGGGCTGCTGCGAACGCGTATGGATACTCGTTATCCAACGCATCTTTATTGCTTCCGACCTAGGCCTCAAATCTCTGGACTTTTTTTCCCAACTCTCTTCATAGCGGAGTCTCTTCTGACGTAAAGCGATTGGGTAAGGGTTGCCGACGACTCGCGAACTAAGTTGGAATGACCGGAATCAATCTCTACTTCTGCGAAGCAGTCAGCGCCAATGTTGTACCGAGTCCAGCGTAAAGATACCGATTCCCAAACGCCTTCTTCAGCGCCGTAAAGGCGGGCTCGCCAGTGCAGTGGCCAGGCGCGACATATTCTACTTTGAATCTATCGCGCAGGGCCGTAACGATCTTCTCAATGTCCGAGTCGCTCGCCACTACGAGGTGAAAGCCACCGGCGATCAAGTGGATTTGTGGGTTGATTGTGCCGGCCGCTTCGACGATCTTGTCAATGCCGGGATGCGAACAGCCTACCACGATCACCATGCCGTCTGGCGTATTGATGGCGAGCGACAGCTCATGCAATTCCAGCGTTCCCGGCTTATCGGAAACTAGCGCGATCAGATGGATATCGGGAGTAATCTCGATGTTCTCGTCGACAAGTTGAAGGTTAGCTCCGGGCCAAGCCGATCCAAATCGCATGACTTCTGGCGGCCCGCCGTCGTAGTAGCGCTGTTCCGGAGGGAGAGATATGTCCTTGCGATAAAAACTGCTCGGTAAGTCGGCACCGTAAACGCCGAACCCCTCCTTAGGCGCGTAAATCTTCACCGCGGGGTTCACCTTCAATAGGTAGGTCAGCCCTCCCATGTGATCGCCGTGTCGGTGCGACATCACAACGAAGTCCAGCTTCGTCAAATCGACGCCCTTCGCTTTCACGTTTTGCGCAAGCATCTCAGGGTTGTTACCAGTGTCGAATAGAATCCGTTTTCCGCCGTATTCGACAAGTGCAGCATAGCCCCAGTCTTTCTGCATCGTGGATGTCTTGCCGAATGCATCATAGAGAACAGTGATCTGCACATTGCCAGGAGCAGCGCTCGCCTTTGGAGCGGCGGATATTGTGGCGGCACACTCAATGAGAAGCAGGAGCGCTGCAGAACAGGAAACCACCCACTTATCGGCTATCATTCTGTCCTCCCCAGTCTTGGCGTAGTGACCATTCGTGATCTTGAGAGCCCGGAAGCAAATTACACAATGAGGAATCTCCTCAGTCAATGCCACATAAGGATGCCGGTCCTCTGCGTATGCCCGAGATGTAGCATTTCCGATATCGTTGGCGGTCGTTCTTGAATCACGGCCGGAATCGATGAGCTGACAATCTTTCCTGACCTTGACGGACTTGGACGTTGAGAAACATTCCCCTTGACCTTCTAGGGAGAGTGGCGCATGCTCGCTCCACTAGAAGCAAATAGGAGAGCGTGGTATGGGTAAGCAAAAGTCGGAACTGCCGCAGGGGACGCTCGACCTGTTGGTGCTGAAGGCCCTCTCTTTGGGGCCGATGCACGGGTACGGAGTTGGACAACGCATCGGGCAGCTTGCCGAAGACATGCTCAAGGTGGAAGAGGGCACGCTGTACCCGGCGCTTTATCGCATTGAGCAACGCGGGTGGATCAAAAGCGAGTGGGGAGTATCGGAGAACAACCGGCGGGCGCGCTATTACAAACTGACGCGCGTGGGCCGCAAGCAACTGAGCGTGGAAGAGGCCAAATGGTCGCACCTGTCGATGGCCGTGGGCAAGGTGCTGCGGACAGTCTGAAGGAGAAGAGCATGGGATGGCTAGCGAAACTCAGGATGCGATTGCGCGCTCTACGGCATGGCGAGGAAGTGCATGGCGAGATCGCGGAAGAGTGGCAGTTTCACATTGAGTTGCGGACGGAGGAGAACATCCGGCGCGGAATGACGCCGGAGGAGGCGCGGCGAAGCGCGGAGCAACATTTTGGAAATGCGGGATATATCAAGGATGTGAGCTGGGACGTGCGGGGCGGAGGAATCATGGAAATTCTCTGGCAGGACGTGCGATTCGGAATTCGGCAGTTGCGGAGAAGCCCTGGATTCACATTTGTCGCGCTGCTCTCGCTGGGACTGGGGATTGGAGGCAACGCCCTTATTTTCAGTTTGATCAGCACGATTCTGTTGCGGCCGTTGCCGATTAGCCATCCGGAACAGGTTTTCGCGATTCACCAGGGAAAAGAAAAAGATGCCTCGTACTCGCAGTCGATGTCCTACCCCAATTACAAAGACATCAGGGATCGCAATACAGTTTTGTCCGGAATGGCAGTATATCGATTCGATCCCATGAGCTTGAGCCACAACGGGAGCAACGAGCGTGTTTGGGGCTATCTCGTTTCCGGGAACTACTTTGACGTGCTGGGCGTGCAGCCGTTTTTGGGGCGAACGTTTACGGCCGACGAGGATCGCACTCCGAATTCGCATCCGGTGGCGGTACTGAGTTATGGCTGCTGGCAGCGGCGCTTTGGCGGCGAGCCAGGAATTGTGGGCAGCCCTATTCAGATTAATCGTCACAGCTTTACAGCGATTGGCGTGGCACCGCCCGGATTTACGGGGACGGAGAGCGTATTCACACCCGAGTTCTGGGTGCCGAGCATGATGCAGGAGTGGATCGAAACAGGGAGCGGGCTGGAAGGCCGCGGCAACGGCCAGTGGCTTCCGTTCGGTCGGCTGAAGCATGGCGCAAATGCCGAGCAGGCAAGGGCGCAATTGAGCACCGTGGCCCGGCAACTGGGGCAGGAGTACCCAAAAACGGACGAGGGAATGACGCTCCGCCTGACTCCGCCGGGATTGGTTGATCCCAATCTGCGGAGCGCGGTGATCGCGTTTAGCGGCGCGCTGATGTTGACGGTACTGCTGGTGCTTCTGATTGCGTGTACGAATCTCGCAAGCTTGCTTTTGGCGCGCGCCACGCAGCGGCGGAAAGAGATTGCGGTGCGGATGGCCATAGGAGCGACGCGCGCGCGGCTTGCATTGCAGTTGTTGATAGAGAGCGTCGTGCTTTCTGTGATTGGGGCGGCGCTCGGACTTGCGATTGGCCAGGCGCTGATCCTGGTGGCACGGGCGGCGCTTCCCCGGACGGATTTTGCGCTGACACTGGATCTGCGGATGGATTGGCGGGTCGTGAGTTTCGTGGTGGCGCTTGCGGTGGTCACGGGAATCGGCTTCGGACTGGTGCCGGCGCTGCAGGCGAGCCGTTCCGATGTAGTCTACGCGCTAAAAGAGGACACTTCGGGCGGGCCACGGCGAGCGTGGTTGCGTGGCGTGCTGGTGGTAATGCAGGTTGCACTGTCGTTCGTTTTGCTGATCACCGCGGGATTAACGGTGCGAAGCCTGGAACACACGGAGGTCCTTGGCCCGGGCTTCGATCCGAACAATGCCGTGACCATGTCGGTGGACCTGGGGCTGCAAGGATACGATGAGAAGAGTGGAGGGAATTTCTATCAGCAGTTGGCCGAGCACGTTCGGGCATTGCCTGGAGTGAAGTCGGCTGGCTGGATAGCAAGATTGCCGCTGGCGCTGGATGTGAGCACGACGGGCGTATATCCCGAGGGACAAGCGGAACCACGCGCTGACGAGATGCCGTCTGCCATCTATGAGAGCGTGAGCCCGGATTACTTTGCAGCGATGGGAATTCCGATTGTTGGTGGACGGGATTTTGCCGGGAGCGATACCGCGAAATCGCCAGGAGTGGTCATCGTCAACGAAACGCTCGCGGAGCGATTTTGGCCGAGCCAGAATGCCATCGGCAAGCGTCTGCACTCCGGGAACACCGACCTGCTTGAGGTGGTAGGAGTTGCAAAGAACGGCAAGTACCAGAGCCTGGGAGAAATTCCGGCGCTGATCGTCTACTATCCGCTCACGCAGAATTATGCGACTTCAGCGGCCCTGGTGATACGGACAAGCGTCGATCCCAGAGCGGAAATATCCAGTGTGAGGGGTGAGGTGCAAACCCTCGATCCCCAATTGCCGATCTATGACGCAAAGACCCTGAAGGAACACATGCGGCTCGCGCTATTCCCATTACACGCGGGAGCAGTGGTGGCAGGGAGCTTCGCGTTGCTCGCCATGATTCTTGCGGCCATCGGGATTTATGGAGTGATGGCCTATTCCGTGGGCCAGCGCACGCACGAGATCGGCATCCGGATGGCGCTTGGGGCGCGGGCCAGCGACGTTTGGAAGATGGTGTTGAAGCAGGGAGTGATAATCACTGTTATAGGGATGGTCTTCGGATTAGTCTGTGCGATCGGATTGTCGGGCGTGGTGGCTAGTATGCTCTATGGTGTGAGCGCAACGGATCCGCAGACATTTCTGTTCATTACGTTGCTGCTGGCCGCTGTGGCCTTGGCGGCTTGCTATATTCCAGCGCGGGTGGCAACGAAAGTGGATCCAGTCATTGCGATAAGGAGTTTGTGAAATTTTGGAGAGCCGGCTAGCAAGAATCCGCCGGAGAGGGCTGCGGCACGCTGAACCCAAAACGGCCTACGGGTCGAAAAGCCGGAGTGCAAGCGAGCCAAGTCTTAGTGCTGTATCGGAAGCGCGCTTTCTCCGAAGCGGATGATGGGAGCACGACGTTCTGGCGCGCTTCCGATACAGCGAAAGTCCGCTTCTCTACATCGATTGATCGCTCACTGCTAGCGCGTTTGAACGAAGCCCGACCGGCGAGCTGATAACTGTCGCGGTAGGGACGACCATCTCGGATCGCCCCCCGCAGAGATCCGTACGAGCGCGTCTAATCGCTCGCCCAGACGTTTTCTCCATTGGCCTACCAGACCGAAAGTGGATGGCACATGCTGCCATCGCGCCAACGAGCCCGCCCAAAATCGCGGCGGCAACGTTTTGGTACGCGTACGAAAACGCCATCCCGGCGATATGCATCGTGCGGAGAGCCCTCGCAGCCAAAACCTGGTTCGTGGCCAATTCGTACCGGACGACGCTCGGCGCTACCAAGCCAGCAATGAATAAGGTGATGACCACTTCGATGAACAGTTGTAGCAGAGCAAAAGCTTTTTGCCTTTCCATGACGTTTCCTCTCCGGCCTCACTCAAGCGGTATGCGCTGAATCCACCATCGAGTAGCCCTATGCAAATGAGAATCGTTCTTAGCCTTTCGTTAGAAGGTGAATCCTTACCCTCCTGCACTGATTGCAGCGAATGTGTCGGTTTTAAGGGTACGCTACCCCCACCCGTATGCACCGAGTTTCTCCACGCGCCGTTGGTTCCAAACGTTTGTGCCTTCATTTCTAAGAACCGGCGCCCCGAACGTTCTATTCCCTTTTACGTGTGCTCGCGTTTCGCCGCCATCCGGCGGTTCATCACAGGAGAGCCACAACCATGGGCTGCGTGCGTGGGAAGTCCCTTGAAAAGCTGTGTGCATATCAGAGGCGACAGAGAGACGAAGACCAGGAAATGGCCATTGAGCTTTTTTACAAAAATAGGCCTATTCAAGGATGTTGCTGACTCTTCTCCCCAAGTGCTTTTGGAGGGAAGCGCGGAATAATCAGACCTTCTATCCTGTCCTACTTAAGGAAACACGGGAATGCCACGCGCGCTCCCACGTTTAATGTAAGACCGGACCTGCCCCAGGAGGTACCTATGCGACGCGGTCTTTCCCTTATCGTTCTTCCATTCTCCATTCTGCTGTTGCAGGCTAGTACGCGGTCCCAGGATATGCTTGTGCCTGCCGGGACCCTTCTCCATTGCACACTCGATGAACCAAACCTGTCGTCGGCGACGGCCAATGTAGGCGACCCGGTAATCTGTCATCTCCATTCTTTTCAGGAGTTTGGCCATGTGGTCTTGCCTCGTGGAAGCTATTTGGGGGGACATGTCGAGTCTTTCAAAGAACCGGGACGCTTCTTCGGCAAAGGCAATCTCAAATTGACGTTCGACCGTATTGGATTGCCCGGTTCGGACATCCCCGTTCCAAGCAAGATTACCGGCGTCAGCGGGCAGAACGTTGACCGCAAAGGCGAAATCGTAGGCCACGGCCACGCCAAACGAGACGCGGTCGAATGGCTTTTGCCTCCACTGTGGCCTTGGAAAGTCATTATGCTGCCGGCGCGTGGACCTCGCCCGGCTCTTAAGGGCGAACAGCAGATCACGCTCCGCCTCATGGAGGATGTGGTTGTGCCGCGCGGGGTGGCGGCGGCGAGCCTAGACTCGAGTGGGAATTCCGGCCTCGAGGCATCGAGTCGTCCTGCTTCCTCTGCGGGACCACCTTCTCCCAGTGCTGCGTACATTGGCAGACACAAGGTTTACTACGCTCCTCCCAGCGTTCTAGCGATGGAAGAGCATCCAAGCGTACAAGCTGCAGCGGCGCTTGAAACGACAGTCTCGCGCGTGAATCGTGAAAACGAGATTCCCGAAGCCCGCCTGAGCGTCATTGCGCTAAAGTCTGGCGAGATGTTCACAGTGGTTCACTATCAAATTGAGAATAGCTCCCTGAGCTTCGAGCTGCCATCGGGAGAAAAAGGCTCTGTCGATCTTCCGGAAGTAGATTGGCGAGAGACCTCGCGGGTTAGCTCCTTGATGAGCTCGTTAGGCCCTGTTGTGCAAAAGCACTGAGGATTTGAACTGTTACAAGCGAGATATGGCAGGGCCTGCGAGCGCGATAACATCTTGGTGGCGAGGAATCCTTGGCAAGACGTCTAAGCCCGCTCCACGGGACCCCGGAAGACGAACAGCGACATTCCGGTCTTTGGAGCGGTGATCAACCCATTTAATGGGGAGGCCGTCACCTTCAGTGGAGTGGATCACTTTACGGCGAGGTTGACAATGGGAACGAAGGCCATCAACGGCGGTCGCCAATTCTCGCAAGACTAGCATACGTCTTCTTCGAGGCGCCGTTTTATTCGAGCATTCCGAGTTTAGCATGCATGGATTTTACTGAAGAACACGCTTCGTAATATCGTGTCCCACAATCCGCCAACCCGCTTTATCTCTCGACACCATGAAGGTGTGGATTTCGGAAAATGCAGGGATGTAGTCGCCGCCTTTCAGAGGGATTCCGCCCAAGTAAGAGATGTCGGCGTGAACGATCACGACATCGGGACGGGTCGAGCGTATCTCTTCGATGGCCCATACAGGATGAAAGTCTTCCCGACGAATCATCTCGAATCCCTCGGCCCAGAAACGCTCTTGGTCAGTTTGTTGCTTCGCCATGTGTAGTTCACCGAAGCGATCAACGATTTCGACGTCAGGCGACTCCACGGCTGCAAGTTCTTTCTCGTTAAGATCGCCGTATGCGGTTGCACCATCGTTCGATAAGTTCACGAACAGGTCGTACTGCGCTCTTAGAGGCGGGATTCGTCGTTGAGAGTCCGTCGGTTTGCCAATCGAGCGATCTTTCAGCATATCCATTCGAACCACTAGGCCTGCTCGTGTGCTTACTCCAGTCGGAATACCCGAAATTCGTCAAGAGTAGAATCGACAGTAAGGTGCAAAGGAAAGGTCTATTCATTTCTTGTATCGGCCAGCCTAAACCTGATTTGACGTTTGTGGACTCCGAATCCTGATTTTTCGGTCTCTAGCGAAGCTGGCCCTCGTCATTGTGGCCCAGGGACCTAGTCTCCGCGCACAAAGGTCTTTCGAATGGCATGCGCGTGTCTCGCCAACGTAGAACTAAGCCACACTGGTGGCGTCCTTCATGTTCTTCCAGATTGTGTTGCACTCGTTTTTATTCCACCAAGCTTGCTTCCCTTGGCTTCGAAAAAAGGAAACAGCCATACGCTTTTCGGTCGCGTTGCTTCCTGTCCCCGTGGGGCCGTTCGACAACAAGAAGAGACTTGGGACACACCAATTCTCTTGCTAGTTCCTGGTAAGCTTTGCGAAACCGGACATGTCCGGCTTACAGTACATTCGGTTGGAAGCCTAATCCTGCAACCAGATTTTCCTCACCTTGTCAACCCAGGCGGTCGACCACGATTCGTAGCGGTGACTTGCGAGCCCCCTAGCCCGGCCCGCGCTGCCACTCTCCGGCGGAATAAATTGAGCGAAGTCGAGGTTTGCATGAGTGGGTGGTCCCAGAAGCTACCGAGGACAATCATGGGTGACCTTACACAAGTACAGCTGCTTCCCGTCGAAAGCAGAACCGCGAAACGCGGCGAACCAGATCTTACCGAGCAAGAGATCGCCCTCATCGTCACCGCTGGAGGCGGGCGATATGTGGGGTTGTTGCAGAGCATTCCCGGCAGGATGGAAACCGTGATCCTATTCGCTTCGCCACAAACCGAGACAACGCTCGGGCTCCGCATGTCACGGTTCAACGTTGCGGCCGTCCGGGAACGCATTGCCAAATCCGATAGGCTGTTCGCGAAAGCGGCTGCAAGATGACTAACGCCAGTGGTACAGGAGTCTTGCTCCGACACACATTTGATGACTCCTCCTCGTTTCGCGTGCGGTTGTCCGAGTTATTCAGCGAGGAAATGCGGCTGCTCCTGGAGCGTCTACAAGATCTCCAAGGCCGGTTCGTGAGCATCGGCGAGCCACGATGCCGTCGCAACGTGAAAATTTCCGAATCGCGCGGAAATACAACGACTGTGGGCGAAGATGGAAATTAAGCCGGGCGAGTCGAAACCAGAATGATTCGCTGGCCTCGTTTTGCGCGCTGGATCGGCTATGGTTGCATTCTGATAGGCCTTGCTTGGGCTCCTCTTTCAGCGCGGACACAAGAGCAATCGACTCCGCCCGCCCAATCAACTTCGCCGGGCCAGCAGGCCGCATCGCAGCAACCGCGATCAGGGGGGAAACAGGGTTCGCAGCAGAATGGGCAGGCGCCGCAGTCTGCGGAAGAGAAGAACGAGACGCATGAGGAAACGACTGGCACATCCAATGATCGCCTGTTTTACACGTTGCCGAATTTCCTGACGATCGAGAAAGCGAAGCAGATTCCTCCACTGTCTGCGAAGGAAAAGTTCAAGGTCGTGGCGCGATCGTCATTCGATTATGTCGAGTATCCATGGTATGGGTTTCTCGCCGCAGTCAGCCAGGCGGAGAACAGCGAGCCCGGGTACGGTCAAGGGGCCGCAGGGTACGGCAAGCGTTACGGCGCGGCATTTGGCGACGGCACGATCGAAAGCTTCTGGGCGGGAGCAATCTTACCCAGTGCGTTGCACCAGGATCCGAGGTTCTA
>Ga0210407_10003395_pt1 | contig 12944 bp, 13 predicted proteins | sample IncBWC27MmetaG_FD_150860 | JGI IMG/M metagenome (GOLD analysis project Ga0210407, IMG submission 150860) | Forest soil microbial communities from Barre Woods Harvard Forest LTER site, Petersham, Massachusetts, United States - Inc-BW-C-27-M | ecosystem: Environmental > Terrestrial > Soil >... | reverse complement strand
CCGTAGCCCGGTATATCGACATCACTCATTGTTGCTTCTTCCTTTCCAGGGGGCGACATATTGTACGCCGATCGTCTTCGACTTCAGAATCGGCCCAATTAATGTAGAGGTACAAGGGATGGCTCGAGCAAGAGTGGCGTGTGGAATGTTCTGGATGTGCGCTCGTCAACTAAGAGCGCAAGGGCATCTCCACTGGAGGGCGCCGAGAAATCTATCGGTTCCTTCCTGGTCGTGCTCTACTTCGCACTAGCGTAGTGCCGTTCAACCTCAGAGGCGTACCCAATCCCAACCGACGCCTTGTGCGCAGCCAGCCATTCGCTCAATCGAGTCGATCCGGAAGCCGGCCCTTCCGGCGCCAGCAGGTTGCCCATCAGTCCGCGATATTCTTCCCACGTGAGCACCACGTCCCCCAGAAACCATCCCTCCACCAGAGTCGCAAGATACGCGAGACTGGCCGGCACATGGACGAAATGCACCGACCGGTCGATCGAGCGCGCGATCAGCCTGACTAACTCTTCGAACGTGTAAGTTTCCGGACCTACCGCATCAATCAAAGCATTCCCACGTGCGTCGACGGCGTCAGCCATCAGCCGCGCCATTTCTTCCACATAAATCGGCCGAATCCGATACCGGCCGTCGCCCGGTATCCCGAACACGGGGAATCGCCGCACGAACCACGCAATGTTGTTGATGAGGATGTCTTCGTCTCCAAATATCACGGTCGGCCGCACAATCGTGTACGCAAGCCCGGAGTCGATCACAGCCTGCTCCAGCTCCGCCTTCCCCCGATAGTACCCGAGCGGAGACTCCGCCGACGGATTTGCGATGCTCACATGCACGATCCGCTCCACTCCCGTGCTTTTCGCGGCATCAATCAAGGTGCGCGTATTCCGCACCGCCGCCTCGAACGTGGCCTCTCCCCGAGGAAATCGAACCCAATAGGTATTGATCAGCGTAGAGGTACCAAGCAGTGATTTTCTAAGCTCCTCGGGACGATCAAAGTTGTAAGGAAAGACCTCCACCAGCTCGCCAAAAGGATTCTCCCGCCCAGGATGTCCCGTGAGAGTGCGAACCGAATATCCCCGGTCAAGCAGAAATTGTGCAACGTACTTCCCGGTGTAGCTGAACGCGCCGGTAATCGTGACTGTCCCGCGCCCGGCCTTCTCGTCCTGCATCGTTAAACTCCTGTCGCCGTGAGTCTCACCCAACGTCTTGTCATGCTGCGCGCAGTCGAAGCATCCCTGCCATCTGCTGAGCGGCACAGCGTGATGGAATTTGCCGCCCCGTAATTCCTCAAAAGTCCTGATCGTGCATTGAAAGGGGGCAATTTTAGCCGCTGAAGTTCGCCTTACCCGCTCGCCGCCTCCACCAATTCCAGCGCCGTTTTCCGCAGAGGCTTCATCAAGGGCAACGACGAAATCCGCAGCAGATTCACCAACAACCCCAAACTTTTCTCCATCAACCTTTGCGTCCGCTGCTGATCTGGCGACCGGTCGTAAAGCCAGAACATGATCAGCGCCATCTGGTACAGCCAAAGCAAATAGGGAAGCCGTGGCCTCAAATCCGCTGGAATCTTCACATCCCCACCCTCAAGCGCAACCCGCATCTGTTCGATCGCCGCATCGCGAATCAGCCGCGAATCCTCACTGAACGGCGAAAGCGGATCCACCCCATCGGGCGCATGCCGGAACAGCGCCGCGCAGAATTTGCGATTCGGCGCCAACAGCTTCAGTCGCTGATCTAGGACCGCCCGAATCCGATCTTTCAGCTTCTTCTTATCCGTGAGCGCCCCGCCCACCAGGGGCGTGCTGGTCTCCTGCATCTCGCGATAGAACGCCAGCACAATTGCGTCCTTTGACGAGAAGTAGTAGTAAGCACCGCCCAGAGCCACGCCCGCCTTGGCCGCAATGTCGCGCATGGTCGTCTCTTCGAATCCTTTTTCGCGAAACAGTTCCATCGCGGCTTCATAAATCTTGCGCCGCGTATCTTCCGCGCGCGACGTGACTCTGGGCTTGATCGTTGTATTGGTCATAGTAAGTATTCCCGAACAGTCGACACCGGCGCGTTGCCCGCCGGCAAGGCACAAGGCTCAAGTTCAACCCGCCGCAATTCTCCGGCGATCGCCTCCGGATCCTCCGAACTCAGCAGCTTCGAAAGCCAATGCCGGTTCTTCGACAGCGCCGCGAACGCCTGCCGCGCCAGCGGCATCAGCACGGGATGCGTCAGCCGCGCCGCCCACTCGCGGTACTCCACCATGGCGTACAGCACCATGATCCACGCGCGGTCGTTCAAATAAACGGCTCCTTCATCGCTGATCACGGCGAGATCCTCTTTCGTTGCGATGCGATCCAGCTCCGGAAACAACCGCCTGGCCTTCTCCGATCCCCGCTCGACCAGCGCCAGCCCGATCCAAGACCGTTGCACAAGGATCCAATTTTTCAACCGGCAGCACAGCTCACACTTCGGATCGTAGAGCACATAAAGCTTTTCCATATGCGACCTCCTTTCACGAATGGGTTTCGAGTCCGACGCCAGATGACCCACCCAGACGTCCGATGCCTGACCCCTGACCTCTGATTCCCCTCACCGCGGAATCGCGACGTTCAATCTGGCATCCGGGGCCACCGGCGGAGGCGGCATTACCGGGGGCCGCGGCACCCGCGCGCTACGCCGGATGCGCGAGAAGACGTAGAGGTTAAAGAAGTGCATCCCGCCGAGAATCAGGAGTACCATCCCCATCTTGTCGCTCAGCAACTCGATCGCGGAGCGGGAGTTATTGATCACCTCTGCCGTCTTGAGCGCCAGAGAGACGAATCCGATATTGATCAAATAAAACCCCACCACCAGCAGATGGTTTACGGAATCGGCTAGCTCTCGATTGCCGTGAAAGGCGTCCACCAGGAAGATGGCCCCGCGCTTATAAAGCGTGCGTGCCACCCAGATCGTCAGTGTGACGCTGATCAGCAGGTACGTCAGGTACGTGACCACGATGATGTTGTTGGCTGTCATAATCTCCCCTCCCCAAGGGATATTGAACGTGTTCAAAATCACTGTAATTCCGGGATAGAACGCTGTCAATAGAATAGTTGAACGTGTTCAACTGTTCTATTTTTCAGTGACTTACCGCTGCGTTCCTGCCACTGCGAGGGATGGCCGAGGATCAGAACCGGTAACTTTGATTCAAGATCGTTTTGGCAAGTCCCAGTTTTTCAGGTACATGCGAAAACTGTGATTCGGGTGGATCAGGATTGAGTCGCCCCCGAGTTTCGCCAGGTCGGCGCGGATTCCGTTGCTCACTTCCGCCCTAACTCGCAACCTTAAACAGATGGGCATTAACGCCTGATGGATGTCCGGCTCTTCGCGGTCGCTTCAATGCATCCCCGGAAACACATTTTTTACCCCGACAGCCGAAGCGGCCGCTGCCACCGCACTCACCACGCAGAGGCCCCAAATCACCCTGCGGTCCTTCGGCAAAAGAGGCAACAGTGCAAAAAAAACAAAGGGAAGCGTAGGGATGAAGAACCGAATAAAATTGCTGCGAGCCCAAATCAAGTAGTCATACGAGAAGATCGCGAAAAGATAGAGTCCGCAATAGATCGCCTCGTTCGGATAGCTCTTTGCGTATTTCCGGAAGTTGCTGGAAAACATCATTCCCACACCGAGCAATACAAGCCCGATCCAGAAAAAGCTCAACACCAGGTTGGTCCAAGGCGCCGGATAGGTCAGGGTTCCGATTACAGTCCCGTGCAAGGGCCATCCGAATAGATGTCCCGTGCGGCCCAACCACCTTCGCCGCGCCATAGTCGCGCAAGGTGTTGCTATGCACCGTCAACAACGGATCGCCGAAATAGCGGGCTAATGGCAACACATAAAGGATCCCAATCCCCAGCCCAATCCCCAGCCCGATTCCCAGCGCGGCCAGAAAATGCCAGAATTGCTTCCGGTAGAGCAGCACTAGCCCAATTCCCACCAGCACAAAGAACATCAACGGTCGAACCGTGACCGCCAACGATGCCAGCAGCGCCGAAACCACAATCCGATCCCGCCGAAATGCCAACAGCGAACCAAGCCCCAGGGCGACGGCCAGGGGCTCGGATCCGCCCAGATACGAAACCTGAAGCCACGCAACATTTGTGAACGCAAAGTATCCCGCAGCCGTTGTGCCGAACAGTCGGGCCGTGAGCCATACCGACGCCACGCATCCGGTAACCGCAATCACCCAGAGCGCCACACCCGTCGGAACACGAAAAAGCAGCGATACCGCCGCGATCAAGTATGGATACCCCATGAAATGCTGTACCTGAAGATCATGAAAGTCCCAGTGCAGGATGGCATTCGCGACGTCCCGGTAAGCGGCGTTATCGCCGGAGTGAACGACAAAGTCTGTTGATTTGTGCAGAAGAAACGAGGTTGTCCAGAACACTACCAAGCTGAGGGCCAGCAGTAGGAACAGTTCTCGCCGCCCTGGTGCGGCGTGAACGGCCCGCGCGACAGTCCGCGGCTCCTCGGTTTGCATTTTCGTCATCCGGCACCGCGTTTCGCAGCTGCGCCCCGGTTTTCTACCGCACAGGACGTCGATGACATCGGAGCAGCATGCAGCCTAGCTTCCGCGCCTGTGTCCGCGGCGGTCATTGCGCGAAACATGGGCTGCATCAACGCTACAATTTCTGCGGCCAATTGACCTGCCCGCCCTTGTTGTAGGCGAGATTTCCAATATGCCCCGCCCGCGCCGCCGCGACCCCAGTTTCGACGGGCGCATTCGGTTCCTTCCGGGTCTTGACGCACTCGAAAAAATTTTCCATGTGCGTGATCGTGCCGTCGCGGAAGCTGCGTGCGGTGAGCACCGGATTCTGATCCCGCTGCACGCCCTCGCGATACACTGTGAATCCTCCGCGATCGATCTTCAACGTCGCATCCGTGCCGCGGAACTCCAACCCGCCGTCATCGATCGACGAAGCCATCATCCCTTCGTACACCACATCAAATCCGGGATAGCGGAACGCCGCCTGGATCGTATCCGGGCAATCCCACTGATCAAACACATACTTGTCGGCGACCATGCAAGCCTGCTTCGGCGTGTCCGCTTTCATCGCCCAATGCACCACATCGATCCAGTGCGTGAACAGATCGGTCATCGCTCCGCCGCCAAAATTCCAGAACCACCGCCAGTGCGCAAACTTTTCATCGCTGAACACCTGTTCCGGCGCCGACCCCAGCCACATCTTCCAATCGAGCGCCTGCTGATCGACGGGCTTGGACACCCAGTTCCGCTGATAGTTCTGCCACCAATAGGTCCGTACCTGCACCACGCGCCCCAGGCTTCCCGCTTGAATCAAATCGACCGCATCGCGAAAGTGCGTCCAGCTGCGCTGCTGCATCCCGCATTGCAGTATCTGCTTGCCCGCCCGCACCGCTTTCGTCAGGGTAGCGCCCTCTTCAATCGTGTGGGTCACCGGCTTTTCGAGGAATACGTCTTTCCCCGCCTTCAGGGCGTCGACCGCCATCGGCACATGCCAGTGGTCGGGCGACGCGATGATCACCGCATCAATGTTCTTGTCGAGAACTTCCCGGTAGTCGAGATGCGTCGTCGCCAGCCCGTTGGACCGCTCCTTGACCGCATCGCGGTTGGGCCCGTACACGTCACAAACCGCCACAATTTCGTACGCGCCGGCCTTGTCGGCCGAATCGAGCAGTCCTTTCATACGATGTCCCGCCCCAATCACACCAACACGAAGTTTGTCGTTAGCTCCAAACACACGGGTGGAAGCAAGTGCGGTCATTCCGCTCGCAATGATGAAATTGCGCCGAGTAATCACTGGGGACCTCCTGAGTGCGGCATGATGGTATCAAAGATCGTGTAGGGGCGGACGCCTCGTCCGCCCCGCGACCCTGAGCAAAGCGAAGGCGAGCGTGCCACCGCCACAGGTGCGGAGGCGAGAGACGCACATCCCCAGAAAGCCTAAGACACGATCCCCATCAATTTCGGTGTATGCTCGTGAGCATTATGCGCATCTCACTGACGACGTTGCTCGCGTTAACAATTCTTACTGCTATGACGGACCCTCTCCACTCCCAACAACCCCAGGCCAAGCCCGAAGACACCGAAGTCTGGCAACCCGAACCGAAAATCGTCACACCCGCCGCAGAGTGCGGCAAGCCGCCGTCAGACGCGATCATCCTCTTCGACGGAAAGAATCTGGACGAATGGGTCTCCGCTAACGATCGCTCGCAGCCAGCAAAATGGACCGTCGCCGACGGCATTCTCGTGGTGAGCAAAACCGGCGGCAACATCGAGACCAAGCGCACCTTCCACAACTACCAGTTCCACATGGAATGGAAAGTCCCCGAAAACATCACCGGTTCCGGACAGGCAAGAGGGAACAGCGGACTATTCCTGGCATCCACCGGCACCGGCGACGCCGGGTACGAACTGCAGGTCCTCGACTCCTACAACAACAAAACCTACGTCAACGGCATGGCGGCGAGCATTTACAAGCAAAGCATCCCGCTCGCCAACCCAACCCGCAAGCCGGGACAATGGCAAGTCTACGATGTCGTGTGGACCGCTCCCACGTTCAACGACGATGGTTCGTTGAAGACTCCGGCGTACGTGACCGCATTCTTCAATGGCGTCCTGGTTCAGAATCACTTCGAATTGAAAGGCGAGACGCGCTACATCGGACAGCCCTTCTACAAGAAATTCGACGGCGCCCCCATCAAATTGCAAGCCCACGGCGACAAGAGTGAGCCCCTCAGCTTCCGGAATATATGGGTGAGGGACCTCCCGTAATTGACTCGTGCCGCTGCCCAAACGACTTCGGCCTCCGGCGTCGCGGAAAAAAGATTTAGTGGAAGAGCGGCCCTTCAGGGCCGCGTCAGCTATCCCAGATCATGCGGGCTTTAGCTCCTGAGGCGAACGATCTCGACCTGACATAGCTTTATGACGTCGCCTTGAGCGAATCCTGCATTTGGTGCGTTGCCTTTTTCTCGATTAAAATTAATCCAGGTTCTGTGATCCTATGTCACTCACCAAACAGCAAGCTCTGGAGATGTTCGAGTCCGATGACCTGATCGGCATCGGGATGGAAGCCGACGCGGTGCGCTGCCGCATTCACCCCGAAGGCGTCGTCACCTACATCATCGACCGCAATATCAATTACACGAACTTCTGCACCGAGTACTGCACGTTCTGCGCCTTCTATCGCCCACTGAAGGGCCCCGCGGCGAAAGAGGGCTACATTCTCGACTTCGACACCATCTACGACAAGATTCGCGAGACCGTAGAACTCGGGGGCACAGGCGTGTTAATGCAGGGCGGTCTGCATCCCGATCTCAAGATTGATTGGCACGAGAAGATGCTCCGCGGCATCAAGGAGCGCTTTCCCAAAGTGCACCTACATTGCTATTCCGCGTCAGAGATCATCGCGATCGCCGAGTACAGCAGTCTCACTATCCGCGATACGATCCTGCGCCTGCGCGACGCCGGCCTCGACTCCATCCCCGGTGGCGGGGCAGAAATTCTCGACGACGAAGTCCGCTACAAGATCGCACGCCTCAAGTGCCTGACCGAAGACTGGATCAATGTCCATCGCACCGCGCACCAGATCGGGATGCGCACGACAGCGACGATGATGTTCGGCGTCGGCGAAAAGTATGAACACCGCATCAATCACTTCCAGCGACTCTATGAACTGCAGGAAGAAACCGGCGGCTTCACCGCCTTCATCCCATGGAGCTTTCAACCGCAGAACACCGCGCTGGGCGGTCGTCACTGGGACGAAGCAACCGCAGTGGAATACTTGAAAGTCCTTGCCATCTCGCGCCTCTATCTCTCGAATTTCCTCAACGTGCAATCCAGTTGGGTCACGCAGGGATTGAAGGTCTGCCAGATGGGCCTGCGCTTCGGCGGCAACGACGTCGGCTCGGTGATGCTCGAAGAAAATGTAGTCCGCGCCGCGGGTGTGACCAATTGCACGACAGAAGAAGAATTGCGTCGCATCATCCGCGACGCCGGTTTCCGTCCCGCACAGCGGGACACGCTGTACCGGCAGTACTTCCTGAACTAACCAGTTCCGTGGAAGAGCGCTTTCAGGCCGCGATAGGTGGTGCATGACGAACACGGGCTGTAGCCCAAGGTTTTTGAAATGTCATTTCCGATCAAAACTTGTGTCGTTTGCGGCGAAGAGTTCGAACTGAAACCCGGCAAGCCGGGTTTCGCCAACCGTTGTCCCGAATGCAGTGAAGAAGACTCCGCCAATGCCGGACCGAAATCCCCCGAAGGCTGGAAGTCCGACAAAGGCGCCAACGCTGCCCGCCGCGAAGCCATGCGCAACCTGCTCTACCGCAAAGACAGCTGACATCTGTCCTCTGTCCTGTGTGTTCCCCCTGCCTCTGTGGTGAAAAAAACATCAAATCGCACGAGTTGAGCGTAATAAACGTGTTAGCTCGCAGCTAACCTCACGGTGTCGCCACCTGCGACCAGAGTTTTGACAATTTGGTTACATCTCTCCTCAATCCGAATTCACTTCGCTGAATCCAATTCACTACGCGCTAAAACAATTTTTATCCGGATTGAGTCCGTACATTCGGAGGATCCACGTGTGTCTGTCATCAAGCCGGTGCGAAGAGTGCGCGTCACGAGCGATCGTGAAATCCGTTTCTGAAAGAGGATAGTCATGCAGAATCTCAGGAAGTATGTGTTGTTCGCGTTCATGGCTGTATTTGTGGCGTCGCTCGCAGTCGCGCCGGGGCACGCCCAAAGCCGGCTAGAGGCGAACGTGCCGTTCGACTTTGTATTGGGGCAAACCACGATGAGGGCCGACTCCTATCGCATCGCAAGCGACGGTTCGTTCGTTACGTTGGTTGACGCGGATGGAAGGGCCCGCTATAGCATGTATGTTCCGGGTTCCGATGCCGCCGACAGCCATAACGGCGCGCCCTACCTCGTCTTTACCCGCTACGGAACGGAAACGTTCCTCAGCAGGATCGTGTTCTCCACCGACCGCACCTTTGATCTGCCGCGCAGCAGCAGGGAGAAAGAACTTGCGGCACGTCTGAATTCGAATGAGCGGGTAGCAGTGTCGATCGGTGCCGCACGGTAGGCCGATTTGTTGTACGCGAGCGGAAACCAGCATCGCGAGAGCAATTACGCAGAAGGCTCGCGATGCTGTACGCCCGCGCAATCCGTCCAATCATTCCAAACATGTGGAGGAATTTGAGCGGATCGATCCGGGTAGGCGAGGTGAGGGCGTATTCAGCGTTACGCTACTGCTTCAAAATCCAACTGGACACCTTCTCCAGCGCAACCGGTGACATCGTCTCTTCAATCTGCGCATACTCGGCCGGCGAGCCGGTCTTCGCCGTCTGGAACAAATGATTCAGCCCCGACAATTCATCGATCTCGAAATGCCTGTTGCCCGCGTTTTCCAGCGCCTTGCGAATCGGCGGAAGATTCTGGCTCGGTAGCACCTGCTTATCCAGGGATCCGGTGATCGCCAGCACCGGGCACGTCACCTGCCGCAGCGCAGTCGCCGGATCATAAGTCAGAAAATATCGAAACCACACCGAAGTAAACTGCCGGATCTCCATTCCGATTTGCGCTTCGGTTCCTCCTCCCGCCATCTTCTGGCGCAGTTCTTTTTCCAGCACCGCCTGATCCTTTTCCGTTTCGATTACCCGGATTACCTCACGTTGCTTGGCGGCGCTCTCGGCGGCGTCCGCCGGCTTCTTCCCGCTGGCCACGTCGATGGCTTCCATCTGCGCCACGATCACCTGATCTCCCGGCACACCCGTGCCCGCCATCATCACGATGTACGCCACATCTTTATTCCGCGCCGCCACCATAGGCGCGATCACTCCACCTTCGCTGTGCCCGATCAATCCAATCTTGTGCGGATCAATTTCCGCGCGTGTCTTTAGATACGCCACGCCCGCCTCCGTATCCGTAGCAAAATCCGCCGTCGTCGCCTTGGAGAAATTTCCCGTCGACTTACCCATGCCGCGATCATCCGCCCGTAGCACAGCAATTCCGTGCCGAGTCAGATAATCGGCGAGAATCAGAAACGGCTTGTGCCCGAGCAAAGTCTCGTCGCGATCCTGTGGCCCCGACCCAGTTATCAGCACCACTCCGGGAAACGGTCCCTTGCCCTGCGGAATAGTCAGTGTCGCCGCCAGCGTCACGTCTTGCACTTTGTTTTCATACCTGACATCTTCCTCGCGATACGGATACGGCCGCACCGGATTTTGCGGCCGCTTCGGCTCCAGTTCCGCCAGATTCTTTACCGGTTTCAGCACCAGTGGCATCGCGCTGCCCTGCGTCCACGTGCCGTCAATCGACGACGAGTCCGGCGCAATCTTGCCCTCGAACACTCCGGCGATATTGTTCACTTCGATCTTCAGCGCCGCCCCATCGCGCGTCACCGACGAGGTCGACATCCCCTTCAAGCCTTGGTCAAGACTATCCAGGTTCGCCGACAGTCCCTCGTCCGTATTGGTGATGTGAAACACGACACGGAGCTTGATCGTTCCAGTATCGATCGTCCCGAGCCACGCCCCGTCGATGTCGGAAGGCTTGACCGGCTTGTGCTCAACCTCGTCCTGATCCTTCACGCGTTTGAGGACGAGCGGCAGCGTGCCTCCACCCTGCGTCCACGTTCCATCGATGGAAGAAAGATCAGCCGCAATTGTTCCTTCGAACACGCCGCCGATGCCTTTCGCTTCGATCTTCAGCGAAGTGCCGTTGCGCGTGACCGATGACGTCGGAATCCCTTTGCCACCCTGATCCGGACTGTCCACCGTCGCGATCAGTCCGTCTTCGGTGTTCATGATGTGAAATACGACCCGCAACTTGCTCATCCCCGTGTCGAGCGTTCCCATCCAAGTTCCATCGATGTCAGACGGCTTTGTGGGCTTGTGTTCGGTCTTGATCGGCGCAGTGGCGCGCTTGAACTCGAGAGGCAGAGGTTTCTCTTGCGACCACGTCCCTGAAATCGATTTACCATCCGCCGCGACAGTTCCCTCGTAGATTCCCTGCACAGCCGTGACTTCGAGATTCAATTTGGATCCCTTAAGAGTCACCGATTTGACGGGGATGCCGTTAGCGCCCTGATCGACACTGTCGAGCGTGGCCGTGAGGCTCCCGTCCGCAGCTTTCGTGATATGCAACACCATCCGCAGTTCGCCCATGCCCGTATTGAGCGTCCCTTGCCAGTCGCCCGCAATGTCCTGCGCCCGAGCAAGCGTTGCGCCCATGATCAAAACGAAGAAGAAAATGAATAAGCGTTTCATGCAGAGCTCTCCGAAAGTGAAAAACTTATGAAACCCGGGTGCCCCACCCTCGTCGCTGTCTGTGCGACAGGGTGGGGGTTTTTGACTGCTCTCGAAACCAATCGGCTGCGGATGTCCACACAATGCAAGCGCCCTTTATTCCGCCGCATTCAATTCGTCGATCATGCGTTGCAAGCATTGCGCCGCCCGCATATTCATCTTCCACACCACCACGAACAGCCCGGCAACGATCGCATCCATCAACGCCAGTCCGGCCCATGCTGCCGGACGCTGAAACTTAATCGCATATCCGATGGTGTACACCACGAACCCCGGAACCAACGGAGCCAGATACCAGGACCACACGTTGCGCACCACCGCACGCTGACGTTCCAGTTCCCCGCGATAGAGCCGCAGGCTAGTCAGTGTGTCCACTCCGCTGGGCAAACTCGTTGCTGAGCCTTTGCGGTGCAGTTGCACGACGATCCACAACATCGCCCCGATAAATAACCCAAACGTTACCCGGGACAGCACATCGTGAGCCGTGACGAAGAAATATCCAAAGAGAGCCGCCGCGATCAACGATGCTGCGTACTCCCGAACATTCCTCCAGATGATTCTGCGCTCAAACCTTTCCGCTCGCTGATGAATGATTTCAGCCGACATTTTGATCCCCTCCACGGGCTGGTCCTGCCAGATTTTCTGCACGGGATTCTGTACTTCCATCATGATTCGCTCCCTCCCTGCTGAAACTGGCGTGCCAGCATGTTCTTGATGCGATGAATCTTGGTCGCGACGTTCCCCGCTGACAATCCCGTGATCTCTCCAATGGAAGCCGCGTCGAGCCCTTCCAAATAAGAGAGAATCACGTGCCGGTCGAGGGGCTTGAGACGCTGAATCAGGGTGAGCAGTCGATCGAGCGCGTGCCCGCGATCGGCCGCACTTTGTCCGCTGTTGGAGTCTGGAAGGTTTTCGAGTTCTTCCAGTCCGACCAGTTCCTGCCCCCGCGAGCGTTGCTGCCGCAGCACATGCGACGCGCCCACGTTATGAGCCACGCGATAGATCCATGTCCGCAGCGAGCAGCGTCCGTCAAATCCGTCAAAGCTTCGCCACAACGCGACGTGAATCTCCTGCACCAGATCGCGCCGCAGATCCGCGTCCGCCTCGTAAGCCCGAGCCAGTCGTTCCAGGGCCGCGCCATACGTCTGTGCGGCGTCGCTATACAGTTCGTCCTGCACGGATGTCATTCTCGAAACCGCCGCCGGAATGGCGTCAATTGCACTCACAACTAGGTAGTCGATGGAAGTGGACGTTTCTTACACGCGAAATCTTCACTGCGTGGGAAATAATGTTGCCCTTAGCGTCCGGTCGCCTGGAGTATATTCCGACGGTAGCGCCGGCGTCCCGCCGGTTGTGACGGAGGCGTCCCGTCTCCGAGGCCATATGAGTTGGGTGTTCGATGTTAGGGAATGAAAGCTAATGATGCTGCGGCGGAAGGACTATTGCTGCAGTACAGTCCCGGAGTCGACGGCGAGAGCTGCGGCAAGAAATTGAACCGATTCTACTTGTACTACTTGCTTGTGGCGAATCGTCGTATCCGCGGGCCTGACTCAGTTCGAACTGCCAGTCGAACTGGCCGGTTGCAGAACCGCTTCTGGCGCCTCGAATTCGATGGGTTT